>Ga0255052_10003150_pt1 | contig 11591 bp, 13 predicted proteins | sample JV7_2_21_MG_FD_188632 | JGI IMG/M metagenome (GOLD analysis project Ga0255052, IMG submission 188632) | Seawater microbial communities from Jervis Inlet, British Columbia, Canada - JV7_2_21 | ecosystem: Environmental > Aquatic > Marine > Inlet | place: Canada: British Columbia | collected... | reverse complement strand
CTGGCTCAATCAGCAATTCAATAGTGCCGGTGTTTTCCATCACCACTCCTGTCAACAAATGGTCTTGCCGAGACGTCTCGAGAAATTGCTTTTTCGCTCAACCCTGATTGTATCCAGACCGAGCCAGTCTTTCAGCGCATGCAGTTCTGTCACCAGGGACTCACAACAGTGGTCGACGTCGACACTGTCTTCCTCGTGGGCATTCAGGACGAGCAGCTGTTTCGCCTTCCGATCTGCCTTGAGGTCGACCCTGCCGACAATTCTGTCGCCGACCCGAAACGGCAGTACATAGTACCCCCAACGTCGCTTGTCGGCGGGAACGTAGATTTCAATGCGATAGTGAAAATCGAACAGGCGCTCTGCGCGTGGCCGAAACCAGACCACCGGATCGAACGGTGACAACAGTGAAACACCTGCTATCGATCTTGGCAGGCGTGCGGCAGACGACAGATAGGCCTGCTCGCTCCACCCCTCGACCCGGACAGGCGACAATTCGCCCTCTTCCACCAGGTTCTGAATCAGCGGTGCCGCAACGCGCGCCGAAATACGATAGTAGTCGGCAAGATCATGCAGTGTCGCCACACCGTAGGCGCGGGATGCGAGTTTCAGCAATTCTGTCTGTGCATCGCTGACCGACAGGGTCGTTTCAAGATACTCCGTCGGCAAAAGTCGTTCGGGAAGATCGTAGACGCGTTGAAAATTCGGCAACCGGTCACTGACCGCCAGGTCTCCACGTGCGAAATGGAATTCAAGCGCCCTTCTCGGCATTGAACGATGCCAGTCACCGGGCTTACGTTTAGGCCCGGGAGCCGGCGGCAGGTCATTCGCGGTCAATGCACCGTCGGTCTGTACCTGTTTCAGCACGGCATCCAGGTACGCCTTTCGGCCGCGTAACTGACGCAATGGGTTGCTCTTGTGAATTTCGTACGACTGCCGCCGATATTCGAGCAATGGCCAGCTGCTGACGGGGACAATTGAAGCTTCGTGGGCCCACTGCTCTGTGTACTCGCGCTTGTCATACATGAATCGTTCGAGCCGCTTACGCTCATAGGCACCGAGCCGGGACCAGAGCACGAGGAATTGCGCCGGCATCAACACGTTCACATAGTCGAGTTGCAACAGGCCCAGTGAATCAAGCACGCGCCGAAAGTGACGCACATCGGGTCGGCTGGCCGGCCGGGCCCGATCGAATCCCTGCGCCGCAAGCGCAATGCGCCGCGCCTCGGGCAACGACAGACTCACACGTCGCACTATTCTTCGGGTCCTCTTATTCGTTAGTATCCGGACGTCATCGCATCATACGGACCCAGCATTTTGAATCTACTCATTCGGCTCACCTGCCTGTCATCCATTCTCATCGCAACGCTTGCCTGGGCCGAAAAAACAGATGTGGAAGGCCGTTGGCTCACAGAGAAAGGCGATGGCTGGATCACGATTCAAACCGTAGGCGATTCGCTCGAGGGATCTGTCGCCGGATCACCCGACCCTGAGCAGAGTGAAGAGCGTGAGTTCGACGACCGAAATCCCGACGCCAATCTGAGAACGCGCCGGCTCGACGGCCTGACGATCATGAAGGGCTTTGAGTACGACGGTGACGGTCGCTGGAGCGGTGGAACCGTTTATGACCCGAATAGTGGCAAAACCTACAAGTGCACTATTACGCAGATCGATGCGGCCACACTGAAAATACGCGGCTTCATTGGGATATCTCTGTTTGGACGTTCCGAAACCTGGACTCGAGACGACCAGTACATTAGGACCAGCCCTGCTCAATAATCGGATAAGTTAATAGATCCGCCATCCTCAGTGGCACGAATTATGACCCCAAAGTGCCTGTACTAGTGGTAATCCCGAATTGCGGACCCCGAATTTAGCACGCATAAATTTCGTAGCGTGTGGTCTGACCAAGTGGTTGTCGCGTGGTGGGATTCACGGTATCGGAGGGATATCATGAATATGTTGAAACTGACGTACGATGGCTTTTGGTATTCCGCACGACTATAACCGCGACGTATAACTTCGCCGTTGCCAAGGCAGCCTGATCGGCTTTCCGGGAGTTCGACTATGGCCACGTTCAATTTATGGATGGAAAAACATCATCGCGGGATTATCTTCTCGCTTTCCTTTGTTGTCGTTTTCTTTGCCGCAGCCTGCACGTTGCACGATGTGATTCCGATTTGTCACTACCTGTTTGGATGCGATCATCAACTGCATGCGATGACCTAACCTGGCACCCAAAGAAGGGGATATGATGATCAAATCAAATTCAACAGCGACGTGCCCAATGGCGAGTGCTTGCAGAAGACATATAACAAGGTAAGCCCATGGCAGACCAACTTGCAGAAGCCCTGAATAAGGACTGTTACTGTATTGCCGTAAACAAAGAAGCACTTCACAGCAGCCTGGAGGCACATCTCAGAGAGTCAGGCCTACCAGAACGACTCCTGGACGCTAACAGCCACATATTTGCAGATTCACCTGTTTTTTTACAGCAGGGACACCTCCAAGAAATAGAGCAGCTGATTCGCGCCGTAGAGCGAGTAACTCACAATCGTGCCTATCGTGATGAAGTGCTCTCTGCGGCTCCCGTCCCCACACACCAGAACTTTGGGCCGCGAGGTGTCTTCTTTGGATACGATTTTCACCTCGGAGCAAATGGCCCCCAGCTGATCGAGATCAACACCAACGCTGGCGGAGTATTGCTGAATCTATACTTAGCTTCGGCGCAACAAGCCTGTTGTGACGAGGTGATCGACTTCTTTGGCGGTAGAACCAAATTCGCAGACGTCGAGAACGAACTGATTGCAATGTTCAAAGAAGAGTTTCAGTCACAGTGCCCAGACAAAATGCTGCGCACGATCGCCATCGTTGACAACGAGCCATCAGCACAGTTCTTGTACCCTGAGTTTCTGCTCTTTAAGTCACTCTTTGAAAGACACGGTTTTGAGGCAATAATCGCCGATCCCAAAGACTTCACCATTGAAGAGCACACACTGCGTTTAGGCGAGCAGAGAATCGACCTGGTGTATAACCGCCTCACTGATTTTTACCTGGAAACGCCTGACTCCGCTTGCCTACTAGAGGCCTATCAGAATGGGATTGCAGTATTCACGCCATCCCCTTATATCTACGCCCTTTATGCAGACAAACGTAATCTGCCGTTGTTATCAGATTCCAATCGGCTCAAGGCGCTTGGTGTCGAGAAAGAAACCATTGATTCATTAAGCAACTCGTTGCCAATCACAGTTACCGTCACGGAAGACAACGCCGCTCAACTCTGGACAAATCGCAAGAAACTCTTTTTCAAACCCGCTACCGGGCATGGTAGTCGCGGTGCGTATCGCGGCGCCAAGCTCACGCGGCGGGTTTGGGAGGACATCACCCACGCGGATTACGTCGCCCAGGCCATGGTCCCGCCCAGCGAACGACAACTCATCATCAATGGTGAAAAAGAGTCATTAAAACTCGACATTCGCTGCATCACGTACAACGGCAAGGTTCAGCAACTATCAGCAAGACTTTACCAAGGTCAGACTACTAACCTCAGAACAGAGGGAGGCGGACTCGCTACTGTCTTCTCGACACCACCAGGCACCTGTTGATAGCAACATGTATTGGTCGAACACTGACCGTTTCCTTTGTTGAATGCAGTCCCAGTGAATACATTCTTACTCAATCTGGAAGTCCCGAATGATCGCTACTGTTGAAAGCGGACAGTATCGATGAATGGACTACGGACTCGAGCAAAAGACAGGGGTTTCGGCAACCACTGCATCGGCCTCGATTTCAACTAACATGCGGGGATCGATCAGGCGGCTCACCTCAACCATCGTCGTCGCGGGCATGATGTCCCCAAACGCTTCCTTGTGGGCTCGCCCGATTTCTTCCCACTGATCGATGTTCGTCACGAACATGCGGGTTCGCACAACGTCAGTGAGGCCTGCCCCTGCCGATTCGAGAACTTCCCGAATCACCTCGATGCAGCGCGTCGCCTGGGCGTAGGGATCGCCCTCGCCGACCAGTTCGCCATCCGGTCCGACTGAGGCACAGCCGGTTACGGCGATGAACGGCCCGGTGCGCACAGCTCGCGAGTAGCCGACGATCTTCTCCCAGGGTGCCGCGGAGCTGAATGATTCACGCTGCATAGTCATAATTTACCTTAATTAACTTCGTTAACTTGTTGTTTATTAGCTGCTTTTAGCACCAGTAACCACGTAAGCGACAGTCCGACGTAGGCGATGATCACCGGCCAGTATTCACCTTCAGGTAGTGCGACTCCTATCGGCAAGACGAGCAGCAACCTTGCTAACTCCATCCACACTGCATACTCCCTGCGCTCGTTGAGCATTCCGATTGTCCATAGTTGTGGCCATAGCATCAGGCATGGCACCAGCACGACTGCCGCGCCTGTTGTCGCAAACATCTTTGCGATGGCAAGTACCATGACGATAACCACCGCGAACTGTGCCAGCACGTAGTAGTGCATTCCCTGGCTCGGTGCAGCATCGAACTTTGCGAAATGCCCCAGCTCAGATGGTGGCTTTGGGTATTGCGCTGCGACGTCAGTGGGTCGCCAACCGGTGCGGCGAAACCAGATGCCAATCTTGTCGCGCCAACGCGCGGTCTTTCGGGCATCGAACAACAGGTAGTCATAGACCTGCAGGTTGGCCCAGAACGGGTTCCAGCTGGCGAGCGGTTTACGGACGCCAAACACAACCGGTTCGTCGTCGTGTTCATCCTCAAACGTGCCGAACATTCGATCCCAGAGGATCAGCATGCCACCGTAGTTCTTGTCGATGTAGCGTTCGTTTTGTGCGTGGTGCACGCGGTGGTTTGACGGCGTGACCAGGATGAAATCGAGCGTACCGAGGCGACGAACAACCTGCGTGTGCACCCAGAACTGGTAGATCAGGTTAATCGCGTTCACGGTGATCAGCACCTCAAGCGGAAAGCCGATCAGGAACAGTGGCAGGTAGAAAATCCAGCCAAACAGAAATCCCGTGCTGGTCTGCCGCAGTGCCGTCGACAGATTGTAATCCTCACTTTGGTGGTGCACTGCATGCGCTGCCCAAAGTATCGAAATCTCATGGCTGAAACGATGAAACCAGTAGTAACAAAAGTCCCATCCAACCGCTGCTGCTACCCACAGGGCAATGCCTTGTGGCGAGGTATCGAACCAGGACAACGGCATGTCGATAAGGGCGAAGTTTTGCAACACGAAGCCCCAGATGACGAACTTTAGTAGTTTTGTGAAGTAGCCCGTTGTCGTGCTGAGGATGCCGGCGCTCAGGCTGTTGATTGCGTCATTGGCACGAAAGAGTCCTTTGTGGCGCGCCCGGTCGACCATCAGTTCAATGATGATTGCGAGCAGGAAAAACGGAACGGCCAGGGCAATTAGGTCCATACGCCAATAGTACGGTAAGCTCCGCGCCGTAACAGCTCCCAGAGAAATCGATGATCAATCCCGCCGAACTCGAGCTCCTGCAGAACGCCCTCGCCAAACTCGCTGAGGGTTACGAGCACCTGCCGGACTTCACACCAGATTTCGATACTGGCGCCGCTGCAGAAGTACTGCAAACGGTCGCCGAACGCATGCAGGATAACTACCCCTACTACCATCCGCAGTACGCCGGGCAGATGCTCAAGCCGCCGCATGCGGTCGCCCGAATCGCCTACGCGATGTCCCTTTGGGTTAACCCCAACAATCACGCGCTTGACGGTGGCAAAGCGAGTTCAGCACTCGAGAAAGAGTGCATCATCGACCTCGGACGCATGTACGGCTGGGACTCGCCGCTGGGCCACCTGACCGGTGGCGGCACGATGGCAAATCTCGAGGCGTTGTGGGTTGCCGGGCGACTGCACCCTGGCAAACAGATCATTGCCTCAAAGCAGGCTCACTACACGCATAGCCGTATCAGCGAAGTGCTCGGAATGCCGTTCTCACCAGTTCCGGTTGGCCATGATGGTCGGATGGACCTGGCCGAGATCGAGAAACTGTTGCAAGCTGGTGACGTTGGAACGATCGTCGCGACGATTGGCAACACGGGCCTTGGTGCGGTTGATCGCTTACCCGAGATACTCGAGCTCGCCGCCAGGTACGATGCGCGTGTTCACGCGGACGCGGCCTACGGTGGCTACTTCGGCCTGGCCAGCGAATTACAGGACGAGACGCGTGCTGCCTACGACAACCTCGTCAACGTAGACTCAATTGTGGTCGACCCCCACAAACATGGATTGCAGCCCTACGGTTGTGGATGCGTGCTGTTTCGTAACGCCGACGTCGGTAAGTTTTATAAGCACAACTCGCCATTCACCTATTTCAGTTCAGCCGAACTGCACCTTGGTGAAATCAGCCTCGAGTGTTCGCGGCCCGGCGCCTCCGCAGTTGCACTTTGGGCAACGCAACAGCTGTTCCCGCTCGAGAAAGGAGGCCAGCTCTCGGCATGGTTGGACCAGGGTTTGCTCGCCGCACGCCGTTTCTGGGAGCGTCTTGATGCGAGCGACAACTACCAGCCGCTCATGTCCCCGGAGCTCGACATCGTCTGCTACGCCCTCACTGCGGACAAAGCCAGCGACTCGAGTGCGAAGGCACGGCAGGTTTTCGAACTCGCCGCACAAAAGGAATTGCATCTCGCGATGATCGAGTTACCCGTTGATCTCGTGAAGACCTATGTTCCCGGGCTCGAATCCGACGTGGATACCATAACCTGCCTGCGCTCGGTACTGATGAAGCCCGAGCACAAGGAATGGTTACCGCAGATTATGGCTATCCTCGAAGAATGCGCGTCAGCATAAAGCCGACATAGAAACACGCGAAACCGCCGATCATTGTCACCATCAGGTACGCAAACGAGTTCAGTAACTCGCTGCGTTGCAACATCGTGTGCAGTTCCATGACGAGTGCGGACAGGGTCGTGAAGCTGCCGCAAAACCCGATCGCAAACAGCAGTCGATACTGATCCGGAATGACGCCAGCGTCGTTGAACCAGGCTGAGGTCGCGACCAGTTGCGCGATGATGCCCATCATGAGACAACCAAGCAGGTTGGCACTGAGCGTACCCCAGGGAAATGCGACGTCTCTCTGCATCAGAACGTTCAATGCGAATCTCGCCACAGCACCAAGCGCGCCACCAATAGCGACAAAACCGTACGACCAGAGAACGACGCGCATAGCTCAGGCGACCCCGAGATCGCGTTGTGCCTGGAGGTACTCTTGCTCCATACGCAGGATCAGGTCGCGCGCAGGCAGGATGTCATCGATGTTGCCAACGCCCTGCCCGGCACTCCAGATGTCACGCCAGGCTTTCGCATCCGTCTTGTCAGCTTTGCCAAAATCCATAGCCGCCTTGTCGCCGTCCGGCAGGTTATCGGGATCCAGCCCGGCATTGCGGATACTGCCCTTGAGATAGCTGCCGTGCACGCCGCTGAATAGCGACGAATACGCGATATCGGCTGACGCACTATCGACAATCATCTCTTTGTAGCCCGGCACTGCATTGCCCTCTTCGGTCGCGATGAAACGCGTGCCAATGTAGGCAAGGTCTGCGCCAAGTGCTCTAGCCGCCAGAACATCAGCGCCGCTCGTCATAGCACCCGACAGAATAATCACGCCATCGAATTCGCGCCGGATTTCTTTGATGAGGGCAAACGGGCTTGATGGGCCCGCGTGGCCGCCGGCACCCGCACACACGGCAATGACACCATCGACGCCCTGCTCGATCGCCTTACGTGCGTGGCGCACGTTGATGACATCGTGAAAAACGAGTCCACCGTAGCTGTGTACGGCCTGAACCACTTCTGCCGGCGGGCGCAAGCTTGTAATGATTATCGGAACTTCGTGGCGAACGCACACTTCCATGTCAGCAAGCAGTCGCTCGTTGCTGTGGTGAGCAATCTGGTTGACCGCAAACGGCGCCACGGGGTCGTCAGGGAAATTCTCACTATGCGCAGTAAGCGCGTCTTTGATTTGCCGGATCCAGTCATCGAGCATTTCCTGTGGCCTGGCATTGAGCGCAGGAAAGGAACCCACGATACCGGCCGTGCACTGGGCAACCACAAGGTCTGGATTCGAAACAATGAACATCGGCGCGCCAATCAATGGCAAGCGAAGATTTCCCTCAAGTGCAGCAGGAAGCGGCATTCGTAATTCCGAGGCTAGGCGCTCTCGAGCATGAAGCTCGATTCGCATTCGGCGACGACAACATCGTCTGCCGCACGACGTATCTCACCCTTCAGGATAATAAGTCGCCGGCGCTCGGTCTCTATCCAGCCTCTTAGTATCAGTTTTTCGCCGACGCGTGCGGGTTGGCGATAACGAATCTCACATTTGGCGGTATGCGCCTTGCGGCCTTGCTGGTAGAGAATGTTCGCGGTCACGTCATCGAGCGCGGTGTAGATAATTCCACCATGCACGGTGTCGCTAAAACCCACATGATTTTCGTTCGGAGTGAACTCGGCTGTGCACTCGTCACCCTGAACATCGAAGCGGATCTTGAGACCGACCGGGTTGTCCGGCCCGCAGGCAAAACACATTGGCGCGGCTTCGATTTCTCCTGACATGTGGAACCCTTACTGAACTTGTTGTTGTATCTGCAACTCGACGTCGTCGCTTCCCGCAGGCGTCACGATAATCGTGCCAAACCAGTCGCCGGGTTGTGCGCTCGGTTGTCCTGACAAGGAAACACGGGCGATCAACTCAAACTCCGGAAAGTTCGACAACTCGCGGCCAGGCACCATCGATTCGCGATCACCCAGTTCCACGTACGCGGGCAAGTCGGTAAGACGCCGGCGCGTGGCAGCGATCGGTGGAACCGGCACAGCCGGGTCCCGTGCGATAAGAAATACGGTCGCCTCTGCCGGTAACGCCGCAACAGCCTCAGCCGACAGGGAAATTCTAGCTCGCACAACAGTGCCCTCACTGAGTGCTCCCGGCGATTCATCAACGAGTGTCTCGGAAGGTGCTTCGCCAGGCTCCTGGGCAGGCAATTCAGGATGCTGCATTGCCGGCGGGGCTTCACCACGCCACTCGGCGATTCGTTGCTGCAGAACGCCCCGCATCTCGGCCGGAGGATTAAGGGAAAGCAATCGCTCCCAGCGATCCGCAGCTAATGCCGTATCACCACGATTGAACGCGCCAATACCACCATAAAACAGCGCCTGGGGGTTGTTTGGATCGAGAGCCAATGCATTTTCAAAAAGCGACGCTACGCGGCCGTCGATTTCACTCCCTGTGCTCGCCAGCAATGCTTCACCAAGTGATACCAGGGCCTGGGGCTTCCGTGCCGACTCAAGCTCAACAGCCTTCTCGAAGGCCTCTATCGCACCAGTGTAGTTTTGCAGTGACATGTACGACCGTCCGAGCATTAGCCAACCTTCCGGGTTGTCAGGGTTGGCTGCAAGCTTTTCGGCCAGCGCATTGATCGCATCGTCCATCCCGGGCGCAGCGGCACCGGCACCGCCTGACGGCAGATCAGGCCTGCCCTGGTAGTAATAGAGACCAGAAGACAGGGCGACGACCAATATGACGGACGCGCCAATTAGTGGGCTCAGGCTGCGTTGGTGGCGATACAACGGCCAAACCGCAAAGCCCACGGCAACCAGGCTCATCACGGCGAGCAAAATCCAGAGTGTCATCAATGTTAGTCCTCGGCGGCCGAGTCGTCGTCAATAGGCAAAGTCATGCGGCGGCGAACGATATTCACAAGCACGTAGGCGCCACCCAGCAGGAACAGCGCCGGAGCAATCCAAAGGATCAGGGTCTTGCCGCTTGCCCGGGGATTGTAGAGCGCGAAGTCTCCGTAGCGTTCAACCAGGAAGTCAAAAATTTGATCGTCCGTCAGACCGTCCTGCAGCATGAGTTTAATCTCTCGCCGCAAGTCGCCAGCCAGGAAGGCATTTGAATCCTTGATTGTCTGGTTCTGGCACTTGAGGCAACGCACCTCCTCGACGATCTTCTCGTAACGCGCCTGAAGTACCGGGTCATCGAGTGCCTCTTCACTGTCGACGGCATGTGCCATCGAACTGATCAGCGCCAAAGTCAAGATGCTGAACAGGATTTTCATTCTGTATTTCCTGCAGATTCAAGGTGAGGGACGAAATTCTCCTGCCACAGGCGCCGGTTGAGCGGCCCAAGGTGCTTATACAGCACTGTGCCATCGGGCCCGACAAGGAACGTCTCTGGCGCGCCGTACACACCCCAGTTAATACCAACTCGACCGTCCCCATCGTAAGCAGAATCGATGTAAGGGTCGCCAAGATCACGTAACCAACGTTGCGCCTCAGCCTGGTTGTCGCGCCAATTCAGGCCAATGATCGGAACCGCTTGCGACTCTGCCAACTCGAGCAGGAAATCGTGCTCTTGCCGGCAGCCGACACACCATGTCGCCCAAACATTGACGACGGCCATGCCGTTACCGAAGGTCGCATTGCTTACTGTTTTCGATGGATCGTTCAGTGACGGCAGCGCGAATTCAGGAGCCGGTTTTCCCAGGAACGGTGATGGCAACGCATTGACATCCCGTTGCGGATCAAGTCCTTTGACAAACATCAAAATCAGCAGCGCGAACAGGACTACTGGTATGGAGTACTTCCACATTACGCTGGCTCCACGGCGGCACCGTGCACTTTCTCTATTGCTGGCACGGTTGACCGATAGCGACGATCAGTGACGGCGATCAGCCCACCCAGCGCCATGACGACGGTGCCGAACCAGATGAATCGAATCATCGGCTTGTATTGGATACGCACACTCCACGCATTGTTGCCAAGCTGATCACCAAGCGCGATGAACAGGTCCTTGTTCCAATGGACCTCGATGCCGGCCTCGGTCATCCAGTTTTTCTGTACGAGATACTGACGCTTCTGCGGGTGCACCTCAGAGACGAACTCTCCGTCCTTGCGAATCTCAATGACGCCTTCGATAGCCGTGTAATTCGGGCCCTCTATTTGTCGAAACTCGCGCAGCTCAAATGAGTGGCCGGCCACATCGAGCTTCTCGCCCGATCGCATCGACATGTCCGTTTCGACATTGAATGCTGAAGTTACCGTCACACCGAGAATGAACATACCAACGCCAAAATGCGCGATCGACATACCGAGCACCGCAGGCGTGATGCGTGCAGAGCCTTCAGCGCGGCGCCACGATCGAATGGGCTCGATCACGGACGTCGACATCACCCAAAGCGCTGCTATGACACCGACACTAACCATGACGCCAAAGCGACCGTACAGTAAGCCAGGAATCAGGATGCCCAACACAATCGAAATAATGGCAGGCAACATCAGCTTGCCCGTCAGCAGATTGCCTTTATGGCTGCGCCACGTTGTGTGCATGCCGATACCGATCAGGAACACCAGTGGCAGCATTGGCAACAGGAAAACCTTGTTAAACCAGGGTGCGCCCACCGAGATCTTGCCCATATCGAGCACTTCATAAATGAGCGGCGCCAACGTGCCGTAAAAGACGACGATCGTTGCTACCACCAGCAGTACATTGTTCAGCAGCAAGAATGTCTCACGAGAATTGGGACTGAATCCTGCATCCGAATCCAGCCCCGGCGCTCGCCAGGCGAACAAGATCAGAGCACAGAGGA
>Ga0255052_10003149_pt1 | contig 11592 bp, 10 predicted proteins | sample JV7_2_21_MG_FD_188632 | JGI IMG/M metagenome (GOLD analysis project Ga0255052, IMG submission 188632) | Seawater microbial communities from Jervis Inlet, British Columbia, Canada - JV7_2_21 | ecosystem: Environmental > Aquatic > Marine > Inlet | place: Canada: British Columbia | collected... | reverse complement strand
GATCGTCAATGCGAGGCGCCACCCGCTCGACAGTTGCCTCGGCAGCTACAAGCAGCTATTCGCTCGCGGCCAGCCTTTTACCTACGACCTGTTCGACCTCGGCGAATTCTATTTCGAGTACGAGCGTCTTGTGCGTCATTGGCACGAGGTACTGCCCGGCAAGGTACTCGACGTTCAATACGAGGAAGTTGTTGACGATTTGGAGGCGCAGGTGCGGCGCCTGCTTGAATTCTGCGAACTGCCCTGGAACGACGCCTGCGTGAAGTTCTATGAGTCGGACCGGGCCGTGAAGACCGCGAGTTCAGAACAGGTGCGCAAGCCGATCTACGCGACCTCCAAGCACCGCTGGCGCAACTACGAGAAGGAACTGCAACCACTCATCGAAATCCTCGAGCCCGTGTTGCGCGAGTTACCGGAGGACTGGCGGCCGAAGTCTTTGCTATGAGGTGTTTGACTCGCGGCGCCTGCCAGCGATTTGCTCCGCCGGCAGGTAGTCGAAAATGAACGTGACTCTGGCCTCGCTGCCGCTGTTCATGACGCTGTGCGTCTTCTGGTTGTTGATCTCGTAGGCCTCGCCGACCTCCATGCGATAGGGCCGGCCGTCGATGATGAAGCGGACGCGCGGGTTGGTCGTAATGGGGACGTGAATGCGATGACTGCGACGGAATGTCGCGTGTGAATCGAAATGTGGATTGATGCGGCCGCGTGACAACAACTTGGCGGCCATCGCGCGGATGATCGTGCCACCGGCCGGGTAGCCGCGTCCGATCAGCTCGTGCATCAGGGGAACCGCGGTTTCGGCAAGCAAATCCCAGCCGCCCTCCTTGCTGATCACGAGATCGTTCATCGGGCCGTCGCAGAACACCAGGATGACTGATTGTGTCTGCCGGTGAACCTCGTAGTCGTTCTGGCGTTGCTCGTTTGCGAGCCAGGTATCCTCGTCGAGGTCCAGGATGGCCTGGCTCAAGGGCTCGACGTCGACCGGGCCGAGGGGTTTCAGGGGCGTGTCGATGTCCATAATGCCTGCTGCTGCTAACGCGAGCCGCAAAATACCACGATCGCAGAATTGTTGTAACTGGGCAAATAATGATAGTAGACTCGGAGGCTCTGCGGCGCTCGGCGGAGTGCCCAGTGACGGGTCGCCAAGGGGGTGACTGTAGCGCCGCAGCAACAAGCCAAACTGATGCCACGCCGGGGGGCGTGCACACATGAAACGGGGGGTTTCTCAAATGGCTGTATCCGAACACCTGATCCCGGAAGAACTTCCAGTAAAGAGAGCGCTTGCCGTCGCCGTATCGACAGCGCTGTCGGGTTACGCGCCCGACGCCACGGCACAAGAGTCCGGCGCCAGCTCTGCACTTGAGGAAATCGTGGTCACCTCGCGCAAGCGCGAGGAGAGCATGCAGGATATCTCGGGGAGCATCCAGGCCATGACGGGCGAACAGATGAGGCGCCAGGGACTGCAAAACCTGGAAGACCTCGTCCGCTTCCTGCCGAACGTGTCCTCACTCGGTACGACGGCCGGTGAAAACAAGGTCATCTTCCGTGGTGTGTCGGACAATCCCGGCGCGTTCATCGTCGCTTCGTCAGCTGCCGTCTATATCGACGAACAGCCGCTGACGCAGTTTGCAATAAACCCTGAACCACGCCTCGTTGACATGAAGCGTGTCGAGGCGCTCGCCGGGCCACAGGGAACGCTCTACGGTGACAGTTCGCAGTCGGGCACCCTGCGCTTCATTACGAATAAGCCTGACCCGACCGGTTTATCGGGCAACATCGACCTGATGACGCGCACGGGCTCTGAGTCGGCCGCGAGCTACGACGTCAGCGGCCACGTCAATATTCCGCTGGCCGAGGACAAGTTCGCGCTGCGTCTCGTCGGCTTCTCGGCAGTGGACGGTGGCTACATCGACAATGTTCTGGGCGTGTCGCCGCAGCTGGGCGGTATCGACAACGCCAACGTGGTTGCCGACGACATCAACGACGTCGACACTACCGGTGCACGCGTTGCTGCCAAGTGGTTCATCAATGAAAGCTGGTCGGCGACGGGTTCGTACCTCTACCAGAAGACCGAGTCGCACGCCCGCAACACCTACGATCCGACGGTCGGCGATCTGCAGACCGTCAAGTTCTTCAACGATTCTCGCGACGATGAATGGTTCCAGGTGTCGCTGACGATCGAAGGCCAGTTCGGTGACGGTTTCGAGTTTGTTTCCAATACCGGGTATTTTGATCGCGAGACCATCTACACCGACGAGCGCACCGTTTACTCGGCGTACTTCAACTACAATTTCTGTCCCACGTACGCAACCTACTGCTGGTCCGGGCAGACCTTGTTAGACCAGGACACGATTGGTTACAACACCAACGATCAGCAGAACGACCGTTTCACGCAGGAGTTCCGTCTCTCGAAGACGGGAGACAACTACCGCTGGATCCTCGGGGCGTTTTACGAGGAGAAATCGGAGCACTGGAACTTCCTGACGTACACGCCAGACTTCGAGAACACGCTGTCCTTCTATACCTGGACCGTCGGTTACGCCTACACGCCGAGCGGAGGGGCGCCTGCGTGGTGGGAGTCTGACGACTCGACCGAGTGGGACCAGTGGGCCGTATTCGCGAACCTCAACTACGAGTTCAATGAGAATTGGTCTGCCGAGATTGGTCTGCGCTATTTCGACCAGACGATGGAAAAAGTGTATTTCGTCAACAAACCGTTCATCGATGCGCCGGGCGTGTGGCCTGATGTCGTCACACCTAGCGGCGGCAACTCGGACGTAGTGCCGAAGCTATCGCTGACCTATACCTTCGCCAACGACAACCTGGTCTATGCACTGTACTCGGAGGGCTGGCGTGCAGGTGGCTCGAACCGCAATCGAACGCCGATTACGAGCTTCCCGCAGGACTACGATCCGGACCTTCTGAAAAACTTCGAGATCGGCACAAAAACGCGCTGGATGGACGACCGCGTGCAGATCAACGCGACCTTGTTCTTCGGCCAGTGGGAGGATTACCAGATCGAGGCCGTCGATCCGAGCGACAGGGTCTGCGGACCCACCGAGATTCCGGAAGTCGATCTATGCGGCCAGCCGTTCCAGGTAATGGTTGCGAATGTCGGCGATGCGGAACAGACGGGCGTCGAGTTCGACCTTCTGGCGGCGCCGAATGAAATCCTCGACCTCGGCCTCTCCATTGCCTGGGTCGATGCCAAGACCTCAGAAGCGTTCCAGGTTAGTCAGGTGGGTGTGCTTGTCCCCAAAGGCACCAAGCTGCCGAACGTACCCGAGTGGAAGCTCAACATGTTTGCCCAGTTCACCTGGCCCACGCAGTTGATGGGCGGTTCAGACATGTACGCCCGGATTCAGTATTCGTGGCAGGACGAATCGCGCAACCAGCTCGAGGACTTTGTGGCGGAACCGCTTGTATCCGCGCGCGGCACATTCATCCAGCCGTCATACGGCATTGCGGACGCCAGGATCGGCATGGCGGCGAACAACTGGGTGCTCGAAGCGTTTGTCAGCAACCTGTCCGACGAACGTGCCGTGCTGTACAGCGACGACCTGTTCTTCGATCCCTTCTGGGGTGGACGCCGCGTTACGGTCAACCGACCGCGTGAATACGGCCTGCGCTTCTCGTATAGCTGGAACTAGACGACAACGTCAAATCAGGAGAGCGGCCGTTGGCCGCTCTCTTGTGCCTCAGGTAGAAAGATCCGCAGCCTCGAGTACGCCGTTGCTGATAAGAAGCCGTATGGCAGGCAACAGCTGACGTGTTAGCTCGCCCGGCTCGGCTGCCGTCAGGTCACAAAATGCGCCTATACAGTCGCGCAGGCTCCTGTTGCCGTCAACCTGGTTGAGAAACGCCAGTATGGGCAGGTCGATCTCGGTCTCGAGTGGCATTCCTGCGGTGACCTGAAGAACCACGCGCTGTGAGCGCCAACCCTCGTCGGAGCGCCCGAATCGTTGTTCGAGTTCGATACAGGCGGGAATTCTGAGTGTTGCGTCCAGCAGCGTTTCGTTGTCCTCGCAGAGTTCGAGAAAATCGCAGGCGGCGATTCGCTCGGCGACGGCAGCGCCCGACTCCTCGACCGGTTCGCCGGGAACAGTAAGCATGTGAAACCAGTTGTCCGCTTCGCGCCGGCGTAACACGAGCATGCCTGGATTGACGGCGGTGACGGCACGCTTCTCGAAATAGGCGAGCCAGTCTTCGTAGGTCGTGGCAGGCTTGTAGTCGGCACCCGCCAGGTCCGTCAGCCTGCCTGCGACGTATCGCGCGGGCGATTTCGGCGTGCCGCGCAGAACCCAGGCGTCGCAGCCCAGCCCCTGCACCCATTCCTCGACGCGCTCGCGCGCCATTTGGTCAGCGGTTTCCACCCATTCGCACAGCATCTGCAGGTGGCCTCCATCGTTCAGGTGGGTAGCGCCCTCGCGTGCGAGCAGGCGGCAGAAGTCGTCGAGCTCCATCGGGTTGTCGCGATAGGTGAAGTCGCTGGCGGGGCCGATGATGAACGGCGGATTGCAAAGAACGAGGTCGAAGGCCCTTCCGGCTACGGGCTCGAACAGATCACCGGCAAGTACTTCGACATTGCGGATGCTATTGAACCGCGCGTTGAATCGGGTGTATTCGACAGCGGCGCTACTGATGTCCGTTGCAACGACGTTGTCGCTGTGCACCGCGGCGAGCAAGGTGTGTACGCCGCAGCCGCAGCCGAGGTCGAGTACCGAGCCCGTGGGCTCGCGAAGTGTAAGTCTGCGCAGGAAGTCGGCTGCACTGTTCTTTGCCGGTACAACGAACTCCGATCGCTCATCGCTGCCGAGCATGCGAAACGAATCGGATGCGAACAGCAGTTTGTCGACCGGGACGATCACGACGTTTGCCACCAATCGGTCCTGCTCCTCGGAGACGAGCCCGGAATGCAGCGCCAGGTCGACAAAAGCTTTGGGCAGTGCCTCGGCTGCTGCGTCGCGAGCGAGTGTCACGCCGAGCAGGAATAGCCGTACGAGCGCATTCTGCGCTGAGACTTCGCGCGTAGCGTAAAGCCGTGACTGGACTTCGTGAGGAGCAGGTGGCGCCGCCGTTCCGAGCTTCGCCTGCAGTTCGTCTTCGTTATAGCCAGCGTCGTCGAACACAGCACGCAGGTCGGCGGAGTCGCTGACGGATATCTCGCTGATCATTTACTTCACAGAGCCAAAGTGGTGGCGCGCTAGTGTACAGGACCGCGAAGACGGTGCATGCGTTTGACAGTGATTGGCTGATGCGCCGAAACTGTCGCAATTATCTGGTGGAAGTGAAATTGAACACTTTTCGGGACACTGTTCGCCGCAAGGATTTCGTCGTAACCGCCGAGCTGCCGCTGGGCGCGGACCAGACAATGCAGGACCTTCTGGATCACCTGGCTGTTTTGGGGCCGGTCGTCGACGCCGTGCAGGTCGGCTGCGGTGAGGGTGTCGATGTAGAAATCGCGGCGCTGGCTGCGGCAAGCATTGCACACGAGTCGGGCGTCGATGCGATCGTCCACCTGAGCAGCCGGGACCGCAATCGTATCGCGCTGCAGAACGATATCCTGGGCGCCGCGGCTCTGGGCGCCACAGCGTTAATACCGCGCCGTGGCGAGAAGCTGCCGTCGTCGCTGCGTGGCCGGGTCAAGGGTGTATTCGACACCAAGGCCGTGCAGCTTCTGACCGCCGCCCGGCGAGTGGGCGAGAACAGCGAGTTCGTTGAAGGTGGCCTGTTTCTCGGCTGTCTCGTGTCCGCGTTCCGCCCGAAGCAGGACTGGAACGCGAAGCTCGTAAAAGAGAAACTCGATGCCGGCGCCGGCTTCATCCAGACACGTCCATCCGTCGAATTCGACATCGTCCGCGGCTATGTTTCGCGACTCGTGTCCCTGCGACTGACCCATCGGGCCGCGGTGATTGTCGGTGTTCCGCTGCTGACGTCCGCTACGGCCGCCAGGACGATCGGGGATCGGCATCCCGGTGCAACGATTCCCGACGAGGTCATCGAGCAGTTGGCAAATGCCGCCGACCCGCGGGCGGAGGGTGTGCAGCTGCTCGCCGGCCTGCTCGCTAATCTGGCGTCAGTGCCTGGCGTGTCGGGCGTGGCGATTCTCGACGTCGAGGATTGCCGCGCAGTTGCCGAAGCTGTAGAGATATCGGGCGTGCTCGATCAGCCCGGTAGCGGGTAGGGCCAGATCTCGAGCCCGTGAATCGCGTTACGGATGTCCATTGAGAAGTTCACCGAGAATACGATCTCATTCTGCTGCAGGTCGAAGACGGTTACGGTCGACGGGGAGGATCCGGCGGCTACGTAACTCTCGCCAATGACACACAGGCCTCGCCCAAACCCCTGCCGGGCGATTTTCGCGTCGTCGACGCCGGTGAATTCGAGTTCGTCCGGGTCGTAGGCCGGGAACATGAATCGCCTTTCGCCGCCGTCGCGAGTCACGTAGCGCATGTAGTTCGCCGACGTGTCGTTGAACAGCACACCGTCGCCGACAAGCCGCGCATTGTGCGTCCCGGGCGGCAGCTCGACCTGCGGGATCAGCCGCATCTCGGCGCCGAGGCCGATGATCCCATTCGTGCGCAGGCCCGAGATGCAAATGCCTTCGTCGGTGCAATCGACCGCATTGATGTGCAGCACGTTGCTCGGCTGCGGTCCTGTTGAGGAGTTCGGGTCGAATCGACGTGCCTGCCACTGACCGGCCGTCTTCGACGCGTAAAGCCCCCAGGTGAATTGCTGCTTCTCGAGGCTGAAAGCAAGGATGCTGTCGAAGCCTGTGCTGGTCATGTAAAGCACGCCTCGGTGTACCGAGATCTCGTGGCAGTGCTTGAGGTAGCGGTTGCGAAATGAGCGGAGCCGACGAAACTGCTGGTCGAAAACGAATAATTCGTCGCTCGCGGCGACATAGATCTCACCCTCGTGGAACGCCATGCCCCTGAGGCCCCGGTCCCAGCCGCGGCCCGACCAGTCGATATCGGCGGTATCCCAGTCGAGCATCTGCCGCACGCTTTGCGATGCAGGATCGACGATGTAAACCCCACCATGGCTCTGGCCCTGTTCGCTGCCGCGTATGACCGAGGTTGCGATCAGTGGCGGTAACTGCGCTATCGATTGCGCCGTATTCGCATTCGTCTCCGTATTCATCGACAGTCCGTAACCAGCGTGGCCGGCTACGGTAGCCAAAAGTGCTCGTCCCGGCAACAGCGCTACGAGTATCATCGACGGCATGGAAGAGAAGCTGGTAGCACGTACCTGGGAGCGTCCCCTCGAGCCACCGGCGAGCGTGCCGGAGTCGGCCGACATCGTCATCATCGGCGCCGGCATCGTTGGTGTGATGGCGGCCTGGTTCCTCACGAAGCAGGGCATCAACGTCACCGTCTGCGAGAAAGGCCTCGTGGCCGGCGAGCAATCGAGCCGCAATTGGGGTTGGGTGCGCGTGCAGGGTCGCGACAAGCGCGAGATGCCGATGGCGATGCTGGCGATGCGCATCTGGCGAGGGCTGGCGGAAGAGATTGGGGAAGACGTCGGCTATGAGCAGGGCGGTTGTATATTTGCTGCCAGGAACGACAAGGAGCTCGGGTCATTCGTGAAATGGCTCGACGTTGCTAACGAATACGGCGTGGACACGCGCATCATCGAAGGCGATGAATTGCGCCAGCAAGTGCCGGGATCCGGCGTTTCGTGGAAGGGGGCTATCTATACGTCGAGCGACGGTCGTGCCGAACCCCACAAAGCCGCACCCGCTATCGCGCGTGCGGCGGAACGTAACGGCGCGACAATCCTGACGTCCTGTGCTGTTCGCGGCCTCGATATTGAGGCCGGAAGGGTCGCCGGCGTGGTAACGGAACATGGCACGATCAAAACGTCCACCGTGCTATGTGCGGCAGGTGCCTGGACGTCGCTTTTTTGCCGTTCACTCGGCATCAGGCTGCCGCAGCTCAAGGTACGCGGGACCGTCGTACGGACCGCGCCCGCGGAGCAGTTGCTGAACGGAAATGTGTACGACAAACAACTCGGGATACGCCGGCGACAGGATGGCGGATACACCGTTGCACATGGCACGAGACTCGATCATTCGATCACTCCATCGACGTTCCGGTTCGCAACGAAATTTATCTCGGCGCTAACACAGGAGGTCGGTGGGCTGAGTATTTCGATTGGTAGCGACTTCTTCGAGGAGTTGCGGACGCCGAAGCGCTGGAACCTCGACGTCGAGTCGCCGTTCGAACAAACACGCATTCTGAATCCTGACCCGAATCCGCGAGTCGTAAAGGCCATCCGCAGAAACCTCGACAAGGTATTTCCGCAGCTAGCCGGCACGGAAATAGTGGAGGCCTGGGCTGGCATCGTGGAGACAACGCCGGACGCTGTTCCGGTAATCGAGGAAAGCGAGAAGATCCCCGGTTTTCATATTGCGACCGGACTCAGTGGCCACGGTTTCGGGCTCGGGCCTGGAGCGGGGTATGCCTGTGCGGGCATGCTGACGGGCAACGAGACCGGTATCGATCTGGAACCTTTCCGGCTGAGTCGATTCTTCGACGGTGCTCCAATCAGGATGGATTCACCGATCTAATGGCAGCAGGTTCGGACCATCCCGATGTGAGTGGTACGCTGTTGCGCTATCCCGGGATGGTGCTGGGGATGTTGTATTATTCGCTGAAAGACAGGCTCTGACTCGAACAATGCCAATAACTCTTGTCTTGCCCATACTCATTTCTTCCGTCTTGCTGCAGGGTGCAGGCGGCGGCCTCATCGAAGAGCTGGACGCGACTGCCTCGCGCACCGGTTTTTTCGCGCTCGTGAAAACGCCGGTTGAGGTGCTCGGCGAGAGCGATGCTGACCGTCTCAATCCGGTATTGCTGGCTACCGAGCAAGTCGAGTGGCGCGTCTACGTTCCGCGCAATTACGACCCGGCAGTGCCACCGGGTGTGCTGGTTTTCATTTCATCGATTGAATGGGGCGGCATTCCGGAAGAATGGCAGCCCGTGATGGAAGAAAAGAACCTGATCTGGATCAGTGCAAGCGCCGCGGGCGGCGAGGCGCCGGTTCATCAGCGCATGATCAAGGCGATCATCGCTCCGCGGGCCGTCGACAACGACTACCAGGTCGACACGAACCGTGTCTACATCGCCGGGTTCGCCGACGGCGGCATGGTAGCCAACCTCGTTGAAACCGCTGAGCCTGATGTGTTCAAGGGCGCCATCTACATGTGTGGCGCAATATTCTGGGGCGACAGGGAGCCAACAAGGCTTGATACGATGCGCGAGAATCGTCACGTTTTCGTTCGCGGTTGTTTCGATCCCAGGGAACGTGATGTCAGGCGCGTCCACGAGCAGTATCTGGAGGCGGGGATCGAGAATTCGAAACTGATCAGCATTAAGACACGCCGTCGTCGGCTGCCGCAGCCCACCCATGTTGAAAGTGCCATCGATTACCTCGACGGTGGCGAGTTGGAATCCGAATGAGCAATCGAATCCGGATAGCCGTCGTCACGGGTGGCGGCCACGGTATCGGTCGCGCGCTATGCCGCCGGCTTGGCCGCGACGGAGTTCGTGTCGTTGTCGCGGATCTCGAGGCCGAAGCGGCGTCGACCGTCGCCGCGGAGATCGATGGTGCTGCAAACGTCATCGATGTTAGCGACGAAGCGGCGGTCCAGGCGCTCGTCGAAAACACCGAGCGCGACATTGGACCCATTGACCTGTTCGTATCCAATGCCGGCGTCGGCCATGGTGACGCTGACGGCAACGCGGCCTCAAAGCAAGGCGGGATGAATCACGTCGACGACCGCTGGGAGCAATGCTGGAACGTCAATGTCATGGTGCATGTATACGCAGCACGTGCATTGCTGCCGCGCATGATCGAACGTGGTGGTGGTTACCTGGTAAACGTCGCGTCGGCGGCGGGCCTTCTGAGCCAGATCGGTGATGCTGCGTATTCGGCAAGCAAGCACGCAGCGGTCGCATTTGCCGAGTCGTTGGCGATCACGCACGGGGAGCAGGGGATCCGCGTTTCAGTCGTGTGCCCGCAGGCCGTGGCAACGCGTATGATCGGCATCGAGGACGACGCGGAGATGTGCGACGGCGGATTCGGCGGCAATGACGTCGATGGCATCCTGAGGCCGGACGAGGTTGCAGACTGCATTGTTGACGGTATTGCGGAAGGGCGTTTCCTGATTCTTCCGCATCCACAGGTGGCAACCTATTTGCAACGCAAGTCCAGCGACTACGATCGCTGGATCGCCGGCATGCAGCGCTTTCGCCGGCAACTCATGGGAGATGAAGGATGAAAACAGACCTGTCTGGCAAGGTCGCTCTTGTCAATGGCGCATCACGGGGCATTGGCGAGGCGATCTCTCATGGCCTTGCGGCTTGCGGGGCGAAAGTCGTTTGCACAAGCCGCAAGATCGAGAGTGTACAGGCAGTTGCAGACGCCATAATCGAGGCAGGCGGCGAGGCCGCTGCACACACTTGCCATGCCGGCGACCTCGGGCAGATCGAAGTATTGATGGGCACTATTCGTGATGAGTGTGGGCGACTGGATATCCTGATCAACAACGCCGCGGCGAATCCGTACTACGGACCAGCTACCGGTTTGCCGCCTGACGCATTCGACAAAACGGTGGCCGTCAACCTCAAGGGGCCTTACTACTTTATGAGCCATGCCGTTCCGCTGATGATCGAGTCGGGCGGCGGTGCCGTCGTCAACGTCGCATCGATCGCGGCGTTGTTGTCGATGCAGGGGCAGGCCGTCTATTCAATGACCAAGGCGGGTCTGGTCAGTTTGACGAAGACCTTTGCACGTGAGTACGGACAGAGTGGCGTGCGTGTCAACGCCATATTGCCGGGCGTCGTCGAAACAAAGTTCGCCGAAGCACTGACGGCCGATCCTGGTGTACAGAAGTGGCTGTCCAGGTTGCCTGTGCCGCGTGCGGGGCAACCCGATGACATGGTGGCTGGCGTGTTGTATCTCGTGTCGGACGAAGCTGCCTACACGACAGGCACGACGCTCGTCATGGATGGCGGTGCAACCCTGGGCTGATAAAAAGGGGTCAGAGTCACATTTCCAAATAACGCTTCGGACTCGCGACGGAAATGTGACTCTGACCCCTTTTTACATGTTGAACACGATCTTGCCGAGCACGCGTCGTTCCGCGATCGTTCGGAACGCTTTCCTGAAGTCGTCGAGCCCGAACGTTGCAGTGATCCTGGGTTGCAGAACGCCGTCGTCGATCATCTGCACCATCTCCTGGAGGTTCTGCTGTTGAGCGCCGGCGTTTCTCGCAGCCCAGTCGCCCCAGTACACGCCGACAATGCTCGCCGCCTTCAACAACGCGAGGTTGGCAGGGAATGCGGGAATCTCGCCACTCGCAAAACCGACGACCAGGTAACGCCCGTTCCACGCCAGAGACTTCAATGCCTGCAGCGCGAGTTCTCCGCCAACGGGGTCGTACACGACATCAACGCCCGTACTTTTGGTGAGTTGCTTCACCTCGTCCCGCAACGACACCTCCGTGTAGTTAATCGTTTCATCGGCGCCGGCGGATCTGGCGAACTCCAGCTTTTCTTCAGTGCTTGCTGCGGCGATGACGCGCGC
>Ga0255052_10003147_pt1 | contig 11598 bp, 9 predicted proteins | sample JV7_2_21_MG_FD_188632 | JGI IMG/M metagenome (GOLD analysis project Ga0255052, IMG submission 188632) | Seawater microbial communities from Jervis Inlet, British Columbia, Canada - JV7_2_21 | ecosystem: Environmental > Aquatic > Marine > Inlet | place: Canada: British Columbia | collected... | reverse complement strand
TTGACCTGGCGGCGCTTGAGAACAATCAGTTGATGCCGAAGACAGAGGTTTTCGGCAACCAATCTTGCCCTGGACTTGAAAATGGCGGTGAAAGCGTAGGCAAGGCACCGAATCATCGAAAAGTCCCTTAAGTTATTCTTATTAATAGGGTGTGTAGCATCGGATCAGTGGCGATACCATAGCCCGATAGAGTTTTTGCGCCCTACAAGGCGTACCTCTGCATTGCAATGCACGTGCGCCGCCCTTATCGCTGTGGAATAACTGTGGAGAACGAACATGAAGATCATCACTCGCAAAGAGGCGCAGGCGCGAGGACTCGTCCGGTATTACACCGGCAAGGCTTGTCTGCGCGGGCATGTTAGTGAACGATACACCTACTGCGGCAAGTGCTTGGACTGCTCCCGGTCCCGTGAACGGGAGCTGTACGCTAGCGACCCAGAATACGCGGAACAAAAGCGTACTCGTGCGAAAAATTACGGCTCCAACAGACGTAAAGACATAGGGTGGGTCGATCAGTACAACGCAGATCGGCGACTCAACTACGCAGCTGACGTGACGTATCGAGCAGACAGACTGGCGAACAACGCAAAGCGGCGAGCGATGAAGCTCGACCAAACGCCACCAGACGCAAACCTCGACGCCATAGACGCGATCTACGCAGACGTGCCCGGTATCGAGGACTTACTCGGAGTTCCCTGCGCAGTCGATCACTGGACTGCACTGGCGAACGGAGGCTTGCACCATCAAGACAACCTCGTGATCATGACTGCCAAGCAAAACTCAGAGAAGGGTGCGAAGCTGGACTACGAGATTACGAACGTATTCGAGCAGGTCGTCTATCGAGTGCGTATCCGCTGAGATTCCCTAGTCGCTGCCCATTTGACGATAATCACTACGCTGTTCACATCAAGCAGCGCCGAAAGCGACTACAATGTCACAGAGAGGAGGAACCATGAATAAGAACAGCACCCGACAAATGCGTGGAGTAACGCTTCTGGAATTGATGATCGTTGTCGTGGTCATCGCTATCCTTGCAGCAATCGCGTATCCGAACTATAGACAGTATGCTGCTCGGGCCAAACGTACTGAAGCCAAAGTGGCCCTACTGGAAATCACAAAGAAGCAAGAGACGTTCTATCTTCAGAACAACACATTCACGGAAGATATGACCCTGCTTGGATTTGCAGCCGACCCCTACACGTCCGACACCGGGTCATACCGGATTGACGTTGATCCGGGAGCCAACGCTAACTTCTTCTCGGCCACTGCGATTTACTTGAATGGGGATGCCGAAGCAGGTAAATGTGCGACGTTCACGATCAACGCCACAGGTGCGAAAGGCTCTGGCCCTCTGGCTGACTGCTGGACACGGACACGCTAGAGGCCCGAGATTCCCCGCTCTTCGAGTCTCAGAGTGAGGCTCCGAACTACTCCAAAAACTCTGAAACCCGCATAAATACTGGTCGGGGTGAGAAGATTTGAACTTCCGGCCCCTGCCTCCCGAAGACATTTGGGCATTCATAAGTAGTTGTTATCAATAGGCATGCTGGAGGCGCTCGTGGCCGCCGTTGCCTAACTAGTCATAGCGAGTCCGTACTGAATCCGGCAATATACCGGCGCTCTGCCGGCACGGTTTTCGCACGATTTACGAACCAGCGGACGCGTCTTTAAATTAGAATATCGACTGCGGAAACAAAATTCTCCTGCTTTGGGGAGTTACGGCCCAATTGAAGAACTCACTGCTTGCGCTCAGTAAGGACGGGCTTGACAGCATACGCAATCTGCTGCCGATTATTGTTGTCATAAGCTTTTTTCAACTGTTCGTATTTCGGCAGCCCGTCCTGGGACTGATTTCGATCGCCATCGGCGGTTGTCTTGTCGTCGCAGGTCTCGCGTTCTTCATATTTGGACTGCGGCTCGCCCTGTTTCCAATTGGTGAAGGGCTTGCCCACTCGCTGGCAAAAAAAGGCAACGTATTCTGGCTGGTCGCGTTTGCATTCGCACTAGGGTTTGGCACGACCTTCGCTGAACCGGCACTGATTGCGATTGCCGCCGAAGCTGCAGAAGTTGCCGCAGGAGCCGAAGCTATCGCACCAACACTCGAATCAAGAGACATCTATGCCAGAAACCTGCGACTGACGGTCGCAGTGGCGGTAGGCGTTGCCCTGGTCGTGGGCGTCATTCGGATACTGGCAGACTGGTCGTTGCCACTTCTGATCATTTGCGGTTACGTTCTGGTCATCCTGCTCACGACAATCGCGCCGAAAGAGATCGTCGGTATTGCGTATGACTCCGGTGGTGTAACCACATCTACGGTAACCGTGCCATTGGTTGCAGCGCTCGGAGTCGGTCTTGCGAGTTCCCTGAAGGGACGCAATCCGATGACCGATGGATTCGGCTTGATCGCATTTGCCTCACTGATACCGATTTTGTTTGTCCTCGCATATGGGATTGTCGTGGAATGGAATTGATTGTTTTCAGCCTGCAATCTATTGTCGACAGCGCTGTCAATGTACTCCCGATAGCGGTATTCCTTTTTGTTTTTCAGCGGTTGGTAATCGGTGGAGTGTTCCCAAATTGGAAGCCGATCATGGCCGGTTTTCTTTTCGTCGTTGTCGGGCTCGGTCTGTTCTTGCTTGGATTGGAGCAAACGCTGTTTCCATTGGGTCGCCTGATGGCACAGCAACTGACGAATCCCGATTTTCTGCTTTTGTCCGTGGAGCGAGGAGCGTCGGCCCTTGTCTGGCAGGACTACTATTGGGTCTACCTGTTCGCGCTCGCGCTGGGTTTCAGCACAGCGCTTGCGGAGCCGGCATTGATCGCGGTTGCGATGAAAGCGAACATGGTTTCGGGCGGTACGATTGGCATGTGGGGCCTGCGCCTCGCCGTAGCCATCGGCGCTGGTGTAGGGGTGAGTCTCGGTTGTTTTCGAATAATTACCGGCCTACCTCTGCACTATTTCATCGCTGTTGGATACCTGCTGGTCATTGTGCAAACTGCAATGGCGCCGAAGCACATTGTGCCGCTGGCGTTTGACTCCGGCGGCGTTACCACATCAACGGTGACAGTTCCACTGGTCACCGCACTTGGGCTTGGACTTGCCGAGGCGGTGTCGGGGCGCAGTCCGTTGCTGGATGGATTCGGGTTAGTCGCCTTTGCGGCCTTGTTTCCAATAATTTCAGTCCTCGCGTACGCCCAGCTAGTAGTACTTCGCGAACGCGCCTCAACACCAGTTTAGGGTGACGTAGACAAAGAACTGGAAGAAAACAATACCAATGAAAATGTTCGTTTCATTCGTCGAAGACTGCAAACCGAACGACATCATGGACGCGGCGCGTTGCTAAACAACTATCAACCCAGATCGTAAATCAGCGGCAGCACAATCGAAATAGGGGTCGAACCGAGATTTTCAAAGCGAAGCTTTGTGCACGGATGGCACGAGACTGCCGATCGCAGACAGTGCTCAATCACGAACCGATGCCGCGCCAAAGGGCGTTGAGGAATTGTGGGTGATGTGTGCCGGGGAATTGCCGGTCAGCGGAGCCCGGCAAAATTCAGGCAGGGAGTTGCCCTATAAAAAGTGTTAGGTGTCGGAAGGGCAGTAACTCGCTAATTCAATGAAGAAAAACTGGTCGGGGTGAGAAGATTTGATTCGGGCCTACGGCCCTCACCCTCGCTCCGCTCGGGCGCGCTGAAGCGCGTCCTGATTCGCTTCGCGAATCGGTGAACTCTTATTTCAGTTCCAAGCTCCCGCCCAGCACCAAAATAAAAAAGGCTCCCCGTTCCGGTGAGGAGCCTTTATTTATTTTGATACTGGTCGGGGTGAGAAGATTTGAACTTCCGGCCCCTGCCTCCCGAAGACAGTCGGGCGTTTATAAGTAGTTGTTATTGATAGGCATACTGGAGACGCCCGTGGATGCAAGTGCCTAACAGGTCATAACGGGTCTGGACTGATCCCGGCAATTTTCCGGCACTCCTTTCGTAGTGAAATGACATTGTGGACGGTGAGTACGGTTGGATTCCGCAAGTCAACCAGCAGACACTGAATATTCTCCGGTGACTCGTCAAGCCCGCCTATGTTTCAGGGACGCCGGCGAGCGCCAGGCCTTCCAGGTACATTTGCAATTGCTCGGGATCTTTCAAATAAAACAGCTTTTTCTTTGCGAACTCGCGAGTGAAATCCTGTCTCTCTTCAAGTAACTTTGATACCGAACTGCGGGCTTTTACCTGATCGCCGAGGTAGGCGAAGGCAACCGCTTTGTGCGCTGTCGTCCAATACTGACAATTGGGGATCTCACTTGCCCGTTCAGCCCATTCAACAGCAGTCTCGAAGTCCCGCTTGAAAATCAGCGCGAGCGCACCGTATGTCAGAAAGGCCCATCTCTGCGGATCGTTGGGACTTAGTTCTATCGCCTTCCCAAATCTCTCAATCGCTTCGTCGTACCGGCCTTCATAGGCCAACGAGTCAGCCAGGCCGCAATGAGCGGCAGCAAAAGTAGGGTTTAGGCCGATCGCCATCTCGTTTTCGGTCAGTGCACTGCTGTACTCACATCGTGCAAGTTGAACCCGCGCCTTCAACGCGTAGAAAACAGCATTCTGATCATCGATTTCCAGGGCCCGGCGCGTCGCGGCAAGCGCTTCGTCCATCAACTCGGGTGACGGATCAGTGTCCCAATAAACCATTCCGAGAATGACGGCGTAGGCCCACCAGGCGTGCGCTTCACCGAATTGTGGATCGAGCTCCCGGCTTTTCTGAAGGTGCTTTTGCGCCTCCAAATTGTCTGCAGATGTGAATTTGAAAAAGTGATAAATACCGAGGTGATAACATTCCCAGGCTTGCAAATCCGTGCGCGCGATCCCTGCCACCTTTTGCCGTTCGGCTGCCCCGATTTCAGGCTCAAGACGCGCCACGATCTTCCCGGTAATCTCGTCCTGCACCGCAAAAACATCTTCCAGATCACGGTCGTAACGGTCCGACCACTTCTGACTTCCGGTATTCGCATCAACCAGTTGCGCAGTTACCCTTATTCTGTTGCCAGATCTGCGAACACTACCTTCAACCACGTAACTGACGCCAAGGTCCCGTGCCACCTGTCTAACGTTAACAGACGTGCCTTTGTATCCAAAGGACGTGTTTCTTGCGACTACGTCGAGCCAGCGATGTTTTGAGAGATTGGTGATGATGTCCTGAGTGATTGCGTCCGAAAAATATTCCTGCCCTGAGTCGCCGGACATGTTGGCAAAAGGAAGCACAGCAATAGTAGGTCGGGCCAAAGCTCCCTGACCGGATTGGGCCGCGTCGACGAACGAACCTCGAATATCGCGATTGGCAGTGCCATCGCTTTCTAACGACGCCAGTTCCCCCACGAACCGGAATCCCTTGCTATGAATGGTGCGAATGAAGCGCTGTGATTTGCCATCGTCACCCAGCGCCTGCCGTACTGACTTGATGCGACTGCTTAGGGCCGCTTCGGAGACAATTCGTCCCCTCCAGATTTGCTCATTCATTTCCTCCTTGGTGATCATTCTGTCGCTGTTGGACACCAGCAGTGCCAGTAGCGCAAATACCTGGGGCTCCACGGCGACGGGCGCACCGTCTTTACGTAGTTCGAAACGATCCGTGTCCAGCTCAAATGACTCAAATCTGTAAATCATTACGACTCATTTCCGATCTGCTTCTCTTGGTGGCCCCACCAGGCCTGCCTGCGCCCTGGGCGGGGGCAGGGTCGGCACCCCACGAGTTGGATTCAGATTCTGCAGAAAATCTCCAGAAAATCTCCACTTCGGCTGCAAGCTTGAACCCGCCATTGGCCCTATCTTAGGCCCCAAGTCGGGACCTTGTCGGTCCGACAATGAATCCAAGGAGATCCACAATGTCCGTAGCAACAGAAAGCATGATAGCTGCCCCGGCGTCGGCACGCACGGGACCAGCTGTTTTTGCAGGCTATCGTCCCAGATTTCAAAAAGTTACACCGAGTCAATGGGTTACCTGGAAGCTCGGCGATACTTCGGATGCTGGTACCACCTTTCGTGTCGTGGGCGAGCGTCTCTGCGAGGCGCTTCAGCTGCAGACGGGTGAGAGGGTGCTGAATGTCACCGCCGGCAACGGCAACACGAGGTTGGCGTCCGCCGAAAACTTGCCATTCCGGGACTCCGCGTTCGACGTCGTCATGTCAGGTTTTGGTGCCATGTTCGCGCCCGATCACTTTCGGACTGCACGCGAACTCCTGCGCGTTTGCCGTCGAGGCGGGCGAATTGGCCTGGCGTGCTGGGCGCCGCAAGGCTTCAACGGCCAACTGATTTCGACGATCGCCAGGTACGCGACGAACCGATCGGAGCAATCGGACCCGGTTCACTGGGGGACCAGGGAATACCTGAATGATCTGTTCGGCCACTCGGCGGATGCACTAGGTGCTGCGACCAAAACACACACGTGGCGTTACCGGTCGGTGAAGGACTGGCTGAAGACATGGCGATCCTATGGCGGACCGCTGCACGACGTGTACAGAACAGTCGATCCGGATTGGCGTGACCAGCTCTCTGCGGAGTTACTGGCACTCGTCGATCGATTCAACGAGGCCACGGACTGGTCGGTCGTCGTCCAGAGCGAGTACCTCGAGTTTGTCGTTCACAAGAGCACCTGGCGAGTCTGAGGTCGCTCAGAATTAGTACAGGTTGGTGTTGCCAATGATCGATTTTGACCTGCAGACAATGGCGAATATCGCGGAGCTATTGGGCGCGATCTCGATCGTCATGGCTCTAACGTTCAGCGCATTCCAGATTCGGGAGTTCAAGAAGCGGCGCCGTGACTCCGTAGCTGTGGGCCTCATGCAATCTTTTTATAACGCGGACCTGGCTCATGCGGTCGCTTTGCTTCGGCTGTTACCCGACGGGACCTCAGCAGAACGGCTTCGGGAGCAGGGTCCCCAGTACGAAGAATCCGCGATCCTCATCACCACTACATTCGAGACGATGGGGCTCCTGGTCCATCGCGGGATCGCACCATTCTCGCTGGTCGAGCAACTGGCGGGAGGGATGGCAGTTGTCATGTGGCGCAAGGTCTGCTCGTGGCTCGAAACCGTTCGTGAAGAGCAGAGTCAGCCGTCGTGGGCAGAATGGTTTCAATGGCTTGCAGAAGAGTTGATGGCTGTAGAGGGCTGCAAAGAACCGGCCCACCTGAGATTCAAAGACCGGCACCGGCATCGTTTGGCTAAATGCAATAGGGCAACCTGACATGAAAGAGAAACACATGGACAACAGCAGCAACTCGAGAACGTCTGCCCTGGATATGAGCGCGGCCGATTTCAGGGAAATCGGCCATCGACTCATCGAGCAGATAGCGGAGTTCTACGAATCTCTGCCGGAGCGGGAGTTGACGACGGCGAAAGGTCGGTCGGAGATCCGTGAGTTGCTTGGCACAGACAGGCTGCCTGAACAGGGTGCTGCGGCAGGCGACTTGCTGAGAGACGTCGCCCCACTGATTTTCGATAATTCCCTGCACAATGGTCATCCCCGGTTCCTGGGATACATCTCTGCGTCGGCCGCACCACTCGGTGCATTAGCGGACTTGCTGGCGGCATCGGTTAATTCGAATGTTGCCAAATGGGAATTGTCACCGATCGCGAGCGAGATCGAGACCCAAACCGTTCGCTGGATTGCAGAATTGATAGAATATCCGGCCGACTGTGGCGGCATCATGGTCAGTGGCGGGAATTCGGCGAATTTTCATGGATTCGTTGCTGCGCGCCAGGCCGCTGCGCAATGGAACATACGCAAAGACGGGCTCTACGGTGAGCCACGGAAGCTGACCGCCTATGTCTCGCGGGAAACTCACACCTGGATCGACAAAGCGGCCGAAGTATGCGGGCTCGGCGCGGCGGCGGTGCGCTGGATAGATACCGACAACCAGCAAAGAATGAATATGGATGCACTGCGAGAGCAGGTGGCGGCGGATAAACGCGATGGTTACCTTCCTTTCTTGGTCGTCGGCACTGCCGGCAGCGTTAGCACCGGGGCTATCGACCCGTTACGCGATATAGCGACATTCTGCCAGGAGCAGGGCATCTGGATGCATGTCGATGGCGCCTATGGAGCGCCGGCAGCGTCTTTACCCGAATCACCGGACGACTTACGCGCGCTCGCATTGGCAGATTCAGTGGCCATCGATCCGCATAAATGGCTATATTCTCCGATTGAGGTGGCCTGTATTTTGACGCGCGATCCAAACGCCCTGCGGAATGCCTTTGAATTTCACCCGGACTACTATCATTTCGATGACGAGGCCGCGTCCGGAATCGACTACTACCAACACGGGTTACAAAACTCGCGCGGATTTCGTGCACTCAAGGTGTGGTTAGGGCTACGGCAGGCGGGTGGCGAGGGTTACCGCGCGACGATCCGCGATGATATTGCACTGGCCCGGCTGCTATTCCAATCAGTTGCAGCGAATCCCGACTTCGAAGCACGGAGCCTGAATCTAAGCGTTGCGACCTTTCGCTATGTTCCAGTAGGTTTTGAAAGCGGCGGCGATGTCGACTCCGAATATTTGAACGAACTCAACAAAGCGCTGCTGGCCGCGGTTCAGAAGAGCGGGCAGGCTTTTGTCTCCAATGCCATTGTGGACGGTGACTATTTGCTTCGCGCGTGTGTCGTCAATTTTCGCACCACGGAATCCGATATCCATTCCGTAATAAAGATCATTTCCGCAATCGGCAGGTCTTTGGATAAGCGGATGCGGCCAGCATATCTGGCTGCGTAATCGAAGATAATACAGATGAATCAAAAAACTATTTCAACAGTGAGGACATGAAAGTGATTTACGACAACATTTTAGAAACGATCGGCAACACACCAATCATTCGTTTAAACCGGATGGCCCCCGAACATGTGGATATGTACGTGAAAGTCGAGTCGTTCAATCCATTGGCATCCGTCAAGGACCGGCTGGCAATCGCCATCATCGCCGATGCTGAAAAACGAGGTTTACTGAAACCGGGCCAGACCGTGGTCGAGGCAACATCGGGCAATACCGGCATTTCGCTAGCAATGGTGTGTGCCGCAAAAGGCTACCCATTCGTTGCGACAATGGCTGAGTCTTTCTCGGTCGAGCGGCGCAAGATCATGCGTGGGCTTGGCGCCAAAGTAATTCTGACGCCAGCGGCAGAGCGCGGCTCCGGAATGGTGCGTCGTGCAGAGGAGCTGGCACGGGAACACGGCTGGTTTCTGGCCAGGCAGTTCGAGAATCCGGCGAATCCAGAATACCATCGAAACACCACCGGGCCTGAGATCCTATGCGACTTCGCCGGCAGGCGACTGGACTATTGGGTTACTGGCTACGGCACGGGTGGGACGATGACCGGTGCCGGCGAGGTCATCAAGTTGGCCCGGCCCGATGTTAAGATTGTGGCAACCGAACCGGCTGGTGCTTCGCTGCTTGCAGGCGATGAATGGAGCCCGCACAAGATTCAGGGCTGGACGCCGGATTTCATCCCCGAGGTTTTGAATCGTGAGATATTTGATGAGCTTGTTCCTGTAACCGACGATCGCGCAATCGAAATCTCAAGGCAACTGGCCGCTGAAGAAGGAATCTTTGCGGGCATATCTTCGGGCGCCACACTTGCAGCCGCATTAAATGTCGCGGAAAAGGCGGGCAAAGGTTCGGTGATTCTGGCGATGTTGCCAGATACCGGGGAACGATATCTGAGCACGCCGTTATTCGAGGGTGTCAATGAGGGGTCCGATGACGACTGGTTGGATAAGGCAGCCTGAGAATAGCGAGACTTCGCGATGAGATTCAGAGACGTCCTGGACCTGCTGATATTGTCCGCTGTCTGGGGCGCCTCGTTTCTCTTCATGCGATTCGCGGCGCCGGAGTTCGGGTCGGTGGTCCGTTCAGTTTTGCGATGTTGCGCGCTTTCACGCCAATAATGCATCGAACGCGTTCGCAGAGTTTCATAGAATACAATCGCAAATCGCATGATAGTTAATCTTCGAATTAGGTGGACCTCTGGATAGCGCCGCCGACCCCAGGCGGTGCTCATGCGCTAGCCACCCCAAAGCACATGCGCAATACGGATTGATGATTGTTGATACCGAAAAATTGCCGGTTAGCGGAGTCCGGCAAAATTCCGGCAGTGAATGTACGGCCCATGTGTTAAGTCAGCGAATGCCTGGGCGTTCTTTAGTTATTGGATTTGGGCAGCCTCGGCTACACCAAATCGCCGCCAACCCACGGAACGATTGCGAACTTCCGAAAAGCAACTAAGAAAATAGACGCGAAATAGACGGTGGATAGATGTTGGTCTGCACATTGGTTTGACGTGACATACCGATACTGCGTACGTGCTCCAAATTAATTCACTACGCAGGAGATCCGACATGAAACACACTGACACGGTTGTCATCGGCGGCGGACAAGCCGGTTTGGCCATGAGCCGCTGCCTGACTGAGTACCAAATCGACCACGTAATCCTTGAGCGTGGCAGGGTCGGTGAACGCTGGCGCAGCGAGCGCTGGGATTCGCTTCGGCTACTCACGCCAAATTGGCAAAGTCGATTACCGCATTTTCATTACAACGGCAGCGATCCCAACGCCTTCATGACGATGCCTGAGTTTATCCGGCATTTGGAGCGTTACGCCGAGTCGTTCGAAGCGCCGGTACAGACCGGTACCACTGTCCAAATCCTTGAACGACTCAACAATGGACGCTTTCGCATAGCAACAGATAATGGCGACTGGTCGGCCCACAATGTGGTTGTGGCGACAGGATTCTGCGACACGCCACGAGTTCCCGCATTCAGTGCGGCGATGCCGAGCAACGTCGTTCAGCTTGTACCTTCGGACTACCGGAATCCCTCACAGGTGCCCCAAGGCGGTGTCCTCGTTGTGGGTGCTTCCGCCACGGGTTTACAGATCGCTGATGAGCTGGCGGAGGCCGGTCGCAAGGTGACACTGGCCGTCGGCACGCACGTTCGGGTGCCCCGCCGGTATCGGGGTAAGGACATCTTGTATTGGATGGACGTGATGGGTGCATTCAATGCGCTGGCCGATCCCGCCAAGGAACGAAAATCGCCGCCACCCCAGTTGGTTGGTACGCCTGAGAATCGCGACCTCGACCTCGGCGGGCTGCAGAAGAATGGTGTTCGTTTGGTGGGCAGAGCAACTTCGGCACAAGGCGATCAGGTCTACTTTGCCGATGATCTCAAAGCGAACGTCGAGACGGCAGATACACAGATGATGGAACTACTTGCCAAAATCGACGGATTCATTGAATCGAGCGGCGCCCCAGCACCGGCCGCAGACCTCGACTCGATTACCACTGTCAAAGTGCGTACAGCGCCGACCGTGATCGACCTTCGAACGGAGAACATCAGGACGGTCGTTTGGGCAACGGGTTACGAACGCCACTATCCCTGGTTGAAGGTTCCCGTGCTCGACGATCGCGGCGAGATTCGACATGAGGGTGGAGTCATGCCTGAGCCGGGACTTTATGTACTCGGGATGCGCTTTCAGCGTAGCAAGGGTTCGAACCTCTTAGACTATGTTGGCCGAGACGCCGAAGTATTGAGTAAGCATATTGCGGAAAGATTCCGCGACAAG
>Ga0255052_10003146_pt1 | contig 11598 bp, 12 predicted proteins | sample JV7_2_21_MG_FD_188632 | JGI IMG/M metagenome (GOLD analysis project Ga0255052, IMG submission 188632) | Seawater microbial communities from Jervis Inlet, British Columbia, Canada - JV7_2_21 | ecosystem: Environmental > Aquatic > Marine > Inlet | place: Canada: British Columbia | collected... | reverse complement strand
GGTGCGGCCCAGGTGCAAATCTGGCGACGTTCTAGACTTGGACAAGAAGCGCAAAAAAGCCCCTTGACCAGGCTTTGCACAACTTCATGCCCTCGTAGCTCAGGGGATAGAGCACCGGTTTCCTAAACCTCCAGATCCCAGCGCTGTGCCATGGAGCAGGAACCCCCTGAAGCGGGCATTTCGGCCTATCGAGATCTGCGAGTTATGTGCTGCCCCCTGGTGTTGTCCATGAGCGGATCGGTTTCGTCGGTGCTGAAGAGGTCGAGGAGTCGCGAGTGCCGGAAGATCCGGTTCCGCTTCTTGCCGGTGATCTCCTCGATCATCCCAGCGTCCGTTGCCTTTCGAAGTAGCAGGCCAGCCGTTGTTGGAGATGTTTCAAGCTGCTCCGATACGAATGCGACAGTCACGACTGGCTGCTGCGAGATCAGATCGACGAATGCTGGCCCGTACGTTCCGAATGCGAATTCGGACGTCATGCGTACGTCGGAGGCGTGGAGTTTCGCGACCGCGTGGGCAGTGTCGGTTGCGTCGTCTGCAGTAACGGTGACGCCTTGGAGAAAGAACCGCAGCCAGCCCTCCCAGTCTCCGTGGGTGCGTACACGCCCGAGTCTGTCGTAGTACTCCGTCCGGTTCGCTCTGAGAAACAGGCTGAGATACAGGAGCGGTGCGGCCAACGCTCCCTTCTCGATGAGGAGGAGCGTGATCAGCAGCCGTCCGACCCGCCCGTTGCCGTCGAGGAAGGGGTGGATCGTCTCGAATTGCGCGTGGGAGAGCGCCGCTTGGACGATCGGAGGTATCGAGCCGTCGTTGAGGTAGACCTCGAGGTGTCTGAACGTCTCGAGCAGGTCGTCGGGGTGTGGGGGGACGAACGTTGCAGTGTTGAGGGTGCATCCTTGCGGGCCGATCCAGTTCTGCGATGTTCTGAAGTGGCCCGGGTTTCGTTCCTGGCCTCGTACGCCTGTAAGCAGTTCTCGGTGAATCTCGCGAATGAGACGCCCCGAGAGAGGGAGCTCGTCGAGGAGCTCGATACCCGCGTTCATCGCCTTGACGTAGTTGACGGTCTCGGCGATGTCTGTGGGCTGCTGTGTCCCGGGGATGGCTGCTTCGAACGCGAGTACGTCGTCGAGGCTCGATTGGGTGCCTTCGATCTGGGAGCTGAGGACGGCTTCCCTCTTGACATACATCGCCACGAACAGGTCATTGCTGGGAAGGTTGCGGGCAAGCCCGTCGAGGCGACCGACCGCACGATCGGCATCCGAGAGCGCTTGGACCAGTTCATCGCTCCACTCGATTGGCGGATCAGGTGGCAGCGGCTTGGGCAGGAAGGACCGATAGCCGGTTGGCTGTCGGATGTAGGTGCCCGCTCGATCGGTCATGGTTCCGCTATTCCAGTGTGCTCGTGTTTCGTGCACATATCATAGCCACTATTCTAGTGACGTACTTCTATCTGGAATAAGAACCGGTTTCTGGCTCCACTATTCCAGCAAGGTGGTTCACCGACCCTCCAGGGGGCGCGGTGCGCGCAGGGCAGCCTCGGCGTAAACAGTTGCAAGCCTGTCAGGCGCTACCTTGGCCTCGATCGGTACACGCATCTGTTCGAAGATGACCTCGAGAGCCTCACAGAATCGATGGATGCTCGTTACGGTGCGGCCCAGGTGCGGCCCAAGCGCACTTCTGAGGGTGTTTCAGACCTCTCCGAGAAGGCCAGAAGGGTGGACGTACCAAGGGTTTCGTAACATTTTGCCCGCGTAGCTCAGGGGATAGAGCACCGGTTTCCTAAACCGTTTGAGCGAGCTTCGGCTACCAGGGCGGATGGGTCGAAAGGTACTTTGACCTGGGCTTATGCCTTGCTTCGTTTTGCATCGTTTTGCACCATTTCTCTCGGCTTGCGGCCCAGGTGCGGCCCAAACGCAGCCCGGCGGTCCTTCAGTCAGCCGGAGGCGCGAGCCCAATCCGTCGTATCCGGTCCCGCAGCTCAATCACGGGACTTCCGTCTACTTAAGGTGAAGACTCGCACCGGAATACGACCCAAAGAGTGGGCGGAGGTGTTCAACTCTCCTTGCGTGATCTGGTGAAGGTCGTCCTGGCGACGTGTACCCGACCATTCCATGGCTCGAGAGAGGGTGATCAGGGGGACGGATTTCGATGGAATCTGGCGGTGGCCTCGGAGTCCGCGTCGCCCCAGTCCAGGCTCCTGGGTTTGGGAGAGGCTCTACCACATCCCGATTTGGTACAGGGAGCCTTCGATGGCGAGCACCTCGGCCAGCGCAACCACTCCAGGTAGTCCAAGCGGTCGGCGTCGGTGCCGAACCACGCCATCATCTCGCCAGTCGACACCGGGTAGTGCACACCCGCCTTCAGAGCCAGGTCCATGCCGCGAATCTACTGCTCAGCTACTCCGTTTAAGTGGATACCCCCAACGGCACTTATGGGTGGGCAAGACTGCCGAGAGGCGCGTAGGCTTTTGAGGCGCTGGAGTCACACCTCGCATCGAGGTTCCTCAGCGGTAAGATCTGCGCGCAAGATGATTGTGCGGTCGAGGAACAGATGTCGGTGAGTGGCATTGTGCGTAGCCCATTCCCGGAGATCGAGATCCCGGACACGTTGCTGTCCTCGTTCGTCTTTCAGGGTACGGCTCAGGTAGCGGACAAGGCTGCGTTCATTGACGGGTTTTCTGGCCGTTCGGTGGCTCACGGGGAACTGTTCGACGCGGCCTACCGGGCGGCAGGGGGTCTCGCTTCGCTGGGATTCGGCAAGGGTGATGTGTTGGCCATCCTCCTGCCCAACGTTCCGGAGTACCCCATTGCTTTTCACGCTGCGGCCATCGCCGGGGGGATCGTTACCACGATCAATCCGACGTACACCGTCGAAGAGGTGGCATTTCAACTCAGCGATTCGGGTGCGGTCTATCTCCTGACCGCCACGGCGTTGCTGGAGACGGCTCAAGCTGCTGCGGCAACGAGCGGTGTCAAGGAGATCCTTGTGCTGGGCGAACCGGGGGACGGGGCTGTGGGGTTCGCCGAATTGCTGGCCGCCGCTCGCTACGACGCCGATCCCGGCGTGACTCCAGGCGATGTGGTGGCGATGCCCTATTCGAGCGGTACCACCGGTCTGCCCAAGGGTGTGATGATCAGCCATCGAGGCTTCGTGGCGAACCACCTACAGCGGTTGCAGGCCGTCGCCTTGGAGTCCGACGAGGTCTACATCGCCGTACTGCCCTTCTTCCACATCTATGGCATAACCACTCTCGTCAATGGCGTGATTCAGCGAGGAGTCACCGCCGTGACGATGCCTCGTTTCGATTTCGAGGAGTTCCTGCGGATCGTCCAGGAGTATCGGGTCACCTTCGCTCCACTGGTACCACCGATCATCCTGGGCCTGGCCAAACATCCCCTGGTTGACCAATACGACCTCTCCAGTCTGAGAGTGATCTACTCGGGAGCGGCGCCGCTCCCCCAAGAGGTCGCTGCGGTGTGTAGCGCCCGAATCGGATGTCCGGTGGTGGAGGGTTATGGCATGACGGAGACGATCATCGCTCACGTCAACGACGAAGAAGGAGCGCGAGAGCATCCCGGCTCGATCGGGCGTCTCCTGCCCAACACCGAAGCGCAAATAGTGGAACCCGACACCGGGAACGTCTTGGACCCAAACAAGGACGGCGAGATCTGGATTCGGGGCCCACAAGTCATGATCGGGTACCTCAACAACCCGGAAGCCACCTCCGAAACCATCGACGAACAGGGTTGGGTCCACACCGGCGACATCGGCCACTATGACGAGGACGGCTACTTCTACGTCGTCGATCGAGTCAAAGAACTCATCAAGGTCAAGGCCTACCAGGTTGCCCCTGCCGAGCTCGAAGCCCTGCTGCTTAGCCACCCTTCGGTTGCAGATGCAGCAGTAATCGGAATCCCCGACGAAGAGGCCGGCGAGATCCCCAAAGCATTCGTCGTCGCCTCAACCGCCACGACAGGCGACGAGCTTATGGCGTTCGTTGCCGATCGACTCGCCCCCTACAAGCGGATTCGCCAAGTCGAGTTCATCGAACAGATCCCCAAATCTCCGTCCGGAAAGATCCTCCGCCGAACGCTGCGAGACAAAGAAGCATCCCCAACGTAGCGCGTCCCACGGGCACCGGGAGGGCACCCGACCGCGTCACATCCCGGCTTTGGGGCCATCTTGGTTGGCGGCGAGCGCTTCGACTACGACGTCGTGGTGGAGGCAGAGAGGGTACGACGCCGAAAGAAGGGGCCGTCCAAGCCCTACCGTGACCGGTATGGCCACACGCCCCTCTCTCTCGACGAGGAGATCCCCTGGTCGACGACGCGACTGGTGGTTGGGACCGGGGCAAGTGGGCGGCTCCCAATCATGCCCGAAGTGTGGGAAGCCGCCGAGGCCCGGAGCGTGGGGCTGATCGCCCTCCCCACTTCCCAGGCGTGTGAGCTGCTTCGCTCCTTCGATGAGCCTCACGTCAACGCCATTCTCCACGTCACCTGCTATCCAATAGACAGGCGTCTCAGACCAAGAACGCCCCCAAATTGCTCCGATACGGCTCCGGTGACCGATAACCGAACAGGAGTCCGCTGTAGCCGATCTAGGAAAGCACCGTCACCGCTTAGGATTCTCCCTTGCCCGCCCTCGTAGCTCAGGGGATAGAGCACCGGTTTCCTAAACCGGGTGTCGGAGGTTCGAGTCCTCCCGAGGGCGCCGCTGGATCCCTTGCAGCGACTTGGGTTGTGCCGCGTCGGACGGGAAGGGGTGGCCATAGACATCCATCGTCACCGCCCGCGACGCGCGTTCCTCCAGAGAGAGCGACCGGGTGCGCCCAACCCGTCCACTCACCACCTCAGCAGCCAGCGTCGCTGCCTCCCGGGCAATCTGGTCCGCCAGGTCGACGTGTTCCGGGGCGAAGGCGAGGAACCGGCGGATAGCGTCCTCGAGTTCGTCGCGATGCGCCGTCACCAAGCCCGTCTCGGGGGCTGTCGCGTGGCGCTGACAACCCACCGAGAGGGGGAGGACCCGAGTAGGGCGGCTCTGAGCTACTCGCCGCCTTCCTTCAGTTCGATATCACGATGCGAATAGCCGTCGCCGTCGGTGTCCGAATCAGAGAGATTGGCAATGGCCTTCTCCGCAAGATCCGTCCGATAGGCATCGTCAGACACATTCACACCCTGAAGATCCGGGATCTCCGTGGTGGCGATCTCGACCGTCTGGTTCCAGAGATTGGCATTCATGACACCGATACCATTGGTCGCTGGGAAGATCAGGCCCAGAATCTCGTTCAACTGCCACTCCTGATGGCCCGCCGGCAAGGTCGATCCATTGTCGAGGACCACGTCGACACAGTTGCCGAAATTGTCCAAGCAGTGAATCCAGCCTTGGAACGATGCGGTCAGGAAACGAACAGCGATGTCCTCGTTACCGGCCTCGGCAATCCATTCCGCATTGACCCAAACCGCATCCTGGAGCATTGCGGTACCAACGTCGTTGAAGTCGATGACGTTCAGATCCTCAGGCTGAAACAGCTCGCCGGTATCGGGGTTGATCGTCTCCAACACCTGGGCGTACTCGTTGTAGATCATCGCCTCGGCGGCGTCGATCTCACCGTTGAGCAGGGCATTCATTGTGAAGTCCTGACCGACCAATTCGACATCCTCCACACCGAACTTGGAGATAGCCGCAGTCAACTCGAACTCGTTGCCGAAGCCCCAGTTCCCGACCTTCTTCCCGGCCCAGTCCGCGGGAGTTTCGATACCGGAATCAGCGAACGACACCTCGAGAGTTCCTGAGCGTTCGAACACCTGGGCGATGTTGACGATGTCGGCGCCGCCCTCCCGGGAAACCAGGGCTTTGGGCACCCAGGCCAAACCGAACTCAGCGCCACCGGTGGCGAGAACCTGCTGGGGAACGATGTCGACCCCACCCTCGAGGATCTCGACATCGAGACACTGGTCGGCGTAGAAGCCGTTGTCGAGGGCGACGTAGTAACCGGCGAACTGAGACTGGGCGAACCACTGCAGTTGCAGAGTCACGTCGTCTACGTCATCACATCCCTCGGCGGCTGCTCCTCCGTCGTCACTGCCACACGCTGCCACGATCATTGCAAAAGCGGCAAGCCCGAAGACGTATCGTCGCCATCCACTTGGCTTCATCTGTTCCTCCTTATCGAATTCGAACGCGAACCATATCCGGGGACCCGGCCGATTGGTGCAGAGTGGGAAAAACGTTCCTATTCCCTGGTTCGGAGCGACACATGCCACGGCATGAACAGGCGCTCTGCGCCGAGAATCAACACATAGAAGGTCACACCGAGAATCGAAGCCACCAGGATCGCTGCCCAGGCATCAGGGAACTGAAAGAGATTCGCCCGATTGATGATGTACTGGCCGAGAACGTCCTGAGGTCCTCCGAAGTACTCGGCAACTATCGCGGCAATCAACGACAGTGCACTGGCGACCTTGAGGGAGGCAAAGAGGAACGGAAGGGCATGCGGGATCCTCACCCGACGCATCGTCTCGGTCGAAGTGGCAGCCACCGACCGCATCAACTCGAGCTCAGATGGATCAACCTCCAGCAAACCCCGCGTGGTGTTGATCATCACCGGAAAGTAGACCACCACCGCAACCACAGCCATCTTCGAGAGGGGACTTGTGATGGAGAACCAGTTATTGAAGATCGGAGCCAATGCAACAATTGGTGTGGCGTTGGCCGCGATCGCAATGGGAAGCATGCCTTCCCGAAAACCCACCCAGCGTGCCGCTGCCAACGAAGTGACCAGGGCAGCCGACACCCCGATGCCAAAGCCACCCACGGCTTCGAAGAGGGTCTTGAACCCGGCGCTCCACACCACATCCCATGTCTCGATGAAGCTCGAGATGATCTCGCTCGGCTTGGGCAACACAAACGTCTCGATACCAAAGAGACGGGTGAGGCCTTCCCAAAGGAGGATCACCACGATAAAAGACACCAGTGCAGGCAGGTATTTGCCACCGAATTCCCGTATCGCCGCAGGTGTTCGGCCACCGACAGGAACATCTCCCTCGAAGGCGCTCAGAACATCCGTCTCGTGACTCTCCCGAATGATGCGGTCGCGCTCGGTCATGACTCTCCCCTGCGCAGCGCCTCGCGGACCTCGGTGATCAGCTCGAAGTATCGGGGGCTCTCCCGGGTATTCAGATCGCGTTCGGGCGGCAGGTCGATAACGATTTCACTGCTGATCCTGCCCGGTCGAGGGGTCATCACCAGAACCCTCCCAGAGAGAAACACGGCTTCGGGTATCGAGTGGGTGACGAACACCACCGAAATCCCGGTCTCCCCCCAGAGTCTGAGTACCTCTTGCTGCATCAGCTCTCGGGTCATCTCGTCAAGTGCTCCAAAAGGCTCGTCCATCAACAACAGCGAAGGCTGAAACGCAAGAGCGCGGGCAATCGCCACCCGCTGCTGCATGCCGCCCGAGAGTTGCCAGGGATAGTGATCAGCGAACAAGTCAAGCTGGACCAAGTCGAGCATCTCCTCGGCCCGCCTCGACCTTTCCTCTGCTGCGAAATCCATGATCTCCAGCGGCAGCTCGACGTTCTTGCGAACGGTTCGCCAGTCGAGGAGGGTTGCCGACTGGAAGACCATCCCGTAGTCGCGATCGAGCCGGGCCTGGGATGGCGTTTTGGCGTTGATGAGCAACTGCCCCGAGGTCGGCTCGAGAAGGTCGGCCACGAGCCGGAGAAGAGTCGATTTGCCACATCCCGAGGGACCAATCAATGAGACGAAATCACCGGTCTCCATCACCATATCGATATCGGCCAGGGCCTGAACGGCCTCGACGCCCCTGCCAAAGACCTTTCCCACTCCACGAGCATCCACGACCATGGTCACGTCGACTGCCTCCTCGTAGCAGCCACAAGACGGTGCTCCACCAGCGTGACCGCACCCACAAAGACCATCCCGGCGAGCCCGGCGATGATCACGGAGGCGAACAGCTTCTCCGGAGCCGCGGTGAACTGCTGGGAGAACTGGAGCAGATCACGTCCCAACCCTCCCCTGAAACCGGCGGGCAATTCACCGACGATGGCACCGATCACGCTGGCAGCGGCAGAAACCTTAAGAGCAGTGAAGATGTAGGGCATCGCTGCGGGTACCTGGAGTTTCCACAATGTCTCCCGGGGAGAGCTTGCATAAGACCTCATCAACTCGACCGTCGTCGGCTGTGGTGAGCGCAGCCCCCGCATGGTGTTGATCACCACCGGGAAGAAGGTTAGGTAGGCGGCAATTATCGAGACCGTCAACCATTGGGGGATGTCGAGCTTGCCGCCCCAGACCACCACCATTGGAGCAATGGCCAGAATGGGCACGGTCTGGGAAGCGACCACGTAGGGCATAAACGCTCTCTCGGCCGTCTGCGATCGGACGAAGAACACACCAAGCCAGAACCCGATCGACCCACCGATGAGGAACCCCACCAAGGCCTCCCTCAGGGTGAACATCGCAGCCTTCACCTCGACAAAGAGGAGGATCGGGCCATTCCGCTGGGCTGGTTGGAACAATGCGCCGACTATGTCCCAGGTGTGCGGCAAGGTCCGGTCGGAGGGATCCACTGGCTCGGTCCACTCCAGGGCAGTCCAAACGAACTTGTACCCCTCCCAAAGAACGACGAAGACGACGATCACAGCCAGGATTGAGAGCCCACCCCGGATGAAGCTCGATGATGACGTCTTCCCGGCGGATTCGCTCATGGCGGCGAAAGCCTAACGGGCGAGAACCGCCCCCTGACCCATGGCTCTCCCTTCTACAGGAGCGACCCTACGACAACTGCAAAACGATCGCCGTTGTCGGTGTACCAGTGGTTGAGCCGCATTCCGGCGGCGTCGAACTCTCGCTCGACCTGAGCCCTGGAGAACTTGCAGGAGATCTCCGTGTGGATCTCCTCCCCGGCCACGAAAGTGACAGCCAGATCGAGAGCGCGGATATTGGCAACGATGTCGCGTGAGGCTCGCAGACTCTGTGACATGCACGACAACTCACGATCAAACCGTGTCACGTGCTCAAAGGCATCCACCGGGATGTCACCGCCCAACTCCCGGTTGATGACCTGGAGGATGTTCTTGTTGAACTCGGCCGACACTCCCTGAGAGTCGTCGTAGGCGGCGATCATCGTCTCCTCGTCCTTGACGAGGTCGAGGCCGAGCAAGAAAGCGTCCCCGGGCTCCAGAGCAGCGACAACAGAGCGGAGCAGCGAATGGCGGAGCGTCGGGACGTAGTTACCGATGGTCGAGCCGAGAAAGACGATGAGTCGACGTCCCCTTCGTCTTATCTTGCCGAGATCGGGAACGTAGTCACCTACCAGACCCTCGACCTCGAGCCATGTGTAATCATCGCAGAGACGCGAGGTGGCAGCACGCAGCGCCTCCTCGGAGATGTCAACAGGGACGTAACGGCGTCCGCTGCTGTTCCTTTGCATCGACTCGATCAGCATTCGGGTCTTGTCAGACGACCCGGAGCCGAGTTCGATCAACTCGTCAGGTCGAACCTCGGCCATGATGCTGTCGGCCCGCTCAGCCAGAATCTCGGTCTCGGTGCTGGTCAGGTAGTACTCGGGTAGCCGGGTTATCTCGTCGAACAACTCCGACCCCCGGGCGTCATAGAAGTACTTGGAGCCGAGATGTTTGCGGTAGGCCGTCAAACCGTGACGAACATCCTCGATCATCTGGGCCCTGTGATCGGTGGGAGCGGTGAGATGGGCCACCGTCACCGGCGCATCTCCCCCGACTCTCATGGGACTCCCTCGTGATCCAAGGAAACGGTTTCGATGCTCTCCCCGGTGAGGATCACCAAACTGTGCTCGGGGACTCGCTCCCAAGGGTGGGAGGCGTCAAGTGGCTCCGACGCCACCCAGTTGCCGTGGTCGGTCCTGAGCGTATAAAGCGAGTTGACTTCAGTTCCGGCAGACGTCCTGGCCGCGACAATCCGAGATCCGGAAGCAACCACCAGATTGAGCGCAGCAACACGGTCGGCGGCAACCACCGTCTTTGCAACGCGCCGGAGGACGTCGGCGACGGCATCGGAGATCTCCATGCCGGGATCATCATCGATCTGTTGGCCAACGAGGTGAAAGAGAGCCAGAGAGTCATTCATCGAAGTGACCTGGCCGAACCTGGAGTCTGACAAAGTGTCGAGAAGCGAGCGACCTACCCCGTCACGGAACCCCCCTATCCACCCGTTGTGCACGGCGGCTAGTTCGCCCGACACGAATGGGGCCACGTTCTGGGGGCCATGGGGGATGCCGGGAGTGGCCGCGCGAACCGCCGCAAGGACGGGAGTTCCACTGAGGATCGGCGCCAGGTCTGCCAGGTTTGGATCAGACCACGGTGACTTGTCCGTGATGTAGCGAAGTGGCTCCCCGCGACCATCCACCCACCACGCCACACCTGTCCCGTCGACATTCACATGACCCCACAACAGCTCCTTTGGCGCGTATGCCGCCTGTTGCAAAGAGTGAGGAGGGTCGTAGAGAACAGCCGACAGCGGAAGGGGATCATCCCCTACGTATCCAGCGAGGCGACACATCTAGCGGCCTGACACTAGACGTCCCAGGCGAGACGGATTCCGGAGAAGATCTGCCGTCTCACCCGGTAGTCCCAGTTCCGAAAGCTGCTTCTAGTGACCGCCGTCGAGGTCGCCCAGGATGCGCCACGAAGCACGCGGTAATCAGCGTCGTCGAAGAACACTTCCGAGTACTCGGGATATGGAAAAGCCGAGAAGCCCGGGTAGCCGACGAATGGCGAGGATGTCCACTCGTAGACATCGCCGAGAAGCTGCTCGACTCCATAGGCGGACACTCCCGACGGGTAGCTACCCACCGGAGCAGGTCCCCAACGTGACTGACCGACGTTGGCAAGCTCCGACGAAGGAGCTGTGGAGCCCCACGGGTAGATTCTCGGCGCTGTCGCCTCGAGTCCCCACGATGCTGCCTTCTCCCACTCGAACTCAGTCGGCAAACGGCCGCCGCCGAATCGAGCGAAGGCCTCCGCCTCGTGGAACGACACGTGTTGGACAGGCTCGGACAAATCGAGGTCGAGGATGTGCCCGAACCGACGGATCAGCCAGCCAACGCCAACCTGGCGAATCCATCCCTGGGGAGTCTCGACATCTTCGGCCGTCCGCCAATCCCAGCCCTCGGAGGTCCACAGGTCCCGGCGGTCATACCCACCGGCCTCGACGAATTCTGCGAATCGCCTGTTGGTGACAGGAAACCGATCGATTCCAAAGGCGGAGACCTCTACCAAATGTTGGGGGCGCTCGTTGTCGTAGGACTCGGTTCGCTCGTCTGTGCCCGCCAGGAATGGCCCGCCAGGAATACGGATCTGCTCCGATTCATCCACCGCTCTCTCATGCCGGGGTGGAGCAAAACCGGCCACCGCGTACGGCTCGAGGTCTTCTCGAAGGTCGAGGGCCTGAAGGATGGTCTCGTGATGCTGCGCCTCGTGCTGAATGACCATCTTGAACACATAGCCGTCACGAAGCAGTGGGTCGTTGGGATCGAGGTCGACACGCTCCAGGATCGCCAACGCGTCGCCACGAACCTCGTCGGAGTACTCAACAGCCTCA
>Ga0255052_10003145_pt1 | contig 11599 bp, 12 predicted proteins | sample JV7_2_21_MG_FD_188632 | JGI IMG/M metagenome (GOLD analysis project Ga0255052, IMG submission 188632) | Seawater microbial communities from Jervis Inlet, British Columbia, Canada - JV7_2_21 | ecosystem: Environmental > Aquatic > Marine > Inlet | place: Canada: British Columbia | collected... | reverse complement strand
GAGCCTTCTCGAGGTGCTCGAGACCTCGGATCTCGACGCGCGCTTTCACCTCGCGCGGGGAGAGTGCCGACAGGCGCGCCCACTCGGCCGCGCCGCGCCCGAGCTCTGCGAAGCTGGTGCGAAGCAGATCCTCTCGCTCGGCATCGCTCCAGTTCGGAAAGACCAGAGCAATGTTCGCGCGAGCCAGGCGGCAGCCGTGGGTGTCCAGATACGCGAATCCGCGTCCAACACTCGCGCCAACCGCCAGCGCCGAACGTTCGGGTAGGACATGGAGCGCCCCCACCGCCGCGCCGATCCCAGCTGCCTCCAGCCTCCATCGCAAGGGGTGTGTCCGACCCTTCTGCGCTCTGTCCATTCGCTCGACCACTGCCGGATTCCGCTGTGGCGCGCCCGGTTCTCAGGACCCCTCGTCCAGCAGTGCTTCGAGATCGGGCCAGTCGACCGCGCTCTGGGCCGCGAAGGCACTCAACAGGAGCGAGCGATCTCCGTCGTCGTCCACTGCACAGAACTTGTCGCGCGCCTTCTTGAGGGTGGCCCTGTCCGGAGCGGTTGGCGTGTCGTCCTTGAGTGTACCGTCGTCGTGTTCGATACCGAGCACGTCGAGCCACTCGACGAGCAGCTCCTTCCGACACTCGAGAAAATAGACCGCCAAGATTTCCTCGGCGACTCCATTGGCGGCGACGCGGGCCAGTGCGCGGCGCACGGCTTGAGCCTGCTTCTCGAACGGTTGCCGCTTGAGGTAGACGGGTCTCGCATTCATCGCTGCACTCGCGGCGACGAGCGCCTGTTTGTACATCTGCGGTGCGGTCTTGGCGAGCTCGCTCATCACGGCGTTCGCGCGATCCGCGGACATCTCGGAGAAGACCTGATAAGACCGCATGCTCACCCCGGTTGGACCCATCGGCTTTGTAGCATCCCACCGCGGCTGGAGCCCGGGCGGACTGCCGAGTGGCCAGGACCCGGGTTCTCCGCCTAGAAGTCGTTGCGTATTACCGAATTGGCGGGTTCGAGGTGCGTGGGGCGCCGTCCGACCATGCGGCGCGCAGCGCATAAGTAAGTGTCAGAACCAGGCCGCCTGCGAGTGCCGTGTGGAGACCGGTCAGCTCGACGGGGATCCCCGCGAGCACGTTCGCTGCTCCGACTGCGATCTGTCCGATCCCCAGGGTAAGAGCGAGTGCCGTGGAACTCCGTAGACGCGTCTCTCGGCGGCTGATCCACGCGGTGAAGCCAAGGAAGACCACCAGCGCATAACCGCTGAGCCGGTGGAGCAGCTGGAGTCCGACGCTACCGCCCCAGGTCGGAAACCAGATTCCGCAGTTGCAGGTGGGCCACTCGGGACACGCCATGCCCGCGTACTGAGACGACACCAGGCCTCCCAGCGCGATCTGCATCAGCAACAATCCGCCGGCTGACGTAACCCAGAAGCGGCTCTGATTCGACACCGATGAGAGTAGATTTGTGTCGTTCGCCTGCCCGCGTAGGGTCAGCGCAATCAGCAGCGCGGTGGCTGCGAAGCTGTTTCCAGTGATCAGGTGAGCTGTGACGGTCCACGACGCAAGCTTGAGCCAGACCGTGAGCGCACCCAGGGCGATCTGTGTTGCAAGTAACGCGACAGCAAGGCCCAACAGGGTGGGCAGCTGCTCGCACCCGTCGCGATTCCTCCATGCGAGAACTCCAAGGGCGGCGAAGATCAACGTCACAATGCTGGCTAGGACCCGGTGGGTCCACTCGAATCCCACCTTGATATCCATCTGCGGGACGAACCCGCCGAAGCACAGGGGCCAATCGGGGCAAGCGAGACCGGCACCGTGCGCTCGGACGAGGGCGCCGATCACGATGAGACCGAGCGTGAGGGCCACGAGGCATTCGAAACCGAATGCGAGCCGACGGTAGGCACGTCGGGCGGCGGTCGCCTCCGCGGGCGTCGTTTGGGATCTCTGTGACATGTAAATCTCTCGACGGAGAGCACCAACCGTAGGCGATGGTCGCCCCTCCAACAACGCGTCGCGTCTTTCTCCGATCGGGGCTTCAGATCGCGTTTCGTTTCGACGATAATCAGGGCATCATGGCGGCCATGGCCCTAAACCGGTCTCAGAACGACGATCCGCGCAAGCTCCGGGGACTTCTCGAAAAAGTTGTCAACCTGGCGGAAGACCACCGGCTCACGTCCGTGCTGGTCGGAATGTTGGGTGCTGAGGGTGACCTGCTATTTCCCGAGATGGTCGACTTCGTTGGAAGTACGCTTCGCGTCGACGATTCGATCTTCCGCATGACCCGCACTCGCGTGGTCTTCTTTCTCGCGGATGCGGATCGGGTTCGCGCCGAGGAGATCATGGACCGAGTGATCAGCGACTTCAACGAGCGATTCGCCTCGGTAGAAAGTCCCGCGGTTGGACTTGCTTACTTCGAGGTCGCGCCTGGAACGGAAGACGTGACTCTCAAGGCGATCCTCCCGGCCCTGTTTTCTCCGCCGCGCGAAACTCACTGAGATCCCGCGCGCACCCAGGCTCCTAGACGCGGTCCAACTCGACTGCGAGAGCCGTCTCGACTTCCGTATGGGCGAACTCGAATCCGCGGTCGATCGCGCGCTGTGGGGTGCAGCGGCGACTGCCGAGCAGCTCATCGCTGAGCTCGCCGAGCGCGATTCGCAGCGCGAATTCGGGCGCGGGCAGGAAGGCGGGCCGCCGCAGGGTTTGGGCGAGGGCCCTGGTGAGCTCCTCGTTGCGAACCGGGTTGGGTGACACGACGTTGACTGCGCCGCAAAAGCCAACGTCCTCCAGGACCGCTCGGATCAACCCCACCGCGTCGTCGATCTGAATCCACGGAACCCACTGCGTTCCTTTTCCCATTCGCCCTCCCAGACCCAGGCGGAAGGGCAGCGCCATCAGCGGCAGCGCACCGCCGGTGCGCGCCAGCACGATGCCCGTGCGAAGTGACACGACGCGCAGCCCTTCACTCGCGGCGGAGGCGGCCGTTTCTTCCCATTGCCGACAGACGACGGAGAGAAATCCCGAACCCGGGGAGGACGTTTCGTCGAGAAGCTCCTCTCCACGCGAGCCGTAGAAGCCCACAGCAGAGGCACAGACGAAGGTCGAAGGGCGGTCGGAGGCAGGCGCTGCTCGGAGCGCCTCGGCAATCGATCGCGTCGAGTCGACGCGGCTGTGCAAGATGCGGCTCCGACGGTTCGCGGTGAGGCGTCCTCCAAAGACAGGCTCTCCGGAGAGGTGAACTACGGATGAACAGCCGCGGAGCGCCCCGTTGGGGAGATCGCTGCCGTTCCACCCCATCATCTCGACACTTGGGTCGAATGGCTCCGGTGCGGCAGCCGCCTTGCGCGTCAGCATGCGAACCGCGACTCCCGATTCGCGTAGCGATTCCACCAGTCGGCTTCCGATCAGCCCGGTGCCGCCCGTAACGAGGACTCGGCCGCTCACAGGGCGATGGAGTTCGGGGTACGCATCGGCAAACGGCTCAGTCGGCGGCCAGGACTTCTGCGAAGCGTCCACACCACGGGCCGCCGCCGCCGTCTCCCACGGTGCAGCCATCGAGCCGGGTAATCGCTCGTGCGCCGCGCACCGCATTGACAGCAATCAGCTCTGCGGCTGCGAGAAGCTCAGACCGCGAGATTGCTCGCTCTTCGATCTCCGGAAGCCGTTCGATCGAAATCGTGCGTGCGATCCCAGCGACCGCGCCGCTCGCGATCGGCGGCGTCCAGATCGATCCGCCCGGGGGCGCGACGAAGAGATTGCTGCGGGCCCCCTCGACCAGGTGGCCCGACGAGTCGAGCAGTACGGCCTCGTTTACACCGGCCTTTCGGGCGTCCTCGCCAGCGAGAGCGAGTGTCAGGCGGCTCGTGATTTTCCGTCCTTCTGAAATCGACGCGCCGTCGTGGCACTGCGTGACGGTAATCGCGGACCACTCGGGCGGGTCTTCTCCTAGACAGCGCGCGACCCCCACCAGATGGGTCGTCCCCTCGCTGTCGCGGCTCACCTGCAAACGGACGACACCTTCGCCGGCGGGAAGAGCGGCCGCGGCGAGTTCGGTAAGAGCGCATCGGATCGTCGTCTCGTCGATCTTGCCCAGTCGCAGCGCTTGTGCTCCGTGCTGGAGTCTCACGACGTGGCGATCCGCGAAGCGCGGCTGACCACCGGCGATTCGAACGCTCGTGTAACAACCGCGGCCCTCGTTGAAGGCGCTGTCGTCCGCCCGGACCACGGCCTGATCGGCGGGCGCGATCGCGCCGTCGACCCAGCAGACGAGGATTGGGTCGGCTTTCATCGGCTGCGGGCTCGACGAGGTCAGCGGTCTTCGATCGGCCTGTAGGGGGTCTCCGTCGGGCCGGTGTAGATCTGGCGAGGCCGGCTGATCTTGAAGTTCGGATCCTCGTGCAGCTCCATCCACTGGGCGATCCAGCCCGGCAGGCGACCCAGAGCGAAGAGCGCGGTGAACAGGTTGGACGGAGTTCCGATCGCGTTGTAGATCACGCCGGAATAGAAGTCGACGTTCGGATACAGTTTGCGTTCGATGAAGTAGTCGTCCTTGAGCGCGATCTCCTCCAGCTCGACGGCGATCTCGAGCAGTTTCGTCCGCACACCCAGCGTCTGCAGGACGTCGAAGCACGCCTTCTTGATGATCTTCATGCGCGGATCGAAGTTCTTGTAGACACGATGTCCGAATCCCATCAGCCGGGCGGTGTCGTCACCGGCCTTCGCCTTTTCCACGAATTCGCGGGCCGTCATTCCCTGATCGCGGATCTCCGAGAGCATCACGACCACTTCCTGATTGGCGCCTCCGTGGCTCGGCCCCCATAGGGCCTGAATGCCTGCGGAAACCGCGCTGAAGAGGTTGCCCATCGCCGAGCCGACGATCCGGACGGTGCTGGCCGAGCAATTTTGCTCGTGATCGGCGTGGAGAACCAGCAGCAGATGCATCGCCTTCAGGATGACCGGATTGACCTCGTACTTCTCGCACGGAATTCCGAACAGCATGTAGAGGAAGTTCGCCACGTAGCCCAGATCGTTTCTCGGATACATGAAGGGTTGGCCGATCGAGTGCTTGTAGGCGTAGGCGACCATCGTCGGCAGCTTGGCGATCAGCCGGTGGACGGAAATCTCGACCTGTCGCGGGTCGCGCGGATCCAGGGAATCGGGATAGAAGGTGGACAATGCTCCGACCGCCGCGGAGCAGGCGGCCATCGGGTGAGCGTCCTTGGGCAGCGCACCGAAGAAGCGCTTGAAATCTTCATGCAACATCGTGTGGAAGGTGATCGACTCGGTGAAATACTCGAGCTCTTTTCTTTTCGGTAGTGCACCGTAGACGAGCAGATACGCGACCTCGAGAAACGGGCTGTTCTCCGCAAGCTCCTCGATGGCAATGCCGCGGTAACGCAGGATCCCTTTGTCTCCGTCGATGAACGTGATCGCACTTTGGCAGGAGCCGGTATTGGCGTAACCGGGGTCGAGTGCGATGTAGCCAGATTCCTTACGCAGATTCGAAATGTCGATCGCTCGTTCACTTTCGGTGCCTTCGACGATGGGCAGCCCGAAGGTCTTGTCGCCAATGCGGAGTTCCGCGGTTTCCTCCATCAAAGACTCCTCGACTGATTGCTTACATGGGGGCGCGGAGCAGCCATTCGCGGCGCGCGCAGGACACAACTGACTCTAGCGAAACTCCCCGGAGACCGACAGACCTCTGTCTGTTCTGCGTTCTGGATGCAGCTGTGTGGTCTTGCGCGACATCCGCGTCGTGCGGGCGATTCCACCCGTGGAAATATGGTCCACCGACGGGAAACACTGGGGGCGTTGCGCCTGGTTACCATGCATGTGACGTTGTACCTTTGTGGAGACGGGGAGGTTAATCATGCAGTCGGTTTGCGGTGCGGGCCCCGGGGGCGAACTCAAAGGTTGGCTCGGCGACCGTCACATCAAGCCGACCGAGATCGCCCGATTCCTCGATGGTCTGGGCCATGTCGAGCGCGTTGCGGCAATCCGCTCGCTGGGGAGCAGGGAACAGCGGGCTCTCTACGAGGGAGTTGATGGCTGCAGGCCGCTGACGCTCGAAGATCTGGTTCCGACCACGACTGCGACTTTCTCCCCCGTGCGACACTTTGGAAAGAACAGCCTCCCCGTGTTTACGCACTTCGAAAAGCGTTTCTGCCGACCCAGAAGTACGGACGGCGGACCGGCTGTCGAACTCTACGGATTCAACTTCCAGACGATGGCACCGATCACGGGCCCCGGATACTTCATCGCGCGAGACGCCGGCAACGGATCCGAAGTGCTGGTCGATTACCACCGCGTACCCCCCGAATGCCCCGAGGGATGGCCACCGGTTCGCTCCAATGATCGCGGGCTCTCCCGTTTTGTCTACGGATCCCTGGTCGACACGCTCCGCGGCGTCTCCAAGCATGTTTCGATCGGGTCGGCTGCGCGCAAGGGGAAGGATCTCGGCAGTTTCTTTGTCCTCTGCCGTCAGGACTAACGGACGCGCGACAACGCGGCCCGCGTGTCAGCCGCCAGCGAGCTTGACGGAGTAGCCCTTCTCCCGCAGTGACTCCACCAGGGTTTCCCGGTGATCCCCCTGGATCTCGATGACGCCGTTCTTTGCCGAGCCCCCGGTTCCGCAGCGCCGCTTGAGTTCGCCCGCGAGCGCTCGCAACTCCTCTTCGGGAAGCGGAATCCCGGAGAGGGTGGTCACGGTCTTGCCTCGTCGCCCCTTGACCTCCCGCCGCACTCGCACGATCCCATCGCCACGCTGCGCGCGAGGATTCTCTCGACACACGCAATCGGCCACGGGTCGTCCGCAGTGCGGGCAGATGCGGCCGGCACCCGACGAATACACCAAGCTGTCGCTGCGGCGTGCGGCCAGGATCTAGACCCTCCCAGGTCTTCGAGTGGCGGTGACCCGGAATTGGAATGCGTTCCTCGACACCTTTGATCGCGGCCGATACTGTACCCCGCCATGCGCCCGACCGGTCGACTCGTCTCATTCTTGGTTGCGTCGCTTGTTTTCCTGGCGGGTGGAGACGGGCGAGCGGATTCCGAGATCGACGACCCCGTGCTCCGAACCCGTCAGACGGTGCTCGCCAATGGCCTGACCCTCGTCACACTCGAGGACCACGCCACCCCGGTCGTCTCGTTCCAGATGTGGGTTCGGGTTGGCTCGCGCGACGAGACGCGCGTAACCGGCCTCGCCCACCTGTTCGAGCACATGATGTTCAAAGGCTCGGAGCACGTCGCGCCGGAGCAACACGCGCGCATCATCCAGGCGCGTGGCGGGCGAACCAACGCCTATACGACCAACGACGTCACGGTCTATACCACGGACGTCACATCCGAGACGCTTCCGCTGGTGATCGCACTCGAGGCCGAACGGATTGCGAACCTCGATATCTCCGAAGAGACGCTGACCAGTGAGCGGGAGGTCGTTCTCGAAGAGCGGCGAATGCGCACCGAGGATCGACCCGGCGGCCGCGCTTTCGAGGCGCTGTTCGCCCTGACGTTCCAGGCGCACCCCTATCGAACACCCGTGATCGGCTGGCGCAGCGACATCGAGAAGACCACGGTCGAGAACTGCCGGGAATTCTTCTCCACCTACTACGTGCCCAATAACATCGTTATCGTCATCGTGGGGGATTTCGACAGCGAACGCGCGTTGGATCAGGTCCGCCAGGCCTTTGGGGCCCTCGCGCCCGCGCCCGAGATCCCGCGCAATCCCACCCGGGAGCCCCGCCAGCGAGGTGCGCGGTCGGCACAGGTCCACTTTGATCTCCGCGGCCCGGTGTTCGCCGCGGCCTGGCACGCGCCGCCGGCTGGACACCCGGATGCGGATGCGCTCGATGTAGCCAGTGAGATTCTCTCGGGTGGGCAATCGAGCCGTGTCTATCGCCGGCTGATCTACGAAGAGCAGGTCGCACTGTCCGCTCACGGGGGTTACTCGGAAATGGCCGACGCGGGCATCTTTCTCGCGTTCGCCGGCGTTCGCCCCGACATCGGCGTCGAGCGCGTCGAAGAGCTCTTCCTGGAGGAGATCGCGCGACTTCGAGAAGCGCCCGTCACCGCCGAGGAACTCGACAAGGCCAAGCGGCAGATCGAAGTGATGATGTTGCGAGAGTTGACCACCAACAAAGCCCTCGCGAACCGAATCGGATACGACGTGACCATCCTCGGGCGGATCCGTCCGCTCGAAGATCATTTCGCAGCCCTTCGAGCGGTCACTGTTGCGGATGTGCAGCGAGTGGCACAGACCTATCTGATCGACGAAGGGACCAGCATCGTCCACGTAGTGCCACCCGCTGTCGCGCTGGAGTCGGATCCCGCTGCGTCGGAGCTCGGCGGATCGTGAACACTTCTCGCCTGCTCGTCGCGGTGGCGCTCGTTTCGTTGTTCGCCTGCACTGGACCCGCGGAGCTGCCGATCTGGGAACAGCCGCCGCCGCCGGTCTCGGACTCGCCAGTGGTCGCTCCCGGAGCGCTACACCGCTTCGAACTCGACAACGGGTTGTCGATCATCGTGCTGGAGGATCATCGCCTGCCGCGCATCACGCTGGGCGTCAGTTTGCGCCGGGGCGCGGCGTCGGTCGACCCCGATCGGGCCGGACTCGCGGAGTTTACTGCCGATCTCATGAAGCGCGGGGCCGGCGATCGCGACGCCTTGGCCCTCGCTACGGCGATCGACGAGATTGGATCGTCGCTCTACGTGAACGCCAGCTGGGACTCGATCACGACGCAGGTTTGGGGGTTGACGCGAGACCTGGACCGCTTGTTGGAGATTCTCGCCGACGTGGTACTGAGGCCGCAATTCGCGGATGACGAGGCCGAACGAACGCGCGGTGAGACCCTCGCGGCGTTCGAGCGAGCGAAGGCCGATGCACACTATCTGGAGCGTCTCTTCAGCGCGCGGGCCCTGTATCCCGGCGAGCGATCGGGGCTTCCCATTTCTGGATCCCCGGAAACCGTCGGGCCCCTGGACTCCGCGTCGGCACGCGAGTTTCACACGCGGATGTTCATTCCGAACAACGCGGTGTTGTTCGCCTCGGGGGACGTCGATGCCGAGGAGCTGCTGGAGCGCGTCGGGAAAGCGTTCGGTGCATGGCCGGCCGGTGCGCTCGCGGACGCGGGTCCGCCCCTTCCCGCGCCGACCCCCACCGAGCGGCGCATCCTCCTCGTCGACCGGCCGGAGGCGGTTCAGACCCGAATCACGCTGGCTCACGAGGGAATCGCGCGCACGGATTCCGATCGGGTCGCCGCGGGTCTGATGAACTCGGTCATCGGAGGCAGTGGATTCTCGTCGCGATTGATGAAGACGCTGCGCGCCGATGCGGGGCTCACCTACGGCGTGAGATCGGGGTTCCATATGCGACGCGGAGGCGGAAGCTATTCGGTCTCGACCTTTACCCGCGTCGCCGAGGTCCGTCGGGTGATCGATCTACTACTGGCCGAGCTCGAACGGGCACGCATCGAGCCCCCTACGGAGGAGGAGCTCGAGGCGATGCGCTCGCTGGCCGTCGGCGGATTTGCACTGTCGCTCGAGACCTCCGACGCGGTGCTCGCATCCCTCGTCGATCTCGAGATCTACGGTCTGCCCGACGACTCGCTCGACACCTATCGCGCCCGGGTACGGGCGACGACGACTTCGGACACGGCGCGACTCGCGCGTCAGCTGCTCCATCCCGAGCGCGCCGCGATCGTCCTGGTCGGGCCGGCCGGGGCTCTGCTCCCTCAACTCGAGGGATTGGGACCCGTGGAAGTCGTCAGTCCGTAGCGCTGCACCCGCCCGCACCCCACCGACCTCGACAGCGTTGACGCCTGGCTCCAGGCCCGGTACTTTCGGGGACCAGACCGACCGGTCGGTCTGGGCTGGTCCAACCCCGAACGGAGGAGTGGACATGGGACCGAGTGCAGCGCTCGCCCCTCCCAGCTCGCGCGAGAAGATTCTCGACGTCGCGGAGCGCCTGTTCGCGCGAGGGGGTTATGAGGGCGTGGGCCTGCGCGAGGTGGCCAAGCAGGTCGGTCTGGGAAAATCGTCTCTTTTCCACCACTTCAATTCCAAGGACCAGCTCTACTGCGAGGTCCTCGCCCGGGCCCTGGGTCGCATTCGGCTCCATCTGGACCCGGTGGTGAAGGCCGAGATTTCGCCCGCCAACAAGCTCGTTCGCTGGGTCGAGACGCTGGTCGACGCGTTGGCCGAACAACCGACCACGGCGCGTCTGTTGATGCGCGAACTCGTAGAGGACGAACAATTTCGCCCGGCCGAGCTGCCCGAGGCCGCGGCCGCCGAGGCGAACCTCGCGGGAATTCTCCGGGGAATCCGCGAGCTGTTGGAAGAGGGTGTCGCGCGAGGGACTTTTCGGTCGATCTCGGTTCCGCAGACGGTTCAGACGCTGATCGGCGCGACCGTCTATCACTTCGCATCCGGAGAATTCGGCGCCAAGCTGCTCGGGCGTCCCCTGCTTTCCGCGGAGGCCGTCAAGCTCCGCAAGCAGGAACTCGTCTGCATGCTGCAGCACGGACTGGTTGCCTGAGGACTGAGAAGGTGGAGGTATAGCGGTGGAGAAATTCATCAAGGAGCACCGGAAGCTGTTTGGCGATTTCGAGGTGATCGACTTCGTCGACGAGGAAGTCGTGAAAACGCTGCGCGACCAGATCGACATCGAGTGCCCCGTGGAACTCCACTGGAGCTGGGACTACGCCCAGGAGATCGCCGAAATTCGCTCGCTCTACGAAAAGGGAAAGGTCAACCAGTGGAATGCCGAGACCGATCTCGACTGGGAGATTCCGGTTTCCAAGGACGAATGGCTGGTCCATCCCGAGGTCTCGTTGTTCGCCCAGGCCACCAAGCACATGGGAAAGGACGAGGCTACCCAGAAAGCCGCGATGTTCGACGAGTACAGCTACCTGCTCTCCCAGCTACTCCACGGCGAGCAAGCGGCTCTGCAGCTCTGTGGCCAGCTCACCAATCTCTGCGTGTCCATGGACGAGAAGACGTACTCAGCCAGTCAGGTGACGGACGAGGCCCGACACGTCGAGGCGTTCGCGAAGTTCATTCAGCGGAAGCTGGGAACCATCTACCCGATCGGCGGGACCTTGAAGATCCTGCTCGACACGCTCCTTGGGGCCCCGACCGTTCAGCTGAAGACGCTGGGTATGCAGGTGCTCTTCGAAGGCACCGCGATGGGGATCATGGATCTGATGCGGCAGGAGAGCCGCAATCCACTGCTGGCCGAGACCCTCGGGCGTGTCGCGAGGGACGAGGCGCGCCACGCCGCCTTTGGTGTGTTGATGATGCGGAGGATCGTGGGGGAAGCGGAGCCGGAGCAGCGCGACGAGATGGAGGATTGGGCGTTTGGGATCCTCGAGGCGCTCAACGCGAATCAGCAGATGGACATGCTTCGCGTGCTCGGACCGAAGTACGGCGTCGACGCCGAGATCACGACGAAGATGTTCCTCGCATCGGAAGGTTTTGCCGATTTCAACAGCCGCATCTACATGCACACCGTGATTCCCAATCTGAGGAATCTGGGGCTGATCACCGAGCGCACCGAGGATCATTGGCGCAAGGTCGGAATGATGGTCGACAAGCGCGCCGCGTAAGGTTCGGCT
>Ga0255052_10003144_pt1 | contig 11599 bp, 9 predicted proteins | sample JV7_2_21_MG_FD_188632 | JGI IMG/M metagenome (GOLD analysis project Ga0255052, IMG submission 188632) | Seawater microbial communities from Jervis Inlet, British Columbia, Canada - JV7_2_21 | ecosystem: Environmental > Aquatic > Marine > Inlet | place: Canada: British Columbia | collected... | reverse complement strand
TCGAAGTCTCATTGATCATTCCCCGCGTCTCTTCGGTGAGCGGGACATGTAGCGAGACGACGTCTGAAGTGGCGAGCAGCTCGTCGAGCTCGAGCAGCGGGGGAAGACCGGGGTCTTCCGACAGGTAGGGGTCATGGGTGACAACCGTGGCTCCAAGCGCCTCGACCGGTGCGGCGAGATTCCGAGCGATCCGCCCGTAGCCGACCAACCCGACGGTCAGCGTCGACAGCCGCCGGATCGGCCGAAAGTTCTGAATGCCCCAGACGCCGGTGCGAGCCGATTGGTCGGCATCCACCACCTTCCTGAGGGCGGCGAGCATCAGGGCGAGGGCGTGTGTGGCAACCTCCTGGACCGAGTAGTCCGGGACGTTGGTGACGATGATGCCAGCATTGGACGCTGCCTCCAGATCCACGTTGTCGAGCCCGATTCCGTACCGGGCGATCACCTTGCACTGCTCGAGGCGGTCGATGGCGCTGGCGTCCCATGGGAGATAGGTGTTGAGGATGCCGTCGGCATCGGCGGCAACGCCCAGCACCTCCTCTTGATCACCGGAGGCAACGATCAGCTCTGCGTCGATCTCGGCGAGTAGGCCGCGCTCCAGGTCGACCGACGGAAACACCTGGTCACTCACCACGACCTTGTATGTCGACATGGTGGCCTTTCGCGAGGGATCTGGGCCCCCGATCCTATCTCACGCTTACTCCGCCCCGATTGGCCGCCTAGGCTCGACACCCGGCGGATCGCGGCCGGGAACGGAGAGCACATGACTCTGGCAAGCGTCGGCGACGTCGAGTTGTACTACGAGGAGTACGGGGCGGGACCGCCGGTGGTGCTCATCCATGGCCTGGCCGGTGACTCCAGCGCGTGGCAGGCCCAGATCGAGCGGTTGGAGCCAAACTACCGGGTGATTGCGTTCGACAACCGGGGTGCCGGTCGCAGCTCGGCGCCGGACTATCCCTACACGACCGGGCACTTCGCCGACGACACCGTCGGGCTGCTCGATGCGATCGCTGTCTCCGAGCCCGCCCACGTCATCGGGCGCTCGATGGGTGGGGCAATCGCCCAGGAAATCGCTCTTGGCTATCCGGAGCGGGTGCGGAGCATGATCATCACCGCCTCGTTCGGCAGGCTGGACCGCTACGGCTACCAGATTCTCGAGAGCATCAACGAGGTCGTGAAGGCCCAGGGCTACGCCCCCGCCGCCAAGATCCAATCCTTGTTCTTCTTTCCGCCGCCGTACTTCAACGAGCACAAGGAGCAGATGGATGGCTTCGAAGCGGCGCTCGCCGACACCGACCGGCCCATCCACGGTTACACGAACTCCACCCACGCCTGTCTCACCCACGACGCTCTCGATCGGCTGTCTCAGGTGCAATGCCCGACACTGGTTCTGGCCGGTGGGCAGGATGTGCTCTGCGCTGCCGGCGCTTCGAGGGAGATCGCCGAGCGTGTGCCCGGCTCCGAGCTGAAGATCTATGAAGAGGCCAGCCACTTCTTCCTGATCCAGAACTTCGAGGAGTCGATGCAGGACATCGAGGGTTTCCTTCGCCAGCACTGACGGCCATGCCTGAGACCGGGCAGAGCCCGCAGACGCAGCCAGTCAGCCCTTGCGCAGCCGCCACCCCACAATCAGCCGACCTGCATCAGCACCTTGAGCGATGACGAGTCGCTGACCAGGTCAAAGGCGGCCTCTGCCTCCTCGAGATCCAGCATGTGAGTGACCAGCGGTTCCAGCTGGATCGAGCCGGCCGCGGCCAGCTGCACCCCGTCGGCGTAGTCGCCGAGGACTGCCGCCCTCGGGTTGTGCAGGGTGAGCTCCTTGGAATAGAGCTGGTAGTAGGGCAAGCCCTCGCCCCCTCCGGTGATCGTTCCGAACACCAGCACTTCTGCCCCGATGCCGGCAAGGTCGATCGCCTGACCCAGCGTGGCCTCGGTACCCACCGCCTCCACCACCAGATCCGGCCCCAATCCGGACGTCACGTCGTCCAGGACCTCTGCGGCTCGAGCCGGCTCGGCCGTTGTTGATACTCCAAGGGTTTGCGCCAGGTCACGCTTCCACTCCGAGCGGGTGATGCCCACCACGGTGTACCCCTGCAGCCGGAGCAGCTGGCTGAGCAACTGTCCCGTCACCCCGAGCCCGAGGACGGCCGCTACCCGCCCGGGAAAGGGGTCGAGGACCTTGACGGCATGGACGCATGTTCCCAATACCTGGAGCAGGCCACCGGCCTTGTCAGAAATCGTGTCGGTAACGGGGATGAGCCGGTTTCCGGGAACCACGACGTACTCGGTGAAGACGCCGTCGACGTCTCGACCGAGGAGGCCGCCGTTGCGACAGATATTGGTTCGCCCGGACACGCAGAGGTCACACGAGCCACAGGAGACGCCAGGGTCGACCAGTACCCGATCTCCGGCGACGTACGGGAAACCCTCCGCAGGCTGCACGATCTCACCAAGCATCTCGTGCCCGGCAATCATTGGGTAGGGAACCGGGATCTTGCCCGCGAGGATCTTGACATCCGTGCCGCAGATCCCGACCTGCTTCACCTCGAGGACCGCGTCCTTCCCCCTTTCGGGCTCCGGCACATCGGCGATCTCGATCGCCCCCGGCGCTGTCACTTGTACGGCTTTCATGGGTTCTCCTGCTGCGCTGATGGAATGGTACGTGAGCCTCAAGGAACTCGGTCGGAGAGCAGGTTGATCGTCACCCCGACGATCACCAGCAGCAGCCCGATCACCAGCGAGGTCGTGATCACCTCGTCGAGCAGCAGGGCAGAGGAGAGCACCCCGACCACCGGCACGGCCATCAGGGTCAGATTCGTGGAGACCGCACCCAGGTTGCGCAGTACGACGATCGCTGCCCAGAACGCGGTCCCGGTGGCCAGTGCACCCTGGTAGGCCACGATGGCGGCCAGCTGCGGAGTCCAGTCGATCGTCGGGGTCCCATCGAGGATCAACGCGATCGCCGTCATCGGGATGGCCGCTCCAGCGAGCTGCCATGGCATGGCTCCGAGGGGCGTGATCGTCCAATGGTGTCCCCTGATGTGCACCGCGGTCGCGGCGTTGATGATCGCCGCAAGCAGCAGCAACGCATGCCCCACCGCCACCTCGGGCTCGGTCCAATCGAACGTCCACGGCTGGAAGAGGACGATGACGCCGAAGATGCCGGTGGCGAGCCCCAACCACTTCCTGCTGGTGATGTGCTCACCGAGGAACACCGCGGCGATGGGCACCGTCCACAGGCTCGTCGTCCACACGATGACCGACGATCTGCCGGGTGGGATGATCTGCAATGCGGTGAAGACGAGCAGGAACACGGCTCCGAGCCGAAAGATCGCCAGCGAGGCGATCATCGGGAGGTCGCGCCGGGGCGGGCGTCTCAGGTTGCCGACGACCGCACCGATGGCGAACACCACCACGAAAGCCCCAGCCAGCCGAAAGACGGCCATCCAGATCGGGGTGATCGATTCGAGCGCGATCGACATGAGGGGCCAGTTGAAGCCGAGCAGGAAGATGACCAGTGCCAGCAGCCCGTAGATAGCCGGCCTGGTGAGGTTCCTGCCCTTCTCAGCGGCGGGATCCGTCTCCCAGATCAGGTCCTTGATGGGACCGGTCACTGTTCAGGATCCCGTTGGGAGACCGCCGCTATGGTGCTCCTCCCCGACAAAGAGACACTGCGATGAAGACGATCGACATTCACTGCCACCTGGCCACGCCGGCGAGCCGCACACCGGTCGAGGTTCACCGCAGGCCCGAGTTCGAGGCGTACGACTACTACATGGGAAACGACTCCAAGGAACACAACACGGCCATGTTCCCGACCATCAAGAACCAACTCGTTGACCCAGAGGCCCGCATCGAGTTCATGGACGGGATGGGCATCGACGTTCAGGGTCTCGCCACCTTCGTCTCCGAGTACTTCTACTGGGCGCCCGGCCCACAAGGAGCGGAGTCGGCCAGGATCCAGAACGACAACCTGGCGGCGGCCGTGGCGGCAAACCCCGACCGATTCGTCGCCATGGGTGCCACCGTCCCGCTCCAGGACATCGCCCTCGCCATCAACGAGATGGACCGTGCCGTCGACGAGCTTGGCTTCAAGGGCCTCCAGATCGGAGGGACGATCAACGGCAGGAACTTGGACGAACCGCGCTTTCGCCCGTTTTGGGCGGCAGTGGAGGCGAAGGGGGTCCCGGTGATCCTGCACCCCAGCGGGTACCCGGAAGGCCAGCGTCACTCCGACTACTTCCTGGTGAACTGCATCGGCAACCCCCTGGAGACGATGGTGGCGGCGACACGCATGATCTTCAGCGGCCTCTTCGAGGAGCACCCGGACCTCAAGCTGGTGCTGCTCCACGGCGGCGGGTACCTGCCCTTCTACAGCTCTCGCGCCGACCACACCTGGGAGGTCCGTCCAGAGACCAGGGTCAACATCCCCGATCACTCCCCCAGCCATTACATGAAGAGGCTGTTCTACGACACCATGGTTTTCCAGCCGCTCTATCTCGCCCACCTCGTCGAGGTGGTCGGGGTCGACCGGGTCATGCTTGGCACCGATTTCCCATTCGATATGGGCGAGACAGATCCCATCGGACTCATCGGCGCCACCGACTCTCTCAGCGAGGTGGATCGCGAGGCAGTTTCCGGGGGGAACGCGGCCCGGATCTTCGACCTGGCCTGAGTCCTCCAACTCGATCACCCTCCCGATGGTCTCGCCCGCATAGCCGGGAAGCTGACCTGAGCTCTGGTCGCATGCTATGGCGGTGCGCCCTCCCGCAGCGTCTCCGGCACCGCCTTGGAGAGGACCAGGGCACCGAGGAAGCCAATGCCTCCAACCACAGCGGCCGCCGCTCCCAGCGTTGCCATCGACGCCACCACAGCCACGATGACGGGTATGACGGCTCCCTACCCGGCGGCAAACAGGAAGCTGGGCAGAAGAACCGGTGTCGCTAGGGAGCCGACCTTGAAGAATGGCTCTCAGGCATCTGGTCCGTGGAGGGGGATCGTGGCGACGACGCCCATCCCCCCTTCGACGGCGACCAGCTGGTCGCGCTCATCGCCGATGGCGACGCCACACACGGCCGGCACGCCGAGAGCTCCCGCAGAGCGGAAGAGATGGGCCGCAGGGCTGCCGGATCTGGTGACGAGGCCCGCAGCGTCCCACAGCAGCGGAGCCGCAAAGGGAAGCGGATGCCCGATCACCACGACGTTTCGCGCCGCGAACCGCGGCGCGTCCTCACCGGGCGACACCTGCGCCGAGATGCCCGCTCCGATGCCGGGCGAGGCCGGAGTGCCCTGGTGGCGTTCGCCTGCGACCAGCACGACGGCGGCGATCAGCGGCTCCCACTTCCCCCTTCCCACGCGATTGGCCGACCGATGCGACTCGAGGGCATCGACGTCGGCGAGGAGCCTGATCGCCCGGGCGGGGTCGGCCGGTTCGAGACTCTTGATCCTGGCCAGCGCTTGGGTGGGGTCCGGGCCGTGCAACTGCTGCAGACACTCACCGGCCATCTTCACCGCGACGGCCGCTTCCTCTCCCCACACGTGGGCGGTGAGCTCACGGCTCAGCCGCCCACAATCCTCGAGGGTGGGTCGTCCCGGCCCGATCGCCTCGGCAGCATCGCCGGGGAGGCCGGCGAGCGCCCAGGGAAGGACCAGCTCCTCCCCCAGTGGGCCGGGAGCCCTGGCCAGCCCCCTGACCACCTCCAGCCACACCGGGTCGACGTCCTCGCCGACGTCGACGGGCTCATCGTCCTGCCGCCTCTTGTCGACGATGCCCAGCTGCAGGATCCACATCCCGCCGTCGAGGGCCCACTCACCTTGGGTGGCACCAAGGATCTCGTTGGCCTCAGACATGAGCCTGGACAGCTCGTCGAGATTCTCCATCCCGATGAGCTCGACCAGCCCTCCATCCCTCCATCGTCTGCCGTTCGCTACGGGCTCGAGCCGCGCCTCGAGCCCGGCGCTCCAGCCGGTGAGTAGCGGCGCCGGTGAGCCGGCCACCCCGCGGACGACAACCGACCCGTCGTCGGTGATGGTGGCGGTACCCCCGGCTTCTGGCCGCAGCTCCGGCTGCACCAGCACCGCCATCCCAAACGAGCCCGGCTCGATCCCGGCAGCGGCCTGCCGGCCAAGGGCGTCGACGGAGAAGGCCGAAGCCCAGCAGCCAACGACCGCCTTGGGAAGATCCGGAGGCGTCAACTCGAGATACGACGTGAACGCGCCCGACCATTCGGCCCTGCCCTCCAGCGTGGTCGAGCTGCGGGCGACGAGCGGCGAACCAAGGCGCGTACCCGCCGCGATCAGATCATCGTCGAGGCCGAGCGGCTCGCCGCCGACGGCGAGGCGGGCGCCACCGGAACCGCGACCGGCCAGCGCCTCTGCGCCGACCCAAATGTGGTGGAGCGATGCGCCGTACTCCACGACAAACCCGGGAAGCACCGGCAGCCCGACTGTTCTTGCCCGCGCCAACCACGCCGCTTTGGATCCCACCCTGCCCGGATCAAGGCTGGCCTCGTTGTCGAGGTCGAGGATCACGCAGTCGAAATGATCTCGTGCGACGCGTACGTGGAGACCAGCTCGATGCCGGTGTCGGTGACGTACAGCATCTCTTCGAGGCGAACCCCGTAGTCGTGCATCTTGCCGTGCTGGGTTTCGAGCGCAAACGTCATGCCGGGTTCGACCTCCACCGGATGGTCCAGGGACCAGATCCGGGAGATGACCGGCGGGTCGTACTGGGCGAGACCCAGCCCGTGGCCCCAATTGTTGGCCGCGGCCTGGTCCTCCTCTTCGTACCCCCACGCCTCCTTGGCCGATGGCCATTTCGAGGCGATATCGGCCGTCGTGACCCCCGGTCCAGTCGCCTCGATGGAATCCCACAGCCACTTGTGGGCGAGGTCGTAGGTCTTCTGCTGATCTTCTGTCGGCTTGCCACCCACGCAGTAGGTGCGATAGACGCACGACTTGAAGCCGTTCCAGGTCAGGGCGGCCAGGTCGATGATCACCAGCTCCCCCGGCCGGATCATCCGGTCGGAGAAGTTCCTCCAGTTTGGCCAGGCATTCGGCCCCGAGGAGACGATGACATCCTCCACGTCCTCCATCCCCGGGATCGAGTACAACTTCTCGAACCCAAAGGCCGCGACCTCGTTCTCGGTGAGCCCCGGCTTGATGAAGTTCGTGATCTCATAGTGGACGTAGTCGCAGATCGCCCCGACGATGGAGAATGCCTTGATCTCGTCGGGGCTCTTGATGGCCCTGGCCTCCATCATCGGGGACATGCCGTCGGTCCAGCTGATGTTGCGCTTGTCGAACTCCCTGATCAGGTTGATGTCGATGAAGTCGACCCCGAGTGGCTCGTCCGCCACGCCGGCATCCTCCAGATCCGCCATGAGGGCGTTGACGAACTTGTTGACCTGCTGGTCTGCGGCCGGTCCGACCGCGCCCTTGATCCAGACGTACGAGTGGCGAATGTTCTCCTTGGGGATCCACGGGTTGTGGACCTCGAGATGGAAGCCGATGTCGCCCTGCTCGTACACGATGGGTGGCTTGCCCCTTGGCAGCACCACATAACGCAACCCGGGCTTCAGACGGTTCCACCCCGGGGTGAGCGTTGAGGAGACGTAGCGCATGTTCTCGTCGTAAAAGAGCAACAGAGCGCCAAGGCCGTGCCGCTCCATCGCCTCGTGGGCGCGCTTGAGCCGGTAATCACGAACGTTGGCCCAATTGATCCCTTCCTTCCAATCGGTGCTCAGCGCGAAGAACGCTTCCCTCATCGGGTCATCCTCTCAGCCGAGTGCATCCGGCATTTCCTCCCTGACCACGTCGAGGAACTCGTCGTCGTCGAGCAGTCCCTTCTTTGCCAGGGACCTTCCCTTCACCTCGGCCAGGATGGCCTCCAGCTCCTTGGTGTCGGCGTCGTAGATCCCGTGGCGACCGAGCCAGATCGCCACCGAGTCGAGCCCGGAGCCCTTGCCGAGCACAATCTCAGGGTCCGCCTGGCCGACCAGCTCCGGGCGATACGGGAACGGCTCCAGGAGGTCGTCTCCGACGTTGTTGACCCAGGTGGCGATGATCCCCGACTCCACGTTGTAGAGCATCTCTCCGGTCACCGGCCGGTTCTTCGGCTGTTGGACGCCGGACAGGTCGGCGACCAGCCGGGCGATCTCAGTGAACTTCGTGGTGTCGATACCGGTGTCCACCCCGTACATGGTGAGCAGGGCAAGCACCGTCTCCTCGGTCGGGGCGTTGCCTGCCCGCTCGCCGAGCCCGCTCACCGTGGTGTGAATCACCGAGGCGCCCTCGGTCACGGCGATGATGCTGTTGGCCACGCCCATTCCGAAGTCCATGTGGAAGTGGGTCTCGAGGGGCACATCGATACGCTCCTTGACCCGCTGGGTGTAGTACGCAATGGCGTGCGGGGAGCTCACTCCGAAGGTGTCGACGAGGGCGATGTTGTCGACGTGACCGTTGGTGGCCACCGCCTCCAAGTCGTCGAGCAGCTCCGTCATCGTGGTTGCCCTGGTGGCGTCGATGGGGAAGAAGGTGACCTTGAGCCCGTTGTCGTGTGCGTACTTGGTGGCCTCGACGGAGGCCTCGATGGCGCGCTCCAGCGGCCACTGGTAGGCCTTCTCGATCAAATGGTGGCTGGCGGGGACCTCCATCACCACACCCGTAGCGCCGCATTCGAGCGCCAGCTCCACATCGGGGACCATGCACCGGCTGAAGGCATAGATCTCCGTGGGCAGGCCCGCCGCGGCCATCCGCTTGATGGCTTCGGCGTCGGAAGGAGAGACCGCGGGAAGACCGGCCTCGATGCGATGGATCCCTGACTCGGCCAGCGCCTCTGCGATCCTCACCTTGTCATCTGCGGTGAACTCGACGCCCGCCTGCTGCTCCCCGTCGCGAAGTGTGACGTCGTGAATCTGCACCTCGGCGGGTATCTGGAATCCCGCGGTCACCTCCGGCAGGTAGTTCCATGGGCTGGAGAACCATTGATCGGTCTTCCATGGTTCAGGTGGTGCCATCTCAGCTCCTCGGTGAGTCGACAGGCCGATCCCGAACAATAGACGATCGAGCTATAGGTCATTCCAGGCGGCCAGGAGAGCAAAGCACCGGGGACCGCGACGATGACAAGCTGCTGGACCATTTCAGAGTTGCCGCCGACGACGGGCTTGACGGTCGGAAACTCGACCGGCTGTTCGGAGGGAATTCGGCTCGGACGAAGGGCGCCATCCGCCGCGCCGTGGAACTCGGTGTCGCTGCCGAGTTCAAGGTGTCGACGCAGGGAGCGCGGCGGCGCCTCTGTGCCCCCATTTCCGGTCCCTTGGGACGAATGAACTGTGCCTGGCGTTGGTCAGTATTCCCTCACGAGGTACTCCACGAGTGTTCAGGAAGCTGACGTGCAAGCGACACCCTGGCACGAATCTGACACATCGCATCCGCGAGACCGGCTTCTACGTCGCTGTACGCGTACCCTTCCAGGCTGCGTTCCCGCTATGGGCGGGAGGCCACGACCAGCATCTGCTTGGCCAGGGGACGCCACGGCAGCCGAAGGTAGATCGGAACCAGGAAACTGAGCTTGGACGCGCGCGACTTCATCGTCTTTGATGGCAATCGTGGCGGCGGTTCCTGCTCGCTACCTGCCCAACATGGCCGACATCGGCAGGCGTGCGTGGGCCATCATTGGCGTCGTCTTCATCGGGCTCGTACTCGTGAGCCACTGGCGGTTTGTGGATGGGGCGGAAGACGCGCACTACTCGCCAGGAGCCGTGACGTTTGCGCTGATGATCGTTGTGATGGTCGCGGCCATCTGGGTCGCCGGGGCGGTCAGCCGGAAGCAGGTGCTCGGTGTTGCCGGTGCCGGATTCCTTGCTGTCGCGGCGACGTTGACGGCCTTCAACGTGGGCGTCGACGTCTACCAGCGGGATCAGGACGAATCGGTGCGCTACTTCCCGGGTGAGGTTGGGTTCGCCGAGACGGTTGACCGCATGCAGTTGCTGGTCCAACCTGGCGAGCCGTTTCTCGCCCCAAAGGACATCGGATCGGCCACCTACAACCGCTACCACGAGCAGGAGCAGCTCTTCAACGATCTCGACGCCCTCGCCGCAGTCCTCGACGATCCGACCGTGGAGTATGCGGTCGTGCGCACCAAGTGGGACTACTCGTATCTGGTCTTCCCCGAGGTGCAGCAGGTCATCGAGACCCGGATGGTGCTCCTGGTTCAGGTCGGTGACTTCTTGATCTATCGGCGCAGGTGACGGCGCACGCGATTCGGTGCCGTCGCCGCAGGTCGATCTCGGCTGACGGTCGTCGACTGAAGGGTGGCAGGCCAGGACGCGCTCAGGACGCGATGTGTCAAGGACTGATGCAAACCTACAACAAGCAGTGAACAGCAAACTCCCTGTTCAGGGCGGGTTTCTAGCGTTCCTCCCAGGTCAGCGAATCGGCGCGGATCGGACTGTTGATCCGGGTGTTGGGAGGTCGAGTCTCCCCCCGGAGCCGCCAAGACCCTTGCAGGGCAAGGTCAACAGCCTCTACTTGCGAATCCCTGCGACGCGACAGGTCACTGGCAATACGACGGCGAGCTTTCTCAGCCGGCGTCATCCGGATTCCGGCTCGCGCGCAGCGGGCATATTGGTTTTGGCCCATGAGGCGAAGTTCGTAGATGGTTTCGTCGAGACGTCTGTGGCGAAGGCGATCTTCTCATCTGCATCGGGGCCGAAGTATGTGTGTTCCTCCATGTACGCAAACATGTCCCGGATGCCCCACGGATCGTCGGACGTCTGTGAATACGCCAGGGTGTGGCCCTGGCTGTTGAGTGTCGTGACGATGTCGTCCCAACTGACAAGATCGCCAGCAAACGAAAGATGCTGTCCTTCTCCGACTGTCTGGGGTTGTTCGAAGGCACCGGCGACGACGTTTCCGAACTCGGTGATGTCGCCCATGTGGATGCTCCGCACCTCGCCGTTCATTGGGACTGACCAGGTTGGTGTTCCGTCGGCTCCCGGAGGTGTTGGGTACATGGGCGAGGCCAGGTTCTGGTAGTAGAACGGTGGCTCGACGAACGTGAACCATCTGAACCCTGCGCCCCGGACCACAGCATTGACCGAGGCCTTGTTTGTGAAGTGGGGGACGGTGTACTTGCCGTTGGCGATTTCCGCGACGTTGGGCAGCGTTGACCAGATGTAGTGGTGGACACCTGCTGCTTTGGCTGCTTCGACGGCTGTGGTGCCTTGAGCCACCTCGTCGGTGTCGGGCCCAGCGAACGAATTGGTGTTGGCGAATACTCCGTAGGCGCCGTCGAATGCCGGGCCAAGGGTTTCGGGTCGGGTGAGGTCTGCTGCGACAGCCTCATCGGCGAGTCCGCTCGCAGCATCCGGATTGCGGGTGAGCGCTCGCACCCGAAACTCTCCGCGCTCTTGGAGGGCGCGGACGACGCTCCCTCCTTGAGCTCCGGTTGCTCCGATGACGGCGATTGTCTTTGGTGACTCCAAGGCCATGGTTCCTCCCCCAGCGAGTCCAGCCACCGGACCGAGAGGCCGGGTGTTTGAGATTGTTTCCTAAGTAACTAAGATAGTTATCTAGAAAACAATCTCAAACACCCGGC
>Ga0255052_10003143_pt1 | contig 11601 bp, 9 predicted proteins | sample JV7_2_21_MG_FD_188632 | JGI IMG/M metagenome (GOLD analysis project Ga0255052, IMG submission 188632) | Seawater microbial communities from Jervis Inlet, British Columbia, Canada - JV7_2_21 | ecosystem: Environmental > Aquatic > Marine > Inlet | place: Canada: British Columbia | collected... | reverse complement strand
GTATTTTTTAAAATCTCTTTTCGCATGTTTTGAAGCGATGTCCAGGTTTCATGGCCTGGATTCAGATAAGCGTCGATTCCAATGTAGTCGCCTGGTTTTGCCTGCAAAGTCCAGTGTTTAACAGCTTCTTTGAGCGCCTGCAAATCAGATACTGAGATTGTGTCGCGGCCTCTACCGTCTGAGCCGTTTTTCTGTTCCATCGCCTCGCGTGCAAGCTCCTTTGAATGCTCAACATCAGGCTGGTTAAAAGGATGGATGCCAAGAATTGACCCTGCCGCTGCTACAGCCACCTCCCAGCGAAAGATCTCCATCCCAATATCATACTTGTCTTCAAGGCGGATTATGATTGTCGGATGCCCAGCATTTTCGATTTTTTCAATTGCTTGGTCAAGCTCGGCATTGTCGTCACTATCAAGGCGGAAATAGACAAAAAACCGGTCGTCGCCGTAGGATTCTGCAGGTGGTTCCATTGCAACGGGAAGGATGCCGTGGCCTGTTTTTCCTGTGCTTTCAGCGATAAGCTGTTCAAGCCAGCTTGGAAAGCTTGAAACACTTTGTGACGCGAGAAAGGTTGCTTTATTTCGCCCCATAAGCGCAAGCTCGCCAAGCGCTGCGCCGAGAACAAGGCCAGGTGTTTTTTCTTCTGACACGCAGAAGGCGCAGCCTTCAGCAGCAATCCATGCCCGGTCTAAAAGCATGTGAACATCCGCACCTATTAAAGCTGCAGGCAGTAGGCCGAAGAGTGTGAAAGCTGAGTATCGTCCGCCAAGATCGCTGTGAGTGTTAAAAATCTTTCTAAAGCCTTTGTCGCGGGCAAGTTTTTCAAGCGGTGTTCCAGAGTCGGTTATAGCGATAAAATGCCTTCCAGCATCAACTGTTTTTGCCTTGAACTTGCTCCAGAAATAGGTGAAGAAAATATTAGGCTCAAGCGTTGTTCCAGATTTACTGGCAACAATAAAAAGTGTTCGAGACAGGTCTATTTTTTCTGAAACCGCTGCAACAGAATCTGGATGTGTGCTGTCAAGAACTGTGAGATGAGGATAACCCTGTTTTGAGCCGAATGTCCTTGCATACACTTCAGGCGCAAGGCTGGAGCCTCCCATGCCTAAAAGCACGATTTCTTTAATCCCTTCTTCAACGAGTTCAGAGGCAAAAGACGTGATGCTGTCAAGCTGATTGTGCATAATTTCAGGCAGATTCAGCCAGCCCAGTCGATTACCACGTTCCTCCGTGGGATGGGAAAACCAAAGAGTCGGGTCTTTCTCCCAAAGCCGCCTGTTAAACTCCTGTGACTTCCAGCGTGCAATCCGCTTCTCCACCGCACCAGTAGCGGCTCCGAGATTCAGGGTCAACCGTTCAGTTGATCCGTGTAGAATGTGTGTCTTCTTTTTCTCAAGCGCGTCAATCAATTTGTCATAGGATTCTGAAAACTTTGCAAGCCCCTCGCGCTGGAGTTTTTCTGTAATCTCATCAAGGCTGATACCGAGACTGGTAAGCGCAGCCACAGCTTGAACTGCTTCTCCCACTTTTTCTTCAAGAGACGCGCGGGCGGATCCGTGGTCTTTAAATGCTTTAATCAAGGCTGGCGGCATGGTGTTTACAGTTGCAGCTCCGATAAGTTCCTCTGCATAGATTACATCAGAATAATCTGGGTTTTTCGAGCCTGTGCTCGCCCATAGCACCCTTTGAACTCTGGCACCATTTTTTTCAAGATTATCCCACCGGCCTCCGCTGAAAACCTCTTTAAACCGTTTGTAGGCAAGCTTTGAATTTGCAATGGCAATCTTACCCTGCAGTTCAAGAGCTTTTTCTGAACCCAAATTTTCAAGCGCGCTGTCCACTGCAGTGTCAACCCGGCTCACAAAAAAAGATGCAACCGACGCAGCCTTCGAAGGGTCAGCGCTTTTTTCAAGCCCCCGCAGATAAGCATCGGAAACCGCGTCATAATGGGCGAGTGAAAACATGAGTGTCACGTTTACATTTATCCCTTCTGAAATCAGCGTTTCAATTACAGGCAGTCCCTCAGGTGTGGCCGGGACTTTTATCAAGAGATTCGGCCGATTCACAAGCCCGTGGAAATACCGCGCTTCCTCAATGCTGCCCTTGGTGTCACGGGCTAGACTTGGGGAGAGTTCAAGGCTCACAAAACCGTCAGCACCATTTGTAGAATCATAGATTGGTCGAAGCACATCAGCCGTGAGCTGCACATCGGTGATTGCAAGACTTTCATAAAGTTCTCTTCCCGTTAAATGCGGATTTTCATGTAAAAGGTCTTTGAGATGGCTGTCGTAGTCGCTGCTTCCGGCAATCGCTTTTTCAAATATGGCGGGATTAATTGTCACACCGCTCACCGAATATTCATCTAAAAACCGTGCAAGCTCACCAGATGTGATCAGGCTGCGCCGAATATAATCAAGCCAGACCGACTGACCAATAGATGTGAGATCATTTAGCGGATTCATCTTTTATCACCTATTAATTTGAGGCTATGCTTTACAATATTTTCCACTGTAAACCCAAGTTTTTCCAGAGCCACACTTCCCGGCGCAGACGCTCCAAACCTATCCAGTCCGATAACACCTCCGCTTTCACCGACATACTTATACCACCCCAAGGTTGACCCGGCCTCAATTGCAATCTTTGCCACGCCAGCAGGCAGAACCGAATTTTTATATTCCACGTTTTGCTCATCAAAAAGCTCCCATGAAGGCATTGAAACAACCCGCGAAGACACCCTGCGGCGTTCAAGCTCAGCCTGGGCTTTGAGGGCAAGCTGAACCTCTGAACCTGTTGCGATAAGAACGATTTCAAGTGTCTCATCCTTAGGTTCTGAGAGAATGTACGCGCCCCGCATCGCACGGGAAAGTACAGGATAAATCTCTGGGTCAAGAACAGGCAGTTTCTGCCGTGAAAGAGCAAGGCACACCGGCCCCTTGCGTGTGACAGCAATCTTCCATGCAACACTGGTTTCATTGGCGTCAGCCGGCCTGATAACTGTGAGACCTGGAATCAATCTTAGGCTCATAAGATGTTCAACCGGTTGATGAGTCGGCCCGTCCTCGCCGAGGCCTATGCTGTCATGGGTGAAAATAAATATGCTGTGGGTCTGCATGAGCGCGGCAAGCCGAATGGCTGGGCGCATATAGTCTGAGAAGATGAGAAATGTTGCGCCATAGGGGAGCGCGCCTCCGTGCAGGGCGATACCGTTTACAGCCGCAGCCATCGCGTGTTCGCGCACACCGAAGTGCAGGTTGCTTGCGCAGGCTTTTTCAAAGCCGAATTCACCGTATCCGATTAAAACGGTTTTTGTCGACGGTGAGAGATCGCCTGAGCCGCCCATGAGAAAATGGGGCAGAGCCTTTGCAAGACTGTTCATCACGGTTCCGGAGGCTGCGCGAGTTGCAACGGACGCGCTATCGCCGCTAAAGACTGGCACGTTTTTATCCCAGTCATCAGGGAGCCCACCACTATGGGCGCGCTCAAAATCCGCCGCCAAATCAGGATACACAGACTTATAAGATTTTAAAACATGGTTCCACGCATCTTCAAATCCAGCACCTTTTGAAGCGGTTTCTTTGAAATGCTGGGTAGCCGCATCTGGAACATAAAATGACTTGTCCATCGGCCAATTCAACGCCTCTTTTGTAGCTTTCAACGCCTCTGTGCCAAGGGGCTCGCCATGCGCCGATGGGCTGTCATGCTTCGGACTGGCAAAACCAATATGCGTTCGTACAATGATAAGCGAAGGCTTGTCCACCACTTTTTGCGCTTCTCTTGCAGCTGCTTCAATCTCGTCGAGATTGTTTCCGTCCGATACCTTCTGCACATGCCAGCCATAGGCAACAAATCGCTCACGGACATTTTCTGTAAACGAGATGTCAGTTCCGCCTTCGATTGAAATGTGGTTGTCATCGTAGAGGTAGATCATCCTTCCAAGTTTCAGTGTGCCTGCAAGCGACGCAGCCTCAGAGGCTATGCCCTCCATGAGATCGCCGTCTGAAACAATGGCATAGGTGTAATGCTCCATCACACGGTGTTCATCTGTGTTAAAGCAGTTTGCGATGAATCGCTCGGCAATCGCCATGCCCACGCCCATTCCAAAACCCTGGCCCAAAGGGCCTGTCGTCGCTTCAACACCACGGGTTCGCCCATATTCCGGATGCCCCGGCGTTTGACTCCCCCACTGCCTGAACTCTTTGAGATCATCCACTGTGAGGCCGTAGCCATAGGCATGGAGCAGGGAATAGAGTAGTGCTGAACCGTGTCCGGCTGAGAGGATGAAACGGTCCCGGTTAAACCACTCTGGATTTTTCGGGTTATGCCGCATCACACGGTCCCAGAGAACATAGGCCATTGGAGCTGCGCCAAGCGGCAGACCAGGATGACCGGACCCGGCTTTTTCCACAGCGTCCACCGCGAGAAAGCGGAGTGTGTTCACACAAAGCTCATCGATATTTTTCATAACAAACCCTCATTTAAAATGCTGAGATCAATTATTGTTTCAGCGTGAAATATAGATTCGACCTCAAGGCCTAGCTCCCGGTATAGTGTTGGCGGTAGACCGATATCAGCGAGATAAACTGTGCCAGCAACTTCAGAAGCCTTTGGCGCAGTTAGCCCGGTTTTCGGAAGGGCTAGAGTCATCGTAGCATCCGCCTTAAAACAGGGATTATATATTTCACCTGATGTTGAATCCAATCCTGACGGCGTGTCAAGCGCGATTTTAAGGCTGGATATATTATTTGCCATTCTGATCATCTGGGCAGCCCAGTCTCTTGGCGTGCCTTTAAGCCCGTATCCGATGAGACAGTCGATTACCAGGGCTGCGCTCCAATCTGAAAAATATGACGTTGCATCTTTGCCAGCGAAAATTTGTATCGGGAGCTTACGTAGAATCTTCATTTGCAGCTCAGCCGCAGCAGTTAAACTACCGCTTGCGAGCAGTATTGTTACATCCGCCCCCCAGTTGCTGAGATGACGCGCACAGACAAGCCCGCCACCACCGTTATTTCCAGAGCCAGCTGCAACAATTATTTTGCTGCCGGGGACAGGCTGTTTTAATAATCTGCGTGAAAGCTCAGCAAGATTTCGACCGGCATTCTCCATCATCTGAATTATTTGAATCCCATATTCCTCCACAGCCAGCCGGTCCACCTCGCGCATCTGCTCAGTTGTAACAGCAGGAATCATCTAACTCCTCCAACAATCTCTCTGGCTAGAGCTGCAGCACCGATAACCCCTGCCTTCCCGCCAAGCCCGGCTCTCACAATCTGCAGGTTTTTCAGATTAGATTTTAAAGCGTCTCTACTCACAACACCTTCGACAACAGGTATCATTTCAGGCAATCCTTCAATCACGCCGCCGCCTAAAACAACTTTACAGGGGTTGAAAATGTTTACAACACCGACCACGCCTGAAGCGAGATAATCTGCTGTTTCCTCCACAAGACGCGCCGCTACAGAATCGCCGCTGTGACATGCGGCAGCTACGGTTTCAGCTGAAACGTTGCCGAGCCCTGCTTTCTCTGCGCGCTCAGCAATCGCCCAGCCACCGACATAGGCTTCAAGACAACCGGAGTTAGGGCATCTGCATTTACGCCCGCCATAGACTAATGTAACATGCCCAAGCTCACCTGCAGTGTTCCCGCATCCTTCAAGCAGACTGCCGCCGCTTACAACACCGCCACCTACGCCTGTCCCCACAAAGATGACAACAAGAGTGTCCACTCCTTTGCCTGCTCCAAATCGCCATTCTCCAAATGTCGCGGCGCGCACATCATTTGTAACAATAACTGGGAGGCTAGTTTTACTTGCAAGTCTTTTTTGGAGTGCCATATTATTAAACGGCAGATTAGGCGCAGAAAGCACTGTTCCCGATGAGTCCACTTGACCTGCTACTCCAACTCCAACAGCACCTGCCGAAACACCAGCTTCAGCTTGCAAGGTTTCAATCGCAGCCAAAAGCTCTGACACAATATTTTGCTCACCCCTCTCGGCACGGGTTTGATAGCGAAGTTCAGAAACAGATTTACCACGTCCATCAATTAGAGCGGCCTCAACCTTTGTACCGCCAAGGTCAATTCCAACAGCGTATCCATCGCCGCCGCCCTCTGACATTTTTCCTCCCATTGAAATCTTTTCACCTCGCCCTTTAACACTTCTCCTGCATTGATTTAAAGTTTCCCATGAAAAATTCGCTTTATCTGTTGAATTGCCTACAATCAGCCGAAAATTTGGATTTAAAACTGTTCTTTTCAGCTTTAATAAAATAAATGCGGATAGATTTATATAATTCAAACATGATAATAATACTAATCTCCTGGGAATGGCTTGAGAGATCGTTGCATTATAAGGGGAATATTTGAGGAGGAATGTGACAATGGTAGTAAATTATGCAGTAACTGGTTTAATTAGCGGAATTGTCGGAGCAATAATTCTTGCAATAATTATGACAGCCATGGAGGCGAATATGAAGGCTGTGCCTCCAGCTATTTTGGCTGAGAAATTTCTAGGCGACCCAGGGAAAAAACCGATGGTATTATTTGCACGATTCGGAATATGGGGCTTGATATATGGCTTGGCAATTGGATTTGGATATGCGGCGTCGGGAGCAGTTGGAGGCGCAACATTTGCAATCGTGCCCTGGCTTGTTTTGAATCTCGTGATGCTACCCATGGCCGGAGCCGGACTTGGCGGAACCAAAAAATGGAACATGATCCCTGTAATGTCGCTTGTCATGCACCTCGTCTGGGGAGCTGTGGCAGGAACTGTAATCGGAATTTTATAGCACCGCAGCCAAGGTGACGATTGATGACCGATTTCGATGAAACCGGCTTTCAGAAAAAGATGAAGATGCTGGAAATAATCGCTCTTCTACTTCTATTACTCGGTGTTGCGCTGCAATCAAACGCCTTCAGACTTGAATTCACCGAGTTCACACCGATTCTCGACGAGCTTATACCGATTCAAAAACCACTGGTTGACGAAGCAGAATCTGGGTCTCGTCTCGCGATTCTCAAAACCGAGGCTGCGAAATTTCCGCCAAAACTTATGACATTCAAACTCGTGGGCATCGGGGCGATTCTCACCGGCATCTGGATACTACTATTCGGAATCATCCAAGCCTTAAAAGACATGCCGATTCGGGCGAAGATGTTTCTAAAGCAGATGAAAATGAAATGAGCTGGGTGATTAAAGATGGACATGGATTTTGATGAAGAAGCGTTTTTCAGAAAGGCTAAAACACTGGTTCTGATTGCAATGCTATTTCTATTAACAGGCGTGGTGCTGCAGTCAACCGCATTCAACCTGGAGTTTACTGAGTTCACGCCGATTCTCGACGAGCTAAAACCGCTTCAGAAAAGTGTTGTCGACAACGCTGACCCGACTTCGGAAATCGCGATTTTAAAGACAGATGCTGCGAAGTTTCCGGCGAAACTACTCACATTCAAACTCGTGGGCGTAGGCTCAATTCTCACCGGAATCTGGATACTACTATTCGTGATTTTGCAGGCGCTAAAAATTATGCCCCTTCGGCTTGCAAAGGTAATCGCTGAATCTCAGGAAAAGGAGAAATAAGAAAAAAATCCAGAGCCCAACATTTTATAGCATCTGCTTCAGATAACTGATTACATGAAAGAGTTTATCAAAGGGGCGCGCGCAGTTCTTGAAAACAACTGGATGGGAGGCTACACACGTCCCTCAGCGCTGCTCTACCCTCATCAATGGAGCTGGGACTCAGCCTTCATCGCAATCGGATACTCAACCTTTGACCAACAGAAAGCCCAGACCGAGCTTCGGTCGCTTTTCCGCGGCCAGTGGAAAAACGGGATGATACCTCACATTGTCTATGCACAAAATTCGCAGGACGCTTATTTCCCTGATGCACTATTCTGGAACGTAGTAAGCTCCGAACAAGCGCCCCGTGGTGTTCAAACCTCTGGCATCACACAACCACCAGTCCACGCAACTGCAGTGTTCACAATCTACAAACGCGCGACCGATAGAAAATCTGCACACGAATTTCTAAGGGAAATGTATCCAAAGCTTCTGGCGTCACACAGATTTTTTCACACAATCCGAGACCCACTTGGCGAAGGGCTTGCATACATCCGTCATCCCTGGGCATCAGGGCTTGACAACTCACCAACCTGGGACGAACCGCTCCAGCGAATCGAGCTTGGAGACACACCCGATTTTGAACGAAAAGACCTAAATGGCGGTGTACCGCGTGAACAGCGGCCAAAGGACTGGGATTACAACCGCTACATCTATCTTGTCGAACTTTTCAAAGACGCGGATTATGATGAATTTGAGCTCTTTAAAACATGTCCATTTCTCCTGCAGGACACCTTGGTAAACTCGATTCTTGTAAAGGCCGATTCCGATCTTGCAGTTATTGCGGAGATACTCGGCGAAGATCCGTCTGAAATACTTGGCTGGGAGAAAAAAACGAAAAAAGCGATTAACAAAAAGCTCTGGCACAAAGGCCACGGATTTTATGACGCTTATGACCTCAGGGCCGATGAGATGATTGAAGTGGACACAGCCTCAGGATTCGCACCATTATATGGCGGCATCCCAACACGGTCACAGGCTCGAAAACTCTACAACTATCTTGATTCAAACAGCTTCTGCAGTATGCACGAGAAAAAGTGTTTTTCCATCCCCAACTACAACATGGAAGGCATATACTTCGACCCTGTGAATTATTGGCGCGGGCCAGTGTGGATTAACATGAACTGGATGCTCATGCAGGGCCTACGTCGCTACGGATACATGGACAAAGCTGAAAGCGTGAAATCCGACATAATCGAGCTTGTCCGCCGCCACGGATTCTATGAATACTACGACCCGATTAAAGGCCGTGGATACGGGTCAAGCGATTTCTCATGGACAGCCGCGCTCTTTCTTGACACAGTGTTTGACGACGAAAAAACGTAATCAAAAAAGAATTTCTGCCTTTTTCCGCCAGTCTGAGTTGTCGCAAAAATCTGGGCCAAAAAAGTTTGCCACAATCGAATGCTGTGTTCGATTGGTTTTAATTAATCCACCATTCTTCGGAGAAATTTGATAAGGGACATTTCGGAGGCGCGCGGGAAAAAATCTTCTCAGGAAAAGATTTTCTCAATGTTTTTCAGATTCAAAGACATCAATAAAGGCGACAAGAAATTTACTGGCGAGACCTGCTTTTATGGTGTGTTTGGTGACAAAAGATATTTTTAAGTGTGGAGGTAGTCGTATTTCACATGAAACGGAAATATGTTTTTTTTGCTCTAATACTTTTTATTGGTATGAGATCATATTTTTTGTTTTCAAATCCTCAAACCACCTCTGGCACGTTGATCATCGCCAAAGCTAGAAAAACAAATTAGGTGCTTCTGATGAATTCCCTACTGATCTTTGCAAAAGCCCCGATAAAAGGGTTTGTTAAAACCCGGCTGAAAGATGACACCGGCTTGAATGATGATGAGATACTCGTTCTCTATAGGGCGTTTCTAAAAGACATAATACTCGCGGCAAACGCGTCGAGCGCGGATAAGGTATATTTGACATTTTACCCCAAGGATGGAGAGGATTTGATGCGGGAGCTGGCGAGCGAGTGTTTTGAAGGCGGAGTCTTGCCAGAAAGGTTGAAACTTCTGCTGCAAGTGGGAAGAGATTTCGACGAGAGATTTACAAATGTAGTAAAAAAGGCGATGACTGAGAGCGAAAGCGTAGTTGTAATCGGGAGTGATTCACCACACCTTCAGCCTAGAATCATTGAACGAACCCTGGATTTTTTAAAAACACAGGGCGGCATGGTTGTAGGTCCATCAAGTGAAGGCGGTGCCTATCTAATCGGTATTTCACGCCAGCTCGATTTCAAAGGCATTTTTACCAATGATGTCGAGTTGGAAAACCTTGTATCCCTTGCCCGTGAAAATAAAATGCCTTTTCTACTTTTAGATGAGCTTACAGATCTGGACATTGCAAGTGATCTCATCACATTCGTATGCAACATTGAAGCTATGAAATACTCGGCAAAATATGGCGATTACCTTCTCCCAGTAAATACCTTTAAAGCTATAATGAAAATCGGGCTTATAGTAGAAAGCGGGGCGGGGGGAGAACGTGGCAGAAAGCTATGTAAAAAGTAATCAAGCGAGATTACATAACCTTGCTAAAGTTGGTTAGAAACGTTCTACTTTGTTGCATCTCTCCGTTCTCAGCCTCAGAATATGTGAAGCTTATCATGGGCAACGTGTCCAAAGAACGATTCGAAGACATCTGGAACAGCAAAAAATATCGAACACTCCGAAACCGACTTCTGAGCATAAGTCCTCCACAATACTGCATGCGTTGTGGAGACGGCTGGAGCCTGTAAAAAGGGAAAATGGATATCGGAAGGGAGAACTGAACAAATAGTATGTAGGCTTGGCAAAGGCTTTGTGGTAGCTGGCTCGAAAAAAATTTAAACCAAGAATGTTGATAGATAACTATGGGAGAAAGGGAGGCAAAGATTGGAGTTCTGGTTTTAATCATAGTCTTGACACTCGGATGCTTGGGGCAAAAAACTACCCCCAGGGAAACAACAGCCCCGACCCTAACCACACCAGAAAAGGACAGGGGCTATGCAAATCCAGACGTCCTCATAGACAGCACCTGGTTACAAACCCACCTCACCGATCCAAAAATAAAGATAATCGACTTAAGCCCCACTAAAAATCTATACGATGATAACCACGTACCTAGCGCATTCTTCATTGACAGAAATACGGCCATAGCCGACCCAGAAAACCCTATTCGAAACATGGTCGCGCCAAAAAAGCAGATAGAGAAATTACTGGCGGAAACAGGCATAGAGAGGGACGATACCATAGTTGTCTATGATGAGGGAAGCACCCTTTACGCCGGGCGTCTGTATTGGGTGCTCAAGTACTATGGACACAAAGACATTCGCATCCTTGAAGGTGGGAAAAAACTCCTGGAAACCAGTAAATTCGAGCTCACAGATGAGGAGTCAGAATATGAAGCGAGAGAATACATTATTGATGAATGGAATCCCGAATACCGAGTAACCCTAGATTACGTACTAAACAACTTGGAAAACTCCGACATAGTGTTTTTGGACGTCCGATCTCCTGAAGAGTATGAAGGCACAGACATAAGGGCTGCTCGAGGTGGTCACATACCAGGTGCTGTGAACGTTGATTGGAAGGAAACCGTCAATTCAGATGGAACTATAAAAAACGCTGAAGAGCTTAGAAAACTTTACGAGAGCAGAGGAGTTACGCCTGACAAGAATATAATCACATACTGCTCCTCAGGTGTCAGGGGGGCTTATAGCTGGTTTGTTTTAAAAGAGATACTAGGATACCCTGACGTGACACTTTATGCTGGATCTTGGGAAGAATGGGGCAACAATTTCGAAGTACCCGTGGTCACCGGCAAAAAACCCGGCGCATCTTAACAATAAAAAATTCTTCACCGTTCAATTCAAAAGACCTCAAAAAAAAGGCTTACCAATATTAGAAAAATTGACTAGAATACAGTGCTTATGGTAGCATCGCTTTTACCACTTTGCTCGATAACTATCGCAAGTCTCTTAATGTCATCTTCA
>Ga0255052_10003142_pt1 | contig 11601 bp, 11 predicted proteins | sample JV7_2_21_MG_FD_188632 | JGI IMG/M metagenome (GOLD analysis project Ga0255052, IMG submission 188632) | Seawater microbial communities from Jervis Inlet, British Columbia, Canada - JV7_2_21 | ecosystem: Environmental > Aquatic > Marine > Inlet | place: Canada: British Columbia | collected... | reverse complement strand
GAGCGCTATCAGTTTGTCGGAAGCCGTTTTGCCGTATTCTCCGCCAGCCTTCGCCACGATCTTGTAGTGCTCGATTGCGGAATCGGCGTTGTCCCTCCCGGCCTCGATGTTGCCGAGCGTGTAGTGCGCCGGCGCAGTCGGCAGCATCTCGATACTCCGCTCGAGATCGGACACCGCGCTGTCGGTACTACCGAGTTCGTTCTTCGCGATCCCGCGCTGCAGGTAGTAGTAGAAGTAGTCATCGCGACGACGAATGGCGCTATCGTAATTCGTTACGGCCATGTCGTACTTCTCGCTTGCCTGGCGTACGTCCCCGCGCAAGGCATAGAAATGAGCCTCCGCGGGAAACAACTTGATCGCCTTGCCAGCGAGCGCAAGCGCCTCGTCATTATTTTTGTCGGCGAGCGCTTTGCGTCCTTCGTCATAGGCTTCATAGGCGGGCAAGGCCACCCGGGTCTTCTTCATTGCTGCCACGAAACTGTCGACGCCGAGCACACCACCGGCAGGCAGGCTCGCGGCCGTGCGCACGTTGGCATCGACACGACTTTGTGACGGCGGATGGCTGGCGAACAATCCGGTAAACCAGTCGCTGTTCTGGCCCTCACTCAGGCGCACGAAAGTTTCCTGCAGTGTTATCGCGCCGGACGGGTCGTAACCTGCACGCGACATGTAGGTCATGCCGTACTGGTCCGATTCGAGTTCAGCGCTGCGGCCATAGGTTGAATTCAGGAGTTGCGCGCCGACGGCCGCGCTGCCGACCGCGAGTTCACCGTAATCACTGCCACCCGCCATGACGGCCGTGGTGAGTACAGCGCCCTGCAGCAGTACGCCGCGCGACATCTGCTTCGCGGAGTGCTTCGCCGCGGCATGCACGATCTCGTGCCCGAGTACGGCTGCGAGTTCCGCCTCCGAGTTCAGCTCCATGAGCAGGCCACGGTTGACCGCGATCTTGCCACCCGGCAGTGCCCAGGCGTTCGGCACCGAATTGTTGAGCACGACAAATTCGTAGGGCAGCGGCCGATCGCTGACGGCGGCAAGTTTATTGCCGACTTGCTGTACGTATTGCGTCAGCTCCGGGTCGACGTCGTAGGTGCCGCCCTGCGCTTGCTGCATCGGCGCAAAGTTCTGCTTGCCAAGCTCGAGTTCCTGCGCCTCGCTGACGACCATGAAATCCGACTTGCCGGTCACGGGATTCGTCGCGCAGCCCGCGCCGAGGCCGATCAGCGCGATCGGAATCAGTCTTGTGAGTATCTGTCTGACCATGACCTGAACTCCACTGCTTATCCGCGATTTTGGCAGCACCGGCCCCCAAAGGAAACGGCTGTGCCGCTACCCCGGGCGCAAGGTACGTGGAATCCCGGATTACGGCCCGGGCTGGCCAACCTCATCATGGCATCGGAACCCGGAGGAAACATTCGTCATGACCATCAAACTCAGCCAGGTGCTTGCCGAGCTGCGCGAAGATCATCGCAATCTCAGGCTGCTCCTGAATCTGCTCGAGTCCGAGAGCGAGAGCGTTACTGTCGATGACGAACCAGACTTCGAATTGCTGCGAGACATCATGCAGTACATGACGGTGTACTCGGATGCCGTGCATCACCCGAAAGAGGACCTCGTCTACGGGCTCATACGCGAACACGACGCCGAACTCGCGACAGACCTGGAACGCGTCGAGCCTGAACATCTTCAAATCGCCGAGCTTGGCACGACGTTGCGCAATGACATCGAAGCCATCATTTCAGGCACGGCTGTCACGCGCGACAAACTGCATTCCGACCTGCAGGGCTACGTCACGCTGCTCAGAAGGCACATGCGCTGGGAAGAAGATGAGCTGTTTCCGAAAGCGGACGCGCTTGCCAGTGTCAAAACCGCTGTGGGCATCAGCGTGGCGTTATTCCCGGACGATGATCCGTTGTTTGGGGCGACGACGGCCGCGTCATTTACGAACCTGCTAACTTACCTGCAGAAATATCGGCCAGCCTGACTACTCGGTACCTGGCACCACTTATCGAACTTATCGAACGTTTGGAATGTTCCAGATGTTTGAAATGTTCGAAAAGTGGTGCCAGGTACCGGGTGGTTAGAAATACCAGGCGATCTGCGCGAAGATACCGGCACCGGTCGACAGGTAAAGTCCGTCAGTACCGCTCTCGATGCCACCGAATTCCGAGCCATTGGATCCGACCGGCAGATTCAGGCTGCCGAGAAAAGTGAGGTTGTCTGACAGGCTGCGTGTAGTGACTAACTGCAGCAGCGCACTCGGATCCACAATGTTCATCAGTACGGTCGGTGTAAGTGACCAGAGCGGTGACATTTCGATCATCATGCTCCCTGCGAAATAGTGCCGGCCCACCGTGAACGTCTCGCCGCGAGCAATACGCTTCAGAAGGTCCGGGTTGCCCGCAAGACTCAGCGGATCGTAGCGCCCGTCCTTTTGGCCGAAACCATTGAAGTGATACTCGGCAGCACCGCTAACGTTCCTGCCGCCCCAGGTCCATGAGTAGGTCCAGTTGGCGACGAGCTGCCAATAGGAGTCAGCGTCCGTGTCCGTGAACACCACGTCGCCGCTCAGTACCGCGCCGCCGAGGCTGCGCGTCCCGCCGACGCCAACGACGATGTCGTCGTAGTGCTCGGCCACGAGGAGGTCGTACTCGGATTCACCGGCGAAACCGTGGTACTTGATAGAGGTGGTGGCCTCGTCCGACTCGATATCGCCACTCAGCAGATCGCGGCGAATGACGACGGCAGCTTGCAGATCGTTATCATTATCCTGCAGATACTGCAGGTAGAGCATATCGTCGCCGGCCTTGTATTCGGTATCGATCGTTGCCGGGTCGAAGGGATTCACCAGGTCCATCGGTGCGTAGAAAAGACCGTTGCCCCAGGTGATCGCCTGGCGGCCGAAGCGCGCGACCGCTTTCTCACTCGAGTAACCGACCCATAGCCTGTCAAGTCGATGCAGGAGCGCTTCCTTGCCCTGATCATGCATGACCTTGGTCAAATTGAAGAGACGCCGGTCGTCGTCCGGGAAGCGGCGAAAAAAAAGATCCGCTGCTGGCGGCAAGCCACGCGTGTACTCGACGCGGTCACCGTAAAGCGCAAACAACTGGTACGCAGAATCGAAGGTCCATCGGCCACCCGTCGCCTGGAAGTTCAGACGCAGATCGCCCTCGAGGTCCAGAGAGTTAGATCCACTGAGATCGCGCAGTACGCTGTCGGCGGGAAATGTTGTGCCGAGGAAGCGCAATTTGGTGTGACCACCCAGTTCCCAGGGACGATCGTCGGCAATAGCCGGCGAACCAATCAGAAATAACAGCAGGCAAATGCTAGGCCGCATGCTGTTCGATATCATCCACAATGCGCCCGTCGAGCATGCGCACGATTCGCTTCGCGTATCCCATGACGCGCTGGTCGTGCGTCGCGATCACGAACGTCGTGCCGTGATGTTCGTTGAGCTCCGTGAACAGCTCCATCAAACCGTCGGAGGTCTTCGAGTCGAGGTTTGCGGTCGGTTCGTCAGCAAGCACGAGTGCCGGGCGCGATACGATCGCGCGCGCAACGGCGACACGCTGCTGCTGGCCACCCGACATCTCGGCGGGCCGGCGGTCCTCGAGCCCTGCGAGGCCTACTTCGGCGAGTATCTCCTCCGCATTGCGACGCCTGTCGGCCGCTGGCACACCTTGCACCTGCATGACGAATTCGACGTTTTCGCGGGCCGTCAGTACAGGAATCAGGTTATACGCCTGGAACACGAAGCCGATGCGCGACAGTCTCAATTCGGCAAGTTCGCCTTTGCTCAGGTTGTCGATGCGCTGTCCCGATATGTAGACCTCGCCCTGGTCGGGCTTGTCGAGGCCACCGATCGCGTTCAGCAGTGTCGTTTTACCACCGCCCGAAGGAGAAGACAGACACACGAAGTCGCCCTCTGCGATATCGAGGCTGAGGTGATCCAGCGCCTTGATGTCCTGGTCACCCTGGCGATAGGTCTTGCACAAATCTACACATCGAACAGCAGTCATCAGTCGACCTTCGTAATCGCCTCGATCGGCTCATAGCGCGATGCGCGCCACGCCGGTGAGAGGCTTGCGAGAAATCCGAGGATTAGCACGACGACGTTGGCGAGCACGACGTCCTCCATCCGTAATTGGGGGTAGAGCATGCTGGAAGCGCCAAACATTGCCATGCCCTCGGCAACGATCGAGATATCAATGCCGCTCTCCAGCGGCTTGATCGTTAACCAGGCGAGCAAATTGCCGATGCTGAGCCCGATGACGAGCAGCAGCATCGACTCGATGAGGATCTGGCCCAGGATGCTGCCGGGCTTCATGCCGAGCGCCAGCATCAGACCAATCTCACGCACACGCTCGAACACGGCCATCACCAGCGTGTTGACGAGCCCGAAGGACAGCGCGAGGAAAATGACAATGACCCAGATCAACACGAAGCCGTCCATGACGCTGAGCATCGTGCCGAGATAGGTGTCGAGCTCGGTCCAGCGCAGAACCTCGACATCGCTGCCGGCGAGTTCGACGACGCGCGCATATTCTGCCTCGACGTCACGATAGTCGTCGCCGAGCACGACTATTTCGGTCACGTGATCACCCACGCGCAACATGTTCTGTATCGTTTGCTTGCCAGCGAAAACGTAGGACTCCTCGAATGCCTCGATGTTGGCATGGAACAGGCCGACGACCCGAAAACCGCGATCGGCGACATCGTTCTCCGGGTCCTGGCTCATCAGGACGATTCGCTTGCCAACGTCAGTTTCCAGCGTGTTCGCCAGTTTACGTCCGATGACAACGCCGCGATCGTCCACTGACTCCAGGAAGCGCCCGTCGACCTCATCGTAGTCGACAAAGATCATGCCGCGCTCTCTCGCCGGGTCGATACCCAGCAGCGTAACGCCGCGCGAATCATGCTCGCTGGTTATAACCGCCGGAACCTTGATCCGACTCGACCAGGCATTGAAGCCCGCGGGAGCGAACGTGGCTGCGATTTCCGTGTCGCTTGCCGGCAGCAGGTTCGTGATATTCGGATCGTCGCGGTAGTCGGGATGATGTACCTGGACGTGACCGGGCAACGCGCTGATGCCGTCGCGGATCATCTCGTTGACCATGCCTTGCGTCAGCGCCGTCATGAAGATCATTGCCCAGGCGCCAATAGAGATCGCGCCCAGCATGATGGCCGTACGCCGATGATTGCGCCACAGATTGCGCCACGCGAGCATCGTCAGGATACGCAGCCGATGCATCAAGCCGCCCTCATCGCTTCAACCGGATGCAGGCGGTACAGCCTCAATGCCGGGTACACGGTTGCTAATAGCGAGAACAGCATGACGACGGCGGGCCCGGCCAGCAACGAGATGAGCGTGACCGTCGGGTAAATTCGTGACGGCAGATTGAACTTTCCGGCCATTTCATCCATGCCGGGCCATGAGAAACCGTGCACGCCGAGCCAGTAGGTGATTGCGCCGCCGATCAGCGCACCGAGCGCCAGGCCCATCAGGCTCATCATCGTTGTCTCGAGCAGCACGAGACGGCCCAGTCTCCCGGGCGTCAGCCCGAGCGACATGACGATGCCGAACTCGCGCGTCCGCTCCAGCACCGACATGAGCTGCGTGTTGAGCACGCTGAAGGCGACGAGAATAACGAGCACGCCGTACATGAAAAACGCGCTGCTCATATCTGCCTGGATGGCTTGCTTCAATCCTGGTTGCAGCGCATCCCAGCTCTGCACGACCAGATCCTCGTCCGCCGGGAGCAGGCTTTCCACTCGATGCTGCAACTCGTCCGCTTCTGCGAGACGCGGTGCGTTGATCACAAGCTGGTGGCCTGCGCCCTCCATGTAGAACACGTCCTGAAATAGTCCCAATGGCATTTCGGCGATAGTACGATCGATGTCCTGAATGCCGCTCTCGAAAATTCCGACGACCGTTACGACGGCCGCCGCAAAGGAATCGTCCCTGCCACTACCGAGCATCGTTAGTTCGTCGCCAATTGACACCCGCAGATTGCGCGCCAGCACCGAACCGATGACGATCTCCTCTGCGTCATTGGCGTCGAGAAAGCGGCCGCTCGTAACAAGCCCCGGAATGCTCGATACCGCGAGTTCGTGCCGAGGTTCGACGCCATATATGGCGATACCGTAAGTGCGTTCTTCACTGGACGCCAAAACGAACGTCGACGCTCGTGCCGCAATGGTGTCGCTGCCGAGTTCATTACGCAGCGTCGTCGCCAGTTGCCTCACGTCCGGCACCGTCTGCCGCATCTTCTGGTCATCCATGTAACCCGGTGCCTGCACCTGCATGTGGCCGGTGAACGCCTGCAACGAGTTGTCGATCATGAGCCGATACATGCCGAACTGCAGCGAGATCATGAACACCAGCAACACGTTCGAAAATACCATCGCGCCCGTCGTCAGCCACGTTCGCCGCGGCTGGCGCCACAGGTTTCGCCATGCAAGGCGCAGGACGAGATTCACCGGTAGGACCTGTTAACGCTACATGAATTGCCGCTGCTCCTCGTTGCTCGTCGTTTATTTGACGATGCCAAACTTCTCTCCTCGCGCCTTGACCGGCGGCTTCTTGGTCGCGACAGCGACGATTCATGTAGCGTTAACAGGTCCTAGTCTCGCGGGTTGCGGAGATTGGATTGCGTGAACATGCTGTCTCGAATGTCTAGCTCGTATTCTACGGAGTTGACCTGAATCTCGGTCCATTCCTCGGGCGTCTCGGTCTTGCTCATACGCTGCCGTTTCGCCACGGTGCGCCCGCCCATCTCAGCGATCTCGAGCGACTCGAGCGTCTTCACGAGCTCGCCGTCCTGATCGTAGAATCGATGCTCGAACACGACGTGATCATCGCGAATCTTGAGTACTTCACGCCCCCAGACGACGGCCGCCTCTTCATGCGGTATCGATTCGATCTCGTAGACGGTCGTGCCATCCACATCTGCGGTACTCAGCAAGGCGTGGTCGTACTGGTCGATAATGTCGTCCGCGCGAGCGATATCCTTGTTGGAAAAATCCGATCCCATCCAGCTTTGGCCCATCATCGACGAAGGGATCTTGATGACCCGATTCACTTTTGGCGAGAACGTCCACATGTTGTTGTCGTCCGTCAGAGTGCCGTTGCCACGGTCTTTCTTCGGTTCGATCACACGTACGAGTGACTTCTTGTCGCCCTTGGTCCAGGCACGCATCGTCATGCTGCGCTCCCAGTCGGGCCGGTGAATCACCATGGACATCTCGGTATACGACGACAGGCCGCGCCAATGATTGATGGCATCGCGCACGATACTCGCCGCATCATGCTCGGCATCTTGTGCCGGCGACGGGGCTGCGCAAAACAGCAATGTGGCAATCAGCGCAAGGCCTCTCATGGTCACTCCATCGGCGTTTGTACCAGTATCGCAACCGTCACTATACGCACGCTGAACGTGGCCCGAAATGGCGGTTTTCCACCCCCAGCGAGCGCCCCCCGCAACTGTCCGTGTCCGGCGGCTGCTGCGGGACCGATCACCGTCATATTGACGAAATCAGTACCGCACTTTCGCCGGCCACGATGTAGGGGAAAGTCGCAATAGTGCCCGCGGGCGCTTGCAGTAGACTGGTCAGTGCAGCACATGGAGGACGGGAAATGTTCACCCTTGACGCCATCATGACCACAGACCTGATCACTGTAACGCCCACGGCCAGCCTCGCCGACGTTCGCGCGTTAATGCAGGAACACCGGATTCACCATATTCCGGTCGTCGGCGAGCACAACACTCTCGTCGGCCTGGTTACGCTCACGAACGTGCTTGCGGCTACTGACTCCATCTTGCGCAACACGGAGACCCGCATTCACGCGTCGGAAATCTGTATTGAGGACATCATGGTGACGGAGGTTGCCACGGTCGACCACCACGCAAGTCTGCGGCAAGCAGCACTGTTCCTGGAGAAACACCGTATCGGCTGCCTGCCGGTCCTCACCAAGGGCAAATTGCGCGGCATTATTACCGACACCGATTTCGTCGGCGTAGCGATTAATTTGCTCGAGCAGCTCGAGGACAGCGAACCCGTCGACGACGACTTCGCCGCCGCCAGCTAGCGGCAAATCTGCTGCTCCCACGATCAGCGCCGCAGCGGCGCCCGGCCCCCTGCAACTGGAAAATCGAGTGAATTCCGGCCAGACTTGCAGGGTATCCAGTTGAGAGGACAACGATCGTGAAAAGAATCATAACGACGACCCTGACGAGCCTGGTCATGTGCGTGACCTCCACCGCGTTTGCCGGCCATGCTTTTGTCGATTTCGATGACGACGGCAACATGGTCATTTCCGGCCCGTTCAACGCGATCATTCCGAAGCCCGAGGGCGCCAGACTCGGCGGGCCCGAGCATTCAACCCCGAGCTTCCTGGACGAAGAACTCAAAATCTCCAAGGCAGGCTACTTCGCCGATGACCAGTTTGTCGTCGTCAAGGTTGAGCAGACCAACGCAGGCGCCGGCACAGTGACCAACGTCAATTTGCCGGTCATGGAACTGGCGGGCGAAGAATTCCGCGCGCGGACCGGTTGCATCGACATCAGTCAGGAGGATCTGGACGCCGACGATGACCCGCTGTTCGAGTTCACCGAAACACAAAACGTGCAGATCGTGCCCGCCGTTAATGCCGTGCAACTTTTCGTCGTCGACGATGAAGGCACGGCCGAAGGCATCATTCTCTACATGCGCAATGTGCCGGGTGGCTGCTCAACCATGACCGACGAATTCGAAGCCAAATTCACGGCCGATTTCGAGCGATTTATCGAGTCTATTCGTTCCGCGAACTGACGGCGTGCTGCGCATCGCGCTGCGATCCGATAAATATCGCGATCCAGCGCGTGCGCTCGTCGCTCTCGAGCGCGAGCTTGAGCGTCATCGAGAGCGGTACGGACAACAACATGCCGACCGGGCCAAAGACCCAGCCCCAGAAGAACAGGCCGACGAATATCACCAGCGGCGAGATACCCACGCCGTAACCCATCAGACGCGGCTCGATGAAATTGCCGAACGCGATATTGATGGCCATGAATCCAGCCGCCGTGATCGTCGCCTCGCCGAGGCCGAGTTGCACCACCGCGAGCAGGACCGCCGGAACCGCAGCAATGATTGAACCGATCGTTGGCACGTAATTCAGCAGAAACGCGAGCATCCCCCACAGCTGTGGAAAATCGAGACCGACGGACCACGTCAGTAACCAGACGAGTACGCCGGTCACCATACTGACAATGGTTTTGATACCGAGGTAACTGGTGAGATCGTCCATGAATTGCCGCGGCCGCTCCAGCGAGTCTGTGGTTTTGCTGAATGCCGCTTCGATCTTGGTCGGGAAGCTCGACGCCTCGAGCAGGATGAAGATCACCGTGAAAATGATCAACAAGGTATTCGTGAGAACGTCGCGCAGTGCGTTCAGGATGGTCGCCGCCAGGCCCATCGCCCAGCCGGGATTGATCAGGTCACCAAAGCTCTCGATTGACTGGTCGCTGTCCGTGTACTGCGCGAAGAATGCGACGAGGACATCGATGCGGTCCTGTAGCTGCTCCTGGTAGCCGGGCAGCGCAGCCGTAAACGCAGCGAGCGATCGCCCGACGACAATGCCGACAACCGTAATGATCGCCATGATGGTGAGCACGATGACCAGGGCGGCCAGGACTGTCGGAACGCGATGTTCCTGCAACCACATCATGGGACGAACTGTGATCAACGCGAGAAAGGTTGCGAGCAGGAACGGAATGATCAGCGCGGACGCGGCCTGCATGCCGTAAATAACCACGACCACGGCAGCCAGGCTGATGACTGCATTCGTTTTTGTCGATGCTACTGCGACCACCAGGTCCCTTGCCGAATTGCCGGGAATGAGCGCATGATCGCACAACCTGCCGCACTAATGGGAGAGTTCGTAATGGCAGCAGTAGAGTCCAGGATGCTTGCATTGGGAACACAGGCCCCGGCGTTCGCGCTGCCCGACCCGGACGGCGTCGTCCATGAGCTGCGGGACGGTTCTGACGCCTATCTCGTCATGTTCATTTGCAATCACTGTCCTTTTGTCAAGCATGTTCGCGGGGAGCTTGCCCGAATCGGCGACGAGTTCGGCCGCAGGAACATAGCGATCTATGCCATCAATAGTAATGACGTAACTACGCACCCGGGCGACAGTCCCGAAAACATGAAACAGGAAGCCAAAGATTGGAATTACACGTTTCCGTATCTGTATGACGCGGAGCAAAGCGTGGCCAAATCGTATCTCGCCGCCTGCACACCCGACTTCTTCCTTTTCGACAGGGAGCGCAAACTCGTCTATCGCGGCCAACTGGACGACAGCCGCCCAACCAACAGTATTCCGGTTGACGGTCGCGACCTGCGTGCCGCACTTGAAGCGGTATTGAGTAAAACGCCCGTCGCCGAACTGCAAAATCCCAGCATTGGCTGCAACATCAAGTGGCGGCCGGGTAACGAGCCCGACTACGCCTGAAACACCTACCTCGGCGTGTAGCCCTCCGCTTCCTCGGGCGTGAGCTGCTTGACCTTCAGTGTCCAGCGCGCCAACGTGCCGCTAACTCGAAACTGATACGTACCACCCGTATCGAAGAGCCGCACACCGTTGCCCTTGCGCTTCGTGTGCAGCACCTGCCCCACGTGGCGACCGGTCTTCGCCTCGATCAGCGTGACGTCGAGCGCCACGAGCTGGTCATAATCGGCATCGAGGCGCCAGTCCAGGATCCACGGCGCCTCCACAGTGAACTCTGGGGTTGTACCGTCCTTGTTGCCGTGAAACTCGCGTACCAATTGGCTACCGCTTACCGTGGTGACAACCAGCAGCAGCGATACCACCGCCAGTGCTACGAAACCCTTGAATATTCCCATCATCGATTATCCTGCCGGTGAGTTTCCCGCCTCAGCCGTCAACAATATCTCCGACAACGGAAAGCGGCAAATGTTTGATTGATTGCGATCTGGTATTTTGGCCGACTATATTCCGGGACCCACGGCGTAGCAATTGACAGCAATCAACGTGCCAGATCGAACGACCCTCGCATTCGCATATCTCTGCGGGGCCGGCTGCGTGGCACTCGTCGCGGGATTATTGCTTGATCAAACGACAATTGCCGCCGCCGCAAAAATCGTCGCATCGACCGCGTTCATAGCCACGGTGATTTCCGCAGGTGCTTTCGCGTCGCGCTTCGGTGTGGTCATTCTTGCCGGACTCGTTTTCTCGTGGTTCGGCGATGCGTTTTTGATTGGCACCAGCGAGCACTGGTTCCTGTTCGGCCTGGTGAGCTTTCTCCTCGCTCACATCGCCTACATAACGGCGTTCATCGGCATAGGTGTGAATCGTGACTGGACACTGGGAGCAACTGTTCCACTCATCATCATCGCAGTACTGGTTCTGTTCTGGCTGGCGCCGCACGTACAAGGCGGCCTGATATGGCCCGTGCGAATTTACACAGCTGTGATCAGTCTCATGGTAATCACGGCTTTCGGAACGCTGGGCGCCGGTGCATCGCCACTGATTGTCGCCGGAGCATGCCTCTTCTTCATGTCGGACTTGTCAGTGGCGGCAATGCAATTCACAGATCCGCT
>Ga0255052_10003139_pt1 | contig 11611 bp, 10 predicted proteins | sample JV7_2_21_MG_FD_188632 | JGI IMG/M metagenome (GOLD analysis project Ga0255052, IMG submission 188632) | Seawater microbial communities from Jervis Inlet, British Columbia, Canada - JV7_2_21 | ecosystem: Environmental > Aquatic > Marine > Inlet | place: Canada: British Columbia | collected... | reverse complement strand
CCGACGGTGCTACCTGATGCGATGGCCGCTGCAAACAAATGCGCAAGTGCAGGGGTTCACCCTGCTCGAGTTGCTTGTGGTCATCTCGATCCTCACGCTGATCATGACAGCATCCTTCGGCGCGCTGAGGATCGGTAACAAATCTTTCGAAGCCGGTATCAGTCGCGCCAACCAGACCGAGCAGTTGCGAGCTACAACGGACCTGTTACGCCGGCAGTTTTCTCAGCTGGTGCCGATCATTCACGAGTTCGACGGGGAAACTGTGTCTTCTTTCATTGGCGAAGAGGAACGCATCCGCTTTATTGCGCCAGCTCCGCAAACTGGCGGCGACGCCGGGCTCTTCGTCTTTACGCTTTTTTCGCAGCGGATCGCTGACGGCCAGCAACTGGTACTGTCTTACGCCCGTTATGATCCGGGCCGGCAAGAATTCGATTACATGCCAGTCAGCCGGCACAGGATTCTGATCGCGTCGATGTCGGATATCCGCTTCGCTTTTTACGGTGCCACCGACCCGGACTCCAACCCGGATTGGCACGCCGAGTGGTTCGCCGAAGATGATGCGTTTCCACGCATGGTGCGAATCTTTCCGGTGGCGTTGGAAAAGGCAACGGACTGGCCTGACCTGTCATTCATCATTCGGGCCGGAGAGCGGGAATGAACCGCGGTGAACAGCAATTCGTTCATCTGCCGGGGCAGCAACGTGGCCTCGCCCTCGTTATGGTGTTGTGGCTCGTCGCCCTGCTGGGCATTATCGCCAGTGGCCACGCCTACAATGTTCATACTGAGACCCGGCTTGCAGCCATGCATGTCGCGACCGCCAAAGCACGAGCCTCGGTCGAGGCCGGCCTGGGTTACGCGATCTTGCAACTGCTGGCAGAAGGTCTCGCAAACCCGTGGCCGATTGACGGTACCGTCAATGAGATCCTGTTCGATGACACACAAATTCGTATCGCCATTCGCGACGCGACGGGACTGATTGATCTGAATGCTGCCGGTCCCGATCTGCTACAGACTTTGACTAGCGCCCTGAATGTCGAACAGGAACGACAGCAGCGAATCGTTGCGGCCATTCTCGACTGGCGGGATGGGGACGACATCAAACATCCTGGCGGCGCGGAGGAATCCGACTACCTGTCCGGGGGCTATCCCTGGACCCCGCGTGACGGAGTCTTCTCCAGTGTTGAGGAACTTCGCTACGTGATGGGTATGACGCAGCAGCTCTTCAATGAAATGACGCCGTTCGTTACCGTGTACTCGGGGCAAGCCGGCGTCAATCTTGAGTTCACTGCACCTTTTCTAATCAATGCCATGAAAGGGAAAATCGTCATGCCGGCTGCGAATCGTCGGCCGCGGAATAATGCGCAAATGGCAGGCGCTACTGGCAGCGGCACCTATCATATTTATGTGAGCTCAACGAATGACGAGGGGATTGGTGCCTCAGCGGAGGCTGTCATACGCATATCCGACAACAGTGACAGGCCTTACCACGTATTGTACTGGCGTGATTCGATGCGAACCCGATTTCCCGACACCGTACTAGCGGATACATAAATTCAGCCATGGACAAAACCTTACAGAAACTGCAGGTGCGCTATCTAGCCCCAATGCTGCGGCAGTTCAACAAGTATTGGGCATGGTGGACCGGAGAGCTGATCGCAATACTGCCCGAGCACATGCAGACGGCAATTCTGCAGCAGGATCAGCACATTCAGATCGAAATTGATGGCCGGGATTTCGTTGTCAACGCCGACAACGGAACTGAATCGTCTGAACTCGGACGAATCACTCGCAACGCGGAGGATGATCGTGATTTCGAGTTGCCGGCCGCCGTGACAGAAACGCGGGTCGTCCTCCCCGCCGACAAATTTCTGGTCAAACAACTGACGCTGCCACTTGCAATCGAGGAAAACCTGCGCGAGGCATTGTCATTTCAGATGGATCGGCAGACACCGTTCAGTGTCGATCAGGTCTACTATGACTATCAGGTTAGAGCACGCGACAATGTTAATCAGACACTGACCGTCGAACTCGTCGTGACACCACGTGACTATGTAGATGGATTGCTAGATAGTCTCGCAGACAATGGATTGTCGGCTGATCGTATTTCCGTGCCCGATAAATCATCGGATGGCCTGTTGTCGGTTAACCTGTTGCCAGCCACACGGCGCAGAAAAACCGGAATAGGACTGAGCCGGCGCCGTAATCTTCTGCTTGTCGCTGCGAACCTGGTGCTAGCCACTGCCGTGCTCGCGACGCCTGTGATCCAGAAACAACGGGTAATAAGGACACTGGAGCCGCAACTGCAGAAAGCAATTGAGGAGGCCAAGCCCGGCACGGAGCTGCGCCAGCAGGTGGAGCAACTTGCAGCCACCTCCGAATACCTTCGCAACAAAAAACAAACCGAGCTACTCGTGATGCGCGCAGTCGACGAGATAACGCATCTCCTGCCCGACAATACGTGGGTCAGTCGCCTGGATATCGATACGGGTGAATTCCAGCTACAAGGCGAATCATCATCGTCGGCGGCGCTGATACAGCTAATCGAGGCATCACCTTTGTTACAAAACGTACGTTTCCGTTCTCCGGTAATTCGTATTGGCAATACGGAGAAAGATCGTTTTCACCTGTCGGCAGACCTGCTTCAGGAACAGTCCCTGTGATCGGGCAACTGACAGGAAATCAGGAAAGGAAGCTGGCAGTCAGCATCCTGGGTATCGTCGCTGTTCTGCTGCTGGCACTCGTTATCATTCCCGTGTGGAGCGCCAACGCCGATTATTCTCTACAGATAAAACACTTACAGACACGACTGCAATCATTGCAGTCCAGAGCGGTAGCTGACGCAGCATTGCGCCCGCGTTACCTGCAACTTCTGCGCTCGCATGCTGCTTCAGGACATCATCTGAAGAGTGACACCGAGGCCGTTGCCGCAGCCGAACTGCAAGGCATCATGAATACGATCAGCACCCGGAACTCGACTCAGATATTAACGACGCAAATTCTGCCGACTACCGGGGAAGGTGGCTTTATTCGCGTGGCATTAAAAGTTCGGGTGCGCGGACCGCTCGAGGGCATCGTGCAGTCGATCTACGACATCGAGGCCAATCAAACTTTCCTTTTTCTTGACAAGCTGTCGTTGCGTGATGGTGCACGACGAAGAATTCGTGGTACCGCCGAAATCAATCAGTTCGATGTTGACTTCGACCTGATCGCCTACATGCCGAAACCGACGTAATGAAATACTCGAGCGCCAACCCGATAACGAATCTCCTGCTGACAGGCTGCTTGGTGCTGACGTTGGTTATCGCTGCAGAGTGGTTGATACCGTACAAAGCCGATGCTACGGCTATGGACGAATCCGGCACGGCAATCGACGACGAAATGCCGGCCAGTGCTCAATCGCGGTACATGCATCCACACATCAGCAATTTTCCGGAAATACTGGCAAGACCAATCTTTTTCTCCAAACGGGAGATGCCACCGGAAGCGGTGGTCAGGGCACCGGCGCCACGCACACCGCTGCGACTGAGACTCGAAGGCATCGCGATCGCTGCGGACAATCGGGTGGCAGTATTACGGGGCCAGGGGAATAACCAGCTTGTGCAGTTGTCAGTCGGCATGACTCACAACGACTGGCTGCTCGAAGAACTGACATCTACGAGCGCCACTTTCCGGCGCGATGAAGATGTCGCCGAGCTGACGCTGAATATCGGAAACAGGTAGGACGGCTACATTGATAGCACGCCGAATCACTTGAAGTGACGATCAGTGGAATCGCGGCCGCCCGGTCAGATTTTCTGTGCTCAGGCTGACGGGCCTGACATCACCGGACTGTGCAAGATCGTAAATAATATTTGCCGTGATTTCTGCGCCATCCATGTTGAAGTCGGTTGCTACAGGCTTGAACTTGATTAGTTGATAAAAACTGTTGGCGAGCGACGCACCGTTCAGGTGACGCGGCATCAACGTACGGGCGGCGCGCCAGTGACTCATGCGTTTCAGACGATCCACCTGATCCGTTCCGTGATTGTTGCTTCCGGGCACCAGCAACGCGGAAACACCCGTTGCCATCACATCGACAGCAGCGTTGTAACCACAGTTGGAAACAGCCCAGCAAACTTTGGCCATTTCGGCTCCCAGATCAGGCACCGATTCTTTCAGCTCGAGACCAGGCAGGCCCCGGGCGATCTTCTCAAGATGCTCCCTTTCTTGCTCGGGAAGGTAAGGACCGGTGACAATCGTCATTGGTAGTTGATGGACATCCCATATCAGGCGATGTGCTTCCGCCGCTGCACGGAACAGAGGCCCACCAACGATGCCATTACCTGCCGATACCAGTATGCGTTTCTCTCGCTGGTCCGAATGCGCCAGAGGATTTCTGTCGCGCACGACAAAGCCACTGTGATAGACCGGCGTCGTCAGCACGTTACGCGGTTGGTAAAACTCTTCGAGGCGGGCAAAAACCGGATCGGAATGCACGATGACTATGTCGAAGTGCTTATTGAGCACAGCCGCGGTGCGGTCATCGCGTCCTGCCTTGTCGTTTCTACTGCCTGGAAGGATATCTATCACGCTACAGATGATCAGTGGTCTGGTCATCGTTCTGTGCGTGACCCTTTCGATCAACGGCGTCAGTTCGTCGCCCGGATTCAGCGAGCCAAAAGGAAATGTCTCAATGAGAATCACGCGCGGCTCTAGCTGCTCATTTTTCTCAAGAATCATCTCGCGTCGTACCGCAATCTCGCTCTGCATCGCTGCCGGCTGATCAACGCTGAAAACGTTATTGTCGACATCCGCCCTGAGCGGAGGTAGCTGAACCAGTTCAATGTTTCCCGGAACGCTGGTGCCGGGCGGCAGCAGCCCGCCGTTCACAATCACGACTCGGAACCGATGAGTCAGCCGATTCGCGATTGTGAATGCCCGTACGAGGCCACACATGCCATCGGTTTGCCTGCAGTAATACAACAGAACCGGCTTGTCCATTACGATCGCTCCACGACTCCAACCCTCGCTGATACGGCGATTACTACTTACTCGAACTGGACCTCGACTTCTTCCGCGATCAGTGTCCGCGGCTCCGCCATGTCTTCAGTACCCTTCGCCTTGATCAGGCTGCCCGCAGAAATGGCGCTCCAGAAATCGTCGGGATCCGGGATGACTGAATCGTCATCGTTTTTGAAGATCGTCGCGCCATTCGTCTCTATCGTGTCACCGAGCACCGTAATCGACGGCCTGTTGACCCCGTCCATTTCGATGAAGCCCTGGATGATGGCTTCGCTATCCAGATCTTCCCGCTCAACGATCGCTGCAAGAATCTCCCCGCTGCCTGCAGGAACTTCCTGTCCGCGGACTTCGACGTAGTCATCGGTATTGATGTCACTGACATTAAAGCTGTCACCGACCAAACCGGTCTTATCCTCGAAGCGCGTAATTCCCTGTACGGTGTTGACGGTGATGCCGAGCATGACGAACGAGTCGCCATTTACAGAGTCGACCTGTGCCGTCAGGCGTACCGACGTGGCCTGCTTGATTTCCACCTTGGTCGCGTTCAATACACCGGTATCATCGAATTCGCCTTCGACTTCGACCTTCAGGTTGTCGCCCAGATCGGCCACCGAGCCACCCTCGTAGATGGTTGTGTCCGGAATCGTCGTCACTGGCGTAATACCGACGTTAAATTCCAGTTCCGACACGAAGCCGTTGATGAAGCCTTCGATCTCCATGTGATCGCCTTCATTGTCACCAAAGCGATTGCCCTTGAACTCGACTCGCGTTGCAATAAGGTCGTCTGTACCGGCGACAAAGCTGTTGCCTTTCACCTCCACCGGATTGCCGTCACTTATCACGCCGGGCGTCGGGAAGTTATCGATAGTCGCTGGAAAACTCGTGAAATTAACGAGCAGGCCATTGATCATGAACGTGTCGTTGCCGAGAGCGGATACGATTCCAGTGACCTCCATTTCGCCGAGCACGTTCTTGCACTCGATACGCGTCGCATCAATCGTGCCGTCGCCCAAAACCGGTCCGGAAACCTCGACGGCCGCGACAGTCAGCAGGTCGTTCAGGTTTGCAGGACAATTGTCGTCGAATATCGCGTCGCCAAATCTCACAGTCTGCCCGAGCACGACCATGACATTCGTGCCAGTATCGACACTGGTGACCGGCCCTTCGACGTTATCGTCGAACTCCACCGACTCTGCGACGGCGTTGGTATTGTCATCGTCGATCGTACCTTTGACGAGGACCATGTCACCGACAGCAAGATCAGCCTGGGCTGCAAGTTGGCCATCCACCGTGATCTCAGCGGCTGACGTATCGTAAGTGATGCCATTGACCACTACGCTGCCGAACGCCGTTACCGGTCCGACCGCGACCGCGACACCGGTTCTCGTTATGCCACCTACCGGCGGTGGCGTTGGCGGTGGCGGTGGCGGTGGCGCGGTGACCCCTCCACCGGAGCTACCGCCACAGGCACCGACTGTCAATAAGGTTGCGACCAGAAAACTTGCCAATCTTGCTGCTTGCGCATTCATTTCCCTTGCCTCTCTCAATAATCGTCGTGAATTAGATAAATGCCAACGCCCATACGTACTTCGCGATCGCTGGTTGTTTTGTTTTCATCAGTTTCGTGTGCCGACAGCCATCCATCCATTTCATTCAGGAATTCCATGCCTCGCGTCTCAATGAGCTGCATGAAAGTCCGGGCGGAACGGGATGAGATCCTGGCGTTGTCAGCCATGCCTTCAAACCTGGTTGGAGACTTGCGCTCCTCGTTAAGGTTATGGTCCAACGTCGTTGCGTGATCGTGCAGTGATACGCTCATCTGATCGATAATGTCCGGATCCAGAGTCGTATAGACATAGTCACGCTTCAGCACTCTAAGATCTCCACCATCCGTTTCTTCGATCAAACCTTGCTGAAGCATCTCTTTCCTGAGAGCGCTATGCGGCAGATCACCAGCATATCGTTTAAACAAACTGGACAAACTCCCCGATTGGCCAGTATGTGGCAGATCTTTGGGTTGGCCGGCTTCTGTGAATTCTTCATCCACATGCCAGCCGGTCAGTATTTGTGAAATTCTGCTTCCTCTGCGTCCTGCAGGATCGTCGCAATCGTCAAGCAAGCGGTCCCTGATGCGGGCGACCTCGCGCCTGCTCAGGCCCGTCATCATGGCTACTCTCGAATTGTTGGTCGGCCTCCCCTGGAGTCCATAACCTTCTCTGGCAACGTCTACGTACATATCCTTCGAAACCTCGACGAACTCATCCCACGTAATCCCGTGACGGAGCAGGAAACGGATGATGGGGCGAATGAAATGGCGATAAGCCCTGAATATGTGCTCTTTTCCCACGAGGACTTCAGTCCGAAAGCCATGTATATGTGCTAATTTAGCACATATACAGAAAATAACAACACTTTTGTTGCGATGCGGGCCAGTGCCTGTTTTGGCGGGGCTAGTGCGGGTCGATTTGCTGCAGTCTCAGGAATTGCGTCGGGTGCCGATCCAGGACGTTATTTTCGAAGTCGTGAACCCGGCTGCTGACCAGGTGTTTGCTGACATAGAAATACAGCGGGGCTATCGGGTAATCCTCCAGCAATACGGATTCCGCTGCCGACATGATCCTGGCGCGATCATCGCGGTTTATGTGCTCACCCGCCTCGTCAAGCAACCGATCGTATTCCGGATTTACGTATCCGGGCAGATTTTGCTGGCTGTCGGATCGAAAGATGTCCGTGAACGTAGCTGGATCGTTGTAATCACCTATCCAGGAAAATCGCATGATCTGCCATGCGAGCCGATCATCCCGGGTTGCAAGGAAATACTTCCACTCCTTTTTTTCGAGCTCCACTTCAATACCCAAAACTTCCTGCCACATTGATGCAACAGCCAGAGCGACTGTTTCGTGAACGTCACCTGTATCGTAAGTAAGTCGTATTCGGAGCAGATCATTGCGCTCGTAGCCAGCCTCTTCGAGCAGGTCCCGAGCTGTAGCCTGTCTTTCGTGTGTCGGCATGAACTGCCACCGGTAGCGAGCTGAAACGTAATTGGTAACACCCCGTGGCACCAGGCCAAATGCGGGCTGTTCACCTCGCCCCAGCACGTTGACCAGGGCCTGACGATCGATTGCCATAGTCAACGCCTGCCGCAGGCGCACGTCGTCGAGAGGTGGCTCGCTCAAATCGAATGCCAGGTAGTACAGGCCCAGACTTGGCGCAATATACAATTCGTCGGCTTGCGAATCGCGCAACTTGGCGATCGAGCCCTGCGGCACTGTAAACGTAATATCCAACTCATTAACACGGTACATATTCAGTTCTGAGTTTGGATCAGTTATTGGCAGGTACTCGACAGCATCAATCTGAACGGCACCTGCATTCCTGTACTTCGGGTTTTTCTTCAGTCGGATTTTTTCTCCAATCGACCAACTTTCAAGAACGTAAGGACCATTGCCTACGAAAAGCTTCGGATCACGAAAATTCCTGGCGCCATTGCCATTGCCAGGGTGCAATGGGTAGGCAATTGGCATTGCCAGGATGGCGGGGAAATGCTGTGCGGGCGATTCCAATTCTATTATCAGCGTTCGTTCATCGATGGCAAGGATGCCGAGTTCCTCGGGCGGCAGTTGACCTGACAGGACGGCCTGATAATTACGAATTGGCTCAAACAGGAATGCATACGCTGACGTTGTACCGGGCGCAAGCACCCGTCGAAATCCCGCCACGAATTGCTGGGCCGTAAGTGGTTCGCCGTTCGACCAGACGGAACCCTGACGAAGGTAAAATGTATATTGACGGCCATCCGGGCTTACATCCCAACGACCTGCCACGCCCGGGCGCAAGCTGCCGTCGCCAGCTTCAATTATCAGGCCTTCATATAAATCGCTCAGAATGCTGAATGCGTGTACATCTTCAGCAAAAGCAGGGTCGAGGGTCTGTGGTTCGCCACCGTTTCCACGACGCAAAACGCGTTGCTGATTGATGTCCTGCGAGCCGGTAATCGAGTCAGAGGACGGATCGCAGGCCGCGACCACTAAAGTAGCGACCGCGATCAAAAACATGTCAAGAACGGCACGCAATTTCAATACTCAATCGGCCTGACTTGCCTCGCGGGACGAATCCTGCCGATTGTTCCGCAGGAGCCAGAGACCGTATGTAAGTAGTGGCAATACGTATACCAGCAGGAAGCCCCAGGTAATTGTGCCATAACCCTGCGCCACGAGGCTGGTAAGGCCGATCGCATCGGCAAGGATTACCGCAATGAACAGGATTGCGAATGCGACTGCCGGCCGCATCCAGCTTGGCATCCGAACGCTTTTTTCTGCAAACGTCTGATCGAGACGCTCATTGACACCGTGAATCAACGCTGACCCTGTTTCAATGAAGGTGCCGAACAAGACGATCGGAAACAGGTATATGAGAAATTCTGCGCCACGTAAGGAATTGAGAAGAATGGTGACCGGCAATACGCCATGGCTGCCTTCTGCGACAAGCGCCTCGTACTGTCCAATCATTGCAATGAAGAAAAACACGGCCGGCAGCATCGCGATCGGCCCGCCGATAATGCCGGCAGTCACCGCATCGCGTCGTGAGCCAAAATGCCGTACGCAAAAGAGCAACGCGGGAACGGGGGCCAGGTTATAGCCGGTGTAGGCAATGCCGCTTTGCAGCCAGCCATCGTTGATACCGAACGCGGTCAGGTTGCTTTGAATCTGTCCCCCGTGCTGAATCAGGTGCCAGCCAAGAAGTGTGATGTAAGTGCCGTAGAGCACAAATGACCAGAAAGCGAAGAATCGCTCAATCGCCGGTGTGCCGAAGAATACCAGCAACGCAATCAAGATCATGATGCCGAGAACGCCGGCGAACGGTGGCAATCCGAATGTGTCGCGGACAATATCGCCTGCCGCTGCCCCGATGATCGAAATAACCAGGATCATCAGTAACACGTACAGAATCTCATACAGCGGCCAGCCCCGGCCGAGCAGCGCTTTGCAGAAGCTGCGGTAATCGTAAAGTTTGAAACGCCGCGCAAACTCAAATGAAACGACCAGAACAATACTGAAAGTAGTCGCCGTAACTGCCATACCAAGCAGTCCGCCAATTGGCCCGTGTCCAAGGAAGAATTCGGCGAGTTCCCGCCCGGAACCATAGGCGCCAGCAATAATAAGGGATTGGAATATGAGTCCCGGCAGCAGGTAACGTTGGAACCAGCTGTTTTTCATTTAACCATTCTTCTTAGCCCCACAAATCCGGGCTAAAAGGTTGAACTTCCCCGCGCTCATATTGCAAAGCATGATCGCAGTCTTCCGCTTGTAACAACGGGCCGTCGATGTCCACGTAACGGCAACGCTGCGCGATGACGAATGCCGGCGCCATCGCAAGTGACGAGCCGAGCATGTTACCGACCATCAGATCGAATCCCATCGATTCCGCCTGCAAGGCAAGGGCCACCGCTTCGGTGAGTCCGCCCGTCTTGTCCAGTTTGATGTTGATAATCTCGTACAGACCGGCGAGCCTCTCCAGGTCCGCGCGCGTGTCGCAGGATTCATCCGCACACAGCGGAATCAGGGATTCATAGCCCCTGAGTGTCTCGTCATTGTCGTGGGCGAGCGGTTGCTCAACCATTTCAACATTCAATGCTTTGAGTCCCTCCGCATACTTATCGAGGTCCTCGACGGCCCAGGCCTGGTTGGCATCAATAACAATCGCAGCGTTGGGCGAACCACTTCGAATGGCAGAAATCTGCTCCAGCGGGTCGCCGATGCCTACTTTTACCTTGAGGATCGGGAAATCGGCATGCGCCGCCGCATCTTTTTGCATGTTTTCCGGAGAATCCATGCCAACGGTATACACAGTCGTAACGGAATGCGGTTGCCACTCAAGCATCTGCCAGACAGTCCGACCGGATTGCTTCGCTTCGAGATCCCACAACGCACAGTCCACGGCGTTGCGTGCACCGCCAGGCGGCATTAGTTGCTGCAGATCATCCCGGCTGACACCAGCCGCGATCTGCGGCACGACCGCCTCGATCTGCGCTTTGACCGAATCGATCGTCTCGCCCTTGTATGACACACCGGCAGCTTCGCCGGATCCCGTGTGTGTACCATCGGAAATATGGCACAGGAGCGTTGCGGCATGCGTACTTTCTTCACGCGAAATCTTAAAGGGCTTCCGCAACAGCCAGTTTTTTGGCTCGATCTTAATTTCGTAGGACACGTCGTCTCCTGTTCAGAAATTTTCGTCGAGATAGTCGACGATGGGGCCAACGCCGGTAGCAACCGGATCGACACATGGCAATTCTGTCAGTTCCGACAGATCGCGAAGATATGATTCGCGTTTGTCGGCATCCATCATTGACGTATTAATGCTGACGCCGGCGCAGCGGATACTCGCATTGGTCACACTGCCGCATACGATCGTTTGTTCGATCAGTTTTGGAATGCTGGGCAACGGACATTCAGGAAATGCTTCGACGTATTCGCGCCCCGCCTCGTGGCAGACGACGAACGCATCCGGCTGGGAGCCGTGCAAAAGGCCGAGCGTCACTGCCGCGTAGCCGGGGTGAAATAGTCCGCCCTGCCCCTCGATGACATCCCAGTGATCGGCATCGTTGTCT
>Ga0255052_10003138_pt1 | contig 11613 bp, 8 predicted proteins | sample JV7_2_21_MG_FD_188632 | JGI IMG/M metagenome (GOLD analysis project Ga0255052, IMG submission 188632) | Seawater microbial communities from Jervis Inlet, British Columbia, Canada - JV7_2_21 | ecosystem: Environmental > Aquatic > Marine > Inlet | place: Canada: British Columbia | collected... | reverse complement strand
GGAAACGCATCCAGATTGACAGGCAGTTCAGCCTTGTGCGCGATCTGATAAAGTCGATTCGTTCCGAGACCGTCATCTGCACCTACACGGTCGAATATATCGATGTAATCCGCAAGGAATCCGGCGCGCCGCTGGGCAATGAAACCTGGGACGACGTCGAACGCGCTCAATGGACCCTGCTTACGACCGAGAACAAGCAGTTGGCCAACGCGTCGGTCCATTTCTATCAAATGATCTTCCGCCATTCGGCCGCGGCGCCCTACCTGCACTCGCGGCGGCTGTGGCAGCAAATGGTCAACGGCGCCTGGCTGGATTTCTACTGCATCGGGCCCCTGCAGCGTCTGGAAGACCGCGCCGGCATCGGGCCGATCAGTGACATATACCGCTTCCACGCGGCCAACGAAAAATGGTTGCTGCACACCGAATCCGCCGCCGAGGTGGGCCTTGTTCGGCTAGATGGCGACGATTACTGGGGCTGGGCCCAGATCCTCTCGGAGAACCACGTACCGTTTGACGTTGTTTCGTTCAAGCATTCCGACCTGAAACGATATAAGGCGCTGATAGTCCCCGAGAGCGGCCGAATCAATGCCAGCGACGCGCGCGTACTGGACGGCTTTGTGAAGGACGGAGGCAAACTCTTGTTGAGCGGCAGGATACCGGATGCGCTAACCTGCCTCGGTCGATCGGTCCTGAAAAGGACCTGGCCCCCGCGCCACTCGATGTATGTGCGCATCCGTCCCGAAGACAAGGCGAAACTCGAGGTGACCGGCTTAAAGCATTACGACCTCGTTCAACTACGCGGGGATTTCCATGAATACGAACCCGCCTCCGGTACCGGCGAGATGCTGCGTCTAATTCATGACGTAATGTACGGCCCACCCGAAAAATGCTACTATAAATCGGTCTCCGATATCCCGGCACTGCTTGTACGCGAGCATGGTGAGGGCATCGTGGCCTGTTTGCCGTTTAGAATCGGGGCGATGTACCGCGAATGGGGCAATTTGGGCCATGCGATGCTGGCAATCGGTACGCTTGACAACCTGCTGGAAACCGGGCGCCGGTTGAAGATAGAGACTTCACCACTGGTCGAAGCGACGTGTCGGGCCGATCCCGAAGGGAAATTCGAGTGGATCGCGCTCTACAACCATTCGGGGCGACTGGAGAACTCCTTCCATCGACCGATCCCAATCGACAATGTGCGCCTCAGCCTCAAGACTTCGCGCCCGGTCGAGAAGCTAGTCTCACTGGCAAGCGGCTCACTGCTGGCCCGGGCAACCAAATCGGCGAGTGACGTGCAAATCAATCTGCCCAGGTTGGGTGTGTTTGATGTGGTCCTCGTGGAGTATGCCCGTTAACGTGATATAGCAAACATCATTGCTGTTGACAGTCAATGCTTAGCGTCAGAGATTGCGGGTCTGTTGAAAAAAGTGAGATTGCTCTTCGAGAGCATTACAGTACAATGTTGACAATAGGGAACTCAGGAAACATGGTTACGATACCGAAAGTCACGCTGTTGTTGGTGCTCGCAAGTACGGCGGCTGCGCAGTTCTACTTTCCCAAGCCGTCGCCTCCTCTGGGCTCAGGTGTGGTTACATATCGTGGGGCCGTGGCCAAGAGCAGGGGCGCCAAGCCGGGATATCTGGAGACGTTTGTCGATCCGTACTTCGGCTCAAAGGTGACGCGCGTTTCCGACGATAAGGGCCAATCCATACCGAATATCGACGGGACTTGGCCCCAGAACTGCAGGAACCATTATCAGAAGGATCCCCCGTGGAACGCCGATGGGAGCGTGCTGTATCTTAACAAGGGGTGCAGGATGTTTCTGGACGGCAATACTTACGAGCCTCTCGACTTGAAGACGCCCCCGGGGCCCGCGCGCTTTCACCCGGCCGAGCCCGATATCATGATCGTTTTGCCCAGAGGCGGCAACAGGATCGAGCGGTTCAATCTGCGGCAAGGAAGATCGACGACAATCGCGACATTTGCCGGGTATTCGGGCCTGTCGTACATGTGGGAGGGCAACATTTCCGGCGACGGACGGTGGATCGCCCCCTGTGCCGTCAAGGGCGGCGGGAAGGTGGCGTTCGCTTACGATATGAAGGAGAAGGAGAAATATCCCGACATCGACTTGACGGGTTGGGACATTGACTGGGTTTCGATCTGCTTTTCCGGAAAGTACGTCGTTGTCAACGGCAAGACCACACAGGATGACGTCACGCAGGTATATGAGTCGACGACGGGGCTCAAAGTCGGCACGCTATGGAGCAGCTACGGGCATCCGAGCCATTACGACCTGGGGATCGATCAGAACGGCGACGACGTGGCCGTGGGGGTAGCCAAGTCGAGCCCGAATGCGTGGATGTGCATCATGCGGCGCCTGCGAGACGGCAAAGAAAAGGCCCTGTGTCCGTCCGGGAGCCACACAGGAACGCGCAACACCCAACGACCCGGCTGGGCCTACATTCAAAGTACGCACAAGGGCCTGTACGTGGACGAGGTCATAGCGGTTGAGCTTACGTGGGAAGGCGATCCCGTCATCGAGCGCCTGGCGTACATCCCGAACGAGATGGTCGGCTATCTGTCCGAGACTCACGGCGCGGTCTCGTTTGACGGCAGGAAATTCTGCGCTGTTAGCAACTGGTCAGTCGCCGACGGGCAGGTGCAGGCGTATGTTGTGGACATCACCGAACTTCAGGCGGAAAAGGTAGAACCATGAGTGCAGTCACCACCAATAGATCAGGTCGCGGCTGGCGCGATGTATTGTTCGAAGTGATTTTCGAAGCGGACACGCCGGCGGGCAAATGGTTCGACATCGTGTTGATAGTGTGTATTCTGCTGAGCGTCGTGACTGTCATGCTCGATAGCGTCAGCGACATCAACGCAAGTCACGGTCGGCTCCTTCACGCTATCGAATGGTTCTTCACAATTCTATTCACCGTTGAATATATTCTGCGCCTGCTCTGCGTAGGAAGACCGATCCGATACGCAGTCAGCTTCTTCGGCGTCGTCGATCTGCTGGCGATCCTTCCGACCTACATGAGTCCGCTGTTTCCGAGCAGCCGCCATCTGGTGGTGGTCAGAGTTCTCAGAGTCCTGCGCATCTTCAGGGTCCTCAAGCTCGGCCACCACACGAAGGAAGCAACCCTGTTGAGGAAGGCTCTGTACGCGAGCCGGCGGAAGATTCTCGTGTTCTTCTCTACAGTTGTGACTCTCGTGGTCATCATAGGTTCACTCATGTATGTCATTGAGGGACAGAAGAACGGCTTTACAAGCATGCCGCGCAGCGTATACTGGGCCATTGTGACACTTACCACGGTCGGATACGGTGACATATCCCCGCAGACTCCGACCGGGCAGTTCCTGGCGGCGATTGTGATGATCCTGGGATATTCGATAATCGCCGTTCCGACGGGGATTGTAACTGCGGAGTTGTCGCGCGCTCATACGGCGGAACCGAGCCGCCAGGCGTGCCCGAGCTGCAGCGCCGAAGGTCATGACAGAGACGCCCGATACTGCAAGTTTTGCGGGGCGAAACTCTAGCAGCCGGTAAATTGTCACAGCGGAGAAAGGAAGAATGAGTCTTGGAAAATATGTAATTGCAGCGGTGGGATTGGTTCTGGTCTTTCTGATCGGCAAATGCCTGCGTCGCCGAGCAAAACGCAGGCGTCTGCGGACTGCGCCCTTTCCAGCTCAGTGGGAGCAGATCGTGCAAAAGAACGTCCCTTTGTATAACCGCCTGCCCGAATCAATGAGAGAGCAGCTAGGCGGCCTCGTGAATGTATTCCTGGCCGAGAAGGATTTCGAAGGCTGCGCCGGGCTGGAAATTACCGACGAGATTCGAGTCACAATCGCGGCCCAGGCCTGCATGTTGTTGTTGAACCGAAAGACTGCGCAGTTCCACAAGCTCCGCACGATCTTGGTGTATCCTCATACATACGCAGCCCGGACGAGTTCTTCGGATGGGAACATTACGATCGAGGGCCAGAGCGTTCGTCTCGGAGAGTCCTGGCAGAACGGGCCGGTTGTTCTCGCATGGGATAGCGTCACAGGTGGAACGTCGAACATCAGCGATGCCCGGAACGTCGTTCTTCACGAATTCGCGCATCAGTTAGACCAGGAAGACGGAGCCGCCGACGGCGCTCCGACCTTGGAGTGCCGCTCGCGTTATATCGCGTGGGCTCGTGTCCTGGGCGCCGAATATGAGGCTCTGCAAAGAAGGAAGAAAAGACGCAGAAGGTCGGTAATGAACAAATACGGCGCGACAAATCCTGCGGAATTCTTCGCGGTAGCCACCGAGACGTTTTTCGAAAAAGCGAAACAGATGAAGAAAAGGCATCCCGAACTCTATGACGAGATGAAAGAGTACTATAAGCTGGATCCTGTTGAGTGGATGTAAGCCGACCATTGGGAGTTGAGCACAGCTCAGTTGCTCTCGGGCCAGTATCTCTCGGTAATGATCTTGTCCTGTGTGAAGAAGTTCACAATCGCCTTGCCTTGCGCCTTGATATCTGCAAACTGCGAGGCCTTCATGCCGCCGAAAGGCAGACATGCGACAGGCGCCGGGATTCCGATATTTATGCCGATCATGCCGCAGTCTGTTTCGAGCTTGAATTTGCGCGCCCAGTGGCCGTTCTGAGTGTATATCGACGCCCCGTTGCCGTACTCGTGGTTGTTGATGATCTTGATTGCCTCGTCGAGAGATTTCGCCTTGAGGATAACTACTACAGGACCGAAAATTTCAGTCTTGTGGATTTCCATTCCAGGTTTCACATCGGTGAACACGGTCGGGCCCACAAAATGACCATTCTCACAGCCGGGCACAACTATGTTGCGTCCGTCGAGAGCCAACGTGGCGCCTTCCTTGAAACCGGTCTCGATCATACCCAGAATGAATTGCTTTGACCTGGCCGAAATCACCGGTCCCATGACCATCGGCTCGTCGGCGACTTTGGGATCCAGGGGATCGGCAACGATAACTTCTCTCGAAGCCTGGCCAAACTTCTCGCAAACCGTCTTGTACATGCCGCGCCCAACGGCGACTATCGCCGAGGCCGCCATGCAGCGTTGGCCGGCACAGCCGTAGCACGAGGTGATCATGTTGCGGAGCATATCGTCTATCTTCGCATCGGGCATGGCCACGAGATGGTTCTTGGCCGAGCCCATCGCCTGGCATCGCTTGTGGTTTTGCGCGCACTTTTCCGAGACGATTTTGCACGTCGCTGTCGCACCGACTAGAGAGACACCCTTGACGAGAGGATTGTCAACAAGGGTCTCTCCGACCACTTTGTCACCATTGACAAGATTGAAGACTCCCTTGGGCAATTCACTCTGGTCTATATATTCGGTAATCAACTGCATCGTCAAAGGCACCTGCTCCGAGGCCTTGAGCACATAGGTGTTTCCCGTCGCTATGGCATAAGGCAGAAACCAGAAGGGAACCATCGCCGGGAAGTTGAACGGCGCTATCATTGCAAAGACACCGATCGGCAGACGAATCACCTCGCCGTCAATGTCGTAGGACGAACCGATGAGCTTATCTCCCTGCTGCAAGACAGGCATGCCGCACGCGACCTCGATGTTCTCGAAGATTCGCTTCATCTCGGCCCGAGCGTCGGGCAAGGATTTTCCCATCTCCTCGACAAGAGTCCGGGCTATTCTTTCCTCGTTTTCGCGGAGCAGATTGCCGAGCCGGTATAAGGGCTGAATCCGCCGGGACACCGGGGTTCGGCTCCAGCTCTTGAACGCCTCGGCGGCGGCGTCTATCGCCCGATTGGTTTCGCCGGCGGTCGAAAGCGGCGTCCTGGCAATGATCTGCCCTGTGCTAGGATTCTCAACATTGAGGTAGCCATTGTTCTCCGGTGTGACCCACTGACCGTCAACGTAGTTTTCGACGTTTTTCAAAGTCATTATTAACTCCAACGTATCGTTTTGTCCCCTATGTAATCCTTGACATCACAAGTAGGCTCGAGCAGAGAAGCCTAACAGATCAGAAAGCTCTCGCTTTAGTCTAATGTACCGGATCACAAGCGTCAACAATTGCCTGCCAGAAGTAAGAGTGCCGGCATCGGTCCTCTGTTTCAGTGTCTTCCCAGAAAAAAACCGCCTGGCTGTCTGGGCTGGCTTTGGAGCTTGGAACCAACAGTTGACTGCTCGCATGAAATGGACTACTCTTGTTGACAGTCAATCAGGCAGAGCATAGTGGAGTATTCGAGGGAATTATGGGCCAACGGCATGAAAGCCTATGCGTGACAACTAACAAACGACGAAAGGGCGAATAGAATGGCGGACAAATTAGCGATTGACGGTGGACCAAAGGCCGTTAGCAACGACCTGGCCGGCTGGCCGAGCTTCGACGAAAAGGCGATCAAGGCCGTGGAAGATGTTCTCAGATCGGGCAAGGTCAACTACTGGACCGGGCCAAAAGGCATGGAGTTCGAGGAGCAATTTGCCGCCTGGCAGGGCAGCAAGTATGCCGTCAGTGCATCCACCGGCACCTCGGCTTTGCACATTGCTCTGACCGCATTGGGAATCGGGCCCGGCGACGAAGTTATCGTGCCAAGCTATACCTTCATCGCCAGCAGCTTCTCGGTCGTACAGTCCGGGGCGATCCCGCGCTTCGCCGACGTCAACATGGACGACCACTGCATAAGCATCGAATCGGCAGAGAAGCTGGTCAACAAGCGGACCAGGGCGATCATGCCCGTGCATCTATATGGCAACGTTTGCGATATGGACAAGGTCATGGCCTTCGCGAAGAAGCACAATCTCTTTGTCATAGAGGACAACGCCGAGGCCTTTGGCGGCGTTTACAAGGGCAGGAAGACCGGCACCATAGGGCATATGGCAGCGTGCAGCTTCTGTCAGAACAAGACGTTCACAACAGGCGGCGAAGGGGGCATGGTGACCACAGACGACGAAGAGCTGGCCTGGCAGGCGAGAAGTTTCCGCGACCACGGTTATGATGTCAAACAGCGCCTGAGCCTGCTGGATTTGGAACAGAAACTGCCCTACATTCATAACATGGTCGGATGGAACTACCGCATGACCGAAATGCAGTCTGCGATAGGCCTGGCGGAGCTTGAGCGGATCGACACGTGGAATCTTCCCAATCGCCGGCGCAACGCGCGGATCATAATCGACGCCGTGAAAGATATGCCTCAAGTCAAGTACGCGCCTATCGATACAGATGATCGCCAAAATGGCTGGTATGTCATGGCATTCTCTCTGGATCTCGAAAATATGACCTGTGACATAGGTAAGTTTGTATCCGCGTGCGGCGCCGAGGGCGCTCCGTGCTGGAAAGTGTTCTGGCCCCAGTGCCATACCGAGCGGGCCTTCCAGGAGGGCAATTCATTCGGCAACAGTGGATTTCCTTTCAAGTCCGAAGAGTATGCCGACCCTGCGAGCGCCGACTACAGCAGCGTAGAAGTGCCCAACGCCGTCTGGCACCAGGACCACACGTTCACATGTTTCGCTTATCCAACGTTTGGAGAAGAAGATTGCAGGCAGATAGGAGATGCGTTGGTTAAGGTAATAAGGGCCTATTCAAAGTAGGCGCAAAGAAAGGACTCTCCACTATGGCCAAAAAGATCAAATGGGGCGTGATCGGCTCGGGCGGAATTGCTCGAAGGAGAACGATTCCCGAAGGTATTCTCAAAGCCGGCAACGCCGAATTGTCTTTGATGTATGACATCAACGAGAAGGTAAACGCCGAGGTAGCCAGTGAGTTTGGCGCCCGGCAGGCGCATAGTGTTGAAGCTCTCCTGGACGCCGATGTCGAGGCGGTGTATGTCGCTACGCCCGCCCATCTCCACCGCGATCACGTGCTGGCTTGTGCCGAAGCGGGGAAGAACATCCTGTGCGAGAAACCTTTGGGTATGACAATCGGCGAAGCCCAGGAGATGATCGAGTCATGCAGGACGGCAGGTGTCAAACTCGGATGCGCATTCATGATGCGATTTGTCACCCAGCACGCCGAAGCGCTCAAGCTTATCAACGAAGGCAGACTCGGCAAACCGACCTATGGCCGAGCGCAGCTTTCGTGCTGGTACCCGCCAATGAAAGGAGCCTGGCGTCAGGATCCTGTCGCCGGCGGAGGCGGTTCGCTCATCGACATGGGAGGCCACTGCATCGACTTGCTGGAGATGTTCTTCGGGAAGGTTTCCAGGGTCAGTTGTTTCATCAACAACACCGTCCACGATTACGAATCCGAAGACAGTGCGACCGCTCTGCTGCTCTTTGAGAATGGCGCGTTGGCTACGGTCGATACCTTCTTCTGTATCCCGGATGCAAGCAGTAAGAACGTGCTCGAGCTTTACGGCTCGCATGGCTCGATATTGGCCAAAGGAACCATCGGCCAGGGCTCGGCCGGCCAGATGGTGGCGTTTCTGGAAGGAGAGGACAAAGATTATGACGCCCGGCAGGCGCGTGGCGAGGACGATGGTATGATAATCGCTCCCGAGCCGGTGAACACATACAGGGCAGAGATTGAGCAATTCACTCAGGCAATAATTGAAGACCGTGAGTCTGTTATCAGTGCCGAACTCGGCCTGCGCAGCCAGAAAGTCCTCGCTGGGTGTTATGAATCCGCTAGGTCAGGCAGAGCAGTCGAAGTGGCATAATCGGCGAACCGAGCATTTATGGACCGTATCACCGAAAACACCTTGCGAGCAATCCGATTTGAGCGGCCGGATCATATACCCGTCGTCTTCTGGATCAATCCTGCATGCTGGCATCATTATCCCAGGGACGTCCTGCTTGAGCTGATGGCCGACCATCGCATCTTGTTTCCCGACTTCGACGTTGAAAGTGAGCCGCAAGTCGAATTGGCCCCTTGCGAGCGGGCGAGCCGCCCTTATACTGACGCGTGGGGCTGCATCTGGGAGACCACTGACGACGGCATCACCGGTGCTGTTACGGGCCACCCTTTGGCGGACTGGACCGATTTTGAAGGGTTTGTTCCACCGGACCCGGAGGTGACAAATGGCGTCGTGAGTATTGACTGGGTCGCGGTGAAAGAACAAGTCGTCTCAGCCGAAGCAAACGGAAAGCACTACGCCGGCAGCCTCGAGCATGGCCATGCGTTCCAGCGGCTCAGCTATCTCCGGGGCTACGAGAATCTCCTGCTGGACATGGCGGATGACGAACCCAGGCTCCGGCGATTGGTTGAGACCGCCGAAGCCTTCAACACAGAGATTGTCCGACACTACCTGGACCGTGGTGTTGCGATGATGCGTTATCCGGAAGATCTTGGGATGCAGGTTGGTCCCATGCTTTCTCCTGACAACTTCCGAAGCTATATAAAGCCGATGTACGAACGCCTAATGGCGCCGGCTCGCGAAGCCGATTGCCTGGTGCACATGCACTCCGACGGTGACATTCGCGACCTTGTCGCCGACATTGCCATCAGTGGAGTGGATGCGCTCAATCTTCAGGACCTCGTTAACGGTGTTGACTGGATAGCTGCGAATCTCAAGGGTAAGGTCTGTATTGATATTGACATAGACAGGCAGCAAATAACGCGATTCGGCACACCAGAGCAGATTGACAGTTTGATCCGGGAAGAAGTCGAGAAGCTTGGGAGTCCGCAGGGCGGCTTGATGATGATCTATGGGCTTTATCCCGGCGTTCCCCTGAAAAATGCCAAAGCAGTGACCGACGCGATGGAACGGTACGCAAGCTTCTATACATGACGAGGGCACATAATATAGTCTTTCCGATTGAAAATTCGCGCCTGTGCGCGGTTACGTACCTTTAAATTAAGAGTTTATGATCTTACTCGCGGGAAATTACCACCCTGAAGGGTGTAACCACCAATAGAAAAGGAGTCGGCAAATGAAGAAACTTGGCGCGGGTATAATAGGCTGTGGTTGGGTTGCGAAGGAACACATAAAGGCGTTCGAAAAAGACGAGCGTTCGGAAATCCGCGGGCTTGCCGACCGGAACGCCGCAAACGCCGAGAGGTATCGTGACAAATACGGTCTGCAATGCAGTATTGAAACCGATGCGGATATCATGCTCAAGCAAGATGATATTGACATCGTAGTGGTCTGCACGCCACACAACATGCACACGAAATATGCGGTCGCAGCCGCCGAAGCGGGCAAGCACGTCATAGTTGAAAAACCGGTCGCACTGACGATGGAGGACGTGCGAAAACAACAGGAGGCGATGCGAAAGAACAATGTCAAATCGCTAGTGGGCTTCGTGCTGCATTGGAATCCTCTGTTGATGACGATCGATCGGCTGATTGACGAGGGGGCATTTGGTGACATTTTCATGGTGGAGGTCGATTATTTGCACCGGATATGGATGACGCAGGAAGAGAAATGGTACGCCAGCGCCGAGCAAAGCGGAACGGCGATCCTTACCGGCGGGTGCCATGCGATAGACGCGCTGCGCTGGTTCGCTCGAAGCGAGGCCGAGCACGTCAGCGCATACCAGGTTAAGACCGACAATCCATTGGAATACCCGGGGACGATCTCGGTCAATGTGAAATTCGAGGACGGCAAGATCGGACGCAGCACTACGACCTTTGACGCACGGATGCCGTACAGGTTCAACATTGCAGTCTATGGAACCGAGGGGACATTGCGCAACGATCAGATATTTGCGCCGAAGCTTTTTCCGGGGCAGAATGATTTCATGACGATCCCCTGCATCCTGCCGGACAGCGGCGACGTTGCTCATCATCCTTTCCAGGGCGAAGTTTCGCATTTCCTCGATTGCATAATCGACGACAAGCGACCGTTCCCGGACCTGGACGACGCGGCGAAAACTCAGGCCGTATGCTTTGCGGCAGATATCTCGGCAGAGTCCGGCAAGCCGGTGCCGATCAGTACGATATATAGTGCTCCTGATTGAAGATTTTCGTTCTTGCGAGGGTAACTCATTTTATAATAAAATGTTATGATTTTGCTCGCGGGAATTTACTACCCTTCAAGGGTATACGATTACTCTTTTGAGTAACGGCGCGATGATTACTATCTCCGGAACACTTTCAAAGGCATGGATGGCTGAGGCAATCGGCGTGGTGTTTGACCGCGACTATTACCTGGACCCGCAAAGTCGCTACGCCGTTGATTGCCGATGCAATGATCACGCCGCCGAGCATTTCGGCGGCATGAGGTTGTTCTATTCGGAATCCAACCTGGGCCAGATCGATTATTGGGACAAGGACCAAATTCTGATCGGAGGCATTCAGCCGAACATGATTCTGGGGATGTTGCTGGGGGCCGATTTTGTGCCCGACGCCTGCCATGACGCCGATATCACCTCTCAATGCCTGACGGGCAAAGACCCGGCGGACCTGCCGTCTGGCGAGAGTCTGCTCGATCACCCGCTGATCCGACTCTTCGATGGCCAGATTCGTCAGGCACAGAACGATCGGCGACAACGGCTCCGCCCCGTTCCACCCTTCTTCTGGGACATTTCCGGCCGGGCCACTATCCACGGCGTGCTGACCTCGGCCCAGAAGTTCTTCGGTGAAGCAATCTTCATGGACATGGTGTCCGAGCCGCAACGATGCCTCGATATCATGCAATGGATCGCAGATGCTTATATTGCTCTTTGTCGGCACTTTTCACAAATAGCCGATCTACCCGTAACCGGCGT
>Ga0255052_10003137_pt1 | contig 11614 bp, 8 predicted proteins | sample JV7_2_21_MG_FD_188632 | JGI IMG/M metagenome (GOLD analysis project Ga0255052, IMG submission 188632) | Seawater microbial communities from Jervis Inlet, British Columbia, Canada - JV7_2_21 | ecosystem: Environmental > Aquatic > Marine > Inlet | place: Canada: British Columbia | collected... | reverse complement strand
GCGTTCCAACCTGTTGGGTTCCAGTGGTAAAGGTCATGAATATTTCATGAAACACCTGCTCGGAACCACCAATGGTGTAATGGGCAAGGATCTCGGCGAAGAAGGTGGTCAAAAACCGCAAGAGGTAGCCTGGCATGATCAGGCACCTGAAGGCAAACTGGATCTGCTGGTGACGCTGGACTTCAGAATGTCCACCACTTGTCTTTATTCCGATATCGTTTTGCCCACCGCAACCTGGTATGAAAAAAACGATTTGAATACTTCGGATATGCATCCGTTTATTCATCCTCTGTCCGCCGCTGTGGATCCTGCCTGGGAATCGCGCAGTGATTGGGAAATCTACAAAGGCATTGCCAAAAGATTCTCTGAAGTCGCCGCCGGCCATCTCGGGGTTGAAAAAGATCTGGTCACTCTGCCAATGCAACACGACAGCCCCGGTGAGTTGGCTCAGCCTTTTGATGTGGCTGACTGGAAACGTGGTGATTGTGAACCGGCGCCCGGTAAGACCATGCCCGGTTTGATGGTGGTGGAGAGAGATTATCCCGCCACTTATAAGAAGTTTACCTCGGTTGGGCCTTTACTGGAGAAACTCGGTAATGGCGGCAAGGGTATCAGCTGGAATACCGATGCTGAAGTTGAGCTGTTGAGAGGCTTGAACCATACGGTGCGGGAAGAAGGTATATCTTACGGTCAGCCAATGATCGAAGAAGATATCGATGCAGCAGAGGTTATCCTTGCCCTTGCTCCCGAAACCAATGGTCAGGTAGCGGTAAAAGCCTGGCAGGCGCTGGGTAAATTCACCGGACTGGACCATACTCACCTGGCCACACCCAAGGCTGAAGAAAAAATTCGTTTCCGCGATGTGCAGGCGCAACCGAGAAAAATTATTTCTTCTCCAACCTGGAGTGGTCTCGAAGATGAGCATGTCAGCTACAATGCCGGCTACACCAATGTCCATGAAACCATTCCGTGGAGAACGCTTACCGGTCGTCAGCAGTTTTATCAGGATCATAAGTGGATGCGCGGATTTGGCGAGAGCCTCAATACCTATCGACCCCCAATCGATATGCGCACCATTGCCGGTATCAAAGGTGTTAAACCAAATGGCAACGAGGAAATTGTTCTGAACTGGATCACTCCTCACCAGAAGTGGGGTATTCACAGTACCTATACTGATAATCTGCTGATGCTGACCCTTTCACGGGGCGGGCCCTGTGTCTGGATCTCCGAGGTGGACGCGCAAAAAGTCGGTATCGTGGATAACGACTGGATTGAAATCTTCAATATCAATGGTGCAATCGCCGCGCGTGCCGTGGTCAGCCAGAGGGTGAAGGAGGGCATGGTCATGATGTACCACGCCCAGGAAAAAATTATCAATATGCCGGGTTCGGAAATAACCGGCACACGTGGTGGTATTCATAACTCTGTGACGCGTACCGTCATGAAACCAACCCATATGATCGGTGGTTATGCGCAGTACAGTTATGGCTTTAACTACTATGGCACCGTCGGCTCAAATCGTGATGAATTTGTGGTGCTGAGGAAAATGAAAAATGTTGACTGGCTTGAAGAGCCGGACACCTATGCTGACGTGATCGAGGCCTGACCATGAAAATACGTGCCCAAATTGGTATGGTTCTGAACCTGGACAAATGTATCGGTTGTCATACCTGCTCTGTTACCTGTAAGAATGTCTGGACCTCCCGTGAGGGCGTCGAGTACGCCTGGTTCAATAACGTGGAAACCAAACCCGGCATCGGCTACCCGAAACAATGGGAAAATCAGGACAAGTGGAATGGTGGCTGGAAGCGTAAAGCCAACGGTAAGCTTGCTCCAAAAATCGGTGGCAAAATTAAGGTATTGGCGAATATATTTGCCAATCCGGATCTGCCCGAGATTGATGATTATTATGAACCCTGGGAATACGATTACCAGCATCTGCATACGGCCAAGGAATGCAAACACCAGCCTACGGCGAAACCACGTTCATCGATCACCGGCCTGCGCATGGAGAAAATCGAATGGGGTCCTAACTGGGAAGAAATTCTCGGTGGTGAATTCTCCAAACGTAGCGTTGATTCCAATTTTAAAGACATCGAAAAACAGATCTACGGTGAATTCGAAAATTCCTTCATGATGTACTTGCCAAGGCTGTGTGAACACTGTCTGAACCCGACCTGCGTTGCCGCCTGTCCATCGGGTGCCATATACAAACGGGAGGAAGACGGCATTGTATTGATCGATCAGGATCAATGCCGCGGCTGGAGAATGTGTATCAGCGGCTGTCCGTACAAAAAGATTTACTACAACTGGCAGACGGGCAAGTCAGAAAAGTGTATTTTCTGTTACCCGCGGATTGAGGTCGGACAGCCCACTGTGTGTTCCGAAACCTGTGTCGGGCGTATCCGCTATTTGGGCGTTTTGCTCTATGATGCCGATAAAATTGAACAGGCCGCGAGTACCCAAAACGAACAGGATCTGTATCAGGCACAACTTGATATTTTCCTCGACCCCAATGATCCGGAAGTTATTAAAGCAGCCAAGGCGGCAGACATTCCCGATTCATGGGTAAAAGCAGCGAAAAACTCGCCAGTGTACAAACTGGCGGTGGACTGGAAACTGGCCCTGCCACTCCACCCCGAGTATCGCACGCTGCCGATGGTCTGGTATGTGCCGCCACTGAGCCCAATCCAAAATGCAGCACAAGCGGGCGCGATCAGTACCAACCATGGCATGCCCGACGTGGAATCGTTACGGATTCCAGTGAAATATCTGGCCAATCTGTTAACCGCCGGTGATGAAGCACCGGTGATCAGTGCCCTCAAACGGTTGTTGGCAATGCGTGCTTACAAGCGTAGTCAACATGTCGACAATGAGGAAAACCTTGCGGTACTGGAAGAAGCAGGACTCAGCAAGAACCAGGTAGAGGACATGTACCGCTACCTGGCTATCGCCAACTATGAGGATCGCTTTGTGGTACCCACCAACCATAAAGAATATGCTGGCGATGCACTGGCAATGCGGGGCGGCTGTGGTTTTACTTTTGGTGGCAGCCTCGACGAGAGCCAATCCGGCATCAATATTTTTGGCAAGAAGAAATTGACCCGACAGCATGTTCAACGCAAAGGTCAAATACCCTTCAAGCTGGAGGAATAAGATAATGAGAGTGTTAAAAGTTATCTCGTTGTTGCTTTCTTATCCTTCGCAAGAGTTAATTGATGACCGGGCGGCGCTTGAGCAAGTGGTCTTGGAAGACCCGGTATTGGGTGAAGAGGCGAAGCAACAGTTACTCGATTTTATCGCCCAGCTGTTATCCAGGTATTATCTGGACGCACAGGAAGACTATATCTCTACCTTTGATAGAGGGCGATATACCTCATTGCTTTTGTTCGAGCACGTACATGGTGAATCCCGTGACCGTGGTCAGGCAATGGTGGAAATGATCAATGTCTACAAAGAAAATGGTTACGAATTATCGGCCAGGGAACTACCGGATTTTATCCCGTTATTCCTGGAGTTTTTGTCCTGTTGTGAGCCCGCAATGGCCGTTGAATGGCTTGATGAAGTCAACCATATTCTCGCTTTACTCGAACAACGACTGTCTCAACGTGACAGTCCGTATGCGGTGTTGTTCACCGTGTTACTGAGCCTGGTTACGCCAGTGGATAACCGAAGTGACATTGTAAAACAGGTCGCCGCAGAAGAGCGTGATGACACGATGGAAGCCATCGATAAGGTCTGGGAAGAAGAAGTGGTGCGGTTTGGTGCTGATGTGGCAGCAGGAGGTTGCTCTTCACCCTCAACGATAGACTACAGTGATAAAGTGAATATTGACTGGGTAAATGCGTCTACCAACGCTGAACGTGATCAGCAGGAAATTGGGGATTAACATGTCAACCTATATTAACGAGCTTTTATTTGGTTTGTATCCATACCTTGCCGGTACCGTATTTATTGTTGGCAGTCTGGTGCGTTTTGAAGTAGCGCAATATACCTGGCGTTCGGGTTCCAGCCAAATATTAACCGCGCGGTCCCGCAGGTTTAATCTGGGCAATCGATTGTTCCATGTGGGTATTCTGTTTCTCTTTTTCGGTCATCTTGTTGGATTATTAACTCCACCAGAGGCCTACCATTTGCTGGGACTGGACGCTGCGACAAAACAAAAATCTGCGATGATCGCCGGTGGAATATTTGGCAGTATTTGTTTGATCGGTATGAGTTTGTTACTGCATCGCCGGATGGTCGATAAACGCATAAGGGCAACCAGTAGTCAGGGTGATATATTTATCCTCTGGTTGTTAATCATCCAGGTGGTTTTTGGCTTGATGACCATATTTGTTTCGGCCCAACATCCCGATGGCAGCGTGATGGTATTGTTAGGCGAGTGGGCGCAGCGAATTGTAACTTTCCGGGAAGGTGCTGCTGATGCAGTGCTCGGTGTTCACTGGCTCTACAAGGTCCACCTGTTCCTCGGTATTACCATGTTTCTGGTATTCCCATTTACCCGCCTGGTACATGTCTGGAGTGCGCCGATAACATATGTGGGACGCGCCTATCAAATCGTTCGTCAGAAACGGTCGTACTAGCGTTATCTCACAGGGTGATATCTTCAGAAAAATAGAGTATCGTCAAGCTGATGCACCGAATGCTTGGCATTCTTTTCTGCTTCGAAATGTCCGGGCTAACCCACATATTGCACCAGTCGAACTCGGACCTGCAGGCAATCATCTGATTTGTAAGAATAATAAGGCATATTTGTACATCAACCGAAGTGTGCAGTTTGTAACCGGCCCAAGTTCTATACCGGCTCTGGCTTGTCCATGCACGAGAAGGTGAGACCGGGAACCGGTCGAGAGGCTGGCCTGGGCCACTGGACTTGAGGTTGAATAAATTCAATATGGTCTACTTCTCATCAACAGCTTGCCCGATTTAATGGCGTCACACGTACATCTGCTCCCAACTGGTCATGACTTTATCTCGGAAGGTAAATCCAGTCTTCTGGAAGCTGGTCTGCGTGCGGGTCTTGCACTCAACTATGGCTGCAGTAACGGCAATTGCGGTCGTTGCCTTGCAAGGATCGTGTCTGGCAAGGTTGAAAAGACACAACACCATGATTACAGGATAAGCGAGCACCAAAAGGCCAGCGGTCATGTATTGATGTGCTGTAACTCGGCAGTCGGTGACGTCGTTCTGGAAGCGTCCGAGGCCAGCAGCACAAGCGAAATACCACATCAGCAAATAAGCACCAGGGTTAGAGATATCAGCGTTGTTAATGACGATGTGGCGCTGGTTCATCTAAAAACGCCCCGCACCCAGCGTCTGCGTTTTCTTGCCGGTCAGCACGTGCTCCTGGGCGTTGACGACATCCCCCCTTCGAGGTTCTCGGTGGGTAGTTGCCCCTGTGATGACAGGAATTTGCATTTCCAGGTACCGATGCTTTTAGACGATGAATTTTCCGATCACGTGTTTAATAAACTCGAGCGCGGCGACATGCTGGATGTTACCGGACCGGGCGGGGATTTTGTCCTCGACGAAAATTCAAGCCGTTCGTTGGTATTTGTTGCATGGCGGACAGGATTTGCGCCCATCAGAAGCCTGATCGAACACGCCATGTCCCTGGACGTTGCTGAAACCATCCACCTTGTCTGGATTGCCGCCAACCAACAGGACCGGTACCTCGACAACCTGTGCAGGTCATGGGCCGATGCATTTGATGACCTCAATTATGTTCCCGTCGATGCTGTTGTAGGCGATCTTGAACCAGACGGTAGCCAGTTGATTTTTAAACGGTTGAATTTGAGTCTCGAAGAACTCAGCAGCCGCGATTTTTACATTGCCGGCAACCAGGCGATGATGGATGTTTGCCGAACGGCTCTGGCCGATGCTGGCTTACCACCCGTCCAAATTGCCACCGACCGGATAGTGCACGATTGAGCAAGATACTCGACAGCTCACTGGTAAATGGCAAACATCGTTACGGATATTTGTTAGCCCTCGCCCGGCGGTAAGCCCGACGTCTCCAGGGCAACTTCCCTGTCGAAGTTTCCGCTGTCCGAATGGTCTGTGAACTCGGGATAATGCCGGGTAAAATCGTCCATCATCTGATCGAATGGAAGATCCGCGAATTCGCCATGATAGTTCAGGTACTCCATGTGCTTGCGGCCATCCAGGTCAAACGGGTGGTAGATGGAGTCTTCGAGGCCATCAAACTCCAAGGGCTGTAAGCGAAACTTTTGACACAGTTCGATATTGAACGCCGGGGTTGCCTTGACCCAGGTCCGGTTCAGATATACGTCGGTGTAGCCATGCCAGTAAAAGACATCCGTACCCATTACTCGGCGCAGGTTGGCCGTTGACAGGTGATTCCTGACATCGGCATAACCGAGCCGGGCCGGGATGCCAACTGACCGCAAACACGCCGCGTACAAGATGGCCTTGGTCACGCACCAGCCCCGCCCGGTTTTCAGTATGTGGCTGGCCGCGTATTCGCGCGGATCGGGACTGATGCTGTACGGGTCATAACGGATCTGGTCACGGACCGCGTAGTAGAGGGATATCGCCTGCTGTATTTTGCCGTGGTCCATGGAGGTGTGTTGCGCAACAAAATGTTTCAATATTTCACTATCGAAGTCGATGGTCTGTGTTGCGGAAAGAAAAATTTCCAACTTATTCGCCGCCCCAATCTTACAAATCCCGGGCACTGCTTGTTCCTGGGGATTAAGCATCGCCTCTAAAGCACGACTTTGACCAGCACGACGACATTTGCGATAACGATGATCGGTGTGACAACAGTAATCACGACATAATATACTGTCTCCACAAATGTCAGCACTGCACCCAGTACGCCCAGAAATACATCCAACGCAGAACCGGACGTCACGTGCTTGACGACCCAGCGCCATTCCCGTTTGACTTTGCGCCGCCAGACCTTTTCAATTTTCCACTGGTAGACAGCCGATGCGACGCAAATTGCCACGACACCAATAGCTGCGCCGACAGAGCCGAAGATAGCCGGGCCGGCGGCACCGGTTATAACCGCCGTCAGATTACTGAGCGCGACGGTTTCCGCTTCCATGTAACCGGCGAAATTGCCGCTGATGATACGCAACAACCAGATCGAATAAAGCCCCAGTGCGCTCACGCCGATCAACGCGTTGATCATACTGAGCAGCGCAGCCGGTTGTGACTGTTCTGTCAATTCAAACGGATCATCCGGTGTTTCAATACTAACCATGTCTGCCTCTCCTTACGTTTGGGATGCCGGGTGTGCTTCGAGAACATCCCGGAACATACCTGTGTAAATCAACACCCTACCAGATCAAGTATAGGAGAGTATGGGTCGTTTAATCACTATATTGCCAGAATTCCCCGGATACGGAACTACCCGTCAGTCATTGATGCCCTCTGGTGTACCACCGGTAAACGGTGTAACCACGTCGCTGGTCAGGTTGTCCTTGTACTTGCCGCTACTTGTAATTAAAACCAGGTTAGTATATTCAACAATAACGATGCTGCAATCATGTCGAAACACCCTTTCCAGGTGAATGATCGAGACACGCGAGTTCTTACGCGGGCCATCGGGATTTGTCTTGGTACTCTGAGCAAGATTATGATTAAAGTAGAGACTGGTTAACCTTGTTCAGAACCTGAACTTTTAAAATTGTATAGCTGAAAAAAAGAAATATGAATTTCAAGAAAAGACCAAGAATTTCACTGGATTATTCTGGCTCAAGTTATCTTTTGTGGGAAAGTATCTCAATCCTGCTGATTTTCTTTTTTACGATTTACGTCTTCAATATTCCACAGATATTTGCAGACGTGCTCTGGCAGGATGATGGTTATTGGTATTACCTTGCCAGCGAAGGGGAAGTTGTTCAGGAGTGGCGAGCAAAAATAGCCGCGCTCACCCCGCTTCGTGATTTATTTTACGCCTATGGCATGTTGGGCTGGGGCGTACCAGCGACTCGAACCGCGTTTGTGCTGGTCATGGCATTAACATCTGTTTCTTTATATTTCATTTATTCAAAAATTTTTGGAATCGTCACCAAAGTTGCCTTACCCGCAGCTTTGATACCACACATTCTTCCCAGCTTGATTAGCATTCCAATGGGGCTCAATGCGTCCTACGCCATGTGGGGGTTGTTTCCCCTCCTGTTAAGCATCGGGTTAATCTATCTTGCGTTTACAAAAAGTGGCCCATCGTCCTATTTTTTCTGGCTTCTCGGTTTATTTGCCTATGCACTTGGCTTGAACCTGAGTGCTACGGCGAACTTCCTGATCCCGGTTGTTTTACTCTTCTTTGTAATGTTCTCACTGGTTGAGGGGAACAAATCGAAAACCGGTGTTTTCCTGTTACCCTTTCTGGTCCTGGGCCTATGGCAAATTTATAAACAAATTGTGTTTTCCCACAGGATACCAACTCAAATTCCTCTTGATGAGGTAATTGACCGATCGGTCAGGCTCCTGGAAACGGGCAGTTTTCTTCCGTTCAACAGCCCTGTTTCCATTTACGCTACCCTTTTCCTGATAATGGCCGGGTTGACCGGCTTGGTAATTGGTAGTTCCCATCTCTTTGTCAAACCACCACATTTTGGTTTCTCTGACCCAAGATACCGGGGCATGCTGGTTTTATGGTCGTTTGTCTGGATAGTGTGCAACAGTATTGCCTATGTCGCTGCCTCCGCCACATTTCGTGTCGTTGATTATGCCTATGTTGCCAACTTCGGTACCGTGTTGCTGCAGGTCTGTGGCATTGTTTTTTTGTGGTCCTGGATAGCACAACGATTGGGATGGCGGGAGAAATTCAGGGAACGTGGTTTCGTTCTGGTGTTTGCCGGAATAATCATATTCACGGGGGTCCAAAAACTGGAATATCTGAATTTCCGTCTGGAACAAACCGGTCGTGTTGAGGTTTCATCAATACTACGAAGCCATTTGCAATCATTGGAAATTCCAAGCCACGGCCAGATACTGATTTTTGATGCTCCTACATCCGTTACGGGTGTTTATTGGGTAAACACCGGATACATAAGATACCTGACGGGTAGAGAGGATATCAGTGCACTCATCGGCCCCGATGTTTTTCCAAATGACGTTTTTGCACAAACAAGCAGCTGGCAAGTAAAAATGCGCAATTTCAGCCCAGACAAGCCTGTCATCGCGTTTAAAATGCAAGGAAATGAATTAATTCAAAAAAAGTTGCTGTTACAAACTCAATCGACTGGAAATGGGACCCTCCCCCGAATTCGGTGGTCACTATTCGATATTAGCCAACCGGGTTCCCTGCCTTTGAAAATTGCAGGTGACCTGGGTATGTCCAGCTTTAACACTTATATAAATGATCAACTCCCCAGGCCATTCACACCCGGTGACATCGTCTTTGCTCCCGGCGATAACCCAAGCACTTTCTTAAGCACGAAAAGGGCGGATGAAGTGGCAATTAACACGGGTTTGATAGACGGTGAGATGAACTTTGGTGACATTGTCACCCTACGTGCTGTTCGGGAAATACGGGTAGATCCCGGCCAGGCTTTGAAGTTGCTATTCCAGGTTCATAACAAACCCCGGGACGTCATACTGGGATACCGTATCAACGGCAAGCGGCCTATTCGAAGAGTCTCTATATGGGAGATGGCGATGGATGGGGACAACGTCCTGATGAATATACCGATTTCAAACAAGCAAAAAACAACAGGTCAAATTACTTTTGAATTCATGGACATGACGAAAGGACTCTTGGGTCCAATACCTTTAAAAGACAATAACAATATTTCCAAAATTGAGCTGATACTGCGATGAATTCAATATCCCTGCCCGTGGGTGTTTGTATTTTGAAATTACGGTTCGGCGCTCTGTGCACAGGTCTTTTCAACCTGATACAAGCCAATGGGTGGAATTTCTTCGATTGTGCGCAAGGTATATTTGCATCCGGTCAGCTTATGGTAGTGATCAAACACGACATCTGTCATTTCACTGGCACGTGAATCAGCCACAAACAAAACCTTGCCAGACGTCACTATCTGTTCAAAATCAAGCTGACAATTCTGCTCATCTGCATCGATCAAAGAACAATAAATTCGCTTGAAATATGGATGCCCTGCCATCCAACCACTTGGCATCAAGCCGGTCGGCTGGTCAAACAGTGTTGGGATTTTATCTTCGTGAAAGAGCATGAATTTTACCAGATGAGGGGCCAAACCGTGGGGAAAACGGATCGAAGGGATAAATCTTTTGGGGGCATATTGATTGGCAAGAGCAGTATACGCAACAAATATTCTGTCTATGGAACTGCTATTTCGACTCCTTTGTGAGTGTATTGCCCAGGCCGAATCAAGTAATACTACCGACAATACCATCATTAGTGTCAGCGGTATGACTTTTGTCGAAAGTGAAGTATAAACAAGCACAGAGACTGTAAATCCCAGCAGCATCCAGAATGTCACCCTGAAAGCATCCTTTTGTAGTATTAGTAAAATGAACAGAGCGATGAACGATAATGCAGTAAAGACCAACCTCATTCTGGGCATTTTTTCGTGCCTCGTTGCATAAACAAGAAGACAAATAAAAATGCAAACATAGAATATTGCTATCCACTGCCTGTTTTTTGATTTGACGTGTACGTTATATATATTGTTAAGCGTTATCTTATCTATATATTTCAAGATGTCGCTTTGCTTCTCGTCGCCATACTTCATACCGGATGTAAACGAATTATCGTAGTGCAGGTACCAATAGTAATTTAGGGCTTTCGTCTTTTCCAATTCTCTTTCCGGCAACTCCTCTTTAATCCCTGCGAACCTGGAAAAATCCATAGCCCCCGCCCTTTCTTCGTTGAATTCAAGCCATTCCCTGTCCTCACTGCTCAATGAAAAATACGCTGCCGAAATCAAAATAAAAGGTAATAGCAAATTTGCGTTTAGTAATTTTTTTCGGAACGTTGCCCAATCAAGCCTGTAAAGCACGCTAATCCAAAAAACGGGAAGTAAGAACACAGCCACTTCGGTTCTTAGCATTAATGCCCATGATGAATACAAAATGATGTTTCTGCCTTTCAATACCGCCCATGGCACAGATAGCGATATATACAGTATTGTCAGGCTGGTTATCGAAAGTGTCAGATAGAGCAAACAAAAAACACTCAATCCGAACATATGCAATACAACAAGGTAAATCCCATTCCTGAGCTTGTCGCTTTCCCTGTTTTCGCCATATTTCGTCAAAAGTTCTTCAGCGATTGCCACCCAGAAAACTACCGCAAACAGGATATTGAGTGTGATGAACACGCTGTACCATTGTATCGCCGGTAACTGCTCATACAGGTAAACCAGTATATTTGCTGTTACAAAATTAACTATGAGAACCAGTGGTTCTCCATTCCGTAACAAACCTGCAACAACAAATTCGTCATTCGGCGTCACCTTTATGCCAGTTAATACATGAATAGCCGCCAAGGGCAGAAGATACAACACTACCAGAGTGAGTGTTTTTGTCTTTTGATTCATCGGGATCTGCAATGCAAGAAATAAATCAGGTTTAAGTACACTAAACGCTTTGACTGGTTACAATGAAAGAGATGGCGCCAAATAAGCGGACAATGCCACAGATAGCTTTCCAG
>Ga0255052_10003136_pt1 | contig 11615 bp, 7 predicted proteins | sample JV7_2_21_MG_FD_188632 | JGI IMG/M metagenome (GOLD analysis project Ga0255052, IMG submission 188632) | Seawater microbial communities from Jervis Inlet, British Columbia, Canada - JV7_2_21 | ecosystem: Environmental > Aquatic > Marine > Inlet | place: Canada: British Columbia | collected... | reverse complement strand
GCAAATTCTGGTAACACTTTTCCCGGTGCCGTCACTGGCAACGGTCGTCGCGTAATCACCCCTTTCCCGGCATTGATGGCAGTGGATGACAGCGGCAAGCCGTGGTTGGCGCTTGGTTCGCCCGGCCTGTCGTCGCGCGCAGTCGCGCTTACGCTGATCAACCTGATTGGTTACGGAATGTCACCGTATGAAGCCGTCGATGCTCCGCGATTTCAGGGCTATGGGCGCTATGACAAATTGCAGGTTGAAACGAGAATTCCCCAGGATGTGCTCGATGGAATGGAGGATCGGGGCGTCCAGATTCAGCTCAGTGCTCCCTACAACTGGCACATGGGATCAATCCAACTCATTATGCGTGATCCTGAAAGTGGTCAGTTGACGGGTGTCGCCGACCCGCGGCGTGCAGGTCACGCAGAGGGCTATTGAGCGACGGTTGCAGTTGGCGACAAGGTTAGAGAATAATCGCCGTAGATGCTGGTGAATCAGTGCGAGCCTGTGATCCAGGCACTCCGCCCGGATGGCGCATACCACACGTTATGCAATTGCGTTCGCCGCGGGAGCATCCTAATGGATAAAGCGCATGCATTTTGTCGGCGTACCGAAAGGAATCCACATGTGTGACGACAACGAGGCGGACAAATTGGCCATAGATCTTGTCGTGAGTGGCTTCTTTTCGGCATTTAATAACAAGGATGGAAAATTGGCAGATCTGCAATGCCTCAACGATATCTTTGTGCCGGGAGGCGTGACTGTCAAAACTTGCGGGGAGCCGCCTTCCGTTTGCAGTCTTGCCGATTTTGTCGCGTCCAGACACAAACTTCTAAACGACGGAGAACTTGACGACTTCTCTGAGGAAGAACTCTGGGAAAGAACTGACATCTTCGGCAGCATTGCTCAACGGCTTTGCTTATACAAAAAGTCCGGAGTACTTTCCGGAAAAAAATTCGAGACGAAAGGCATGAAGTCAATCCAGTTGGTGAATACGGAAACAGGCTGGAAAATATCGTCAGTGGCCTGGGATGATGAGCGAGCAGGCGTTGCTGTTCCTGCCCTTCCCGGAGGGATGGCGCGTGATAATCCAGACGGGGACCTGGTATGACGAGCATCAAATTTGCTGCCGGATTAGTGGCTATCGTTAGTCTGCTGGTCAGCTCTCAGGTGCCAGGTCAGACTCGAGTGGACTTTCATTTGTTGCCCGCCATTTCAACGGGCCCCCTGGATCCGGACTGGAGTCCGGATAACCAGTATCTGGCCTACGCAGCTCGCGGCGATATCTGGAAGGTGGCCGCTGAAGGAGGGGACGCCAAAGCCCTTACTGAGGGGCCAGCCTATTACTCCGAACCGGCATTCAGTCCGGATGGGAGCAAGGTTGCGCTTACCATGGACATCGATGGGAATCTGGAGATCGGGATTGTCGATGCTGCGGGCGGCGAAGTTGAACGGCTTACAGCTGATCCGGACCTCGATTTCGCTCCCGACTGGAGCGCCGATGGAGAGAGTTTGTATTTTGTCAGCCGTCGCCACGGGAGCCTGGACATACTTCGCCTGGATCTGGGTACGCGCCGGATCACGAAAGTTGTTGTCGGCTCGGGGAACGACTTCCAGCCAAGCGTATCGCCTGACGGACGATCGCTCGCTTATGTATCCCGGGTTGAGAACCGCAATGGTTCGGGAGGAATTTGGGTGCTGCCCCTTCAGGGTGGCGAACCCGAATTCGTTCATTACGAGGAATCGAGTTATCGCCTGAAACCCCAATGGTCACCTGACGGAAAAACGCTGACCTATGTCAGCGATGCCGCGGGCTCGAACGACATCGCTATTGTTCCGGCAGCTGGTGGCAACCGGATACGGTTGACTGAAGAATCAGCGGATGAATTTGATCCTGCGCTCAGCCCGGACGGAACTAGAGTCGCGTTCGTTTCGAATCACGCCGGACCGACGACTCTGTTTACAATGTCTGCCGCCGGCGACGCCAATAGCGCATGGGTTCCTGTTCGTATCGATAGTCAAAGTCCACGCTTCCGTACCGGGATTGTTCGTGGGCGAATTCTGGATCACAACGGTAAGGTAATTCCGGCGCGGATAATGTTGCAAGCAAGCGATGAGCGTAGTTATACGCAAGGTGGCGGTTTCCACAGGATGGTTCCGGCAACGCGGACGCACTATCAGCACTCCAACGGTGTTTTCGAGATCGAAGTTCCCGCGGGCTTGACGAGCATCGAAGCGATGCATGGTTTTGAATATCTTCCAACAAGCGTCAGTGTCGATGTTGCAGCAGGCGATGTAGTTGAGGTGGAGCTTCGACTGCAACGAATCGACGATCCTCGTGCGCGCGGCTGGTATTCAGGAGACATGCATGTTCATGATTTACATGAGGGTCGTTTCGGTATTACTCACGACGATTTCTTTCAACAGCTTGCTGCTGATGACCTGGGAGTGGCGAATGCCCTGATCCATATGGATGGAAGCAAAATCATGGGGCGCTGGGGCGATCTGACGGGCGCACCCAGCGCGTTGTCCAGTGAGACAACGATCCTCCGATACTCGCAGGAATTCCGCGGAGCTTTCGGGCATATCGGTCTTGTCGGAGTGAACCAGTTCATCATGCCGATGATCGGTGGTGCAACAAACACGGCGTTTGCGGCGGACAATCTTGGCGTCAGTCATATCGACACTGCAAATCGACAAGGAGCCATAGCAGGATTCGTCCATCCCTATAACGGTACAGTAGAAACACCGGCGGATGCGGCAACGGCAGCCATCCCGGTAGTTGCGGCGTTGGGTAAGGGTGATTTCTATGATGTTGCGTCGGTCGCGTCACTGGAACTGGACTCCGTTGGCGTCTATTACAAACTCCTGAACAGCGGAATTCGCATCGCCGCCACCGGCGGAACCGACAATTTTTCCGACGTGTGGTACGACCCGTCGGGAGGTGCGACACGTACCTATGCGCGTATCGGTTCGAACGGCTCTTTCAATTTCGATAACTGGCTGTCTGCGGTGAGAGAAGGCAGGACATTTGCGAGTAGTGGGCCGCTGCTCTTCCTGTCCGTCGATGGTAAACAGCCAGGTGACGAAATTCGTCTAAGCGCAGGCCAGTCGACAAGTTTGAGCGTGAACGTTGATGTGAAATCCATCTCGCCGCTGGATACGGTCGAGATAATGGTGAACGGCGAAGTAACAAAAAGTTGGATGCCAGGCGAAGACGGTCCGAGCTGGACGTTTGAAACGTCCGTCGACGTGCCGGCAGGTGGTTGGATCGTGGCGCGTGCGATAGGTCCGACCAGTCGTTATGTTGGCGATGCATTCGCTTTCGCGCAAACATCTCCCGTGTATGTCGTGCGTGACGGCAAGTCGTTTACATCGGCCGCAGATGCTCAATTTTTGTTGCATTCGGTGGATGAGCTCTGGCGGCGAGTCAACGCAAGAAATGTCTGGTTCAACGACGGACAAAAGAACACATTTCTACAGCACGTCGAATCAGCACGTAACTATTACCAAAGAGTCATGCTCTTGCACCCGCAAAATGAGATCTTTCAGAGCCCGGCGCCAGAAAGTTTTCGTGTCAGATTGCAAACGACGATGGGCACTGTCGTCATGGAGTTGCGCCGTGGTTGGTCCCCTGACGGAGTAGATCGCTTCTACAATCTTGTTCGCAACGGCTACTACAACGACACTCGTTTTTTCCGGATTCGTGATAAAGACTTCGTGCAATTTGGCATTAGTGGCCTGCCAGATGTTGCCCGGGCATGGAGAGACCAACGCATTCCAGATGACCCGGTAATCAAGAGTAACGTTCGTGGAACCGTTGCTTTCGCCATGGGGTACGAAGCGGACGATCGGACCACGCAGATTTATATAAATTTAAAGGATAAACCCGAGCTCGATGCCATGGGTTTTGCCGTGATGGGCGAAGTCGTCGAAGGCATGGGGGTCGCTGACGCGCTTTATTCAGGCTACGGTGAATCTGCCGCTGGCGGAATTCGCGGCGGCAAGCAGGATGTAGCCTTTGAAGGCGGAAACGCCTATTTCGATAAGCACTTTCCTGAACTGGACAGCATTATTGAAGCCAGAATTATTGAAGAATGACTTATCTTTTGCGCCCCTTGATGAAAACATCAATATTTCCCGGGCGGTCATTGCTGTAGACCAGCTCAACCCGGCCGTCGTCACGAGTGCTTAATGTCGCCGGCACAGCGTTGGCCGTCAGGTACCAGCCGTGGGGCAAGACCACCGTGTTGCGCGAACGCCCAAAACTCCTGTCCCAGACGAATTCATCGCCATACATGATAAAACGATTTGGATCGGTGTAAGTTTCGGTGATACGCAACAATTTGCTGCCGCCGGCAGGTACCGGGTCAAACCAGATGACGACAAGTTCGGTCGCATCCGTTACGGGCTCTCCAATGTCGATATTGCGGGCTGTAATCTCGGAGCCTCGCAAAGTCTCGACTTTCAGCTTTTCGCCGGAATCTAAAATCTCGGCTGACGGATCACTTGCCTTGCTGCCGGGGCGAACGATATTCAGGTACCTGTCCATGCTCTCGCGGACTTCCTCGTAATCGTGATAAAGACGGAAGGAATGGGTTTCCGGTTGCAGCAGGAAATACACAATATCCCGCGACTGCGGTGCCCGTTGCGGAATGTCCATATCCACCCGCGCCATCGGCCGCGCGATCGGGGTCGCAGCAGCGCTCTCGAAATCGCTCGGCGGTTTATTCCTTTTGCCCGTAGTCGGGCGGAGCGGACGGGCATTCACCTCGTAAGGAACACCGATCGTTCCTGGATTGACGAAGCTCACCTCAATACGATCGTCTGCGCGGGTGGTCACTTGAGACGGGTAATTAACAGACAGAAGCTCATAGCCCGCCGGCAAGGTGACCGCATTCCGCTTAACGCCAAGGGTACGGCTGAAAGTTATAAGCTCGCCGTTTGCAAAATAACTGGCGGCGTCCATGTAAGTTTTGTCGATCAGCATACGGCCGCGACCGTTGCTCGAAACCGGTCGCGCGAGGTTAACCCGAATATACTGCGAATCAGGCTCCGCATCGGGCAATAATCCACTAGCTTTCGCGTCCGTGCCGTCCACCAGTGACCATTCGAGTGGTTTGCCTGTCATGCGGTCGTACACGCCGTGCACGTCCGGATCGCTACCCCGCCGAATCGGATTGTAGTAGCGAGTTGCTCCTTCTGTCGCCGCACTCACATCGTAATAGATGCGGAAGCTATTCGTTGCGACTGGCAGCAGCTCATAGCGGGTGAACGTGTCCGCGCTCGTTTGTACGTCCGCAGCCCCTGAAGACGCAGCTGTGAACAAAAATATCCCAACAAACTGAAATAGGCTGATCGTTCGTTTCATGACTCACCCTCATGTACATTCTAAATAGGTCGCGTATATAACGGGCAACCTTCACAGGTTTCGCTATCCGACACCCAGGTAAAGAACGATTCCGGCTGTAACCTGGCTCTGCAATTTTTGGGCGACTATGGCCGCGCAATTGTCAGTCGTTTTGAACGACCACGTATAGTATATTATATACGATTCAGCCACTCCTCTTTCTGAGGTTCCTTTTCCAAAGGAGAAGTCATGGGCACTCGCAGAGAATTCATAAAACAATCAGGAGCAGCCAGCCTGGGTGCTGCCGCCTTGGGCGCCACCCTGACTGCAGCGTGCGGTCAAAGCCAGGAACAGCAACGCAGTGGGTCTTCCTCTTCCGGAGGTTCGGCCGCAATGCTCGCGTCCCACCCGGATCATGTGACTCCGGCGACCGTCGACCGCCTCCCGCTCGAGTGGCATAAGGCCACGGTGAAACGTTTGCAGGACAAGCTCGCAGAGCGTGGGCTCGATGGCATTTTGCTCACGGATCGCTGGAACATCATCTACTTTACCGGTCTTTTTCACACGACCACTGAACGCCCCTTCGCCTGTTTCATTCCGACGAACGATCTTGCTGTCTATTGGTTCTATCCCGGCCTGGACCTGGAGCCGGTGCGAAGCTGGTGGTTCACCGACGGCGACTACTACTACGACTTTCCTCACGCCGAAGGCGGCTATCCCGACCAGGGCAAGGTGACGAGCGGTCCCGCGGTTGACCTGCTGCAATGGCGACTCGACGGCATTGCAAAACGGGGATTCGGAGACAAGAAGATCGGGCTCAGCCAACCACCCTCGGTCGAGACGATGAAACGCATGACGCAGATCTTGCCGCAAGCCGGTTTTGAGGACGTAAGCGATATATGTATCAAGATGCGACGGGTGAAAACTCCTGAAGAAATTGCACTGTCGCAGCGGGCCTACAATTATTTCAGCCAGATCCACGCCTGGACGCGAGACTACATCCTGGAGCACGGAACTGACCTTACAGACTTCAAGATTCGGACGGCGGCGACGGAGTACGGAACCGATCTGATCATGAAAGACATCAAGCGCGATGGCCATCCCCACACCGCGGTGGGCATCAGAATTGGCATCGGATGTCGAACCGGGACCGGCAATGCCTATCCGCACCCGAACCAGTTCCACCACAATCCGGTACGCAAGGGCGATTCAATTCAAGTGTCTGGCGGCGTCAAGATCGGCGGCTGCGGTGGCGAACTGTATTGCCCATATCAAATAGCTCCCTGGAAATCCGAGTGGGAGAAGGTCTGGGAAGTTATGGCCGAGGGCTCGCGCATGCAGATCGAGATGTCCAAAGTAGGCACCCCGTGCCAGGATATCGCGAGGGCCATCCACGAGTATCAGGTCAAGAATGGCATGCAAAAGTACCTGTACCAGCGAGTGGCTCATGGTGAGGGAATGGAGGGCCATCAAGAGCCCTACATCGCTCTCGGCGACGAGACACCTCTCGAAGAACGGATGACCTTTTCCATGGAGCCGGGCCTTTTCAATCCGGGAGGTGGCTACGGCTACAACCCCTCCGACAACGTCGTCGTAGGACAAGAGAGTGGCTGGGTGCAAGGAAGCGTCCCCAACCTGACAAAGGAGTGGGCATTGCTGAAGCTATAGCCGGGCTGCTTGCTCGGGCAATTCGTTTGGCTTTCTTGTGAGATGCAGCCTAAAGTTTTGCGTGAGTCGGTCTGTGACGGCTCGGGCCAATATCGGGTCAACAAACTCAGGAACCGAATTGTGGAAATGCCGGCACGAATTCGGAGGTCTTTTGTGGCGGCGAACATATTCCATCGCATACTGATTGGCGCGTTGCAGTACGTGCCGGAACCGTTGGTCTGGCGGTTTTCCAAACGCTACATCGCCGGCAAAGATCTACAGGATGCCCTTAAGATAGTGCGCACGCTGAACAATTTGGGCTGTATGGCAACCATTGATGTCCTCGGCGAAGACAGCGCCAGTGAAGAGCGGGTCAAAGCGGCTCATGACCTTTATATTGAGACTCTGCATGGCATCGAAGCAGCTTCACTGGATTGTAATATTTCCGTCAAACTTTCAGAAATGGGCCTGCGATTCGATGTCGAACGCTGCACGGAAGTGATGCGTGCGCTTGTCACGCACGCCCGGGATCAGGGCAACTTCGTAAGGATCGATATGGAGGACTCTTCTGTCACCTCCGTGACCCTGGATATCTACCGCCAACTCAGAGAAAGCTTCGCGAATGTCGGTGTTGTAGTCCAATCGCGCCTCCGACGAAGTGAAATGGACGTTACGGAATTATTGAAGGAGGGACCAACTAACGTCAGGGTGTGTAAGGGCATTTATATCGAACCGGAAGCGATTGCGTTTCAGGATCCGGACGAGATCCGCATCTCTTTTCAAAATATTTTGCAGCGACTACTTGAAGACGGCGCTGTACGCGTCGGAATCGCGACGCATGATCCTGTATTGATCGCTCACGCCAAAGATACGATTGGCAAACTGGATATTGCCAAAGACCGTTACGAATTTCAGATGCTACTCGGCGTTGCTGAGCATTTGCGCACGGCGCTGATAGAAGAGGGCCATCCGCTTCGAGTGTATGTGCCCTTCGGCGAATTATGGTTCAAATACTCGATGCGGCGGCTGGCCGAAAATCCGAATATTGCGGGTCATATCGTCAGGAACCTTTTTGTTCGTCACTAAAGGTGCATTACTGGACTGACGCGAGCTCTATGGGGAGACAAGAGGAATGCTTATAAGATTTGCAGTGACACTTTTGGCCGCCGCATTCGGCGCGGGGCTTCCGCTCGCCATTGCGAACGCACAAACGATCGCACAGCCCGCCACCTCCGATGTGCCAATCCCGCTGGGAACAACAGAAAGCCTTAGGCCCGACCGCCTGGTTATTCGGGGTGGAGTCATGGTGAGCGGGCGTGGCACGCCGGGTACCGGCCGCGCTGCCCCGCCCGAGGGCCCGGTAGATATTGTTGTGGAGAACGGCCGGATTGTAGACATTATTCCGATTGATCCGGTGTCCGTTGCAAGTGGCCTGTCCGAGCAGGCGACCGGGGATCTGATCATCGACGCCACCGGCAAATATGTTCTCCCGGGACTATTCGATTTGCATGCGCATATACCCGCGATCGATCGCGCCGGCGACGACGCAATTGCCTATTCGTTTCGACTTTGGCTTGGTCATGGCGTCACGACCCTGCGGGATGCCGGAACCGGCGCAGGGTTGGAGCGAATGACTGAACAACGTCGCCTAAGCGAAGCGCACCAGATTGTGGCGCCACGCATAAGGCTGCACAAGCGCTGGCCGAATACAGGGCGCGTCGGCGGCGCGGGACATACACCTGATGAGGCACGTCGATTGGTCCGTGAGTTTCGCGATCAAGGCGCCGACGGCATCAAGGTAAGCCACGGGCCCGGTCATTATCCCGATGTGCTCGCCGCGATCGCCGATGAGGCCGCGGAACTCGAGATGGACGGCGTTATGGTCGACCTCAAGGTGAGTGAAACAGATGCACGTATCGCATCGGAGGCTGGTGTCGTCAGCATCGAACACTGGTACGGCGTTCCCGATGCGGCGCTGCCCGGCACGCAGAATTTCCCAACAGACTATAACTATCTTGACGAGCTGGTACGGTTTCGCCTTGCGGGATATCTGTGGAAAGAGGCCGTCGAATATCCTGATGCGTTGAGCGACGTCATTGACGGGATGATCGAAGAGGGAACGGCCTGGGTGCCGACTTTTCAAATCTATGAGGCGAATCTCGATTTTATGCGCGTCGTGACGCTGCCGTGGCGCGATCGGTTCGTGCATCCTGCAATTCTGGAGGAGTGGCGTCCGCAAGCTGGCGTTCATGCGTCGTTTCACAGCGAATGGAAAACCGCCGATGAAATCGCCTGGAAAGAGAATTATCGGCACTGGATGAAATGGGTATACGAATTCTGGAGCCGCGGCGGATTGCTCGGATTAGGTTCTGATTCGGGCAGCCAGCAGTCGCTATATGGCTTCGGCCTGGTGCGGGAACTCGAATTGATGCAGCAGGCTGGTATTCATCCTCTCGACGTTATCAAGATCGCGACGACGAATTCGGCTAAGGTCATGGGACTTGAGGAAGACCTGTGCGGTATTCGTTTCGGGTGTGTTGCAGACCTGATTGTCGTCGACGGTAATCCAATCGATAATTTCAAAGTGTTGTATGGCGGCGGTTTTGCTTACTACGGCACGGACCGCGAAGGCGAGGGCGGCGTCGTCTGGACGATTAAGGACGGCGAGGTATTTGACGCTCAGGCGCTATTGCGAGAGGCCGAGTGGTACGTAGAACAAGGACGGCAATAACACGTTAGCAGAGACTATTGCGCTGTTGATGGGAACAGGCAGCAACCCACGTTCTACGTTTGCGAGACTGTTCGTCTTGCCTAGAACGGGGTTTTGAAAGATCGCGTTTCCGGTGACGGAGGCATATAGAATATTGGCGAATTTTGGAGGTGTGAGTTGAAGAACATATGCAATTCAGGAATTAGCAGTCGTCGGTCATTGCTGGTGACTTTATGTTTTCTGGCAGGACTGCCTTTTTCGAACACAGTCTTTGCTCAGAAGACCGTGAATGTACCCGAACCGGCACCCGTCGAGGGTCGCAACGAAGGTGATGGGCCATACAACCGGATGATATTACGCGGTGCGTACATGATCGACGGAACGGGTGCCCCCGCACAGGGACCAGTCGATATCGTCGTCGAGAATGACCGCATAACTGACGTGCGCGTTGTGGGGACTCCAAATATTGCAATAGATCCAGACAACCGGCCGGTTGCGACGGACGGCACTGAAGAAATCGATCTGTCCGGAATGTTCATTCTACCCGGTTTTGTAGATACGCATTTGCACTTACACACTATGGAAGAAGGGCAGAAAGTCCCCCCTGAATATGTGCTTAAGCTCTGGCTGGCGCACGGGATTACCAGTGGCCGAACCGTCGGCAGCGATAACACACGCTGGATGATAGAAACCGCTCGGCGAAGTGCGCGGAATGAGATTACCGGACCTCGTATGGAAGTGTATCCAATGTTTAACACGACGTCGCTTGGCCTTGAACCAGCGAATACTCCGGATGAGGCGCGAGAGCACATTCAGTTAATGAAGAAGCTTGGTGCGACAGGCGTAAAGTTTATTGGCGCGCCTGAAGACGTGCTAAATGCGGCATTGGACGAAGCCGGAAAACAAGGGCTCAATTCGACAATGCACCACGCTCAGATTGCCGTCATGCATTCCAATGTCCTGGCGACATCTGCGGCAGGATTAAAGTCAATGGAGCATTGGTACGGGTTGCCCGAGGCAATGTTCGAGGACCAACTGATTCAGCGATACCCCGCCGACTATATTTACCAGAACGAGCAAGACCGTTTCGGCGAGGCTGGCCGTCTCTGGCAACAATCTGCCAAGCCCGGCTCCGAAAAATGGAACAGCGTGATGGAAACGCTTTTGGAGCGAGACTTTGGAATGTCGCCTACATTTAATGCCTACGTTGCCACTCGCGATGTAATGCGGCAGGCACGCGCGAAGTGGCATGAAGAATATACACATCCAAGTCTTTGGAATTTCTACCGGCCCAATCGAACCCTTCACGCTTCATATTGGTACTACTGGACGCTTGAGGATGAGGTCAGCTGGAAGAACAACTTTAGACTCTGGATGCAGTTTATAAATGACTATAAGAATCGCGGCGGTCGAGTTACGGTGGGTTCAGATTCCGGATACACCTACAATCTGTATGGCTTCGGCTATATAGAGGGCCTTGAGTTGTTGCGCGAGGCCGGTTTTTCGCCTCTGGAAGTGATTCATTCTGCAACTCTGCAGGGCGCGCGCCAGCTTTGGATTGCCGATGACGTCGGTTCCATCGAGGTCGGAAAAAAAGCTGACTTTGTAGTGGTTGGGGAAAATCCATTGCAGAATCTCAGTGTTCTTCGCGGCACCGGCGTGATCAGGCTCAATGACGATACAGACCAGCCCGAAAGAGTGGGTGGCGTCGTCTACACGATTAAAGACGGCATTGTCTACGATGCGAAAAAGTTGTTGCGCGATGTTCGCGAAATAGTGCAAGCAGACAAGGATCGTCTTGGCATTCCCCCAGGCCCGATGCCAATTGAAACTGTCCCTTATAACAACTAGAAAATGACAACCAGGAAAACTACCCGTGGATAAGCGATCATTTCTCAAAAATGTCGGATTGATGAGTCT
>Ga0255052_10003135_pt1 | contig 11618 bp, 12 predicted proteins | sample JV7_2_21_MG_FD_188632 | JGI IMG/M metagenome (GOLD analysis project Ga0255052, IMG submission 188632) | Seawater microbial communities from Jervis Inlet, British Columbia, Canada - JV7_2_21 | ecosystem: Environmental > Aquatic > Marine > Inlet | place: Canada: British Columbia | collected... | reverse complement strand
GTCTTCCGGGTTCATAGTGTTCTTCGGCCTGCTTCTGGTGACGGATAATTTCCACACAGTCAGCGACTTTATCTATCCGTTCCTCGGCCTCGAGTAATGGCCGTGAAGCGAGCCCTCCTGGCCCTTGTTGCTGTTTCGTTGTCGCCACCGGCAGCCAGCGACATTTTCGACATCTTCAGCAGTGACAAACTAACCGACGGCAGCCGCTTTGCATTCGCGCCGAGCAAGAGTGACAAATCGATCGTGGCGATCGACGCAACCGACCACAAAGTCGCAGCGGTTATCGAGATTCCACACATCGCCGGCAGCGTTGTCGCAACCAATGAGCTCGACTTATTAGTGGCAACCAATCCTGATAATCATTCGGCAACGGTAGTGAACCTATATAACCGTGAGGTGATTGGAGAATTGGATCTCGGCATGCGCCCGGATGTTATTTTGCCGAATGCCTACGACCGATTCGTCACGTTTGGCAGCGCCGACGGCACGGTGTCGACCTGGGACTTGTCCAATTCCCAACAGGTATTGCGCATTGACGGCCTTGCAACGGCGCGTCTGCTGACCTTTAGTTTCGATGGTAGTCATTTGTTCGTTGTTGAGCCGACGCAGAAACGAATCAGCGTCATCGACATGGCCAAACGCGACAAGGTTGCAGAAATCTCTCTCGGAGGTGACGCCGATCTCAATGCCGAGGTCAGTGCCCTGTCCCGTTCTGCTGACGGCTATACGGGCTATGTGTCGATAACATCGGAGAATCGTATCGCAGTGATCGATCTCGTCGACTGGAAGGTCGTCGAATCTATTTCGGTCGGCCGGGAACCGATACGTCCGTTCAGCACGACCGACAATCGCTACGTGCTGGTTCCGAATCGTGGCGATGAATCCCTGACGGTCATCGCAACCAGGACTCGCAATGTCGTTGCGACAATTCCCACCGGTATCGAGGCAAGAGAGGTAAATACAGGCTGGCTGGATACCGTGGCGTTTGTGATGCCCGCGAGCGGGGACAAGATTGCCGTCGTCGATCTGCAGGAGTTTAAAGCGGTGTCGCCGATCCAATTGCCGGGTCGAAGCGATGACGGCATCGTGACATCGGATTCCAAGACATTACTTGCTGCGATCATCGAGACCGGACAGGTTGCTGTCATCGACGCTCAATCTCGTGAACTCTCGGCGTTATTCGATTCGGGAACAGCTACCCTTGAGGGCACCGAGATCGCGGTATCAAATAACGTATGTCACTGATCAATCGAGCATTATTTCTGTTATTCGCACCTTGTCTCGTCGCGTGTCAACAGGCATCTGATCGCAACTCAGCAGCGACAATCACTATTGACCTGTCTTATGAACTAATCGACGAGACGGCTAATGTCGTGGCCCTGAACGACTACGACGCACAGCTTCGACTCGTCTTTTTTGGTTTCACAACATGCCCCGACATTTGCCCCATTACTCTGCAAAACGTTGGCATGGCACTTAATTCAATGGAGTCGCAGGCAACAGACGTAACCGTGCTTTTCATATCAATCGATCCCAAGCGTGATTCGCCGGAACGGCTCGCACAGTACACAAGTGCTTTTCATCCTGCGGTTGTCGGGCTGACCGGCAGCTACGAACAGATAGCGGCAGTGACTACCGAGTTTCGCACGACCTTCGGACACACGATGAACGAGGATGGCCAAGAACGCCCGCTCGGCCAGCAAGAGTACGAATCGCTGCCTGCATCAACCGCCTACAACCCATTCCACAGTTCGCAGCTGTATGTTCTGAGCGACGCAGGCGAATTACTGGACATTATCGGTTACGGCAGTACGCCGTCGCAGATAGAAGCAACACTTCGTAAGCACCTTTAGATAAGAATGATTGACACCAAAACACAGGCCGCTCCAGCACTACCGTCGGCGACGGTAGTGCTTCTGCGTGATTCGGATCGTGGCCCCGAGATCCTCATGGTCAAGCGACGCGCCGGCGATGCGTTTGGCGAGCGTTACACCTTTCCGGGCGGCGTCGTGGATGAGGACGAATCATGCGCTCATCCATATTGCGACGGAATCACTGCCGACGAGGCAAATGCGACACTCAAAGTAGCGGACGGCGGGCTTGATTATTACAGCGCCGTCGTACGCGAGCTTTTCGAAGAAACCGGCGTGCTATTGGCGCGCGATAGTGAAGCCTGCTGGTCGTCGAACGATGAACACTTGCAGGAATTCAGGTCTGACATCAATGAAGGTCGATTGGCCTGGTCTAAATTTCTGGAGCAACAAGGACTGTGTGTAACGTGTGATGAACTGCACTACTTTTACTTCCTCACAACGCCCCTGGTGATGCCAAAACGCTGGGCCGTGAGGTTCTTTCTCGCGGAAACGCCTGCCGGTCACAATGCGGTCCATGATGGCAGCGAGTTAACCGACAGCCGTTGGTTGACGGCCGCTGAAGCGCTATCCAGCAGAAAGGATGGCGATATGAAAATACCCTGGCCTACGCGTCAGGTATTGAAACTACTCAAAGGGCATGACTCCGTAGCGGCACTCCAGGATTTGGCCCGCTCGCGAAGTGCTGCAGGAGTTGAAGAAATCCTCGTTGAGATGTGAGCTCGAGCTAGCCGATCCATGCGTCTAAGTGTATGATTGCCGCCGGTTTCGGGGTGTAGCTCAGCCTGGTAGAGCACTGCCTTCGGGAGGCAGGGGCCGGAAGTTCGAATCTTCTCACCCCGACCAACATTTCCCTCTAGCATTCATACAGTTAGCGTCAACTCACTAGAGCACTGCTTTTTGCCGCATTGCTCACTGCCGGAATTTTGCCGGGATTTTGCCGGATTCCTCCAGCAAGTCGCAGAACCGTCGCTCGTTTTTGCTCACAAATTGAGTCAACTGCGTGCAACAACCGTGATAAATCCGGCGCACTGTAGTGAGTCGTGATCCTCCCTGATCGGTGTCCCAGTAAATCCTGACGGTCCTCGAAGCTGACGCCTGCTGCACGAAGTCGATGACCAAACGTGTGACGAAGATCGTGCACTCGAACCTGAGGCAAACCCGCCCTCTCCCGTGCTTTTCGCCAGGCGTGATTGTTGATCCTTGAAACGCCTTCACCGTTGTATGTGAAAACACACTCACGGTGTTTGCCTCGTTCCGATTCAACCACGCTTCTGGCGATCCGATTCAACACGACAATCCTTTCCTCGCCGTTCTTGGTCATATCCTCCGGCAGCATGAATACTGACGTATCCAGCTCCGGCACCTGGATTTCCCAGGACCAACGGAGCTTGCACAATTCAGACGCTCGAAGCCCCGTATTCACATCAAACAGCGCTATGCGCTCCAGATGTGCCGGGAGTTCGGCGAACAATCGCGCCTGCTCCTGCCATTCCAAGGGGTACGGTTTCCTTGCCGGTCCCTTGATCATTTCTATCAAAGGGGCTTCAGAGAGATATTGCATTCCGTTCGGGTGTCGCCACTTTCGTGCCGCGAGTATCAATACCCGCCTGACGAACCCCAGCTCCTTATTGATTGTCCCGGCCGAGACCCCGGCTTCCAGCCTGGCCTCTCGATAAACCGCCAATGAACCATCGTGTACCTGCTCGATCCGTTGCTCCCCTATATAGAGGAGTACGTTGTCGAACGCGTACCCGGCTCGCTCCAGCGATTTGGTCGGGCAATCTTCCCGAAGGAACTTCTCTACTGCCTCCTTAAACGTCACCTCCGGACGATCGCCGTAGACGATGACTTGACGGATATCGTTGATGCGGCTGTCGTAATACGCTTCCGCTCTCTGATAATTTGTCTCGCCAGTCGCCTCGTAGATCCGGTGCCCTTTGATGACCTTTTCAATGTGCCAGTATTCCCCGCGTTTGCGGAGACCTGGCCGACGCTTTCTTGCCATGGTGCCCTCCTTTCTGGAGGACGCCCGCGGACCTCTACATAATAGTCCGCGAAGGCATCCAGCTCCAGACGATCAAACGCGATTCCCTGCACGCCGATGGGGATTTCGGTCAGATAGGGTCGCACTTCGCTGTTGAAACGATTTTTGTCCATGCCCAGAAACCGTGAAGCGTCCCGAAGCCTGTAGAACCGATACAGCATCCCTTCAATCGTGACAGCGCACTGCGCCTCCTTATATATGGAAGGCCTGCAGACAACCGCTAACCTTTTCGGCCTCGTGATTTACCGACCCAGGTAGATAGCAGTGACTTGCTCGCGCTCATGGCCGAGTTCGCGGCTGATTATCAGGCGGACCTCACGGTCAAACGCTCTTTGTTCTGACGTGAGTGATTTGGAGATGGGCCCACCGGCAGCCGGTGATTTCCAGCCGGTCAGTTCCTCATAGCGTAGCTGGGCATAGGCATGCCGCAACCCGTGCATTTTGGACAGGCCGGCCCTTTGCGTATGGCCCATGTAGATTCGAAGCTGTTGGATGTAGTTGCGGTTGCTCGGAATCAGCGAGCCTTTGCCAGCAAGCCTGTGGGCGCGATCCAGCACTTCCCGCTGATTCTGCGTTCTGATTGGGATGGTCCGTGCCTTACCGCCCTTGGTCCAGGATGGCTTGAGGGTGAGATGATCCCCCTGATCGGCATAGGTGGGGATGAACTTGATCGCTTCCTCTCTTCTCAAGCCAAAGGCCTGCTGCAGCTCAAGGCTCATTCGGACGTGTTCGTCTCGTACCTTCGCCAAATCCGCCTCTATGACGGATTTGGCTTTATTCGTGTTGGTCACGAATATCCGATTCGGTATCCCATAATGGTCGTTCGAACGCGCCACCACATTCTGGCGATTAACTTTCCTGGCCCACCAGCGGAAGGCTGACATCCGGTTCTTGATGGTTCCTGTGGCGACACCGTTTTTCAGCCAGTGTTTGACCAGCGCTTTGACATGCTTAGGCCTTAGGGAATGACTGTTCATGCCCCGATATCCAATTTCGTGCAATTGGTTTGCCATCAGCGTGAGCTCTCGCTCCCGCTGTACTTGTGTTCCATAGCTCCCTTCCCGGTTATGCCGGCAGAGCTGTTTCAGTTGGTGGTTCAGGCCTCTCACAGTGTATTTCCTTTTAAGGTTAGTGTTTCCGACTACCCTGGGGTCGTAACCATCAGGGTTCACTCAACGTGAAATCAGTCTTGGGACACAACTCCCGATGACCTGAAAATGCCTGGTATCCAAGCAACACCGGCACTCCTCTTTTGAGGGTTGTTCCGGCGCAGGACCAACAAATGCCCGAAAAGGGCTGCGTCTAACGATGGTGATATCACCTCCTTTGAAGTTGGCGGAATACAATCCGCATTAGTGAAAGATGGACCAGGAGCTAAAAGCTCCCGTGCTTTTTCATGGCCCGCAAAAGCACTGTTGCCACTTTGTACGCAGTGGCCGCGTCTGAATCTGATCTCACGGGCACACCATAGGACCTGATCATTCCCCTGTCATTGGAAAAGCCCGCCTGCATGCGGCTGACTTACTGGGCTACACACGCGCGTCATTACCGCGTTGCGGGTAATGACGCGCGTGCTCGCAGCGTGTGGAGATCTGCACCGGGCTCCGCCCGTTGCAGATCTTGAGCCTGAAGATTCAACCTTCGGAGCTTGTCTGGCCACAACCCTCCACAGGCCCAGCGCTTTAAGTCACGATTCCCGGCATCGCGAGTAAAGGACTCGCGACGCAGACAGTTCAGAACCTGTGGATGCTGTGAACAGCCCCTATATTTCAGGGACGTGTTGCCAGTGTAGACAGAAACCTAAATTTCAGGGCCGTGTTAACACTGTTGCCAGCCACCTGAATTTTGGGTCCGTGTGCACAGGGTGAACAGAAACCTAAATAACAGGGCCGGCCAAAGTGCCGTGATCACTGGTCCCGTTGACCGTCTCTTTCGGTAACTGCGAAAGAGCTTCACAAGCTATTTTCCGTACACGAGCGTGACTGTGATCAACAGTTTTTTCCAAGAACACCCTGTATTCGGTATCCAGAAAGAGCGCATCTGAAATGGGCAGCGGCCTGGCACTGAGCACATAAGCGCTGGGTTTGAATTGACTACCTTTGTACAACATTCTTTGACAGGCGGTGAGCCAACGTGTGCATCTCAGTATCGAAAGTGCCCTCCAAACAGTATCCGGTGCCGTGACATTGGCCATTCTCCCCATGTCGGCAAGCGTTGGCAGGTAAGCATCGCCACTGCTCTGACGGACAATCATCATCAGCAAGAGCCAGATTATCTTGTCCACCGGTTTAAGTACGGCATCCTCGAGGAGTGCTGACGGTGTTTCTATACAGTCTGATTCGGGCAAGAGCAATACTCTGTGGGTCGTACCGTTGTAACGATATCTTCCCTGTGTGAGTGTCGCCCAGGATGACTCCTTTAGGGCAAGCAATGCAGGTCGAATGTCAGAAATTTGCTCATTCATGTGGATAGTTGTCAGCACGACGGCGATTCAGGCTGCGACAGTAGATAACAGATCGGCGGTACCTGACCAGAGAAAACTCCGACACTGGGTGGTGGGGTTTCGCAACATTTGGCATTGCGTTGATTGATCAGATCGAATTCTGCACTGAGTCCTGAAGATGCGTATAGTATACCGTATTTGGGCCGATTCTCTCGTATGTGGTCTTCCTTACCGAGATTCGTATTGAAAACGCATACTAAATTCTTGATATTTTATCACTAAACTTATATATTTCTACCGATGAAGCCACTCTACTTCGTCGGCTCCGCGCTTGAGGACTTGCGAGCCTTTCCGCGAGCACCACGACGAGAAGCCGGCTACCAATTAGACCGCGTGCAATTTGGCCTGGAGCCCAGCGACTGGAAGCCAATGACAACCGCTGGTGGCGGTGTTCGCGAGATTCGGATTCACCATGAGGGCCAGTATCGGGTGATCTACGTGGCAAAGATTGATGATGCCGTTCACGTGCTGCACGCGTTTCAGAAGAAAACGCAGAAGACTCGAAAGCAGGACATCGAAATTGCGAGACGGCGTTTGAAGGAGATTAAGGAGAAATAGGTATGGCTAAGGTGACGAAATCCAGCGGGAATGTGTTCGAGGACTTGGGCTTTGACGCCGCGGAGTCAGAGAATCTGAAGCTGCGCGCCCAGCTGATGCGAGAACTTGAGACGCTGATTCATGATAAGCGTCTGACGCAAAGTGCTGCGGCTGAGTTACTTGGTATCCAGCAGTCTCGAGTCAGTGACCTGGTTCGCGGCAAGATTGATCGCTTCAGTATCGACATGCTCGTGAAGCTCCTGGCAAAGACCGGACGCCATGTCGAGATCAAGGTCAAGCGCCAGGCCGCCTAAACCGGGCTGTGGGCAGTCCAGGCTTCCGCTCCAGATCCGCATTTCGTATTTTCCCCGCAAATATCCACACTGCCTGAGTAACCACTTGTTCTCAAATCGCCGGCTGCTGTCTTGATAGGACAGTGGCCGGATCATTGTCCAGCTGCTATGGCTCTCTCACGGCGGTAACAGGGGTTCGAATCCCCTAGGGAGTACCAAACAATTCAAAGCGTTAGCTTCGCCGCCAATCTCGGCGGCGAACGCTACGCAAACTTCTACGCAAACTTTCGCGAAGCCAAGACAACGAGCAAAGAATTTTCGTGCCATCTAGCTTGTTTGTAGTTTCTGCTTGAAATTGCCGCAAAACTAAATCGCCCTATCCTGGCGAACGGACTGGGCGACGAAGACGCCCCCCAAATGACAATTCGGTGTCTGACGCTAGTTTTCCGTCGATAGTCGCTGTTATATGATGCTGATAATGCAAAAGCAGCACATCATTGATGAAATTAGGCGGACTGCCGAAGAAAACGGTGGCCAGCCGCTTGGCCGGATGCGGTTCGAGAAAGAGACAGGCATTAGGGTTGATGATTGGGCTGGCGTTCATTGGGTTCGTTGGAACGAGGCAATTGAAGAGGCCGGATACGAACCGAATGCTCTTCAAGCCAAATATGATGACGACACACTCATTGAGATGCTCATCGATTTAATTCGCGAACTCGGACACTATCCTGTCAAAAACGAACTACGAATGCGTGCGAACAACGACGCCTCATTTCCACACGACACAACCTATCAGCGATTCGGTAAGCGGTCGGAAATTGCTCTCAGAGTAATAGGGTTCTGCCGAGATCACGGTGACTTTGAGGACGTAATCGAAATTTGTCAGCCGATCGCTGCAAAGGCGAAATCAAAAGATGACACGACGACCGCTCCGGATGTGGATGCCTTTGTCTACCTGATGAAATCAGGCAAGTATTACAAAATCGGATTTACAAATTCTCTGGACCGGAGGCAGTATGAAATCGGCATGCAGCTACCGGAGGGTATTGAGCCGATTCACAGTATACGAACGGATGACCCGTCCGGAATCGAAGCATATTGGCACAGCAGATTCAGAGATAAGCGGATGAAAGGCGAGTGGTTCAATCTGACAGCGAAAGACGTCGCGATCTTCAAGAAACGGAAGTTCATGTAAGATTTTCTCTGCACGCATCGTTATTGCGTCCGTCGTTGCGCGCCCTCATGTATCACTTGTTGGCTCCGCGATTTTGCATCCCGGCAGTGACCATTACAGCTAATTTCGTAGGGTCGAAACCCCGCAAATGTTCCGTAGGTAAGATCAGAAAGTGTGCTATACCGCACAAATTTGTCGTTTTAATGGACTTTTTGTTGATTATTTACACTTATAACCTTTTATTTACGTCTATAATCTCCATTAGTACACTATCCTAATTATTGCCCCACTGGCTTCGCGGCCGAGGTTTCATAGAAATGCTCTTAACATTCGGCGTAAGTAACCACCTTTCTATTCGGAAATACCAGCAGGTTTCCTTGATGGCTTCGAAAGCAATCAAGGACGAAGCAGCGGATCTTCTTGAGATTGCCGGAACCGACGATCGAGCCTTGCCAGCGATTGTCGTCTATGGAGCGAATGGGTCGGGAAAAACCAACTTACTAAATTCGCTCGATTTCCTTCGACAGACGATATTGAAATCTCACACTCAAGGTGGGCCAGATTCTTCAATACCCGTTTCCCCTTTCCTACTCGATGAAAACTCTGCCGAACAACCTACAAAATTGGATTGCGATCTTGTTGTAGACGGCGTGAGACTGAGTTTCGGCGTTTCATTGTGCAAGCAACGTATTCACGAAGAGTATTTGTACGCATACCCAAACAATCGTCAGCAGAAATGGTATCACCGCCGCGGAGACGAAATAGAGTTCGGGCGCAGCCTATCGGGTAAAAACAAAGCAACGTTCGATCTGACCCGTACCAATAGCCTGTTTCTTTCCGCTGCAGCAAATAGTAACCACGAGCAGCTTTCCAAAATATACTCGTATTTTCAGAATACGATCGTGCCTTACGACGAAGTGCCGCCGTTTGGTCAGTTCAATTACAAGGAATTTGCGACCGACGGAGAAAGTAAAACTGAGGTATTGAAGCTGCTACGAGATGCGGATATAAGTATCGTCGATATTTCATCAGCTCCCAAGAAAGAGTCGGAAAAGGGGAAGGAGTTCACGACGGATTTCGTGGCGCTGATGGAAAAGCATCTTGGTGGCAGAGCGACTGAATTTGCCGAGCAGTTCACCGAGGCAAATCAGGTCCATCAAATCAGAATGATGCACAAAGGTGACGGTGATCAAAATTACCCGCTACCAATTGACCTGGAGAGTCGCGGAACCAGGACGTTTCTAAATCTTCTCGCACCCGCAATTGAAGCGTTGCGCAATGGTCAGGTACTCATTATCGATGAGTTGGACACAAGTCTTCACAGCCTACTCTCGAAACGACTACTGTCATTATTCAATCGAAAAGAATCAAACCCGCATGGCGCTCAGCTACTCTTTACGACACACGACACCAATTTGCTATCCCCTACGTGCGTTCGACGCGATCAAGTTTGGTTTACAGAAAAATCGCCCATAGGAGAAACGGAGGCGTTTCCCTTGACCGATTTTAAGACGCGCAAGACAGACGACTACGAGAAAGGATACTTAGAGGGACGCTTCGGCGCTGTCCCAATAATCGACGAAATCGCCAGCTATTAGAGGCTGAATTATTGTGAGTCCGCCACCACGCAACTTATCAAGACGTCGTCCTGTTCGCGGGCCTTCGAAGTTGATCGTGGTTATCTGTGGTGGTCGAAGAACGGAGCCGTCGTACTTCTCAGCATTGAAACAAGTATTCCGCAAACCGGCCGTCAAAATCGAGATTTCTGGTGATGGTCTGGATCCGGTTACATTGGTTCAATCTGCGGTCGAGAGAAAGAATACCTTGCTGAAAGACGCCCGTAAGTCAAAAAACTCTTTCGACAAAAATTTCGAAATATGGGTCGTATTCGACCGCGACGAGTTTCCACAGATTCGCGAGGCGCGAGAGTTGGCTGCTAAGAATTCAATCGGTGTTGCGGAATCAAACCCATGTTTCGAGCTTTGGGGAATCCTTCACTTTCAAGACTATGACGCTCTCGACAATGCACGAGAGTGTCAACGAAGGTTTTCGGTCTGTTGTCCACGCTATGACCACCGTGGATCAAAGGCGATAGATTTCGATTCGTTTGCCGCCAATAGTGAAGATCGAATTGCAATGATCGACGACGCGACGCGCAGGGCAAAAACCGGACTTCAAAGGCGTTTGGACGAAGACGATGCCAACGGACGACCGTCAACTGAAGTCTTTCTAGTTGTCGAGGCACTAAGGGACAATTGAATTGGCTAAGTTGGGCTCATATTTGCGCGGAGGATTGAGCTACCCACACGGCCCCGTATTCGAGCTACACATGTGTATCCTAGTCTCGGCGATAACTGACGCGCTCGTTTCGCCGTTTCTACTCATAAAGAGAATAAACCCACACCGCTGTTCACAGAGGCCGCCAAGGGGATGATTTGACGGGGCAAGCCACTGTCTGAGTACGGCAGTATCGCGGCAGAGCTAGTCACAGCGATCGGAATTGTTTAGTTGATCAATGAATTACAAGGGTAGAGCACTGCCTGGGATCGGCAGGCCCAGCATATCTCCAATGGACAGCAGACAAGGCAGTGCCCGAGTTACCAACTTAAAGTCAATGAAAAGAAAATGGATCGTATGGCGGTTGAACGTCCGCTTTCGGCCGCTTTCGGCTGCCGTTTAGACCGGTGTAAAACGGTCGGTCACGGCGCCGACAGTTGTCTCCCGCCAAGCCAAGGCGATACTTAGTTTACAGCGTCACTGAATAAGATAACATTGCACCAGCAACCCCAAATCACTTTTTTATCTCAAGGTCATTTAGTGACAACATTTTTCATTCGCCTCGCTGTAATTGTCATAGGACTGGCTCCTGGTATCAGTAACGCTGAACAGGCAGAATTCACTTTGAATCTCACGAACCATTGGGTTGGATTTCTAGCCCTCCTGATATTTGTCTTGGCGTATACGTTCGTGATCATCGAGGAGTTTACTCACCTCAGAAAATCCAAGCCGGTGATGCTAGCGGCTGGACTAATTTGGGCGATCATCGCCTATCAATATGCAACGGCGTCCATGACGCATGCTGCCGAAGACGCCGTGCGGCACTTCCTGACCGAGTTTGCCGAGTTGTTCCTCTTTCTGCTCACCGCGATGACCTACGTTAATTCTATGAGTGAGCGTCGTGTCTTCAGTGCGC
>Ga0255052_10003134_pt1 | contig 11619 bp, 5 predicted proteins | sample JV7_2_21_MG_FD_188632 | JGI IMG/M metagenome (GOLD analysis project Ga0255052, IMG submission 188632) | Seawater microbial communities from Jervis Inlet, British Columbia, Canada - JV7_2_21 | ecosystem: Environmental > Aquatic > Marine > Inlet | place: Canada: British Columbia | collected... | reverse complement strand
CCGCCAATCCACGACTGGTCTGATCTCGTCTGGCCGCAGGACATCAGAAACTGCGCTACCTGTCATGACGAGACCAATACCAATACGCCGCAGGCAGGCAACTGGCTAACCGTGCAGAATCGCGCGAGTTGCGGTACCTGCCACTATGACGATGGCATCCCCGACAGCGGGCACGACTATGCCATCGAAGATGGCATTCATCCGCTGGGCCTGGTGCTAACGGATGACACGCAATGTGTCACTTGCCACGGACCGAATTCGACGGTCGCCAATGGCGATGTACGCGTTGAGAAAGCACATGAGCTTGCGACGCAGATCGCAGGTGAGAGCTTCCAGTACAATATCCTGAGTGTCACGAACACGGCGCCCACAGAGTTCCCCGTCGTGAACTTCTCCGTTACGGATCCGACCAACGGCGATGCGCCGTACGATATTCATACCGCTCCGGAATTCACGACCTGCGCGGCCGGCGCCAGCCGCCTGGCAATCGGCGTTGCCTGGAGTACAACGGACTACACGAATACGGGCAGTGGCGCGAGCCCGGCTCAGCCGATCAGCATGAACCCGCTGAACGCGTGTGGCGGTAACTCGACGACCGTTGACAATGCGGTCTTCACCGTAACGTCGACGGTAGCCATTCCGGCGAATGCGGCCGGTACCGCGGCGGTTACGATCGATGGTCATCCGGCGGTCGATATCGACGGCACGATCGAGCGGATTGCGGTCACGAATGCCGTGGCTTACTCGATAATTGACGACACTGCGCCGGTACCACGCCGCAACGCCGTTGCGATCGAGAAATGCCAGGAATGCCACAACAGTCTTGCGATGCACGGCAATAATCGCACTGACAATGTTGAAGTTTGCGTGACCTGCCACAATCCGAACGCGACGGACGTCAACCGGCGCAATCCGCCTTGCAGCGACACGCTCGGTACGGATGACGTACCGATCGACATGAAGCGCATGATCCATCAGCTTCACGGCTTCACCAAGTCGGGGGTCGCTTACGATGTCTGCGGATTCGGCAACAGCCCGCATACCTTCGACTTCGTCTATTCGGGCCACCTGAACAACTGCGAGGGCTGTCACCAGCCGGGCGGTTATTACCCCGTTGATCCTGCGGCAGTCCTCGGCACGACGATCTCGGTCGGCGCCGACCCGGCTTCGCCGGTGGATGATGTAGTCATTTCGCCCAACGCTTCTGTCTGCTCGAGCTGCCACACCTCCAGCGTGGCCAGGTCGCACATGGAGCAGAACGGCGGTGATTTCGCGGCGACGAAGAGCGCGGACAGTGTGCTGATCTCATCCGGCGTCGAAACCTGCAGCATCTGCCACGACCCGGGCCGCTCTGCGGATGTGGGTGAGGTACATGGCGTAGCCGACTTCCAGTTCAATTGATCGCGGGAGAGGATGCTGCCATGAGGCTGCTCACAGTAGTAATCGCAGGAATCATGCTTGCTGGCCTGTCCGTCGGTACCGCTGACGGACAGGAACCCAGCTATAGCCGGGAGGGTGCTGACACTTGCCTGTCCTGCCACGAAGAAGACGCGATGCTCGCGATATTCGGCACCAAGCACGCCGTGCCGTCGGACCCCCGTAGTCCATTCGGGCATGGCCAGCTGCAATGCGAAGCGTGTCACGGGCCGGGCGATGATCATGCCGGCCGGGTTCGCCGGGGCCAGGAAAGGCCATCGATACCGTTCTTCAGTTCTACCGGCACGTCGTCTGTCGAAGAACACAATGGCCAGTGCCTCGATTGCCACAACAGTGATGTCGGCTTCGGCTGGCATGCCGGCGCACACCCCGTCGACGAAGTCGCTTGTGTTGACTGCCATAACAGTCACGCGCGGGTCGATGATGTCTTGCAGACCTCCACGCAACCCGAGGTCTGCTTCGACTGCCACCAGCTGCAGCGCACCGAAACGATGAAGGCCTTCTCGCACCCGTTCCTGCAGGGGAAAATGGACTGCAGCAGCTGTCACAGCCCGCACGGCGATAACGCAGCGACGCAGCTCGCCCGGCAAACGGTCAACGATACCTGCCAGCAATGTCATGCCGAGATGCGCGGTCCGTACTTGTGGGAGCACGCACCGGTCAGCGAGGACTGTGGACTCTGCCACGCCCCGCATGGCTCGAACCATCCGGGCATGCTGACGAAGCGTGCACCGCTCCTGTGCCAGAGCTGTCACTCGCAGATCGGTCATCCGAGTATCGCGTACGGCACCGAGGGCCTTGCCTCCGACATGCCGTCGCGTTACCTGCTGGGACAGAGCTGTATGAACTGCCACTCGCAGGTACACGGCTCGAACCATCCTTCCGGCACCAAACTAATGCGATGACGATGATGACCAATAATTCGAAACTGCCCTACGTTCTGACCGCGGTCGGAGCTATCGCCCTGGCGCCTGCAGTTAACGCGCAGACCGTCGATACCAGCGACTGGGCATGCGAGTACTGTCCGTTCGAGGAAGGCCACCAGGGCGACTACGAGGTCGGCGCCACAAGCGTCAGTGACGCCAGTGCCTATTTCGGCAATGCCACGGGCTATGACGAGGACGGTGTTTACGGCAACGTTGATGGACAGGGTTCCTACGCCGGCGACAAGCATCGTATGCGCTGGACTCTCGAGGACCTCGCGCTCGATTCGCGCGCTGCGGAACTCGATGGTGGCCGGCAGGGTAAATTTGACTACAACCTGGCGTGGCGGGAACTGCCGCGACGGGAGTTCCTGACAACGTCGACAATTTTTGCACAATCCGGCGGCGACACATTGCTGCTTCCCGCAGGTTGGGTAAACGCAGCGCTAACGACGGGAATGACCGAGCTCGATGCCAGCCTGGTCAGTCGCAATATCGAGAGCGATCGCAGAGTCTACGAGATCGGTGGTCGCTACCTGCCAACGAACCGATTCAGCTTCTCCGCCAATTACCGGCGCCAGGAGAAAGATGGTCTGAACATCTACGGTGGCTCTACATTTACCAATGCGAGCCTGCTGCCGATGCCGTTCGACTACGCGACGGACGAGGTCGACATCGGCGTGCGCTACAGTGGCGATAACAGCTTTGTCTCGCTGAGCTGGTATTTGTCGGACTTCGAGAACGAGAACCTGTCCCTGCAATGGGAAAATCCGTTCACACCCACCACGGGCGCAGAAACGCTCGCGATGGCACAGGCGCCGGATAGTGAATTTTCGCAAATCACACTCGCGGCCGGGTTCTCCTATCCGGACCTGCGCACGGTAATGAGCCTGTCAGCCTCAATCGGCGAAATCACACAAAGCTCGGCATTGCTACCGTATACGACCAACGCGAACGTCGCGGCCGATCCGCTGCCACGGTCGGCGCTCGACGGCAGCATCGATACCACGAATTTTGCGTTTTCTGTCACGTCGAGGTTGTTCGAAAAAGCCAGAATCAAGTTCAGCTATCGTTACGACGAGCGCGACAATACAACGACCCAAGACACCTGGAACCGTGTCATCACGGATATCGTGGTCAGCGGCGACCTGGAACTGAATATCCCTTACAGTTTCGAACGTTCGCTCGTCAGTCTGAGCGGCGATTACGACTTGTTCGACAGTGTGCGGCTGTCGGCCGGTTACGACTACCGGGAGACTGAACGTGACTTCCAGGAAGTCGCTTCGCAGGAAGAGAACACGGGCTGGGGTCGCGTTCGATGGCGCCCGGGACAAACAGTTCAGATTGACGTCCGCGGTGGCGCAGCCAAGCGAGACGTCGACCTCTATGACGAAGCTGTGGCCGTAAGCCTTGGCCAGAACCCGCTGATGCGCAAGTACAGCCTCGCCTACCGCTACCGCGAGTTCGGTGAACTGACGTTCACCTGGTCGCCGCTGGAAGCACCTGTGTCGATAACCGTCAACGGCCTGTACGCGGATGACAGCTACTCGCAATCACAGCTGGGACTGACAGCGGGCGACGAATTGAGCCTCTCGGGCGACTTCAGCTGGTCGTTCTCCGAGAACGGCTCCCTGTACGTCAATATTGGTTCGGACTCTCTGCAGTCCGAGCAGGCTGGCAGTGAGTCGTTCGGCGCCCCTGACTGGTACGCGACGAACGATGACGATTTCACGACGATCGGGGCCGGCTTCCGTGTACAGCAAATCGGTGAGAATTTTGATCTGCAACTCGACTATTCGCACTCCGACGGCACGTCGAAGATCAACATCGATTCGGCCGCGGGAGCGCCTGACCAGTTCCCCGACCTGACTACTGATATCGATTATCTGCGGCTGCGTCTCGGTTACCAGCGATCCGAGCGCCTCGGATTCGACCTGAGCGTCAGCTACCAGCAACTCCAGGCAGACGACTGGGCATTGCAGGGCGTGGCACCCGATACGATTCCTGAGGTGCTGTCGCTCGGCGCCATGCCGTACGACGAGGACTCGCTCTGGATCGGAATCGGCTTCCGCTACAGCATGTAAGAACAATAAAGAGGGTCAGAGTCATATTCCAGCAAACATTGGAATATGACTCTGACCCTCTTTCTATCTAGAAGCGGAAGGTAATGCCCGCGAAGGTCTCGACTTGCGTCAACAAATTGCCATCGAGTCTTACCGCGCAAACATTGGCATTCGGCCCCGTCGAACAAAAAATCTCGCTACTGCTATTAAGTAACGTGCCATGAGCCCGTGCCTCGACACGAACCCCGACGCGCGCAGTCGGCATGAACATCACTCCTACACCGATGGAGCCGGAAAAAAACGTATCGTCGCTTGAGTCAGCAGAGTTCGCCCGGATGTGCGTGGCACCGAGCGTGGCGGCAAGGTACGGACGTGCCTTGTCACCGTCGCCCTGATAGGTACCGCCGAGCTGCAGGATGTGAATATCGACATCCACCTGCGGATCCGGACCAACCGGACCGCTGTAAAGTGCTTCCGAGCTTTGCTGCGAGTAAAAGATCTCCCACTGCGTATTGCTTCTGTGCGGAAAATTGACGATCAGCCCGAAGCTCGACGAGTCCTCCATCTCATACTCTGACGGGGTATCGGTCGGGTCAGCGGACTCGAACGTGCCACCGAGGCGGTAGCCCGCAAACGGCGTTATCTCTATTCCGTTGCCCTGCGCGCCAGCGAGTATTGGCACAAAAATCAGGGCGGCAAACAGGTATCGACTCATTCGACTCGGGGCTCCGTATCCTTCAGAAATCGTATTAGGTCAATCGGGCGCCGGAAAGTCCAATTCTCGCATCAACTCCTTGAAGCGCTCGTCCTGGCCGACTTCGTCCGCAACCGGCCACCCCATGTAGTCCAGCGAAATCAGTTGCAGAAACATTGTTGCAGGATGATGCGTATCGGCCATTTCGCGCGCGAGCTCAACGAGCTCGGCCGACTTCCCCTCGAGAAGATAGAGATACCACATGCCCGGATCCAGGCTGTCAGGATCCTGCGCGTGGCGCTCGAGAATTCGATCTCGACTCCGTACGTATGGTCCATCACGCCCGCAAGCCCGGTGCGCCCATGCGATCCATGACTCCGTGAGCATTCGTCGTCCGGCAGCCGTCATCCTGTCTGCCACCGCTATCTGTTCTGCCGATTCGTCGCAATGCCCGGCCAGGGACAAGGCAACCGCGTGCTTGATATAGGACCAGGCACTGCTCGGATGGAAACGGTTCCACTCGCCGAATGCTTCGGCCGCTGCTTCGAAATTCCCGGCATAAAGTTCGGTGATGCCGACTGCGTGCATGGAACTGCCGTCAAGAGGGTCGATCCCGATCGCCTTCTGAGCCATCTCTCTCGCACGCTCAAAACGCCTCGTAGCCCACAGAAAATCGGCATAGCGATGGTACGGTGCCGGACTTTGCGGCATCAGCGCGATCGAGGCCTCGTAGGCTTCTTCAACGTCGGCCCAGTCCCTGCTGAGGTACTGCAGCATCGTCGCCAGCGCCGTATGTGATTCAGGCAGATTCGGAGCAAGCGCCACGGCCGAATACGCAGCATTTCGCGCTTCGCCCATCAACGCAGGATTATCGTAAATGCCGTAAAAAATCATTTGCGACAGAGCGTCGGCAAAGTCAGCATAGGGCTGGCCGAACTGTGGATCGAGACGAATCGCCTCGCGCAGTTCATCGAGTCCCTGATCGATGGATTCCAGATTCGTCGCCTGGATGAGATGATGACCGCGGAGGTACCGCCGGTAGGCCTCGGGGTTGTCGGTACTGCCGGACACGGCCGACGCATCGCTCTCCCCGGAAATCCGCAATTGCAGGCTGTCTTTTATAGCCGCAACGATCGAACGTTCCAGGTAGATGGCCTCGTCCAGTGGTCTTACGAGACGCTCGCCCCAGATCTGCGAATCGTCATCAAGATTGGTGAATGACGCGGATATCACGATATTGTCACCATGAACCTCGAGCTTGCCTCGGATCGCGCTGTCGGCGCCAAACTCCTGTTTCAGTGCGCCTTCCTGGAACGGTGTTGCCGCAAACCTGAACGACGCCGTCTTCGATACAACCCGAAGGCCCGGAATCCCCGACAACCAGTTGATCAGATTCTCCGCAATGCCATCCGACAGGTATCTGAGTTCCTCGTCGCCGCTGCTATTTTCGAACGGCAGAACCACAACTGACTGGGATACAGCCGCTTGCTTTGCGCCCGGCTCGACAATCGCTGGAGTTGCTCGCCAATACCCGATGGTTGCCATCAGCGTCGCAACGGCAAAGACCGTATAGGAGCTCAGCTCGGGCCCCGAGAACTGCTGCCGGCCGGCTTCACCGTGGCGCCAGTTCCAGACGATGCCCACCGGAAATAGCCCAATCGCGACGATCATGCCGGCGGTCAGGAATCGCGTATCGAGATCGTAGTTATTAATGAAAAATTCGATGGCCTGCAGCAGCACGAACGCAACACTGGGCCAAGCGATCAGAACACGCCAGATACGGCGCTCCCGAAATTGTTCTATTAATCCCCCCATGCATCGGGGAGTTTAACCTGAAAAAGCGAACGGCCCCATTGCGGGGCCGTCGCTTTACCTTCCTGTCGGGTTTACGCTAGTTCTGGTACGTAACCCGCACATAGCCGACAGTTCCCGGCAAATCGTGCGATACCGGGCTCATGCCGATGACACCGCAGGCATCACATACCGGCGGGTCTTCATCAAGCAGATTGTTGAGGCCAACGCTGACCGTCAACGCATCGTCCATGATGTCCGGATTCCAGCTCAGACGCAGGTCCGTAAACATGGCCGAATCCAGCGTGCTGCCACTGTCGAGGGTCATCTCATCAACCCAACGGAACCGCAGCGAACCCTGGAATCGGTTCATGTTCCAACCAACCGTCGTCACCGCACGCCACTCGGGGAATGCACGGAAGAATGTCTCGTCAGGATGTGTGCCGGTCAAATCGTTGACCGATTGCGTACCGTCCGGATTATTGGTCGTTTCCTTGTACTCATCCAGGTGCGTCGCATCGATATTCAGTGTGAACGTACCGGCGCCCGTCTCCGGACTCAGGTAGCTGAACGCGATGTCGTAGCCGGAAGCATCGATACCACCGATGTTCCGGAGCTCGTTTTGCACCGTATCCAATTGGCCGGAACTCGTTCTCGGCGTATTGTCGCAGAAGAGCGGATCGAGCGTCTCGACACAGGCGTCGATCAATTCGCCAGGGCTAATTCCCTGCACGGCATCGGTGATCTCCACACTGTAGTAGTCGATGGACAATGTCATGCCATCTGACCACGCGATGCCCTCGGACCATGCCGGGCTATAAACGAAGCCAAATGTGACGTTGTCGGACTCTTCCGGCACCAGCTGGTCATTGCCGGTCGACAGTGCAGACAACTGCGGGTTGATCTGACCCAGTCCCGGTGCGACGCCGAGCGTGGCACAGTTCGCCTGGATGTTCGCCGGCTGAGGCGTGTCGCGGCCGCCAGCCCCCGAACCGAGGATTGCCGTGTAGTCGGCGCAGGGATCGAGGAATGTGAAGTCCTCACGTGCAGCACCGCCGAAGAGCTCGCCTATGCCCGGTGCCCTGAAGCCCGTCGAGAACGAACCGCGGAACGACAGCTGATCGATTGGCCGCCACAGGGCACTTGCCTTGTAGGTCGACTTGGATCCCGACGTGCTGTAGTCGGAGGCTCGTGCCGCCACATTGATTTCGAGCAGATCAGCAAGTGCAGCGCCTGAAATCAGGGGAATATTGAGCTCACCGTAGAACTCGGTGACATCGAAGCCACCGTCCGTCGGTCCCGACGGGATTCCGGCCGTATCGCCGCTCGCCGCGATCGGATCAGGTCGGAACGAACCGGAGTGATCTCGGTATTCCACGCCCGCTGCGAAGCCCATCATTCCACCGGGCAACTCGGCAACATCGCCACCAAAATTAAACGCGTAGGTCTTCAGCGTCTGCTCGCTGAAGTCACGCTGTGTATAGCTAACGAAATCGAGCATGGCCTCTGTGATCGAGCCAGCTTCGTTCGACCCCGGAGGTGCCGTCTGGCCACCGAAGAAATTGAACGGCACGCAACCTGGCGTCGCGTTGCACACAGCCAAAGGACCCATCGCGACCTGAAGCTTGGCCGCATTGTGCGAGTTGTACTTCTCCTGGAAACCGCGGTTGTCACCGTAGCCTGCCGTCAGATCCCAGTAGAAGTTGCGATTCGCGCCCTGGAGTTCGCCTTCGAGTCCCGCCGTGATCATGTAGGTATTGACGTCCTGGAAAAACAGGCGTCCACCAGACTCGAGTGGCCTGCGGCCGAAGAATTCGAGGTTGCCGTTAGCCACCGATAGCTCCAGACCCGTAAAGTTGTACGGATTGTCCGCCCCAATGACGAAATTATCGGTTATGCGGGTTCCGCAGCCGGCACCCAGACACAGCGGTTCCGGCGCGCCTTTGGTCTCCGACGTGCGGTTCGTGTACGACGCACGCGCGAACATAGTTACGTTCGGTGCGAGATCATGTCGCACGTTCGCATAGACGTTGACACGCTCGTTAGGCGTCCTGAGGAAGTTGAATCCCGCTCCGTTGTAGTTGAAACGATCGGCGGACGAAAACGCGTGGAAATCCGCGCCGCCGTCAGGATCGTTGGGATCCCACTGCGGAATGTTTGCCCCGCCGTCATTCAGGACACCGTCGTTCAGCGTAATGTCCTGAAAACCACCACCAGGCCCGATGTTCGGTCCGAAGACCAGGCGCGCCTGCGGCGTAAATGATGAGCAGCGCGTTCCCGATACGTCACAACTCGTCGTGTCCGGTACCGGATACGCCGAACGCGCGCGATCCCAAGTCTCGACGCCGCGCTCATCCCTGTAGCCCATGCTCAGTACGAGGTGCGTCGTGTCATTGCCGCCGCCCCACAGGCCCGAAAACTCGTAGGACTCGCCGTCGCTGTCGGACAGGTAACTGCCGGCCTGTGCGTCCAGCCTGAAACCTTCGTAGGTCTGCCGGGTGATGATGTTCACCACGCCGCCAATAGCGTCCGAACCGTAGATCGCCGACGCGCCGTCCTGGAGTACTTCGACGCGCTCGATGACGTTGTCCGGAATCGTGTTCAGATCAACCGCACCGGGTACGCCTGACGCTGACGCGCCTGCAATCCAGCGTTTGCCATCGACAAGCACCAGTGTGCGCTTCGCGCTGACATTGCGAATAGACAACTGCGCCGCGCCGGCACCGATCCCCGAGCCATCCTGCGGGAAGCCGGAGTTGCCCGGTACGTTGAACTGCGAGTTGATCGCCGAACCCGATATCGGTAGCTGCTGCAATGCATCAGCGAGATTGGTCAGGCCTGTATTTTCGATGTCTCCCGCACCGATCTCCATGATTGCTACGGGTTGATCCAGCGGATTGCGCCGAATGCGCGACCCCGTTACGACGACTTCTTCCATTTCGTCGGCCCCTTGCGCATGCGATGTCTCTGCGGGCGCAAGTGTCATGCCAAGAACCAGGGCAGATGCCGCCCCGACTGCTACTAGTGGAGTTCTCATTGATCCTCCTCCTGTTAAGAACCAAGCGTTGCATTTCGACAACGAAACAGCGATTTCGCAATCGAAACCGGAACCGATCCGTGCTTTTGTGTTTCTTAAGTGACAGCAGGACCAGCTATTAGTTTCGAACCGTACCTTAAAAGGTTAGTAGAAGCTCGCTGCAATGCAATGTTGCGTTTTGGCAACATTGAAGGAAAAGGGGTCAGAGTCAATTTACGGCCGCGGAGGCAACGTTTCTCCATGGCCGTAAATTGACTCTGACCCCTTTTTTCTAGAGCTCGTCTTCGGCGACGACGACGAGACTGTCTTCGGATTTTAGCGTAAAGACTGTGCTCTTCTCGGGGATCAGCTGTACGCCATTATTGGCGTCCTTGTTATTCTCCAGCGCTTTCATTTTCACGCCAATGCAGACTTCGTCGCGGCGCTGAGCGATTCGGATCATGTCGGCAAAGGTCAACTCGAGCGGCAACTCGTCAAAGTAAAGTGATGCGGGTTTCAGGTAAATCTCCGAGCCATCTTCCTGGAATATGTCGTCGTAGACCTTCTCGATGTCCCGGCTCTCGGATATCTGCGCCATTATCATGCTGATGAGCCGATTCGAGATGATGACGTCCTGCACGCCTGCGCGTGCGACCAGTGAATAGTTTTGTGAATCGAGAATCTCGGTGATTAGTTTCGTGTTGCTGCTTTCGTCCGGGTACTGGCTGAAGATCCTCCGCAACAACAGTAGCGCGACGATGTTCTCTGAGTCGACGCGACCCGTATCGATCCCGGCTCCCGAGTCGTCGGAGCCTGCGAGAATGATGATGTTGTCGTAGGCGAATGGTTGCAGCGACATCAGGTCGTCGAGGCTGAGAAAGTCCTTCTCGATGAGCCTGATCTCGATGTTGCGGATCTCGCGATTGAGCACTGCGATTTCCTCACGCTGCTGGTCACTCGGCGACTTGAGCAACACATCGATCTGGCTGCCCTCGATAATGTAATCGGCGAATTCGCGCAGGATACCCGGCGACTTGAAATTCCAGCCGATCATCAATTCACGCTCCACGCGCTGCTCATTGCGATGTGCCGAGACCGCAAAGTCCCGGGGCTCGGCAACCGCCTTATCCCGGAAATCTATCGTCGAATCGTCATCCGCGATGATCAGTACTTCGTCATCATCGGCGAGCGTCCGCGTGTGTTCCGGATTGATCAGGATATTTCCATCACTCGTGCGAATGCCGATTGGTACGCCGTCCGGAAAATGAAAGACCGCTTCACCGAATGTCGCGCCTTTCCAGTCCGCGTCAAAAAAGTACATCTCGCAACCGTCGAATGACAGGATTTCGTTGTAGACCACCGATAGCCCGACCGAGCGAGACGTCTGCACGAGCAGCTTCGCCAGTACGTCGCTCGTATTCACGGTGACGACGTGCTCGGGGAAACTCGATCGTACGATCTCGCGATGAGTCGGATTGAATATTTCGACAACGACACTGAAGTCCTCATCGCGTGTTGCACGACCCATTGTCGCGAGCACGGTCTGGATGCCCTTCGCATCGCTGGCCGCTTTGTCCTCGGCACCGTCGGTGTCGTCGCAATTCGCGAGGATAATGACGGCCTTCGCGCTCTCGATCGAAACCATGTCGAGATTGGCAAGTGTCGAAACGTCTCCGCTACGAGTCACGACGCGGG
>Ga0255052_10003133_pt1 | contig 11619 bp, 9 predicted proteins | sample JV7_2_21_MG_FD_188632 | JGI IMG/M metagenome (GOLD analysis project Ga0255052, IMG submission 188632) | Seawater microbial communities from Jervis Inlet, British Columbia, Canada - JV7_2_21 | ecosystem: Environmental > Aquatic > Marine > Inlet | place: Canada: British Columbia | collected... | reverse complement strand
CGCTCCGGCAGCGGCTGTCATTTCCTCACGGGGTACCCGAGGTAATATCGTGTCGTTCATGCTTGGATCTTCCTTATGGTCGTTGTCCGCTCGATGAATGTCTCCATACGCGGAGGTATGGACAGCGACGCCGGAATCTCGTCCCGCCCGATACGGCGGTCCAATTCCTCGTGCCAATGGTAGATTCTGCGTTCCTGAAAACTCAGCTTGCAGCCTTCAAATGCACAGGACGTTGCAGCTTTTTGCAGATACGGCGCAATCTCCAGGTCTTCCTCAAGAATACGTTCGAAATTTCGCATGCGTGCGTCCCACAATTCATGCCGTTCACCTGCTCCCCAGTCCGGAGAAAACCAGTGGCAGTCCACTTGCATAGAAGTGTCACTTAACGGCCAGAACAAGAGGAACGGGATGCCTGTGGGAGCAACAGGCGTCACCAGGTTCGGATAGAGGTTATACGACACATTGACTCGGCCCGGAAACTCGCCGATAGCCGGAAACGTGGGCATGCCTGGAGTGCCCGGATCGACCCAGTCCGGATCGCTATTGGGAGTCAACATCAGGGAATGGCCGTTGTGCCAGAGAATGTTCTTGCTACCCCGGCAGTCCAGGAAACGGCCAGCTGTATCGGCATGCACGGTTCGCAGATGATAAACCTCGAGGAACGCCTCCAGCATCATTTTGCAATTGCACTCCACGACATGGCTGCTGCTGGCAATGTGACGAATCGTGTCAGGGTCAAACTGCCGCCACTGTTCTGCGATAGGACCCATGTGGTCTTTCAGTGGCTCTGCGTGTGCATCCTCATTGAGGAATACCCACTTGCCGAAAGACTCGCAGCGTACCTCCTTCAGACTGTGGCAGTTGAAATCCAATTCGCCAAAATCTTCCCGCTCTGGAACGCCGACCAGCCGGCCTTCCAGATCGTACCGCCAGCCGTGAAACGCGCAGGCAAATCCTCCTTTGAGTCTTCCGGATGTGGTCTTGACCAGTGGCCCACCACGATGTTGGCATGTGTTGTAGAAGGCACGGATCCTTCCATCCCCGCAACGCACGATCACTACTGGTGAGCCGGTTTTTTCCCAGGTTACGAAACTGCCCGATTCGCGGATTTGGTCAGCATGACACCCATACAACCAGGACCGGTCCCACAGCCTCTCTTTTTCCAGTTGCAGAAACACGGGGTCGGTATAGCGGCCGGCCGGAATAGTCGGCAGAGACCCGAAATCATCCGGCCGTCCCTGGTGCGGCCGTTTCGACTCGAAGCCCTCAATAATGCGGTCAAAATGCCCCTGCTTCATCAGTATCAATGAACCCCCAAATTTACGGCACGTGACGCGACAACCGGGTGTCATCATCGAGCGATTCAGACCAAGACCCGGGACGGCAGCTATTGTATCATTGCAGATGCTGTTTTTGAATTTCTTTCAAAAACGTATTGTGCGACAAATAGCGACTCGCGCCTTATGCTTCGCTTTGCGCACCTGACTCTCAAACCTGATAAAAAGGCATGGGAATGGATTTTCAACTCACAGACGAACAGATCGAATTGCGCGACAGCGTGCGCCGCTACGCCGTGGAACGTTTGATTCCGATCGCCGAGGAAATCGAAAGCAGTGGCGAACCGCCGACGAGCGAATTGGTCAGCGAGTTTGCGGAAATGGGCTATCTTGGCATTAGCATATCCGCGGAACTGGGTGGACAGGGCCTGAGTAACCTGGAGGCGCTGCTGGTCGTCGAGGAACTCGGCAGAGTTTCCAGTGCCGTCGGTTTTCCTGTGTTCGAGGCCAACGTTGGCCCGGTGCGTGCCATTGAACGATTCGGAGACAAAGCGCTGGTGGAATCTGTAGTTCCTGCCGTTTGCGCTGGCGAAAAAATGGTCGCCATCGCGATGTCCGAACCACAAGCGGGAACAGCACTGACGGACCTTAAATCTCGCGCCACGGTGGCAAACGGCGAGGTCGTGATCAACGGTGCCAAGCGATGGTGCTCAGGCGGTAATCACGCAGACGGTTACCTTGTCTACTGCAGGTTCACCGACGAGCCCGGCGCCAAGTCGATTGGTGCAGTCTATGTTGAGAGTGGTACCGAAGGTCTGAGCTTCGGCCAGCCCGAGCATTTGATGGGATTCCGTGGCATCCCGTCGTCCGACATATTCCTGGACCAGGTTCGGGTTCCGGAAACGAATATAGTTGTCGGGGCCGGCGGATTCGGCAAACTGATGGCAGCCTTCGATCTCGAACGATGCGGCAATGCCACCATGGCATTAGCCCAGGCGTCCGCGGCTCTCGATGACGTGACCGTGTACGTCCAGGAGCGGCATCAGTTTGGCAAACCAATTGTTGACTTTCAGGCCGTACAATTGAAACTCGCCGAAATGGCGATGCAGGTCGAGGCCTCGCGTTTACTGATCTGGAAGGCTGCTGTGGATGCGGACCAGGGCTTTCCGAGTATCCGCGCCTCAAGTATCGCAAAGTGCTTCGCCAATGAAATAGCCCGATCGGTCACCGGAGATGCGCTGCAACTAATGGGTGGTTACGGGTACTCAAAGGAATATCCGATGGAGCGCAGATTTCGCGATGCATGGGGATGGGGAATCGCCGGAGGCGCCATCGATATTCAAAAGGTGAACATCGCCAGTGCAGTCGTCGGCAGGCGTTTCAACCAGCGAAGCTGATATCCACCTCAATTGCACCGTGCAATGGACAGATGAGGCGGCAGATACAACTGGCCTAAAGACTTCTTTGCCCAATGAAATTTCCTTTGGCGATTCCCGCCGATGACCGACGTGTTTGCTAGTATAATGAAGTTGAATATCATTCAAAATGTGGACTTGATTGAAACTGATTCGGAGATAGAGAAATGATGACATTCCTGGCGAGAATGAACGTGAAAGAGGACAGGGTTGAAGAATTTGTCCGCATTGCTCTGGAATTGACCGAGAAAGTACGCAAGCTGGAACCGGGTACTGTGAATTACGAATTTTTCAAACTCCGGGACGAGCCGCTGGGCTATGCCGTATATGAGCAGTTCACTTCAGAAGAAGCTGAGGAAGCACATCGCGACACACCCCATTTCCATGAGCTCGCTCCGGGCATGATCGACTGTATCGACGGAACCTACGTGCGAGAGTTTCTAGATCCGATTCGATGAGAGGGAGCAGAACATGACTTCTGGACTGGAAAGCAGCAGAGTTCAGGCGACGACACTGGGCGACTTGCTGTTGACAGCGGCTGATCGTTCCCCCGACCGGGCGGCCGTAATATTGCCGAACCAGCGGATAACATTCGCCGAACTCCGCGAACAGTCGATTAAACGGGCACTCAGTCTGCAGGCGCTCGGTATCGGGCCAGGCCATCACGTTGGCCTCTTAATGCCGACCGGCATGGACTTTGTGGTCACAATGTTCGCCAATGCGCTGCTTGGCGCCGTGACGGTTCCGATCAACGCACGTTATCAACCGCCGGAACTGGCCTACGTAATCGAAAACGCCGATCTGAGAGCGGTCTTGACGACGGACGAGATCGCAGAGGCCGTCAACTTCGTGGATCGTCTGCACCGCGCTATTCCGGCCATCGCCGAGGGCGATCCCGAAGATCTGCAGCTCGATGAAGCGCCGATGCTCCGAAATATTATTCTACTTGGCGAGTCGAGAGCTGCCGGAATGCTCGATCAGCCGAGTTTCGAGGCGCTGACCGAGCAGGGTGACACACAGTCACTGCACCTCAAGAGGCTGCAGGTACGCCTGGGTAACATCGCGCTGATTCTCTATACGTCCGGCACGACGGCCAATCCGAAGGGCTGCATGATCTCACACGAGGCTATTGTCCGAACCAGCGCTGCATTGGCGGAACGCTACGAGCTCGGTAGTGAAGACAGCTTCTGGTCGCCATTGCCAATGTTCCACATCGCCGCAATCCTCCCGCTCGCAGCGATATTTAGCCAGGGAGGCACCTACGTTACCACCCAGTATTTCGACGCCGGCGAAGCGCTGAGAATGATGGAGGAAGAACGGGTCACTGCGACGTACCCGTGTTTCTGGACGATCATGTCCGACCTTGTGGACCACCCGGACTTCGATAAGACCGATCTCACGCACATCAAACTGATGAACGCGAATTTTGCGGTGCAGCCTCCCGAAATCGGCGAAAAAATGAAGAAAGCGTTGCCGAATGCCGTATTCGTCGGCACCTTCGGCATGACGGAAACGGCTGGCACAGTGACCACGAGCCGCCTTGACGCTACGGAAGAACAACAATTCACGCGCCTCGGCACTCCCCTTTCCGGCATGGAAGTGAAAGCCGTCGATCCCGAATCGGGCCTCGAGGCAGCTCCGGGTGAAAAAGGCGAAGCGTGGATACGAAGCTACAGTACGTTCACGCGCTACTACAAGTCACCGGAAAAGACGGCCGAGGCCCTGGATGATGAGGGGTGGTTCCATTCCGGGGACCTCATTTCAATCGACGAAGATGGCCAACTGATGTTCCACGGGCGCCTGAGGGACATGCTGAAAGTCGGCGGCGAGAACGTCGCCGCCGTCGAGATCGAAAGTTACCTGCAGCAACACGACGCTGTGAAGCTGGCCCAGGTGGTTGGGGTACCCGACCGTCGATTGACCGAAGTTGCCGCCGCCTTCATCGAGCTCGAACCGGGAAGCGATGCCAGCGAGGAACAATTGATCGAGTTTTGTAAAGGCAAAATTGCGGGCTTCAAGATTCCACGCTACGTCCGATTCGTGCAGGAATGGCCGATCTCATCGACGAAAATCCAGAAGTTCCGCCTGCAAGAGGAGATTTGCAAAGAGCTTGACCTTTAACTAGCGCAACAAGGAGAAGCACATTCATGGCGATGGGTCATCGAGCCCGATCGCCAACAACAGATTACCCGGCATATGATTGTATATGCCGTAGCCCGAGTTGATGTAGAACATGCCGTTCGCGGCGACGCCACCACCACCGCTGAACGAACCGCCGCGGGCCATTTCGCCCGACACTGTTTCGAATTCCCGCACTGTATCCAGTTCCCACAATTGCTCGCCGGTTTCCCCGTCGTAGATTCGTAAACGGCCGTCCATGTGGCCGGCGATCACCGCACCCGGGATTGCTGCGATAGCCTGGGAGATGCCGGGATCACAGTTTTCCTTATCGCCGCAGACATCCAGTGCTGGTGTCGACCACTCCAGAGCACCAGTTTCGGCATCGATAGCGTAGATGCCCGGCCTGACCGGATCATCTGGACCGTATCGGTCATCATCGACGAGATAGTACATATCGTTGATTGGTACATAAATGCGCTGACCTTCGCTGGCCAGGCTAAAGTGAATTCCGCCCTGCACTCCACCTCGGCCGAGCTTGTTTTTCCAGAGCGTTTCCCCGCTATCCGGATCGATTCCCATGACATCACCGGATTTCTGTCCGCCGATGAGAATATCGCGTCCATTACCGAGCGAAACGAGAATTGGCGACGCGCCAAAATCATAGTCAGGTCCATTCTCTACCGGGCAGTTGGACTGATCCACGACACCTTCGATCAAACACGCGACGTTCCAGGCGTCACTCTGCGTTTGCTGGCTGACCCAAAGCTTCTCCCCACTATCCAGATCGTAAGCAATAATGGCATCGGAGTTCCCGTCCGCGGGCGACGAGTAATTTTCCCCGGTGCCGACATACAGGCGGTTACGTTGCAAATCGATAGTCGGGCTGTTCCAGATCGGGGCACCCGAAGGAGCAAGAACCCTCGTACCGGCACTCGTCTTGCTGGCCTCGGCGGGGGCCTCAGAAATCGTATGGCCTTTCCAGACCATCGCTCCGGTCGTCGCGTCGAGTGCGACAACCGCCCCTCTGAAAGTACAACACTCGTAGTTCGGGTTGCTCGCCGAGACGACTTCGAGTGAAGAAACCGGCACATAAACACGGCCACCTGCCAACGCCATTGCAGCCGTCACAGTGGCGTCGGGATGGTCGTCTACCTTGACCTTCCAACGCAATTCGCCAGTGCGTGCATCGAGTGCGTAGACTCTCGCCAGCAGGTCCGCAAAGTAAATCGTAGGTTGAGGATCGTCATCTGCAGCGGACCAGGGAGAAATGACTACTGCCGTACGAACTTCGGCCGTGGCCCTGAACGACCAGCGCAGACAGCCGGTTTGAGCATCCAGAGCACGAACCGTACCATCAGGGCCGCCAAAATAGATCGCGCCTCCGCCGAATGCCGGCTGCGAGCGCGCCTTGATTGCGTTCGGGTAAGCAAAGGCCCATTTGACCTCAAGCGCCGAGACGTCCGCCCGGGAAATTCCCCCGGTCTCCGCCGGCTGAAATCGCGAGTTAGCATGATCGACGCCCCATCCCAGCGAGACCGGAATACTGCTCGCCGCAAAGCCATGATCCGCATCGCAAAGGGGAGGCTGTTTCTCTTCCGGCATGTTACGGGGATTCTGACCCGTCAGGTACTCGGCAATAGCCACTCGACCAGCATCATCCAGCATCGAAGCCTGTTCTGTCATCGGCCCGCCTTCCATCGCTGCAAGCACGTTACGGGCGCCCATCATGCTGACGAACAGACGGCTCGGTGATTTGTACACGGCTTTGTCGTGGCATTCGGCACAATACTTCACATACTCTGCCTCTCCGGGGTGCGGCGCCTGCGGCGCACCCGCGGCAGCGGCGGCATCTTCTGCGGCAGGAGGCGCAGCTTGCTGACAAGCCACCAGCATCATGGCAATGAATATCGCACCGAAGTTCTTGTTCATACTGTTTCCCCCGAAGGATCTCAAACCAGTCAGGCTTTATTGAATGCAAAGCGCATTGTCGATCACGATTTCGCTACCGTTGACAAAGCGCGATTCGTCGGAGGCGAGGAATAACACGACGTTCGCCACGTCTTCCGGCGCCCCTAGCCCGACCGGACTCAGGTCCTCCTTGTTTTCCACGCCCAGGATAGAGGCCGCTTCCGCCACCATGGGTGTGTCGATCGCTCCCGGATGCAGAGAATTGACACGAATGTTGTAGCCGTTCATCTGGCAGTGAATCGCGATCGCCCTGCTCATAGCGGTGACCGCTCCCTTGGCCGCGCTGTAGGCGAAGTAAATAGGGTAGCCAAGCTTGGACGCTGTGGACGACATATTAATGATCGAGCCACCGCCAGACTCGGCCATCAGGCCCAGCGCATGCTTGCAACCCAGAAACGTCCCCTCGCTCATCACCGCGTTGTGAATGCGGAACGCTTCGAGGGTGCACTCTTCGGGACCTGCCATTTTTACAAACCCCGCGTTGTTGACCAGCACATCGAGCCGACCATGTTGGTCCCGGATGTCCTTGACAACGCCTGTCCAGTCGTTTTCGGATGACGCGTCCTGGTGCACGTAGGTAGCGTCACCTCCAGCTTCGCGGATCGCCGCCGCAGCCGCCTCGCCGGCGTCGTCCTGAATGTCGGTCATCACTACCTTCGCGCCCTCCCGGGCCAATACCTGTGCGTCGGCCAAGCCCAAGCCTTGGGCGGCCCCCGTTATCAATGCAACTTTTCCGTCTACTCTACCCAAGTTCATTCTCCCGTCAGATAGCGATGAAGATCGCTTTCAACCCTCATGTGCATAAATACTCTCATTCTTGTCGGCCCGCGCGCTCAAAATGTCGGACGGCCGAAAATGTTCTCCATGCTCATCGGCAAATCGGTCGCACATGGCAACAAAGCTGGCCAGACCCATAGTGTCTACGTAGGACAAGACGCCGCCGGTGTAAGACGGATAGCCCCAGCCCAGCAACGTCGACAGGTCCGCGACAACAGGGTCCAGTTCCTCCGTGGCCCAGAGTTCCGCTGCTGCCAGACTCTGAATGGCCAGCAAGCGCTGTTGCAGCGTTTCGAAGTCGAAATCGATGTTCATTGGCTTGAGAGAATTCTGCGCCTCAGCCAGGCCCGCTGGCGCATCGTCCATTCCCGAAGCCCACGCCGCATTTCGTATCAACGAAGGCGGCAGACCCTGCGCGAGCATTCTTTGCCCTTCCTCATCGTAGACCCGCTTGCAGGCGTCCACCAGGGACTTGTCGGCGGCGTCCTTCCGGAACTTCCGTGCGCGCTTGTTGATAAACAAACTTCGGATAATATTGCGCGCCACCGCCCCTCGCGTCAGTGCGGAAAACTCGCGTGACTCGATACGAAGACCCTGGTCGATGGAATTCACGGTGCTACCATTGAACAGGCAGCGCAGCGCAGCCAGTGGCGCAGGATAGTTGTGTCGATACTGCGCGCCGATCTTTGCGGTCTGTATTTGAAACAGCCGGCCGATGTTCATGTCATTCAATTTCGAGCCGCCGGGAATTCGAAATCCTTTTCGGTCCCACGGCTGCGAAGACATGCCCTGGTCGAGAACCCAATTCTCCGCAACATTCAGCAAGCCACCAGAGTCGGATACGGAGTCAATCATCCCAAGCTTCAAGGCCTCATCAGGACTGATCATAGTGCCATCGAGAATCATGGAGACAGCCTTTTCCAGACCAATCAATCGAGGTAGCCGTTGTGTACCACCGGCACCAGGTATCAGTCCCAGCGTGATCTCAGGCAGCCCCAGCTTTATCTCTTCATCATCGGCAACAACCCGGTAATGGCACGCCAGTGCCATTTCCAAACCCCCACCCAAAGCAGAGCCGTTGATTGCTACCGCGACCGGCTTGCCGCAGGTCTCGAGTCGCCGGAGCGCACGGCTGAATGGCCGCGACTGTTCATAGGCTTCGGCTGGGCTGCGATTCATCTCGTAGTAGCGCACGATGCGCATCAGGTCGCCGCCCGCAATGAACCCCTTTTTGCCGGAACACAAGACGATTCCGATGACGCTCTCATCGGCCGCCAATACTGTTACGACATCGCCCAGTTCGCGGTGTAATTCCGGGGTCAGGACATTGACGTTTCGCCCGGGCACATCGATCGTAACAATCGCCACACTACGATCCGTCACGCGGTAATGCAGGGTTTCGAATTCGGTATTGCTCACGGGGCTGGCGCTGTTCAAGACATCGGTCATGCTACTGGCGCTCGATGATCGTCGCGGTGCCCATGCCGGCACCGACACAAAGGTTCACCAACGCAGTTCCCAGCCCCTGCCGCTCAAGTTCATCAAGCGCAATCCCGAGTAGCATGACGCCGGTGGCTCCAATCGGGTGACCCATGGCTATTGCTCCACCGTTAACGTTTATCTGTTCGTGTGGAATATCGAGTTCATCCATGAACAGGAGAACGACCGATGCAAAAGCTTCGTTGAGTTCGAAGAGTTCAATATCGGAACGGCCCATGCGCGCCTTGTCGAGTGCGATTCGCGCCGATGGTGCTGGACCGGTAAGCATCAAGGTAGGATCCGTACCTACGGAGGCGCAGGAACGGATTCGGGCGCGCGGCTTGATGCCCAGAACCTCTCCAATCTCAGCGCTGCCGATCAACGCCGCACCCGCGCCGTCGACTATGGCGCTGGAATTTCCAGCGGTATGCATGTGCTCGATACTTTCCAGTTGCGGGTATTTCAGGATTGCCTGCCGGTCGAAGCCCAATTCCCCCAGGCCCGCAAATACCGGCGGCAATTTGCCCAGGCTCTCCATATCTGTCTGCGGCCGAATTGCCTCATCTTTTTCCAACAGGATGCTGCCTATTTCGTCATGTACCGGCGTCACAGAGCGATGGAATCGGCCATCCGACCAGGCCTTCGTCGCGCGCTGCTGGCTGGCCACCGCATACTGGTCGAGATCGTTTCGGCCAAACCCGTGAATCGTAGCAATCAGATCGGCCGAAATACCTTGTGGTACGAAATGGATTTTGTGGGCCAGTTCAGGATCTGACGACCAGGCTCCGCCCGACGAACCAATCGGTATCCGGGACATACTTTCAACCCCGCAAGCCACAACTAGTTCACTTTGCCCGGATGAGATTTTCGCTGCAGCCAGATTCACCGCCTCGAGACCCGATGAACAATAGCGGTGAATTTGCTGGCCCGGAACGGTCTCCGCGTAGTCCGCCGCCAACACGGCACTGCGACCGATGGCACTGCCCTGCTCGCCAATGGGTGACCCGCAGCCAGCAATGACGTCTTCGACCATCGACGTATCCAGTTCATTTCGATCGCGTAGCGATTCCAGCACCTGCGCAAGAAGATTCACCGGCGAAACCGAATGCAGAGATCCGTCGGCGCGCCCCTTGCCGCGCGGCGTTCTGACGTGATCGTAGATGTATGCGTCTCGCATGGAACAGATTCGTCTTTGTGGTGGCAAGGTCAGTAAGCGAAGGGTAGTAACGATTCGACATCCGGAATCCAAAAGCTGGATTGTCCGAGTGTGGTTAAGCTATCATAGAATTTGTATTTAGTTCAAAAAATACAGCCAACGAGTGAAGGACCAGCACGCAGGAAGTCACCAGTAGCTGGAGCAAATCGAATCGCGGGAACGCCGAATGAATCTGAAGAATAGAGTAGCAATCGTTACCGGCGGGGCTTCTGGCCTGGGCCGTGCAACAGTAGAAGCTTTCGTTTCGGCTGGTGCGAAAGTTGCGATTTTTGATCTCGACGAAGATAAGGGGAACTCGTTGTCCGAATCCCTCGGAGAAGCAGCAATTTTCTGCAAGGTCAATATCGCGGACGACGCCATGATCGAGGCCGGCATGGATCGAGTGATGCAGGTCTTCGGCGCTCTTCACATTTGTGTGAATTGCGCCGGTCGCGGTGGTGGTGCGACGAAGACATTGGGCCGCGGCGGCCGCTTTCCGATGGAACTGTTCAGGGACGTGATCAACATCAATCTGGTGGGCACGTTCAGCGTTTTGACTCAGGCCGCTGAGAAGATGGCACTGAACGAGCCCGATGAGAATGGCGATCGCGGTGTAATCGTCAATACAGCATCAATTGCGGCGTACGAAGGACAAAAAGGTCAGGTTGCCTATGCTGCAAGCAAGGGCGGAATTGTCAGTCTGACGTTACCGGTGGCGCGAGACCTTGCCTATTTCGGCATACGTGTGGTCACTGTCGCTCCTGGAATTTTTGACACGCCGATCCTGCAAGGCATTTCAGATGAAGTGAGAGACAGCCTGGCGAGCAGCGTCCCGCATCCGCCCCGGCTCGGTGACGTGAACGATTTCTCGGCGCTGGTGCAGCACATTGTCACGAATCCTTACGTAAACGGCGAGACGATCCGCCTTGACGGCGGACTCCGCATGTCCTGAAGGGGCGATCAATGAGCGACGCACAACATTCAGTAAGACGATTGATGAACGAATACTGTTACGCGATCGACCGCGGCGATCTGGACGGCTTTGCCAATTTGTTTGCGAATGGCAGTTTCGAGATCATCGGTGATCCTGGCGGCCCGATGCGCGGCTCGGAAGCAGTCCGCCGCATGCTCGACAACGTCACCCTGTACGATGGAAAACCAAACACCAAACATGTGATGAGCAACATGCAGATCGATGTCAACGAAGATGGCCGCAGCGCGGTCGCCGAATGCTACATCACCGTCTTCCAGGGCCTGCCTCCCGATTTTCTGCTGCAGCCTATTTTCCTGGGGCACTATCACGACAGTTTCGAAGAAATCGATGGGGCCTGGCGGTTTTCGAGCCGCCAGATTTCTCCCGACCTGATCGGCGATCTCAGCCGCCACC
>Ga0255052_10003130_pt1 | contig 11628 bp, 9 predicted proteins | sample JV7_2_21_MG_FD_188632 | JGI IMG/M metagenome (GOLD analysis project Ga0255052, IMG submission 188632) | Seawater microbial communities from Jervis Inlet, British Columbia, Canada - JV7_2_21 | ecosystem: Environmental > Aquatic > Marine > Inlet | place: Canada: British Columbia | collected... | reverse complement strand
TATGAGTTTATTGAAGGCGAAAGTGTTACGGATTTAATAGATCTTGCCGGTGGAATATTAAGTAAAGCAAAAACCGATTCAATAGAGATAATAAGTTTTGATCCATCAGGTAAATATCAATTAAGTGATTACTTTAGTTATGATGAATTGAAAAACAGTAATGCTAAGTTAAGGAAGCAAGATCATGTTGTAATTAGAAGAATTCCGGATTATTATGAAGATAATTATGTTAAGTTAGAGGGATTTGTAAAATATCCTGGATGGTATAAAATTATTAAGGATCAAACTACCCTGGTAGAAATTATTGAAGAAGCAGGTGGATTTAGAAACGAAGCTTCGCTTACTGAAGCCACACTTAAAAGAGTTATGGATAATGAAGAAAAGGATCCTGAATTTGAACGGCTGAAATTGATAGTACCAGCAGATATGACCGAGGATGAATATGATTATTTTAAATCCAAATCAAGGCAAACATCCGGCAGAGTAGTTATAGATTTTGTTGATCTTTTTAGTAATAATAATCTGAATGAAAACATAGTCCTTAGAAAAGGTGATAAAATAACCATACCTGAGCAAAAAGATTATATTATTATGCTTGGGCAGTTTGTTAATCCTGGTAAAATAATTTACGATCCGAATCTTTCAATTAAAGATTACATTGCACTAGCAGAAGGATTTGGCTGGCGTGCTTTGGATGGAGAGGTTAGGGTTATAAAAGCCAAAACAGGTGAGTGGATTGATGCAGATGATGTACTTAATCTAAAACCTGGTGATACAATCTGGGTTCCGGAAGATCCACCCGGACCGAAATTCTGGGAAGTATTCATGGATGGACTTCAAATTGTTGCACAGTTAGCTACCATTATTGCTGCAACTGCTGCCATAGTTGTTGCAACGAGGTAAACGATGACATTTCACGAAATCTTACATACTATTCTTTCTTACAGATATATAATTTTAAAGATTACTATCCCTGCTGCAGTTGTAGTTTTTCTGTTTCTATTTTTTATATCACCAATAACATATAAAGCTCCAGTTACGTTACTGCCTCCTTCTGAAAGTAATCAAATGACTGGACTTGGAAACCTTTTAGGCGGTGGTGATTTTACAAGCTTTCTCTTAGGTGGTGGTGCACAGGGAAATTCTCAGCTTTATATGGAAATACTTAAGAGTCGCACTGCTGCAGAATATGTGGTTAAGAAACATAATTTAGTTGAATATTTTGATGCCGACGATATTTATGATGCATCTGATCAATTGCAAAATATATTGGTGCTTAAATTATCAAAAGAGGGAATTGTAACTTTATCTGTTGAAGTAAAAACCACCTTTATACCGATGTTATTTGCTGATATTGATTCTACAAAAAGTTTTACTGCAGATCTTTCCAATACATATATAGAAGCGCTGGATAAAATCAATCGCGAAAAAATTTCTTATAAAGCTAAGCGTGCAAGACAATATATTGAGGAACAGCTTGAACTTACAAAAGCTTCGTTAGATTCAGCAGAATTTAAATTGATGAGCTTTCAAAAGGATAATAAAACAATTTCCCTTCCTGATCAGTTAAGATCTGCCATTGAAAGTTCTGCCGAAATAAAAGCTGAAATTATAAAAACTGAAATTGAAATTGGATTGCTGGAACCAAATTTAAGAGAAGATAACAAAGCACTTCTTTCTCTCAGAATAAAACTTGCTGAATTACAGGAAGAATATGATAAGTTTGAAATTGGAACCGAAGATTATCTTGTGGCTTTCAATGATGTTCCGGAATTAGGGATGGAACTGGCACGACTGCTGCGCGAAGTTAAAATTCAAAGTGAAGTTTACCTTTTACTTCAACAGCAATATTATAAAGAAAAAATCCAGGAGAACAGGGACCTGCCTACTATTGAAGTTTTGGATGAAGCTATCCCGCCGTTAAAAGCTTCAGGACCAAGAGTAATTTTTTCCACGTTGCTTAGCGGAATATTCATTTTTCTTCTTGTCTCACTCTATTTTGTATTAAAGGAAAAAAAGATAATAACATTAAAAGACAATAAGAAATAAATGAAGAAACAGAAAGTAGTAGTAACCGGAGGCGCAGGTTTTCTTGGTTCGCATTTATGTGATAAACTTTTATACGAAGGATTCGAAGTAGTTTGTATTGATAATTTAATAACCGGTAATACTGATAACATTGCACACCTTTCTGGTAACGAATACTTTTCTTTTGTTAAACATGATGTTACAAATTATATTTTTCTTCCAGGTAAGGTGGATTTTATATTACACTTTGCATCACCTGCAAGTCCTGTAGATTATTTACAGCTTCCAATTCAAACTTTAAAAGTTGGATCGCTCGGAACCCATAAAGCACTTGGTTTGGCAAAAGAAAAGAACGCAAGATTTCTATTGGCATCTACTTCCGAAGTTTACGGTGATCCCACGGTTCATCCACAAAATGAAAATTACTGGGGAAATGTTAATCCTATTGGTCCACGGGGTGTTTATGATGAAGCTAAAAGATTTGCCGAAGCTATTACAATGGCTTACCAGAGGTATCATGGACTGGAAACACGAATCGTAAGGATCTTTAATACTTATGGTCCTCGGATGAGGAAGAATGATGGGAGAGCGTTACCTAATTTTATTCAGCAGGCACTAACAGGCAAACCTATTACAATTTATGGCGATGGTAAACAAACAAGAAGTTTTTGTTACATATCCGACCAGGTTGAAGGTCTGTTTAAGTTACTTCTCTCTGAGGAAAATGAACCTGTTAATATTGGCAACCCGGAAGAAATTTCTGTTCAATCAATCGCTGAAGAGATTGTTAAACTTACTGGAAGTAAAAGCGAAATAGTATATGAAGATTTACCTGTTGATGATCCGAAGGTTCGGCAGCCCGATATATCGAAAGCAAAACAAAAATTAGGATGGGAGCCAAAGGTATGCAGGGAGGATGGATTGCAAAAAACCATTGATTATTTCAAATCAATCAACTTGTAAGTTGATACTTCTGCAGATATATATCTACTCTATCGCTGCTGTATAAAATTCTTACTTATTATGAATCAAAAATTTACTTCAACAATTGCCGGCGCCTCAATTTTTATAACTGCTGTTTTGCTAATTGGCAGGGGGCTCGGTTTAATACGCGAAGTAATATTTGCTAACTATTTTGGATTAGGTGCAGAGTACGATCTTTATTTAGTGGCAACTGTTTTACCTATAACAATCAACTCGATTATTTTATATATAGCTCAAAATTTTTTCATTCCTAATTACAATTCAGCAAAGAAAAATTCTGAAAACGATGCTGTCGAATTTACAGGATTTTCTGTATTGCTCTTCCTTTTCGGAGGACTATTTATTTCGCTAATCCTTTTTATTTTATCAGATACATTATTCAGCGTTTACCTTCCTGATGTTTCAGCAAAATCTCTTGAATCCACAATCAGCTTATTTAAAATTGTTCTTATTGCTATACCAATTTTTTCTGTAAGCTCAATATTTTCAGCTTACCTGCAAGCCAGGTTCGAGTTTAGATTACCATCATTATCGCAACTTCTTCTCAATATTGCATTGATAATCCTGGTTCTTGCATTTCACAGTTCAATAGGTGTAACAGCAATTGCAATTGGCTACGTGATTGGTGCGATTTTACAATTATTATTACTCCTTTATTTTGTTCGAAAAGAAATAAAAATTTTTCAGCTTAAGTTTTTCACAAAGAAAAAATATTTTCAGTTTGTAAGTGGTTCACTAATACTTATAGTTGTGATAGAATCTTTAAGCCAGCTTTTTATGTTTAGTGACAGGTATTTTTACAACAGCGTTGAACCCGGCGGCATTGCTGCACTAAACTATGCAATTCATTTTTACCTTTTGCCCTTATCGATTATCTCATTGGCTATTTCAACTGCTATTTTTCCCGCATTTTCAAAAAACATCAATGAAGAGGTCAACGAAACGGAGAAACATCTGAACAACTTTTTTTCTATTAACATTATTTTGTTCGTACCAATAACAATTATAATATTGTTTTTTGGAGATGTTTTAATTCGGATATTGTACGAGAGAGGTGAGTTTACCGCACACGATAGTGAAATGACATATTCTGTGTTGCAAATTTATGCATATAGTTTGATATTTTACTCCAGCTATGCAGTTCTAAATAAACTGATTTACAGCAAAAGATTAATAGGATACCTTTTGCTGGTAGCGGTGATGAGTATCTCATTAAAAATAATTCTGAACTTTGTTTTTGTAGATAATTTAAAACAAGATGGTTTAGCTTTAAGCACAACTCTAAGCTATTTTTCATTCTTCATTCTTAGCTTTTTTGTTGTGATATTGAAAGTTAAATTACATGATAAAAGTTATTTTTTAAGAGAGTTAGTATGGGGTTTAGTAAATGGTGTTGTAAGTATCTTGCTTTCATCATGGTTAACTTTATTGCTGTTCGGGGATGTATCCATTACAGCTGATATTTTTCAGATCGTAATTTTTATACTTATCTATGCTCTCAATTCAATAATTACCGGGCATCATTCTGTTACTCTTTTAACGAATGCTGTTCAAACTTATAAACTTTCACGTGAATCACGGGTTAAGGTTCAAAGTTGAAGATAACCAAATACAACTTAATATTTATTCTTGCACGAGCTCCAATATTACAAAAGCTGCTTAATATTGCAGCTTATCCTATATTTTATCTAGTGCGGATGTTTAGCAGGTTAGGTAATAATGAAGGTACAAGTGTGGTAATTGTTTCACTGCACCGTCTCGGTGATACAGTCTTTACAATTCCTGCAGTCAAAGAAATTATTAAACACTACGAAAAAAAAATATACATAATTTGTAATGATCATAGTATCCCAATATATAATGAAATGTTCTCCAACCTGAATTATGTCACAATGGGCGAAGATAATTTCAGATTAGGAGGAAGAGTCGCAAAAGGAAAAGCACGCAAACTGATTAAAAGTCTTAAACCACATACTATAATCGATTTAACAGGAATTGGAAAATCAGCTTTTCTTATCTTAACTTCACAAGCTAGAGAAATAATTGGTTCAAACAGAGAACATTACAGAGGAATTTATACACATTTTACTCCAATTAGAAAAACGCCTCATCTTATGGATGTTTACTTGGATGCTGTAAAAACTAAATTTAATATAGAGAACGAAACTAGTATAAAGATATTCCACAGTAATCACGATAGAAATGGAAAGATTCTTATCCATCCATTTGGCGGTTGGGCTGCTAAGGAATGGGAATTAGAAAAATTTATATTGCTTGCAGAAAAATTAAGTTTAGAATATAACGTTGAAATTATTACACCTAATAATTCTATTGGACACAAGGAAAAACAAGAAGTAGAGAAAAGAAAAATTTCGATTAAAGAAACAAGTTCAATTAATGAATTGATTGAGCAAACAATAGACTGTTCTGTTTTCATCGGTAACGATTCAGGACCTCTTTATATTGCAAATATGCTGGGGAAACCAACATTTACAATTTATGGTCCAACAAATCCTGATTATTCGATACCGTACGGTGATGATCATGATTTTATAATTAAAACAATACATTGTTCACCTGAAAAAAATAAACAATATTGTCATACAGTTGCCGGTCTTGTAGGATGCCCTGCATTTATATGTATGGAATCACTTAAGCTCGATGAAGTTTATAATAAACTGTTACAATTTGTTCAGGAACATTGTAATTCAAAATCAATGAGTCATTCACAGTAATAATGATTTTTAATTAAGACCTAATGAAAGAAAAACTTAAGACTCTGCTTCCACGAAAAATCTGGAGAATATTACAATGGATAAAAAAAAATCTGTTAGCTATTAAATACAGAACTATCGGAAGACCCTTTGTACCGGGAGAAACTACCAAAGCCCATTCACGCAGAGTAAAAGAAGGTTTCTTCGATAACTATTGTAAAGGGAGTGGTTTAGATATAGGATTTGGATCTGATTTAATTACTAAAGATGCTAATGGTTACGATTTTGAACATGGAAATGCTCAGTATTTAAAAGGGATAAAAGATAGCTCTTACGATTTTGTTTATTCATCGCATACTATAGAGCATTTGCCGGATCCTTATGAGGGAGTTAAGAATTGGTTTAGAGTAGTTAAACCCGGTGGCTATTTGATTATCTATTTACCACACAGAGATCTATATGAAAAGAAGAAAACTCTCCCGTCCCGATTTAACCCAAATCACTATCATTTCTTTCTGGTTGATAGAGACGAAGAACCTGATACAATTGGTATTATTCCATTAATTGAAAGAACCTTAAATGATTTTGACTTAGTCTATGCTAAGGAATGCAGCGAAGGGCATACAATTACTGATCCGGAAATACACAGTGATGGTGAATTTTCTATAGAGGTGGTTGTTAGGAAAATAGATAATTCAAAACTTAGTAGTTGATAGTTTTACTGATAATGAATTTATTTTTTCGGGTATATTAATGTTAATAGGCAGAAGTAATTTAGTTACTATTTTTGGCAACTCTTCTCAACTTTATATAGTTATATCATTTGCTGTAATTCTTTCATTCCTAACTCCAGATTACATTGGGTTTTATATTCTTTCAGTTCTATTAATTCTACTTTTTCTTTTGTTCAAGGAAAAATTCATCTTGTTTTCCATCACGGTCTTATTACTAGCACTTGTTGGAGAAATCAATCCAACTTTAAGATTAGTAATTCAATTAATGGCGATTCTTCTTCTTATCTCTATTGTTCTTAGAAAATATGGCTTTGATATTAAAAAATATCCGCGTGTGCCCCTGCCTGTTCTGAGTTTCATTATTTTCCTTTATACAGCATTGACTATTTCAATCTTAAACTCCGATTATAGTTTCGCGGCGATTCCTTTAGTTTTAAGATTATCAGCATTTTTTGTTTTTGTTTACCTCTTTTTTGTTATGATAAAAAGTGTTGGGGATATTAGACTATATATATATGCAATAATAGTTTCTGCAATAATTATGGCTGTAGGTACATTCTATGACTTTATGGATACAGGGTTTAACCTGCTGATGATTGCCGGGGAAATATACAGGACAGGTGGATTTATGAGTAACTTTAATGCTACCGGCGGATATTTTGCAATTGCTATTCCATTGCTTATATCTTCTCTTTATGTATCAAAGGTAAAAACCACAAAGATAATGATTAGTGCAATAATAGGTTTGCTCTTTATTGCATTGATGATTACAGGTTCGCGATCAGCTCTTTTAGCGTGTGCTGTAAGTGGTTTTATTATCTTATTTATTCTTAATAAAAAACTTTTGGTCAGAATTACCGTCTCCTTAGTTTTAGCGATTCTAATTATGATGCTTATCGAACCAGTTCGTAATTTTTTAATCTTGGCACTTAGAGTAGAGAGTGGACTTGCTCAGCGAGATCAACTATGGGAAATATCATTAAACCTTATTGAGGATAACTTCCTATTTGGAATAGGTCCTGGTGCGTATGCATCCAAGATGTTTGATTATTTTCCGGTTATGCTTAACAGTTATCACGGGCAAAGACTTATCGGACTTTATGAAATGACAACGGGAACGAATAGTGCGCATAATTTTTATCTGATTATGTTTACAGATTTAGGAATATTAGGTCTATTAGTATCTTTAATGCTACCATATGTATTTTTTAAAATATCCAAAACAGTTCTTACGCTTTTGAAAAAATCAAAGAACAATTCTTATTATTTAGCTGTTGGAGCTACCGGAGCAATGACCGGTCTTCTAGTTCGAGCATTGTTTGATGGGATTAATATCTTGTCCTATGGCTGGATCTCTGTTGACTTACCTTTCTGGTTGATGTTTAGTATGCTTGCATACTTCTATAATAATATAACTACTGTTAAAAAGCAGTTAGTTGAGTTTCAATAGCAATTCATGTTATAAATTATATTAAAGGAAAAATGATCGTAAGGTGATTGGAATGAAGGTACTTTTATTAGCAGACCCTGCGTCCAGCCATGTAGTTAAGTGGGCAAATGGACTACATGAAAAGGGCGTAGAAATTTCTATATTTGGTTTATCTGCCTATGATCCGACACAATATAATGCTGGGATAATAATAGATTTGTTTACTATTCCTCAATTTATTAAGTGGCAAACCATCGGTAGCATATTAAAGACTTCTTATTTATTGGCTCTACCGCGTCTAAAAAAGATAATTAGAAATTTTAATCCGGATATTATTCATGCACACTCTGCTTCAAGCTATGGATTGCTTGGTGCATTATGCGGTTTTCATCCATTTGTAATATCTGTTTGGGGAAGTGATATCTATAACTTTCCTCAAAAGTCTAATTTTTTAAAAAAAATAATAAATTTTAACCTAAAAAAATCCGATATGATATTTTCAACCAGCAAAATCATGGCTGAAGAAACAAAAAAATATACTATGAGAGATATTCGAGTGATTCCTTTTGGCATCAACAGCGAAATATTTATACCAAAGGAAATAAAAAGTCATTTTAATGAAAATGATTTAGTAATTGGGACCATAAAATCGATTGAAAAACAATATGGTACTGAATATTTGGTAAGAGCTTTTAAGAAAGTGAAAGAGAATAATCCGGATGTTCCTTTAAAGTTATTAATTGTAGGCAGAGGTTCACTGACTAACTATATAAAACAACTTACTAAGGATCTGGGAATTGAATCAGATGTTAAAATCACTGGGCTTGTGAGCTACGATAAAATTCCTGATTATCATAGAATGTTAGACATATATGTTGCAGTTTCAATAGAGGAAAGTTTTGGGGTCGCCATTTTGGAAGCTTCTGCTTGCGAAATTCCTGTTATAGTTTCAAACGTTGGAGGTTTACCGGAAGTTGTTGATAACAATGTAACCGGTTTTATCGTCCCTCATTCAAGTGTAGAACCATTGGCGGAAAAGATTGAGCTTTTATTTGATGAAAATCTAAGAAAGAAATTTGGCAAAGCAGGCAGGGAACGAGTAATAAAACATTTTAATTGGGATGATAACCTGGAACAAATGGTAAATAATTATAAAGAAATCTTAAAAAATAATTAGATAAAATGTTGTCATCAGCAAGACCCACAATGAATAAATATATAAAGATGAGCTTAATTAAGTGATGATAAGAAATGCTAAGGTAAATGATACCGAAATCCTTGCTCTTATGCACAAAATTGTATTAGATAAAGACCATTTTACGAGTCGCTTTTAGTTTCTATGTTATAGAAATATTTCGAGAATTCATTCGCAAATCTCTCCTATGCTACGCTCAGTACCTCTACTCTTCATAAAAGGATAAACTACCAGTTTTTAAGAGTGAGTACCTATTCAATCATTTCTATATTTCTTGTTAAAAATATCAACACTTTACTGTTATCTTTAATATCGGTGGGCAGGTTTACTATCTTTTTTGAAATACCGGTTCCCTGGGGAAAAAACTCTGAATTAAAATTCCACAACTCTAAATTTCCTTTAACAGGATGAAGGGGTGAAAGAAACCAATCGCCCAAAGTTATTTTTTCTTTTTCAGCCAACTTTAAAAATAATTTTCGATTCTTTACTAACAATGGGTACTTAAGAAACAAATGGTTATCAAATAAATTTTCTTTAACAAATATTTTACTTTGCAATTTTAAAAATTGTGTATAATCAACAGCATTTTTCTTTCTTGATTTGTTCACTTTTTCTAATTGACTAAGATGACTTATTCCTGCATTTACCTGAACAGAAGATATATCTTTACAATAATTTTTTGGCATTTCGATACCTGATATCTCTCCCCCTTGATTAGATCCTAGAATTAAATTGCTCTTACTAAGAAATCTGTAAAATTTAACCATCGTCCAATATGTATACCTGTTCACAAAGTAGCGGTTAAAAAAAAGCAGAAAAGTCAGAATATATTTATCCGTTAATGAAGGTTTTACTTTTTTACTCTCAAGTTGTTTAACTTTTTTAATCAATCCTGGTTTATTTACAACTAAAAAGCCTCCTATTCCTGTTGAAAAAGGTTTATTCCACTGCGTTGAATAGAAAGCCGCATCGCAATAGGATCCGTTTGGCTTCCCCTTATAGTAACCACTGAAACCATGAGTGCAATCTTCTATTGTAAATATGTTATGACGATTAGCAATTTGAATTATTTCCTCGACATTAGAAGACAATCCAAAGGTATTCTGGCAAATAATTACTTTGGTTCTGGTTGTAATCGCATTTTCTAACAAATCAATATTAATATTGTAGTTCTCAGGGGAGATATCAACATATACTGGTCTTGCACCTAAATATAGGATAGCATTAGGAACCACCACACAGGTAAAAGCCGGAAGAACAATTTCATCTCCTTCTTTAATTCCCATTGCTTTTAAAATGGCATAAAGTGCAACCCTGCCTTTCCAGTATAGAAATATCTGATCTTGTTTACACTTTAAAATTGATGCAATTACTTTTTTATAATTGTTATCTTTCATCTTTCAACGTCTTTTAAATAACAAATCAATTCTGAAAATTCCAAGAAGTGAGCCAAAACCGTAGGAAAAATGTAACACTAAAAATGCCCATGCTGTATAATAAATAGAAGTACCTTTTTTTGTAACTTTTAAGCTAACTATAAGGAGAGTTAACGCATACAACGCAAAGCTACTCAGGGCAATATAACCCAGCGATGGAATCCAGATCATCGATATTAACGAAAGAATTAATGACAATAAAAAAAGAAGTGGAATAAAATGTCGAAGACTTAAAGAAGTCACCCGCCTGGTAATATAAACTGTTAAAATATTCCATAACCCTGTCGCAAAATTATTGTTCGCAATACTCCAAAATGTCTCACGTGCATAATAGATTGAAAATAGATCAGGGAGTAAATATATCCGCCCTCCATTTCTTTTAAGCCGCTTGTTTAATTCTATATCTTGATTTCTGGTTAATCGATAATCATAGAATCCGATTTTATTAAAAACATCTTTTTTATAACATCCAAAGGGAACCGTATCAACTTCCATTGCTTGTTCTATACCGCCAATTCTGAAAATTGAATCTCCAACGCCAAACTTGCTGCTTAAAACTGTTTTAATAGCGTTAGTCTTTGGGTTCTTATTTTTTACATCTGTTATCCAAGTTGCACCTATATTATCGGCATCCAGTTTTTTGCTAGAGTTAACTAATTCTGAAAAATAATTATTCGGGAATACACCATGTGCGTCCAATCTAATTATATAATTCCCCCTTGATTCCTTTATCCCCATATTCATGGCGTAGGGAACAGTCAAATTTTTATTTAGCATCAAATGAATAAAGTTGAACTTCTTAGTATAGCTTTCAACTATTTTTCGTGTTGTGTCACTGCTTTGACCGTCAATTACGAACACTTCCATGCAGTCCTTTGGATAATCAGTTTTTACAACCGAGTCCAGGCAGTCGGCGATATATTTTTCTTCATTTCTGCAGGGAATTATTACAGATATTATTTCCATAAGCAAACAGTTGATAGATAAATTATTAACTAATTATTAGACAAGTTATGATAGCAGAAACCAGTTATTCTTATCTATTATCTTTATTGTTTTTAAATTTATTCAACAGATTTCAATATTCTGGCAGGTACACCGGCGGCAA
>Ga0255052_10003129_pt1 | contig 11629 bp, 8 predicted proteins | sample JV7_2_21_MG_FD_188632 | JGI IMG/M metagenome (GOLD analysis project Ga0255052, IMG submission 188632) | Seawater microbial communities from Jervis Inlet, British Columbia, Canada - JV7_2_21 | ecosystem: Environmental > Aquatic > Marine > Inlet | place: Canada: British Columbia | collected... | reverse complement strand
CTGCCCAAAGGAGATCAGTCCGTGCAGCGTGCTCATCGCCCAACCCGTGGGAATCAGGAGAGCGACGGTCTTGAGGGGCTTTGACACCACCTCCAGCGGCCACCAACATCCACCCAACGCGGCCATGACCATGGTCAGTATGACCCCGATCGAAGCTGCGCGGTCCGGGTCCGAGACCCAGGCGCCCAGGGCGACACCGAGTGGGGCCACCACCGCAGCGTAGATGAGGAGAACCAGCCACGTCTGGAAAGGATGGTCTCCGATGAATATCCCCAGAACGCGGTTGGCAGCAATACCGAACGCCATCAGAAGGGTGATCTGGACGGCTGCGATGAAGAATCTGCCGGTGATTTTTCCAAACACGATCTCGGTGCGAGACACGGGTGCGGTGACCAGCCGGCGGAGGTTGCCGCTCGTCCTCTCGGCCGAGATCGACGCGGCTCCGTAGGTCAGGGCAACGAGCATCACGAACATGACCGCCATGCCCGGGATCGACTGTGCAAACCCGCCCGGAATCACCGTGGCTCGTCCGGCGACGGTCGTCTCCACCTGCACGAGATCCGCCTGTATTTCGATACGAGCCAAGTCGTCGGGCGATAGGGGGCGGCCGGCATCGACGCCTTCAGAGGCTTTTACCAGACGACCAATGAGGCGAGTGACCGCGGCGAGGACACGCGCTTGCGCGACCAGGGCCGCCTCCTGCGAAGTGTCGGGCTCTTTCTCGAGCCGTAAGACTTGCTGGTTCCCCGAGAGAACACCGTCGGCAAACCCGCCAGGTATGACCAGCGTTCGGGTCACCCCCTCCGTGGTCGAGCGCTCTTCGGGTGTCAGCTCGGTGACCTGGACGCCATCGCCTTCGAGGTCGATGATGAGAGCGCGCGAGATCGGGCTGCCATCATTGTCGACCACGGTCAGGCTTGCCGCTGAGGTTGCTGGCGAATCGCTTCCTCCCATGACGACTCCAAAAAACGTGGCGAAGACGATCGGGAGCAAGGTCATCCACAAGACGGCGCCACGGTCGGTCATGGTCAATCGAAGGTCCTGGACGGCGATCGTGAAAATCGAGCGCATCACACGACTCCTCGCTCGATTTTGCGTTTTAGAACCAGGGCGCCGATCAGCATGAATGCGACACCGACAACGGTGAGAACGATGAGATTCGGGATAATGGCGCCGAAACCCCGGTCGAAGACGATGAGCTTCGTAAAACCCTCGGATGCCCAGTAGACAATCGTCGCAGCCGAAACCGGTTTGATGAATTCAGGCAATTGCGAGACAGGCACGAAGGCGCCACCAAGCATGGAGGAGATGATGATGACGATTGTGGTGAGAGTGTCTCCCTGTTTCTCGCTGCCGACGATGCTCATGATCATCAGCAGGAGCCCGCCAGCGGCGAGGGCAGAAGTGAGAACCAGGGCGGCGACCGCGAGTGGTGGTCCCCAGCTCACACCGGCAGCGACTCCTATGATCACCAGGAGGAGAAATCCGAGGGCGGTCACTACAAATACCGAAAGGCACTTCCCGATGAGATAGTCGGTCGGTGAGACCGGGGCTGTCAGAAGGTGACGGAGCAAACCGGACTCACGATCGAGGAGGATGTCGCGGGTGGCGGACTGGGCGAGGAAGAGGATTCCCATGATCGAAAACCCGGGCAGGATGTAGGCGAGGATATTCAGGTCTTTGCTGTCTTCCTCCGGACCCTCGGGTTTCAGGGTCACGCTCTCGATTTCGACGATCGGTGGGAACAGGTACTGCTCGAGGCCGCTCATTTTCTGGTTGATGCCGGTACTGAGGCCCGCGACAGCCAGGTCCGGCGGGAATCCATCGCCATCGGCGAACTGGCCGAACTGTTCGAGTTCGGCGCGGAAGACTCGAGATACTTCCGAAAGACCTACCGCGCCGATATGGACCCCTTCGTCTACAACCCTCGGTAGAAATCGTTCGGAAGGATTTTTGACGACCTCGATGGTGGTCGGTTGTCCTTTGAGATAGTCAGCGGTGAAGTCCTCCGGCAGGTGGATGAGTGCCGAAGCCTCGCCTCGCTCCATCATTTCGTAACCTTCCTCGCCGACAGGAATGATCTCCAGGTTTTGCTCCATCTCCGAGGACCCGGCGGCACCGTCGAGCAGCTTCGAGAGCAAGCTATCGTCCTCGTCGAAAAGAAGGACTTTGATGGTGATGGCATCGCCGCCCCCGCCCCCAAAAGCAAGAGCGAACACGGCCGACATTACGAGAGGAATCGCGAACAACAACGCCGTTCGGAGCGGGTTGCGCCAGTACCGCATCAGGTCTCTACGGAGGATTTGGATCGGAGCCATCAGTCGCGGAGCTCCTTCCCAGTCAGACTTATGAAGACGCTTTGGAGGTTGGGTTGCTGGATGGACACGTCCTCCACTCCGAGGTCGGCACCGAGGATCCCGGGAAGGACTTCGAGCAGGCCTGGTCCATCGGCGTCGACCGACAAGACGGCCAGATTGTCGCCAGCCTTGAGAACACGAATGCCGTCGAGGTTTGTAAGACGCTCACGGACGGCAGGGTCGTCAAAGGGGCCGGTCAACCTGAGAACTTCGGCCTCTCCGGCCAGCTTGGTCAATTCGTCGAGGGTGCCGACGGTGAGGATCTTGCCGTGATCAATGATCGCGATTCGATCACAGAGCTCCTGCGCCTCGTCCATATAGTGGGTCGTATAGAGGACTGTGGTGCCGTTCGCGGCTGCCTGCCGTACGACCTCGAGGATGTTGAGGCGCGCCTGCGGATCGATGCCGACCGTGGGCTCATCGAGCAGTAGGACCTGTGGTCGATGGAGCAGACCCATGGAGAGATTGAGGCGGCGCTTCATGCCGCCCGAAAACCCCTTGACCTTGTCGCCCGCACGGTCCGACAGACCAACCAGAGTCAGCACGTCGTTGACCCGAGACCGGAGGTGGCTGCCCGATATTCCGTAGAGCGAACCCCAAAAATTGAGGTTGTCGCGGGCGCTGAGATCCTCGTAGACGGCGATCTCCTGGGGTACGACTCCGAGACCCTGTTTAACTGTCTTGGGTTCGAGCCAAATGTCTTTGGCACCGATCATGACGCGGCCGCCATCCGGTTTGAGGACACCGCAGATCATGTTGATGGAGGTCGTCTTGCCGGCGCCGTTCGGACCGAGGAGCCCGAAGATCTCGCCCTCACGGACAGTAAATGAAACATCGTCGACCGCCACCAGCGATCCGAAGCTCTTGCGCAAGCGCTCGACCTCGATCATTCGTGCCTCCACTGGATTTCGGGGTTGCCTTCTTCAACGCACCAAACTGAGATTTGTTCCCGCATACGATACACTTATTTAGCGAAGTAATATTCCGATTGGTGTTTCTATCGAGGGAGTGGTTGAACGGTGGAAGAAAAAAAGGCGATCCTCACCGTAGCCCTCGATGAAGAAACCTTCGAACGCATCGCGCCTCTCCTCAAACGTCGAAGTCTCTCCGTCCGCACCGTCAGCCAGGGTTCAGAAGCCGAGGTCGTTGCCAAGCGGAAGCGGTACCACCTGGTGATCTGTCGCTATCCGCTTCCGGACATGAAGCTGCGAGAATTCGTGGCGTCGATTCGCAGCGAATCCAGCGCCAGCAAGACCGCTTCATTGATGATGCTGACGATTCCCGAGATGGCGACCGAGGCACAGTCCGGTGTGCGAGGAGGACCCTTCCTGGTGTTTTCCGGGCAGGAACCGCTTGGCACTCTAGGACAGGGCGCTGCCCATCTCCTCCAGGTGGCACCTCGTTATGCGCCACGCATCCCTACCCGCCTGGATGCCAGTCTCGAGGACGGTTCCGAAACCTACGACGGCTGGGTCGCCAATCTTTCAAGAACCGGCATGCTCGTAACCGATGCGCCAATGCTGCCCGTCGGTGCTCTGTGTGTCTTCGACTTCAAGCTGCCGAACGGTGAGATTGTACGCGGGACGGCCGAGGTCGTGCGCCACGCCAAGCCACGTCGGGAACGGGTCGCCGGTTTCGCACTCCATTTCGTCAACTTCGAGCCAGGATGCTTCGAGGTGCTGCAAGCGTGGTGCGACACCGAGGAACCTGACGACATCTGACCCGATCAGCGAGAATAGAGTTCGATCCAAACGACGGCTATTTGAGTGCCCCGAGGGCGTCGTTGAGCAGCGCCTTCGCCGACTCCGACTCGCGGCCCTCGGGCAGCGTCGCGAGCAGCTCCTCGATGACCCTCACAGCCTCGCCGTATTGGCGAAGGTTGTAGAACTCGACGGCACGATTGTACTCATCGACGTAGCGATTGTAGTCGAGGGTCTGTTGGATCTCACCGATCCTGTCGTCAAGCCATTCCTGCTGTTCGATGCCCAACCCGCCACGCATGGCTTCGAGGAAATCGAGGGCGCCTACAAAGTCCTTTGTTGCGATGAGCTGATTGAGATGATCGATCTCCTCTCTGGTTGGGGAGGGATTGAAGGTCGCTACCTCCAGTGTGGTCAGCTGATCGGGGTGATCGATGATGTCGAGGAGCTGCCTGGAGGAGGAGGCTACGGGACCATCGTCGATGATTTCGAGGGCCTGCTCGAGCGCCTTCCGAGCGGCCTCCCGATCATCCTGAGAAAATAATTCCTGTGCGTGGTTGAAATAGACAGCCGCCCGGTGCTCGTCAATCGAACGCCGGGTCCAATCAATGTTTTGCCGGACTACAGGCGGGTAGAGCGAACGATCGACCAACGTGTCGGCGAGGTCCACTCTCGCCATAGCCTCCATGGGACGTTCGTTCCGAAGGAGATCGTGGGCACGCTCCAGGTCCTGCTGAATGACAAGCGTCCAAGCTTCGGTCTGCGCGCGACGGTTGGAGCGGAGTGCGCGCTCAATCAGCGAAACGGCCTCTTCCCGCCGATCCAGCCGGAGGTAGAGTCGCACCAGATCACGTGTGGCCATGGTGTCTGAAGGCCTCATGAAGTGGGCCTTTCGGGCAGCCTCGACAGCTACCTCGGAAGTCTCGCCGGCGTCAGCGTAGACCCTGGCCAGCATCGCCCAGGCCGGTGCGAAAGACGGGTCGAGCTCGGTGCTGCGTGTCAGGGCCGCAACGGCCGCCTGAAGTTGCCCGCCTCGGCGGCTCAAGAACTCCCCCCACCTGAAGAGAACCATCGCATCGCCCGGGCTGATTTTCGCGGCGCGCTCGTGGAGCGCGCGAGCCGCTTTCCAGTTCGCCGTATTTTCAGCTAAGACCGCCATCGCCGAAATTGGCGCGCCATACTCGGGATCGACTCCGATCGCGGTCTCGAAAAAGGTGATTCGTTCGGGCCGGGCCGGGCGCTGGTTCGCAAGCAGGTCACCGAGGCGATAGAGCACCTCGGCGTAGGACATTTTTCTGATCTCGAAGTTCTTGTCGAGGTCGATTTCGGCCTTTGTCTCGATCGACGGAAAACGGAGGTTTCGGAGGTAGCCTCGAAGCTCCCGGGCCAGGGATTCGTAGTCGCTGGAAAAAGCGGCTGTAAACGCCTCGCCTCCCGGTACGCCATTGCGCACCAACTCGAGGTAGTTACCGAGTTGTTGGCGTCGTTCCTCGTCTCCGAGAAGAAGGTAGTGAACGAGGGCCCACGATTGGGAGTAGAAAATACCCTTTTGGTGTGCCTCGTTGTAGAGCTCCGAGTAGCGATCGACGGCAAAGAGCTCTTCGAGAGGAATCGGAACCGCACCCCTGAGCACGACGAGATGGCGGAGGGGCGGGAGACCGATGAAAACGGTGTCACCAACGACCTCGAAGCTCTCGTAGAACTGGGCCAGACCCTCGGAAAACCACGCCGGGAGGTTCCACATGTTGTTGTTCGCCACGTAGTGCACGTACTCGTGGTAGACGATGGCCGAAGCATCCTGGGCGTCGGCGTTGATGGCGATGTAGTTCGCGAGCTCGCCGCCGATAAAGTAGCCGCTCACCGCTGCCGGCCGACCCTCGTAGATGAGTTTGTAGGGAAGGAAGGACCGTTCGCCCTTGAAGACGAATATGAATGTGGGGAGAGTTGCTTGAAGATCATAATCGGTGAGCTCGGCAAGCACCGCCCGTAGCTCCTCGAGATCGACCGCCACCTGGCGAGTGGTCAGGCGACCCGCATTGCTGAAGAAGCGAAAATTCGGCGTCCTGACCTCGATCCATTTCTGAGTCGGTTTCGGAAGCGAGAACTCCTGTGCGGAGATCGGAGCGGAGTACACCGCGATGGCAATCGCGATGGCGGCAAAACTTCGCTTCAGCAGCATTTCAGGGTCAAATATCGCCCGAAAACGGAGGCGCCTGCTGGCGGGTCGTTTCATGGTCTGTTGATACGAAGAGGGCGAGTCCCGGGTTACAGAGTGAGTTAACTCTCTCCCGTTTGACAGTTTGGAAAACGGCCACCGAGCGATGGATGGCGGCGTTTTTTGGACAAACTCGTCGAAAGCCCGTGTGCAAGGTGGGTGGTTCAGGTGGGCCTTTATTGGTGGGTTGTTTGGTGGGATGAATGGGTGGGATGTCTGGCACGGGCTGTTTCGAACGAGTTTGTGAATAGCAAAGGTCGCTATCAACAAAATAAACATATAAGCAAGAAGTTAATTTGTCAAGTCTTGCAGAGACTTAGGCTCAATATTGAGGTCTCATCATGGCTCGGAGGGAGGGAAACAAAAAGACCCCACCAGGCGGCCGGTGGGGTTTGGGCGATGGGTTAAAGGAGGTCTTTTGTTCAGCAGACGTCGGCTTGCTCCTCGGCATCGTCGACGATTCGCAGCCGGAGTAAAAGCAACAGATCGTGGGCCGAAACCGGTTTCTGCAGGAAGGTCAACCTGGCTTTGCCGAATCGGGCTCCGATTTCGAAGACGGGGTGGTCGGTCAGGGCGACGATGTGACTCCGGCAATCGCTGAGGTTGGCGAGGGTGATGAGATCCATGGGCTCGTTTTCGAGCAGGGCCATGTCGATGATCAGGTAGTTCGGGGGATCGGCCGCGCAGATCTGCCGGGTCTGGGGCAGGGTCGAACATCCGGTGACGCGCACTGAAGAGAGCTCGGAAAAGCCGTCAAAAACAGCCCACAACAGCTCTTCCTCGCGAGTCGAGATGACCACGTGAACCATGTCCGGCACGGACATCGGGTCGCGAATATCCTCGAGCTCGTGTTGCTGGTCTCTGGTTGGGTTTGTTTGATTGCCCATGATGTGCTCCCTGACCTGTTTCGCCCTCTTGTCGATCGGTCACACAGGTATTGAGCAAGCTCCGTGCCAGCATTTTCCTTTGAGTTCGGAATTGATTCCTGTCCCAGGATGAGACGCAGAGAAGGGAAATGTAAGATTTTGAGCCTTAGCCCGCATAGCTCACCAGCTTTCGTCGCGAGGGCGGCAAGGTGCCGTGCCCAGTGGGGTTTTCGACCTGAGGGGCGCGGAGCGCGTACTCGACAGTACGTCGAGCACCCCGATGCGAGAAAACACCGCTGGGTACGGTTCATCGCTGGCCGCAGCAGGAAGCTGGTGAGCTATGCGGGGGAAAACGACTGTCCGCCAAGGGACAACAACGGTGTGCCGTTCCCAATCCATTCGAGATTCTTATTCGGAACGATTCTCACAACGCGATTGGGAGAAGGGCTGAGCGAGCATTTTCAGGGCTTGACACTGGACAAGTGAAGTAAACTATTAACAGTGTAGGGATTGGAAGTCCCTAAGCATTCTCATCATATCTATTAGCGGGGAAGGTAAGGAGGGTACCGAAATGTTCCGCAAGAGCAACGTGCCGACCGTGGTGGTCTTGGCGGTGGCGTTGCTGGCTGTGGGCGGGTTGCATGCTCAGTCCACCACCGGCCGCATCATCGGCACGGTCACCGACCAGGGCGGCCAGGAGCTGCCCGGAGCCTCTGTCACCATCAGCTCGGATGTTCTGATCGGCGGACCGAGGACCGCGATCGCCGACGACGACGGCACTTTTCAGTTCATCAGTCTCCACCCAGGAGAGTACACCGTACAGATCCACCACTCCGGCTTTGTCAGCCAGGAGCGGCAGGAGGTCAAGGTCGCTCTCGGTGGAGCTGCGGCGCTCTATATCGCCATGCCGCAGGCACGATTCGAGAGCGAGATCGAGGTTGTGGCCCAAACCCCGGTCATCGATCCGACCCAGGTCAATACGGAGCAGGTATTCGACCTCCACTATATGCAGCAAGCGGCAGTTGGTTCGGATAACCGAAACTACCTCTATATCGTCGGCCAGGCTCCGGGGGTGACGGGCAGGGCCAACCCGAACGTGCTCGGTTCGACCATGTCCGAGAACGCCTACTTCATAGACGGGCTGGACACAACGGACCCGCTGACTGGAACCTGGGGGACCCTCTACAACTTCGATGCGATCGCCGAGGTCGAAATTCAGACGTCGGGATTCGAGGCCGAGTTCGGGCGCTCAACCGGCGGCCTGATCAACGTTCTCACCAAATCCGGCGGGAACCGGTTTTCAGGCACCCTCGACATACGCTACCAAAGGGACAGTTTCCAAACGAGTGGAGAGCACTACGACGCCTCGAGCCTCGAATCGTCGTTCCAGGACATCGCCGCGACGCTCGGCGGACCGATCGCGCGCGACAAGCTCTGGTTTTTTGCCGCTTATGAGCTCGTCAACTCGGAGCGAACCCCCTCCGGTTCGCCCACGACTCGTGACTTCGAGGGGCAGAACTACAATCTCAAGCTCACCTGGCAGATGGCGCCGAGCTGGCGGTTGATGGGCCGGGCCTCGGGCGATCCGGCCGAGATCGCCAATCACAACGCATCGCAGTTCACGGCGCCGGAAGCGACGTCGCGGCAGAAGCAGGGCGCGGATGTCTATGCCATCGAGCTCAACGCCGTGTTGTCGGACAGCCTGATGTGGAACACGGTGGCCGGCGCCTACCGAGCCGTCCTCGACGTGGTCCCGATGTCGGGAGACCTCACGACGCCCTCCCACTTCAATTTCGGGACATTTTTAACCACCGCGAACTTCCCCCGACAGCAGTACTCAAACAGGAACCGAGACGATCTCGCGACCGATCTCACTTGGTTTGTCGGCAATCTGGCCGGCTCGCACGAGTTCAAGGTCGGAGTGCAGTACTCGGGGACGGAGTACCCCGGCGCAAACTGTTACACCGGGACCGAGGGCGGAGCGTGCTCGCGGGGATCGGTCGGTTATGCCTATGACGATTTCGGCATTGTCGATGAGTTTGGGAACTTGTTGTTCACATTGCCGTTCAGCATGACCGAGGTCACGACCGTTGGCGAGCAGAACTACACTGGGGATCTCTACACCGCGTATCTCCAGGACTCGTGGCGCGTCCTTTCGAATCTGACCCTCAAGGTCGGCTTTCGCTACGACCAGGTGGGCTACGAAAACAACGTCGGCCGCCAGGTTGCCGAAATGAATAAGTTCCAACCTCGGGTCGGTTTCGCCTGGGACATCACGAACGACGCCAAAAACGTCATTCGAGGCAACTGGGGGCGCTTCATGAACCCCGCCTCCCTCACGCTGCCGACGATCTTGCGTGCCGGCAACGAGCCCACCTACTCGTGGTCTTCATGCACGACTGTAGGCCCACTCCTTGGGATCACTGACCCAACTCAGTGCGAGTTCATAACTGGACTTTTCGGATTTCCGTATCGCGCCGATGATCCGGATGGAATGGATCCCTTTGGCTGGTTCCTGCTGCCCGGAAGCGTCACCGGCGTCGGAGAAACCCTGGTACAGCCGGATCTCCGGGCGAGCTATTCCGACACCATGAGCCTTTCCTACGAGCGCGAGGTGGGTCAGCGGGCGTCCGTCGAGCTGACGTATGTCGATAAAAAGACCCGCGACCTCTTCGAGGACACCTGTGCCGGGAATTACCCGGTTCCCACCGAGGGCGCGGACTGTTTTGAGTACCTGCTCGGAAACCTCCCAGGCCTGGCCCGCGATTACCAGGGCTTCATTGTCAGGTACGAGACCCGGTCGTTCTCCTGGTTGACGCTGCTCGCGTCCTATACCTACTCGGAATCGAAGGGGAATCTCGGGTTCAGCCAGGGCAACAACCCCGACTTCGACCACTACCCGTGGCACTTCGTGAATCGCTACGGCTATCTCAACGACCACCGCGCCCATCGTTTCAAGCTCAACGGTTTCATCTACATCAAGGGCGACTGGACAATCGGCTTCGACGGGCTCTTTGAATCTGCATTCACCTGGGAGCCGCAGGCGACCCCGTTCGACGACTTCCAAATCCCGGGAGACGTCATGTATTTGGAGCCGCGCGGCAGTCGCGACGCCTTCAACGCCTACAACCTTGACCTCCAGCTGAGCAAGGGCTTCACCATCAGCAACCGGGTGCGGCTGGTGGCGATCGGCTCGGTCTACAACACCTTCAGCACCGAGAACGGCACTACCGTTTGCAGCCTGGTCAGTGGGTGTGGCGCTTATGAGATGGGCGAAGCTCTCGCGTGGATTTTACCCCGCAGCTACGAACTCGGCTTCCGCATCGAGTTCTGAATTTTCATTCCTCCTTTCTCCAACCCGCCCTTCGGGGCGGGACTTTTTTTGTGCAGTCTCCATGTCCGATACCATCGTCGAGGAACGGGCGCACCCTCCCTGTTTGGTGGCTCGAGTCGGGGTTAAGGGTCAAGAGTTAAGAGTAGAGTCGGGAAATCAAGGGGGTGGGTGGGCTTAACCATTGACTCTTTACTCTTAGCCGTGAGCCAGGGTTCCGCCTGGCAAGCTAATGAATCTCTATAATAGCGCTATGGCCGGTATGACTTTGCCCAAGTTGGGTCCCGCAATCCCGACACGGGGCTGGAGATGGGGTCGGGCCCTTGGCCGACTGGTTCTGGCCGCTGCCCGGTGGGGCTTCGATGGCGAGGTTCCAAACCTCTCCAAGGGGGTTATCATTGTAGCCCCCCACACCTCGAACTGGGATTTCGTGATCGGCGCGGCCGCAATGCTCGCCCTCGATCTCAAGCTGCGCTTTCTCGGCAAACACACGCTCTTCAATGGCCCTCTTGCGCCGATTATGCGTGGCCTCGGCGGCATCCCGATAGACCGGACGCAACCCGGCAGAGGTGTCGTCGAAGAGATGGCGGAGCGTTTCAATAAAGAGGAAGAGCTCCTGTTGGCGCTGGCGCCCGAGGGGACCAGGGGTTCCGTTGATCGTTGGAAGACGGGCTTCCACCGGATTGCCCATGCCGCGGACGTTCCCATCATGCCGGTTGCCCTGGATTACGGGCCGCGTCGGGTCCGATTTGGGCCCGTCGTCCACCCGTCCGACGACATCGATCGGGACGTGGGGATCTTCCTCGACTTCTTCGGCACGGCTCGCGGTCGAAAGGGAGACCCGGGATAATCCGCTGGATAGGAAACAAGACCGTATCTACGCCAAGCATCGCGACGCTGGTGAGATATGCAGGTTAATCGGAGGTTTCATGCGCATCGCCCTCATTCAACAACATGCGACCCACGATCGGCAGGACAACCTCGAGCGGGGCCTCCGAGCGCTTGAAGATGCGTCGGCCGGCGGCGCCGACCTCGTCTGTTATGCGGAGCTCGCCTTCGAACCCTTTTACCCTCAACGCCCAGCTGAAGAGGATCCGAAGGGCCTTGCACAGGAGGTGCCCGGGCCGGTGACAGAGGCCTTTGCCAAACGGGCCGCGGCG
>Ga0255052_10003128_pt1 | contig 11633 bp, 10 predicted proteins | sample JV7_2_21_MG_FD_188632 | JGI IMG/M metagenome (GOLD analysis project Ga0255052, IMG submission 188632) | Seawater microbial communities from Jervis Inlet, British Columbia, Canada - JV7_2_21 | ecosystem: Environmental > Aquatic > Marine > Inlet | place: Canada: British Columbia | collected... | reverse complement strand
CCACAATTCTCTTCTTGCGCTCGGCCGCATTGAAGCCGCGATATCGCAGCGGCACATCGACGTTGTCGAATATATTGAGCTCGGGAATCAGGTTGAAGCTCTGAAAGATGAAGCCAATTTTCTCATTGCGAACCCGTGAACGCTCCTTGTCGCTGAGCGACGAGATATCACGGCCATCGAGTTCATACGTGCCATTCGTCAGTTCTTCGAGAAGACCCGCGATGTTGAGAAACGTTGTCTTGCCCGATCCGGACGGACCCGTGACCGAGACAAACTCTCCCTCGTCAACGATCAATGAAAACTCACGCAGCGCGTGTGTCTCGACCGTGTCGGTTCGGTAAACCTTTGATACATTCTTCATTTGCAACATAGTTCGGTGCTCCGCATTCAGATAAGGGGCTTAATTAGTGAGTAGTACCGTGTCCGCGCTACGGAACGGGTCGAGACTTGAAATGATGATGGTGTCGCCCTGGTCGAGACCGGCAACGATTTGCACGGCGCCGAGGCTGCGGGCGCCAACCTCGATCGGGCGGCGCACGGCGATGCCGTCTTCGTTTAACAGATAGGCGATTCGCCCGGCACCGGTATCCAGAAACTGGCCACGCTGCACCATCAGTACGTTGTTGTGCTCGGCAAGCAGGATGCGAGTCGTCAGGCGCTGGTTTTGGCGTAAGTTAGTTGGAGCGCTGCCGCTGAAGCGCACCCGGCTGTTGACCTGGTTGTTGATGATTTCGGGCGATACCGCGACAAGTTCGCCGGCGTAGCGATTACCGCCGATCAATATTTCCGCTTGCATACCAACCGCGAGATCGTCGGCATAGCTTTCGGGTACTTGCGCGTCAATCTCGAAGCGCGACAGGTCAACGACGGCCATGACCGGCGTATTTGATGAGACAGCGGCTTTCTGGTCGACAAGAAGATCGCCAACAATACCGCTGACAGGCGACTTGATTGCAAGGTCATCCACCTGACGCTCGAAGTTCTCAACCAACAGTTCCTGGCGCCCCAATTCCAGTTCGCTGGCACGAAGCTCGAACGCGAGGCGCTCATCGAACAAGTCCGCGTCGGCGACTGCGTGCCGATGCGCAAGCTCGGCATTCTGCAGATCGTCCTGCGCCTTTTCATAATCGATAACCGAAATGACACCGAGCTCATAGGCCTGATCGGCCCGCCGTTTTTCCCGATCCGCAGCAGTGAGTGCCACTTTGGCCAGGTCGGCCGACTTGCGTTTTTCGAGAGCGAATTGCCGCGACTCAATGCGTTGACGCTCGAGTTCTACCTGGCGTTGTTCCAGAGAAGACTGTGCCTGTTGCAGTTGATTAGTGAGTTCGGGACTTTCGACGACCGCGAGTACTTGTCCGGCGATCACTCTCTCGCCGGCGTTAGCATTCAAGGTTATCGTACCGGCTGCCGTGGAGTACAAAGTCGGACTGACGGCGGCAACCACCCGGCCCTGCACCGATACATCTCTTACCAGGTCACCGCGGGTAACGGTTGCAACGCGCACGCGTTCATACGGAAAGCTCACAGTTGCATCGGCCCAGCGTTGAATTGATGGTGCCGCCAACCATGCCAGCAGGATCAGCGCAACGCCTGAGGCGCTTGCGATGATTACATGTCGTCGCTTGCTTGGCGGTTCAAGACGAATGTCCTGTGCCGATGTATCCGCAATGCCCAAACCTGACCCCCTGCATTAGCCTTGTTCTCGCCACGCATTCGCGTGGTTTAAAGCTTAGATGCACGAAATCGGCAAAACGTTTAGTGGGCCAGGTCGCCTAGCCCGGCGGGTCGGAAGCGTACTGTTTGAGGTCGTCGCCAATCTCGTACCAGTCGGCTTTGGAATCTACGTATGCGTGATAGCCCGGAGGGCGGGCGGGGTTGCCGTCGATTGTGCCCATGCACATATAAAGTACCTCGAGCTCTGATTTTGCATCAACGTATATCTGCGAGCCACATTCGCCGCAAAAGTAGCGATCATTAGCGTCTGAGGATGCGTAAACCTTGACGTCGGATTCACCGCTAACGTAGCGAAAACCGTCGCGGGCTACGGCGGCAAAGGTGACGTAAGGTGCGCCATGCAGGCGCCTGCACTGTGAACAATGACAATGACTGAAGTCACTAATATCACTGTCAATTTCATAACTAACGCGACCGCACTCACAATGTCCGGTAATCATGTTGTTACTCCTGTTTTGGCCGATTCATCAATAAGTTCGTCATGCCATTGGCTGATGTTCATTTCAATTGCTACAAAACCCAAGATCCAGACGAGTTCATCCCACAAGTATAACCAATGAGAAAGGTTAGCCCAGTAAATACCGATCCCAATAAGTGACAAGTACATTATCTTACTGGCGGCATTCGCCGTGGATAGCAGTGGGCCGCCCGTCACGCCACGGTCTTGCAGTCGCACCGTGGTTTCGATCGCGAGCAGGATCAGCAACCAGATAACGGCTTCGGCAAGATCGGCCACGGCGAGGTCACGCTCAAGCTCCAGGCCGGCCATGTCACTGACGATTGGGTCATCGGCCAGCCAGTAGAATTGAGTCTCGCTCGAAAGGTTGCTGCAGGTTTGATCGTTTACTTCGGTGTACTCAAGGTTGTAGACGTAAGAAACGTCGGCGTTGAGCATGTCACACAGACTCGAGGCGTCTTCAACAGCAACCGTGGGTTGCAGTTCAGTAACGACGATCAGGAAGGCATATATCGTGTGTGCGATTAGCGCAAAGCAAAAAAAACGAATTCCGCGAATAGTATGTGCGAGCCAGCCCTTAAAGTTCTTATCGTCAACTATGTAGGTTTCCAGTTCGTACATGAATAACAAGAGGAACCAGGCAGATTCATCAATGCTCGTGGCGAATTCGCTGGTCCAGTCAAGAAAGGTCGATGCTGCGTGCAGCGTATGTGCCGCGCGGTTCGCATCTTCAAAAATGTAGTAGATCCAGTTGATGATCAGCAACGTGTAGACCGCCCACTTAATGGCCTGCTGAATCACGTGTATCTTGGGACTGGCCGTCGTCACAGCGTGCTGGCTCATTGGGGCATCGCCTAAAGGGAGTCTTTTATTCTGTAGTACAGCACGCCAAGAGCGATCATTGGCGTACTGAACGCATATGCGCCCGGAACGGTGAACGGTTTGACGTCAGCGAACAGATCAAACTGTTCCATGGTGCCGGCGACGGCATCCGCCATGATCTTTCCGGTGAGATGTGTCACGTTTACGCCATGGCCTGAGTAGCCCTGGCAATAGAGGATATTGGGAGCGACCCTGCCGAGTTGTGGCACCCGACTGATCGTCACACCGATCTTGCCGCCCCAGGCATAGTCGATGCCAACACTCGCCAGCTGCGGGTAAATCGTCGCCATCTTTCGCCGCAGACGCGTCTTGATGACCTGAGGATCGTCGCCAGAATAGTTGATCCGGCTACCAAATAGCAGACGCTTGTCTGTACTGAGGCGGAAATACTTCAGTACGAAATTTGGATCGCAGACGGCAAGATCTTGCGAGTTGATTGCGCTGATCGTTTCTTCAGGGAGCGGTTCGGTCGCAATGATGAAACTGTTCACCGGAAACATGATGCCGCGCAGTTTTCGGTCAAGGTCATGATAGGCATTGCCAGCCATTACAACCATGTCGGCCGTGACGGCGCCGTGTTCTGTTACAACTCTCGGTTTATTGCCTTTCTCAATATTTACGACTGGCGACTGCTCGTAAATCGTCGCCCCAAGAGAAACTGCGGCCCTGGCTTCACCGACACACAGTTTCAGTGGATGTAGATGGCCGTTACCCCTGTTTAGTAAGGCACCAATATAGGCATCTGTACCGATGGCTGCCTGTGTCTCCTCTTTTGAGAGGATCCGAAATTCGTGAGGAAAGCCGGCTTTCTCGAGTCGCTCGTAATCGTATTCAATATCACGAAGGTGTCTTTGCTTAATCGCGACATCGAGGTAGCCGAATTTGAGGTCGCAGTCGATACCGTAGGTCTTCACGCGCTCACGAATGATCTCGTGTCCTTCCCAGCGCAGCTCCCCAAAGAGCTCTTCAACATCCTTGCCGTGGTGTTTCGCAATATTCTCTTCGCCGGAGATGCCGCTGATTATTTGACCGCCGTTGCGACCGGATGCACCCCACCCAACTCTGTTGGCTTCAACAACATGAACGTTGTAGCCCCGTTCTGCCAGGTGCAGCGCGGTTGAGATTCCGCTGAAGCCCGCCCCGACAACACAGACGTCCGCAGTCTGCTCACCCAGCAACGGTGCGAAGTCCGTAACGTCGTTGACGCTAGCGGCGTAATAAGAGCCCGTGTGTGCCTGCGATTGTATGCTGGTCGATCCCATTCAAGTGGTTTTGACGAATGCTCGCTGGCAATGCATCCCGCCCTATAGGCGAATTTCGGCTCCCACGGTTAGCGGCAATCTGGGCGGCACCAGCCGTGCGGAATGTATCCTAATGGGGCTTTCTTAGCTGGGCTTTGCGGTACTGGGCGGGGGTTTGCCCGACGCACTTCTTGAATGCTGCATAAAAAGCGGAATTGGAATTAAACCCGACCGTAAATGCGATGTTCAAAATAGCATGGCTTTGGCCATTAGGCTTGGATAGTAACTCCCTGGCATGAGCAATTCGGTACTGATTCAGGTAGTCGAAGAAACTCACGCCGAATCCGGAATTGATGACTTGTGACAAATGGTTGATCGAACAGTCCACGGTTTGGGCAAGCTTCGGCAAGGTTAATTCAGAGCTTAGGAAGAGCTGTTCAGACTGCATGATCTGTTCGAGCCGGTATTTGTATTCAAGTAGTTGCTCGTCGTTCAGTCCTGACTTCGCATACTTTTGCTCCTGAATCCGGCGCGACGTCTCTCGAGCAGGACTTGACGGACGAGATACGCCAGGAACGTCGTAGTAGTCGGTGATCGATAACGCCGACTTGCCATTCAGCGTCATAAATTCGGCGCCGCCATAGATGCTGGCAGAATCCTCATCCTCGCCATTTTCAAAGGATGACATCTGGTATTGATACGCGATCGTATCTCTTCCGGTCAGAATTTCCCCGATCAGTTCATATTGTTGCTTGTGATTGGCAAAGAGCTCATTCAGGAAGGTAATCAGCTCATCATGCGATTGCTGCAAATTCTCCGGTACGTCACGGTAGACGCCATCAGCGGCGAGGTGATCAGCCACCCCTTCGGGGTCACAATGGTTCCAGGCATCAATATAGCTTTGTACGAATTTCGTCGCGCGCATCATGACTTCCCACAATTGAACCTCAATCCTATCGTAGGATTGCGTGGATTGTCATTCCGAATTGACAATAAGACTGTCCACACGGCAGATTGGACCCTGAGATAATAGCGCCGGTGGGAAAACTATGAAGAAAATCAATGCTCGAGTGGTGTCGGTACACTCAGGATCCAATGAAGACCTGAGTAAAGAAGAATATCCGAGCATCCAGGTGGAGCTCGATGGTGTCGTCGGAGACCGCCACAAATCGTACGAGCGATCAACCTGGGCGGGGGATAAGCAGCCTGAGGGCACGATTCGGCGCAATGAACGCCAATGGTCCGCCGTGTCGGTCGAAGAGCTTGCGGACATTCAGGAGGCGATGGATTTGAGCGAGCCGCTTACTGCCGCCCACCTGGGCGCGAACCTTTGTTTGTCTGGTGTGCAGGAACTCTCCCGATTACCGAAAGGCAGCTTGCTGAAGTTTCCATCAGGGGTGGAATTGATGGTTGAAGAATACAACCCGCCGTGCCATGACATGGGTAAGAAGATTGCATCGATGTACAAGACTCGAACGGGCGAAGAGTTGTCATCAACGGCGTTTTCCAAAGCAGCGAAACTGACCCGCGGAGTTGTCGGTGTCGTGGAAGTTGCCGGGACGATCAGTGCAGGTGACGAAGTCACGATAGAAGTCTACGAAACGCCTTCCTGGCTGATCAGGTTTTCAGACTAAGAAACGATCAGCGATCATCACACTGGGTTTTGCGCTTTCCAGGCGTAATATGACCGTGTATCCCTGAAACTAGCTCCTGCCGCGACCGGATTCTCAGCGTGCGGCCGTCTAATCTCACAGGTGCTGGGAGAATGGACGCTATATGCCGGTGTATCTGGATGACAAAAGGCTTGTAAAACAGTTGCTTGCGGGTGACCGGAGAGCCTTTGATCGTTTTTTTGAGGACAACTTCGCGAGACTCTATCGGTTCGCTATTGCGCGGCTGAATCATGATCCCGAGGGTGCGAAAGAGGTCGTGCAGATCACTCTGACTCGCGCTGTCCGCAAAATACATACGTTTCGTGCCGAATCGGCGCTGTTCACGTGGCTGTGCGCCATATGCCGCAATGAGATCAGCGACTGGCTTGGCCGTCAGGGTCGGTATAGAGACCACATTGTATTGGTCGAGGACTTCCCCGAGATACAGGCAGCGGTCGATTCATTCCAGGCACCGCTTGAGGATAGCCCTGAGAGGCACTACCAACGAGTCGAGGCAATACGCCTGATTCAAGTTGCGCTCGATCGGCTGCCTGCCAAATACGGCAATGTTTTGGAGTGGAAGTATGTTGAGGGTCATTCGGTGAAAGAAATATCGAAACGGTTGGAGATTGGTGCGGAGGCAACGCAATCGCTGCTGGCGCGAGCCAAGCGCGCATTTGCGGATGTTTACACGACTTTAAGTGACGGCACGAATAAGCAGGTCGATGGGCTGGTGCAATCATGAGCCATTCTTATGAAGACATCGTAGCGCGTAGCGATGATGCGATAGAAGAGCTACTTGAGAAGGCGGGACCACGACCGACGCCTCCGGGTAACGATGAGAAGATTGTCCGTGATGCGGTGCATGCCGAATGGCAGGCTGTAACCAGGCGAATCCGAACGCGCCGGCGCATGACACACTTCGCCATTGCTGCGAGCCTGGTGCTCGGGATTGTTGTCACATTTAACGCATTGCAGCTTACTGACATGGCTGCGGTTCAGGTTGCAACGATCAGCAAGAGCCATGGTTCGATCCAGTTGCTCGTAGAGCAGAACGAATTGCGGGAGATAACCGACTTATCGTCAGTCTATGCCGGGCAGATTATTGATACTGGCGATGACGCCGGCATCGGACTGGAATGGGGCGGCGGCGGTTCGTTGCGAGTGGACAAGAACACGCGAATCGAATTTACGTCGGCCGAGTCGGTCTATTTGAAGTCGGGACGAATCTATTTCGATTCACAAAGCGAGACCGTGGCGGCTATTACTGGCCCCGGCTCCGGCTTCACGATCGAAACAGATCAAGGCTCGGTTGAACATTTGGGCACGCAGTATATGACGGCAGTGGGCAAGAATGGTTTGACGGTCAGCGTACGTGAAGGCCGGGTCGAGGTTGACGGCACTTATGTCGATAAGGAACTGGCCAGCGCAGGTCAACAGATAACGGTGTCCGGTGGCGCCCGACCGACTGTTGTTGATTTCAATGTCTACGGTGATGCATGGAGCTGGATTGAGGCGACAGCACCGGTAGTTGATATCGATGGTCGCAGTGTTGATGAATTTCTTAAGATGATTGCTCGTGAAATCGGCTTGCAGGTTTCCTACGAGTCGCCTGCTGCGCAGCACCTGGCGATCTCTGGCGTGCTTAAAGGCAGCGTCGACATGGCGCCGAGAGCGGAATTAGCATTTCGGATGTCGGGCGAGGATCTTGTTTATCGCATAGATGGGGGGACTATCTATGTGAGTTCAATTGATCCAGGCAGTCGTCCGTAACGTTCCGCAATCCCGCCAGGGGCGGAGGACTCAGCTTATCTTGCGAACGATCATAGTTTTGTTCTTGTTGCTGCCGGTGGCCACTTTGGCCGCCGATGGTGAGGCTGCGCCATATACAGGTCGATTCGTTGCAGAGGTCATCGATGAATTCCGGGACGCCGGTCATCCATTTGCCTACAGTACCAATCTTGTAAGTGCGGATTTGATCGTCATGGCCGAGCCTGAGGCGACAGACCCGCTAGACCTCGTTCGTGAGATTCTGCGGCCGCACGGTCTTACCATCCGCTCCGAGGCGGGCGTGCACCTTGTGGTGCGATTTGACAGTGCCGGTTTGCCAGGTGAGAGCGTTGTACTCGTCGTTACGACTAAAGGCAGCGATCAACCCGTTGAGAAAGTGGTGGTGCTGGTCGACCCGGCGCTGGCATCCGCAGCGCGGCATCTGCCGGGCATTTACGAATACTCGGACGTTTCACCTGGCCGATATCACTTCTCGATCGAGGCCCCCGGCTACCAGCCCATTCGCCGCGTTGTTGATGTCTGGCCGGGTGAAACGACCGTGGTCAGCATAGGAATGGATGCGGCAAAACCGGAAATCGAAACCATCGCAGTATCCGCAAGTCGCTACGAAATTCTACGTGACATTGCAGCATCCCGATTTGTCATGGACCAGCGCACGATTCAGAATATGCCAGATGTCGGCGAGGACCCAATGCGGGCGGTGCAGCGATTGCCTGGAGCTGCAGCGAGTGGTGCATCCGCCAAGACACATTTCCGCGGTGGTGAAGACAGTGAAATAGGCATCATGCTGAATGGCCACGGTCTGTTCGATCCATTCCATATTCGCGATTTTCAAAGCATCTTCAGTGCAATCGATTCACGTGCCATCGAAGGCGTCGAGGTCTACACGGGCGGCTACCCGGTTCGCTTCGGTGACAGTATGAGCGGTCTCGTATTGATGGAGTCGCTGGAGTTGCTCAAGCCACGACACACCGAAATTGGCTTGAGCGTATTCAACTCTTCTTTCCTGACGGCAGGCAACAGCGTGGACCGAAGCTGGTTGGTATCAGCGCGGCGCGGCAATCTTGATCTCGTCATTGATCCGGAGTTCGGTAGCCCTTCGTATTACGACGTGTTCGGGGAGTACAAGGTCGATCTATCACCAAATGCAACGCTTTCGATAAATGCGCTGTTCGCAGATGACAGTGTTGAAGTTGTGTTGGAGTCAGAAATCGACGAGCTCGAAAGGGTTGTCAGCGACACGAAAAATGCACAACTTTGGGTGCAATTAGATAATCGATGGTCGAGCGATCTGACCAGTAAGACTGTTCTGTCAGCAATATCTTTTGACAACGTTCGCAACGGCACACTCGCAGACGAAAATAAATTCATTGCGTCGGTGTATGACGACCGACAGGTCGGGCAGTTCAGCTTTCGTCAGGACTGGACCTGGACTTCGTCCAAGTCGCACTTGATGCGATGGGGAATCGAGGGCAGCCACTCCACAGCGGACTACGTGTATGAAAATAGTGCGCAATACGGCGGACTGCAGGCGTTGTTTGCGGATCAGCCCGAGTCTACAAACCTGTCGGCCTCAGCCTCACCTAAAGGCAGCAGCTACTCGTTCTACTACTCCGATCGCTGGAAAGCGTCTCCAAAGATGATTGTCGAGTGGGGCTTGCGCTGGGATGACCAGACCTATACTGACCAGTCGTCCGATTCCCAGTTAAGCCCGAGACTGAGTTTGTTGCGATCGCTGGGTGCGAAGACAGAATTGCGGTTGAGTTGGGGGCGCTATCACCAGTCACAGGGTATCAACGAACTACAAATCGAAGATGGCATCACCACCTTTTGGCCGGCGCAAAAGGCAGATCACATCATCGCCGGCATACGTCATTTGTTCCGCAATAAGTATTCGCTGCGGGTTGAAATGTTCCGCAAGAACATGAGCCAGGTTCGGCCACGATTCGAGAATCTGTTCGATCCGCTTGGACTGATTCCCGAGATTCAGCCGGACCGGGTACGCCTGGACCCGACCAGTGCGACTTCGAAAGGCGTAGAGGTTTCCATCGATCGCCCCAGCGGGCCGTTAACATGGTGGGCGTCGTACACCCTGTCTGAGGTAACCGATCGCATCAATGGGGTTGACGAAGTCCGCAGCTGGGATCAGCGGCACGCTTTCCAGGGAGGTGTAGCTTGGACGAACGAGAAATGGGATGTTGCATTGGCAACGAGCATCCACACGGGATGGCCGACCTCCGATCTAATGCTCGTCGAAGACGGCATTGATGACGAAGGGGAAATCGAATACGTCGCAATAGTTGGTCCTCGAAATGTCGAGCGACTTGGTACTTTCGCAAGTATCGATTTCAGAGTTAGCCGTAAATGGAAGCTAAAACGTGGATCGTTCATGGCGTTTCTGGAAATTTCGAACCTTGCCGACCGCAGTAACGAGTGTTGCCTGGACTGGGACTTCGACGAAGACGAAGATACGGGCGAGGAGGTATTCGAGCGTGGCGTCGACTACTGGATGCCGATGGTACCTGCAATCGGCGTCTTGTGGGAGTTCTGAGCTTGTGATGTGCAGCGCCTAAGTCACTGGCATTGCCGACATAGCCATGCCCGCCGCAAGACGAGGGCGCAACACCACGGGTTCGCACTTCCTCCGAGAGCCTGCAAGTTTAGACGACCGGTTTCCACCGGAGCACGCGTCTAATCAATTGTGCATAACAAGTAGCGCGGCCGAGTTGGCCTGTGTTGCCACACTTGCTGACATGTGCGCAGGAGGAACAAAAAATGAAACAGAAACAAGTTGTGACAAATGCCCTTTTGGGAGCAGCTGCTGCTGTTGTTGTCATGGGTATCACCACCACGGCCGCAACGGCAACCGAACCATGCGGTGACCTGGGCGAGTGTAAAGCGCTCATCGAAATCAACGCCACGGATGGGGATATCGGGTTTCATTTCCTGATGGATGGCGATGACCTGACTAAAAGCGAAATCAAGAATGCTGACGGCAAGAAGATCTTCAAAGCGGACGCCAAGAAACAGTTGCGTGAACAGTTCATGACCGAGACCTTTGTCGAAAGCGCAGAGCCTTTATGTACGGAAGCGCTTGCGATAGCAGAGGGTGAGGAAGACTTCGTCACGCTGGAGGAGTTCCTGGAGCGCTGGGTGGATGGTACCTACGTATTCACAGGGAAGGGAGATGGCGGAGAGAAGTTGAGAGGCGAAACAGGCCTCAGCCACAAAATTCCTGCTGCCCCTGATGAACTGGATTTCGATGGTAGCGTCATTTCCTGGGAGTCAGGTGACGAGCTGGGAGAATGTGCGGACTTCGATGAACTGGTTGCCCTCGTCGAGGATGACGTTCTTCCGATGCATCCGGAAGATGTGCCGGTTGCCGCCTGGGAAGTCGTGTTCGAACCCGATGTTGAGGATGGCGACCCGACAGGAAGTCTGACGTTCTCCATCAGGGTAGCGGGTGATATTGCCGTTACGGAAGTCACGGTCCCCGCGGAATATCTGGCTGACCTGCCGGATGACACGCCGGTCAAGATCGAGGTTGGTGCGATCGGCTCAGACGATAACGCGACCTTCACGGAGGAGGATGGTTTTTGCATCAATGAAGACGCAGGGTGCGACGACTGAGAAGATTAGTTATTCAGTCTGGAGATCGTCGTGACCCGGGCATCATAATGAAGGGTACATATCACAACTCCATGGCCTCACAGGCCGGTCGTAAGGCCGGCCTGGTGGCGTCCATCCTGCTTTTTGTCAACGTCAGCATGGCGCAGGATGTTGTCGACGACTGGCAGGTAACTGCCGACAGCGCTGCAAGCTACCTGGAGGTCGCGATGAGCGACGATCTCCTGACGCTCAAGGCGGACAATG
>Ga0255052_10003127_pt1 | contig 11635 bp, 10 predicted proteins | sample JV7_2_21_MG_FD_188632 | JGI IMG/M metagenome (GOLD analysis project Ga0255052, IMG submission 188632) | Seawater microbial communities from Jervis Inlet, British Columbia, Canada - JV7_2_21 | ecosystem: Environmental > Aquatic > Marine > Inlet | place: Canada: British Columbia | collected... | reverse complement strand
AGTCGGATAAATTTTGTACTGATGATATTCCACAACTCCATCACTACCAAGCCGCGGGCTATTTTCAAGACATTCCCCCGATTTATGCAGACCTAAGTGAGCTGGTTGCAGGATATAAACTGGGTCGGGAAAAATCTGAAGAACGTACGATGACATGCAACCTCGGCCTAGCTATAGGTGACATGGCTGTTGCCCCGTTGGTTTATCAAAGAGCAATCGAAAAGGGAATTGGTACTTGGTTGCCACTGTAGATTAGAAAAGCGAAAGGAAGGAAGGAAGTGCGACCCGCACACCTTTCCGGAGTGTCTTATTATTTCGGTCCTACAGTTCTTCGATAGTCTCGTTAAATATCACATTTCTCTTCCGTAAGTATTCAATAACTTGGTGAAAGACTTCTGAATGTTTTCCTAATAGTTCTGGAGGAATGATTCCTTTTTCTTTGAATTTTCCTTCAAGTACGATTTGAGCAACAGCTGCACAAGTATATCCTGTTGTTCTTGCTATAGACAATATACGCTTCTCTCTATCATACATATCAAGCATATCATAGGTATAACGTAGTTTCTTGTCATCTTTCATTCCTTCAATTACTATCTTCATAACAGTAACATCTTCATCTCTATCTTCAAACATCCAATGATCACGCAGAAGTTTAGATGTTAACTCAATTGGTTTGATCTTTTTTCCTTTTACATCAATTTCCTCTGTGTTGAAGAATCCTGCTTTTCTTAGCATTCTCATCTGTTCGATATGACCAGGATATCTTAGTGTTTTTTCTTTCATGAAAGGAATAGCCATTGTCTTGATGAGAGATCTAAGACCATCGGTATTGAAGGCTACTAGAGTTCCTACTTCTGGGAAATCCAATAATTCTGGTTCAGATAAACCGGGTTTAACAACTATCTCACCATTCTCAATATACTTCGACAATTGGAAGTATTCCTCGATTACATCAATGGGTGGATAAGGTGATCTATAATCAAAAAGCCAGTCCCTATTTACAGGTAATCCTCCAACATAACATAGGAAACTTTCTGTTTTATCTAAGATTGAATCAATATATCCAAGTATGATGTTACTTGAACCGGGAGCTACTCCACAGTCAACAACAGCTGTAACTCCTTTCTCCTTTGCTAATTCATCTAAGCCTAACGCATCTTCCCCGAAGAATGAGATATCTACAATGTTTATGCCTGCTTCAATTACTGCTTCAAGGGCCTTGTAACCTATAGACCACGGAAGAGCTCCAATTACTAAATCGTAATCCTTCACGATATCCTTGATAGTTTTGGGATTGGATAGATTTGCACATATTCCGTGAATTTCATAATCATGTGTCAATCTATCTAAAACTTCTTGGTTAATGTCAACTACTGAAACCTCAATAGAGGAATCTTCTGCTAAATCTCTTGCAATTACATTTCCTACATATCCTGCTCCTAAAACAACCACTTTCATCTCTAAACCTCTAGGGATAGATGTTACTCGAAATGGATGTCTTTTATTTCTGGTGTACACTTTGATAGCTCAAAAAAGAAAGGATGGAAGGAGGGCGACCTGCGCCGACTCCCTCATTCAGAAAAATCCAGACGACTCTAGTTTCGTGGACGACTGCCATGATCTTCAGCAGACATATCGACTTCTGAGTTCACTTCGTCTATTGGTTCTTCAGCTGCAGCAATCGAACCGAACTTGCCTAGCTGAAGTCTTAGATTGCCCTTGAAGAGACCAGTGTATCCATTCGATAGGGTATAAGTTACACCCTCCTCTATAGAATCGATGGTCTCATTCCAGATAGGCATCAGGATAATCCCTGTCGAGTCGCCAACCTGGGCATCTACTACTCGGTATGTCTCACCATTTTTACGGGATTCAACCGATCTTTCTTCACTTGTATTCATTACCTTAAAGGAAATGTTTACACTTTTCATTCCGGGCTTAAGCTCGGCAATAGTGGCCTCAACGGCCTCTGTCTTGTTATCATGCATTGTATATCACTCGCTCTTGCGAATTCAAATCACTCAAAACTAGGGTAGTCCTCAGGTGGATGTACAGAAAGGTCGTTAATCTTCAATAAAACCAGTTAGAAGGTTTGCATAGTTGCTATGACTGTACTTCTGAAACGCGGGAGTTTGCTTAAGTCGTTATGTATAGTACAGAATAAAGAGAAAGGATAGAAGGAGTGTGCCGAGCACACCCGAGCAGGGTTGTCAATCCGTCACCAGTCATCCAAATGCCGAAGGTAATATGCAATCACCATGCTCACTCTGGGCCTGTGTTAGTTTCGTTTTCTGTTCTTCTAGGACATCAAACAACGCCTGTGGCGTGTCATCAACAGTGTCCTTGTAGATCTTTGTTATTCTATCAATCTTTTCGAGTAACTCAGGCACGCGAGTAGTAAACTGAATATCATACTCCATTCTCGTGTAGTCCTTGTCCAAATGGTCCTGGAACAGCTGCTCCAAATCCTCGTAGATTGGAATATATCCAGATGGTGTTTCAATTGCGCTAACTTCTCCATGAACTCGGAGTTCCATCCACTTCAACCAGACTGTTTTATCGAGCTTGTCATTAAGGAAATCGTCATTCTCATCCTTCAAGAAATAATTGACAGCAAATATTGGAGGAACTTGCTCAAGGTCTTTTACAAAATCAAGATGATTTTGAATATACTTCCCAAGAGGAATTGAAATGAAATCAAGGTTCGAGAATGGCTGGAATTTTCGTACTCCACTAGGACCGAGGATTGCGGCTGTGGTTTCAGACTCCAGGCTTGCACCCATTGTTATTACCCCATGATTCCAATCAAATGATTGTTGTACAGGAACCCACGATTCTTTGTCGCGCCCCCCATAGATGATACCTCCAATCTCAACACCCCGAGAATCATCAAGTGCACGATCAAGATTTGCAAGACCTTCCAGTCCAATAGTGTACCTGGCATTCTTGTTTGCAAAAGGAATTTCCTCACCATGACGATCGACCTTTCCTGCGAACCATTCACCGGAAAAGTTGTTTCCAATCTCCGGAGGTTCAGACCCATCATCTAACCACCGAACTCCTTCATCCTCAGTTATGAGGACATTGGAGAAGATTGCAGGTCTCTTTGATCGGAGTATATCCCAAATTACCGGATCGTCTTTTTGTGTAACTGACCGAATGATTCCAAATATTCCCCTCTCAACATTGACACCTCGAATCTTGCCATCAAAGATGCGAAGATAAGTTAGGTCATCTCCGACGATTGTGTTTCCACGGACCATGGATGTACTGGTCTTTCCACAACCAGATGGATAAGCTCCAGTGAAGTATGTCTTACGACCTGATGGACCATGAACAGCCATCAGAAACATGTGCTCAGCGAGCCAAGCTTCCCGGTCAGCTTTCCGTATTGCTAGTCTTAAAGCTAGTTTTTTCAGCCCTATTGTATTTCCAGCATACTGGGTATTCATACTGTAGACTGTGTTGTCTATGTAGTCGATCATGACTCCTCTTTTCTTCCAGTCAATACTGATTGAATGCATTAGCTTCCCAGATGAATGCAACATCCAGAAGATCTCTTTGTCATCAGGAAGACGTTTGAAGTAGTCATATCCTCGTCTGTAAAGTAAATCCTCACTATGAGCAACGTAAAATGAATCTGTTATTTGTACCACTGGGACAGAGAATGGAGAGTCCAACGGTCCCAGACAGAAGAATCTCACAACCATCTTCTTATTGTCCATTGACCCTGTCAAACGTTTCTGTACAATCTCAAGCCCCTTGTCCCGGTTCATTTGAGTGAGTTGTTCACCTAGGTTCTCGCCCTCAGGAACAAGGTAGACTGTGCTTTCCTTGTCTCGGGCTTGGTCATGAAAACCATCGAAGTGTACGGTGTGGTATGGATTAGCAAGTGGGGTCTCTTCACCACGGGCAATGGCCGTACGGCGAATATATTCCGTATCCATCTTTGAGTCATTACAGACAAACACCTTCATGGGTTTGCAGAGCTTAATTGCTTCAGCTACAAACTTGTGAACCCTTCTATTCGGAATCGCTAGGAGTTTTCTATAATTAGCATCAGTCAATCCTTGTTCCAATATCTCCATGGTCTCATTCATGAATTTTGCCTCGCACTTGTGACCTGCCCAAGTTTGCTGAGTTCATGACCTGAATATAATTCCGTCGCCAGCTGCAAAGAACATGATAAATATGCCTTCACTAAGTGAATGCAATGCCCCTATCCCCATGGTTCAAGTACTTTTTGCATATTGTTTAACGCGTTCTCAATCAGTCCATACTCCTGAGCAAAGGAAATCCTTAGAAAATTCTCACCGACTTGACCAAATGCAATACCAGGGGCAGTGAGTGTCTTTGTCCTAGCGATTAAATACAACATGCTAATCTTTGAACCAGAATCACCCTCCTTCACCCACTGTTTTCCAATATCAGGGACTCTATTATAGAAAGACTTGACCTCCTCTGAACGAAGGTATTCAAGCATGTCTTCCAGGTATTTGTCAACAAGATCCTTGACATTCACGAACATATAGAACGAACCCTTTGGGCGTGTCACGCTCATAAGTGGGATGTGATTGTTTATTCTGTCTAAGAGAAGCTCACGTCGTCGGTCATACTCAGACACCATATCTTGAACATAGTATTCACAATCATTGAGTGCTGCTGTAGATGCAGCCTGAGATGTTGCACTAGCACAGACTGAAATGTTTTGGTGGATTTTCCTATATGCATCTATTACCCGAGCAGAACCAATGACCCATCCTACTCTAAAGCCTGTCATTGCGTAGCTCTTAGAAACACCATTGAGTGTGATGGCATGTTCTTGCATGTCATCAAAGGAAGCGATGCTTTGAGCCTTATTCCCGTCATATAGAATGCGATCATAGAGTTCATCGGATATCACATGGAAGTCATGGTCAAGAGCTAGATCTGTAACTCCCCTCAGATTAGATTTAGACCATACAGCTCCAGTTGGATTGTTAGGTGAGCATACAATCATAGCTTTGGTTCTAGGAGTGACAACTGAAGCTATGTCCTCAGTTGTTGGAATGAAATCGTTCTTTTCTGTTGCAGGAACAAAGATGGGTCTTGCTCCAGCAAACTTGATGACAGGCTCATATGCCAAGTACGAAGGAGCAGGGACAATCACCTCATCCCCTGTTTCTACTGTTGTAAGGATTGTTCCGAAGAGTGCTGCACTTGATCCCGCAGTTACGATGATTTCTGTTTCGGGATCGAAATCAAAGTCGTTATCACGTTTGGTTTTCTCAAGGATTGCCTCTCTCATTTGCATGGTCCCTGGGTCTGGAGTATAATGAGTTTCACCAGATTTGAGAGAATTGATTGCTGCATCAATTGCTTCTCGTGGAGCATCGAAGTTTGGTTCACCTACACCAAGATTGATCATTCCAGATTTCCTGGCTAAAGAGAGTAAAACATAGATGGGTTTCTGGGGGAATTGTTCAAGTCCTCGAGCTAATTTTGTCATAGTATTTTCTCCTTGTCTTGTATTTGACCAATGTTTCAGCTCATCGTTGGATTAGAGTAGATGCAAGGTAACAGAACGGGTTAATATTCTATCCTTTCAAAACTCCTTATTCTCAGAATCTTATTCTTTTAACTTCATTGTGAAAAACATCTACATTTCCTTTATCTAAAGACGAATACTCAAGAATCGTTAACAGTGCCCATTATTCTCGTCTGATGCAGATAATACCCCAACGTACTTGATAGGCATATCACAAACGACAAGACTCAAATGTGAGCTCGTATCGAACACAGGCCAGTAGCCTGATAACGGGCTGAGACCTTTGTTGGTGATTCTATGCTGAAGGAGTTCACCTATGACGTACCAAAGATTGAGCGAGGTTATGCCAACCAGACGCTCTATGTAAATCTGAGCAATAACGAGATCAAGATCAAACCTGTGGATGACAAGATGAAGGATACTTTCACAGGCGGGAAAGGTTTCGATCTCTGGTTAATGTGGAATGGTCTACCTAAAGACCGGATTGTCAAGTGGGACGACCCCGAGAATGAGATATGCATAGCAACTGGACCTCTGGGTGGAGTCACTCAATATCCAGGTGCAGGAAAGTCCATTGTCACATCGATATCTCCGATGACTGGGATTCCCATCGACAGTAATGTGGGTGGATACTTTGGTCCAAACCTGAAGTTCGCAGGATTCGATGCTTTTGAGATTCAAGGAAAGGCGGACAAGGACGTCTACATCTTTATTGATGGGGACCTTGGAAAGATAGAGATTCACGATGCCAGTGACTTGCCCAATACTGCGTACGAGATAACTCGTGTGCTCTCTGACAGACATACTGAGAAAGATGGAAAAGATTTGTCAGTCGTGACAGCAGGACCAGGTGCAGAACACGCGTGGATGGGATGTCTCAATTTCTCATGGTGGGACATGCGAAGGAACATGCCTAGATACAAGCAGGCTGGCAGAGGGGGAATTGGTACAGTCTTCAGGAACAAGAGAATCAAGGCATTAGTTGCCAAGAAAGAGAAGATCACTCTAGACATGAACGGACCTGCTGACATTGAGGCAGTCAAGGCAGTGGGCCGCGACCACTCTGGTGGAATTCTCAAACTAGATCCGAAACAAAATCGGATGAGGGTGCTTGGAACAGTTCACCTACCCTCAATAATGGACGAGTTTGACCTCCTACCAACCCGAAACTTCAGGACTGGTAGCGATCCAGAAGCAAAGAACCTCTTCGGAGATGTTTGGGAGGAAATATTCACCAATGCTGGCAAGGGATGGGATGGTTGTTGGAGACCCTGTGCCATCAACTGCTCACACTGCATAGAGGGATTCGTTCCAAAAACTGGACCATTCAAGGGCAAGAACGTCGTTGTGGACGGACCTGAGTATGAAACAATCGCCGGCTGCGGTTCTAACATCGCAATCTTTGAGCCGCATTATGTCGCCGAGTTGAACTTCTACTGTGACGCATATGGAATTGATACAATCAGCTTTGGTACGACAATGGGCTTTGTGATGGAACTCTTTGAGGAGGGCCTTATCGACGAGAAAGCCACTGGAGGTCACACACTAAAGTGGGGAGCTGTTGAGGAAGTACTTGCAGTTCTGCATGAGATGGCAGAGGGCAATGGTTTCGGCGCCGAGCATTTTGGAAAAGGGGTCCACTACCTCAAGGATTACTTTGGTGACAAGTTTGGGATTGACAAACAGTTGATGCACGATATTGGCATGGAGCACAAGGGTCTCGAGTACTCTGAGTATGTTACTAAGGAAAGTCTGGCTCAGCAGGGCGGGTATGGCTTAACTTTGAAAGGAGCTCAACACGACGAAGCGTGGCTCATCTTTCTCGATCAAGTTCACAACTACATACCCACTTTCGAAGATAAGGCAGAAGCACTTCACTACTTCCCGAACTGGAGAACATGGTTCGGGCTCAACGGGCTTTGCAAACTACCTTGGAACGATGTCATTCCAGCCGATAATAGTGAAACCGATGATCCAGCGAAAGTACCAGGACATGTTGAATTCTATGCTAGGTTCTTCGAAGCAATGACTGGGAAACCTACCAAGGGCGATGATCTGATAGGGATGTCTGAAAAGGTCTACAATTTTCAAAGAATCTTCAACATTCGACAGGGTAAGGGGCTCAGGATAAATGACTCATATATTCCATACAGAAGTGCTGGTCCAGTGACTGAGTGGGAATATGAGAGCCGTCAAGAGAGATATGATACTCAACTACAGGAGAAGTGTGGTATCGACTGTTCGAATATGACAACTGCTGAGAAAGTTGCAAAGCTTCGAGAGTACAGAATGGAGCAATATATGTGCTTGGCCGATGCTGCATACAAGCGACGTGGCTGGACTCGAAATGGGGTACCTACCATGGAGAAGATCAAGAAGCTTGGTATCGATTGGATACCCGAAGTGGTCGACATCGTGAAGAAGCATGAGGGATCCGAACCTCCAAAGGACACACTTCCTACCTCTGATGAAGCCTGGAAATAGGATGAAAAGGAAATCTGTAGAGGTCTCAGTTCTTCCTCCTGAATGTAACTAATCAAAGGATTCAAAACGATAGTTTACTAAATATTACAGTTGATTGTAATGAAAACGGTGGGATATTTCGACGGGACTGATTCAGCAGTTCTCGCAAAAATAGCAGCAAATGGAATTTACACAATTCCGCTTGGAAATGATTGGGATGGATACGGAAAGATTGTAACTCAGATAGAACCTGGCGAAGTGGACCTCATAATTGCTTACCTGCACAAACTGCTTCCTCCAAAAGATGCAGAAACAGGACCCATACCAACCCCAGTTAATCTACTCTACCGCGCTAAAACATACAATATTCCAGTCTTAATTATCGTTCCTAAAGAACTTCACAATAAAACCAAAGCAATCTTAGGGGAAGCTGCAGATTTCGCAGAAGTAATATCACCTGAGGACTTTGATGAAAAGCTTTGTAGTATTCTTGGTATTTGATTTACATTATGAAATAGAGTGAGCTTGGAAACAACAGAATTCTTATCATGGGTTCAATCTGTGAGTTTGAGTAAATCTTACTTGGGAGTCGATTATGTGGTTGAAGAAAACTGTACTTCGTGTGGAGCAAGTATCTCCGTAAATGACAACAAATGCCCAACGTGCGGAAAGGCAATCGAGGGTACACTAGAAAAAAAAGGCTACTCAAGCGTCTTCCAACAGCAGGGACGTGTTTTGACAGACGCAGACTGGAGAGATTCACCACGGATTGTTAAGAGTAGGACAAGTACAACAGGTGTTCGATGTTCATCGTGTGGAGCAATCAACAGTGCGAAGACTAAACAGTGTGTGAATTGTGGAATAGTCTGTAGATCTAACATCTGAACACTTCTTCCCTTTACGGTATATTATTAGGTTAGAGGCAAACTCTTCAGCCCAATGCAACTCATCCTTGAGCCCTATGTTCTGGGCGTAATCAGCGCCCTGATAATCACGCTTTTCTTTGCAGTGTCAAATATTCTGTACAAAAAGATGAGTGAGGATATCAGTGTTATGGATATCATGTTCACCCGGATGTGGGTGAGTCTTCCTATAGCATACTTATTTGCAGTTATATCATCAGGATCCTTTACATTTACGGTACCAACAGCTGCTCTCTTTCCGCTCATATTCTCGATGATTATTGGTCTTGTTATTGGAGATGCCATGTATTTCCTAAGCCAAGAAAGAATAGGTGTATCAAGAGCATTTCCAATTGCTATGAGTTATCCTCTTTTGGTCTATTTTCTTGCAGCGGTGTTTCTTGGTGAACCAGTCTTACCACAGAGAGTCATTGGTGCAATCATCATTATGATCGGTGTGATTATTATTGCTCGAGCGGAGCAAGATGAAACCAAGAATGGAAAACGATGGAGTGAGAATGATATTAGGATGGGAATAATCCTTGCATTTCTTGTTTTCATTTGTTGGGCAACAAGTGATGTCATTTTTCAATTTGGATTGGTTGGTGTTGGAGTTGCAGAAGCGAACTTCTATCGTGTATTTGCCGCTTCTTTGATCCTTGTGCCGGTCTTTCTCATGACAATGAGAGGGGAGAGGAAACTTCCAACCAGAAGAGTCACAACCTATGCACTGTTAATTGGGATAATTACATTTGGATTCGGTCTCATAATATACACCTTTGCAGTCAAGTTTATCGGAGCCACTGTGACTGCGCTGATAGTCGCCTCTGGACCGATGATAACAGCACCACTTTCTGCAGTCTATCTTGATGAAGATGTCAATCGGCGAGTTACTCTTGGTACACTACTCACAATCGTGGGTGTAATCCTCGTCGTTTTCATTTTATAGTCGCTCTGATATTAGAGCCTTCCCTGAGATTGGTAGTTTAGGTATGGTGGACTAGGAAAGGATGCAAATCGAATCAATTCTACTGACTGCTGCAACGGCCTTCATTATCTTCAGAAAGTTGTGCTGGATGCAAGATCAAATCGACTGTTCTCACATCCAACGGTAAAAGTCCTTACGTGAATCCTCTACTTTGATTCGCCACTAAGTATTAGTTGTGCGTTACGAGCATCATCTGGAGGACTACTTCCTTCGATCATCTTCTCCAGTTTCTTGTGCTCGATTTCACAAGTAGACTCAAGTTGGGATTTTGAAACATTCAATTTGATCTCATTACTATCGAGAGTTTCAATAAAGTGTGGCGGTATAAGAAGGTCAATATCTGGTCGAACACGTAGACGTTCCAGAAGTTCTTCAAAGAAACCTCCTCCCAGAACAAGCCACATCACACCTTCACTGTCGAACCAAACATCAATGACAAACCCAATCTTGAAATCATTAACATCAATGATTTTGATATCAGAAAGCGCAGAGAACGTTATATCGTTTTCATCAATAACTCCAGGATCCAAAGTCTTCTTCAAAGATTCACGGTCTACATTCAAATACACCTTATCCTCGATCTTCTCAATACTATCAAGATTGCAGACTGGGTCAATATCTGGACGAGCACCGATAGATTCCAGAAGTTCTTCGATTCTTCCTCCACCAAGTACCATGTACTTCAGCTCAATCTTGTTGTCAGAACAATTGAAAATGATGTCCATAATTTCGCCGACTTTTTCGCCATTAGAATCGACTACATTTTTCCCTCGTATAGCACTATACTTCATTTCGTAACAACGCATATCCAGAACCTCTTATCTATCCACCAACGTTAATGATATAGACATATGCCTTTTTGAAAACATCAACGATGTTTGGTAGGAATAGATGTCCAGAAAAAGAATTGGGAAGCCCGGCTGAGGGGCTCGATTATTAGTAGACCTCTCTTGGACTCTCTCTAAGGCGATCAGGTAGCTGGCCACCTTCACCTAGGATTTCAAGCTCGTGGTCTCTACCATATCGACCACCATCATTACACAAGAAACCGGCCTTTGTGATGCCTCTTGCTTGGCGCTCAGCAGCACGTCTAGTAATCATCGTTTTCACAGATGGGACTGTCATTACCAACTTCTTCTGTCCTTCATCAACGACCAGCAAGATAGTATCATCACTTGCGTTGCGCGTGGTTTCGAAAAACTGAGATGTTGACTCATTAAACTCAAGGTATATTGGCATTTAGAATCATAGCCTCCAACTGGCTAGTTCTGCTAGAATGGATTTTGCGTACATATTAATGAATCTCGCGCGAGTCCCTACAGTATATTTCTCATAGACTTCCATCACAGAAGATGTGCCGTCCCACAATGAGCGCATACAACTGCATCATCAAATTCTCCTGGGAGTGGAAGAGGTGCTGCACAATTCTGACACTTAAGATCACGAAGCTCAGATCGTTTCTCAGGGGGAATATTCAATTTGAAGACACGTTCAGCAACATCCTGAATTGTCTTTCCTATTTTCTGAGCAGCTCTTGCAATGGAACTTTGTTCTAGGTTGCTGAGTGAACCAAGTCCAACTGATTGGAAGAAAGTACCAATTGCTCTACCAATTTTTCCAAACACTGACCCAGCTTTCCAAGCCATGATATCAGAAACATGTAATTCTAGTAATTCGGAATCTGGATTATCTGGAATCTCATACCCTCGGTTCCAATCAGTTCGCTGCGGTCGTTTCTGTGAGAGGGTAAGACCA
>Ga0255052_10003126_pt1 | contig 11638 bp, 8 predicted proteins | sample JV7_2_21_MG_FD_188632 | JGI IMG/M metagenome (GOLD analysis project Ga0255052, IMG submission 188632) | Seawater microbial communities from Jervis Inlet, British Columbia, Canada - JV7_2_21 | ecosystem: Environmental > Aquatic > Marine > Inlet | place: Canada: British Columbia | collected... | reverse complement strand
GATGCACCGTCTAATGAGGTAATCGCCGGATTTGACCAGGCCATCAGGCTGGCACAACCGGGGGCTGTGGGCGAGCTGCCAGGTTTCCCGGACGGCCTGGTATCCGTGCAGGACGCAGCCGCCCAACTCGCTGCGCCGTGGTTACTCAGGGATGGAGGAAATCGCATTCTCGACGCTTGCGCCGCGCCTGGCGGGAAAACCGGACATCTGTTGGAACTCGCGGGTCCGCAAGCCGATCTAACGGCTATCGATCTCGATGGGGACCGGCTCGGCAAGCTGCGTGAGAACCTTGAACGGCTGGGCCTCGCTGCAACTGTTCTCGCGGCCGACGCATCAAATCCTGAGGAGTGGTGGAATGGCGTCCAGTTCGACCGGATTATGCTGGATGCGCCCTGCTCGGCCAGCGGCGTCATCCGTCGCCATCCGGACATCAAGCTGCTTCGCCGGGCCGGGGACATCGAGGCCCTCGCTGCCACGCAGGCGGGCCTGCTTCGCGCCCTGTGGCCGCTCCTTACGCCGAATGGGCGCTTGCTCTATGTCAGCTGTTCGGTCCTGACAGAAGAGAATGACGCTGTGATCAGCGAGTTTCTGCGCGAGCACCCTGATGCCAGAGAGGATCATGCGTTGCCAAATAACAACATCCGCGATCTAATGCAGCGTAAGACCTGCGGATATCAGATTCTGCCCGGCAGACAGGATCTGGATGGCTTCTACTTCGCATGTCTCGAGAGGACTGACTAACAAGAAGATGACCGGAAGACCCAAAAGCAGCTTGCTGATATTGCTGATCCTGATGCCCGTCTGGGCTCAGGACAGTCCGGAGCGTGCCGGTTATTTCGAGGTTCGGTCAGCGGCGACAACACTGGTCGATGGCGTTCATGTTCTCGAGGGTCGCCTGCAGCTTGTGCTGAGCGGCGAAGCATTGAACGCCCTGAACAGTGGTGTGGCACTCCGGATCGAACTCAACCTCGAGGTAATCCGGACGCGCCGCTTCTGGACAGATCCCGCGGAGGCCGAACTCGTAGTCAGCTACGAGCTCGAATACCGCCCTTTGAGTCAGCGTTACATCGTCAGAAACCTGAACAGCGGCGACCAGGACTCATTCGCGACGCTCTATTCGGCGCTCAACACTCTCGGTCGCGTCCAGGGTCTGCCCGTGGTGGACGACGCTATTCTCGAGCCCGACAAGATCTACCGGATACGTCTTCGGGCCAGGCTGAGTACGGAACAATATCCCGCGCCGCTACGCATCCTGTTTTTCTGGCGCGATCAATGGCAACTGCAGAGTGAATGGTTCGAATGGTTACTCGAACGTTGAAACGGCTGGCATATACGGTATTCGGCGCGACAGGTGTCGGGCTTGCCCTGACCGCGCTGTTTCTCCTTAGCCGCACGGCCCAGAATTCCGAAGACTTCGATCGCCTGCATATTCTGATCCTGCTGATCAACGTAGCCGGCGTACTCGTGCTGTTCGCTCTCCTTATCGGCAACCTGGCCAGGTTGTGGCGCGATTACCGCAATCACGTGCCGGGGGCGAAACTGAAAGCACGCATGGTTGGCATGTCCGTCTCGCTTGCAGTTGTGCCGTTGCTCGTCGTTTTCTACTTCTCGATGCAGTTTATTAATCGCGGTATCGATACCTGGTTCAATGTCGAAGTTGAAAAGGGCCTTGACGATGCCCTGGCTCTGAGTCGCGCCGCACTCGAGATGCAAATGCGGGATCACCTGAGGACGACTGTGAAGATCGCCGATCGTCTGAGGGAGGTCAGCGGGCGCCAGTTGTTCTTCGAGCTGAGCATGTTGCGCCGGGAAAGCGGCGCAAATGAGATCACCGTATTCGGCCGCAACAGAAGAATCCTGGCCACCAGTTCCGATCTTGCGGCCAACACGATGCCGCAAGCGCCGCGAGACGAAGTCATATTACAGATCAGCCAAAACAGGCCGTTCGTCAGCCTCGACCCGCTGGAGCGTGGCAGTTACCAGATTCGGACCGCTGTTGCTTTCGGCGACAGCAGCCGGCCGGAATCCGTGGGCGTCATACAGGCGCAATTCCCTGTGACCGAGAGAATCGGCCGCATGGCGAATAACGTGGATTCGTCATACAGTGAGTACAAGCGCCTGCTCTATCTCCGCGAGCCGCTCAAGAGAACGTTTACGCTGACACTGACTGTCGTGCTGATGCTGTCATTGCTTACCTCGATTTACGGAGCATTCGTGCTGTCGAGGCGACTCGTCGCGCCGATTCAGAATCTGGTGGCCGGAACACAGGCAGTCGCAAAAGGCGATTTCGACACCCGCCTTCCAACGCCGTCACGGGATGAGATCGGATTCCTCGTCAGCTCGTTCAATGACATGACCGAAAAGCTCTCGGAAGCGCAACGTCAGGCCAGCCTGAGCCAGGCGCTGGTGGAGGCTGAACGGACCAATCTCGAAGTCATTCTGGCAAGGCTCTCGACCGGGGTTGTTGCCCTGGAATCGGACATGAAGATTCGAACAGCGAATCAGGCATCCGGAGCAATTCTCAATGTCGATCTCGAAAACAGGGTTGGCGAAAACCTGATCGATGCTGCGAAAGGTCACCCTTTACTCCAACAGTTCGTCGATGTTGCGCAGGTCCACCTCCATTCCGGCGAAACCGAATGGCGTGAACAGATCGTTCTGCGCGGCGAGGTTGGCCGACGTGTGCTCACCTGTGCATGCACGACGCTGCCGGGTGACAAGGACCACGCGGCAGGTTTTGTAGTGGTATTCGACGACATCACGGCCCTGCTGCAGGCACAGCGCGATGCAGCGTGGGGCGAGGTTGCGAGAAGACTGGCACACGAAATCAAAAATCCGCTGACGCCGATTCAACTTTCGGCAGAGAGGTTGCGACGGAAGTACATCAACACGATGCCCGAAGAAGAAGTTCAGGTACTCGACCGGGCGACACACACGATTGTCCAGCAGGTCGAGGCAATGAAGGAGATGGTCAACGCGTTTAGCGATTATGCACGCGCGCCTGACATCGACATTAACCTGTTCAGCCTCGACAAGCTTGCACATGAAGTTGTGGACCTTTATCGCGCGCAGGAATCCGGTATCGAGATCATTTTGAACACGGACCCGACGCTGACCCATATCGAGGCGGACATCGGCCGGCTTCGTCAGATACTGCACAACCTGATACGCAACTCGATCGAGGCGCTGGAGAACATCGATCGCAAAGGACGCATCGAAGTTCGGATAAGCAAGATCGAAGTGCAGGAAATCGAAGTAGCGGAGATTGTTGTCGAGGACAATGGAACCGGATTCAAGACCGGGTCGGTCAGTCAGGTATTCGATCCGTACGTAACAACAAAACCCAAAGGAACAGGATTGGGATTGGCGATTGTCAAGAAGCTGGTCGAAGAACACGGCGGGACAATTGAAGCCGAAAATCTGGATGAGGGAGGGGCAGTTATACGCATCCAGTTGCCTGTCAACGAACCGGCACGAGAAGCAATGATGGCAATGTTGCCAGGCCGGGGAGACAAACGGAGGGAAAGAGCATGAGCACATCACATGTGCTGGTAGTCGACGACGAAGCTGATATCCGGGTGCTTATAAAAGACATACTTTCGGATGAAGGCTATGACGTTACAAATGCAGGCGATGCCGCCGAGGCGCGCGCCGCGCGCCGCGACGACAGGTTCGATCTCATCTTGCTGGATATCTGGATGCCCGATACCGACGGCATCAGCCTGCTGAGGGAGTGGTCGGACGAGGGTGATCTGGATTGTCCGGTAGTTATCATGTCCGGACACGGCACCGTCGATACGGCAGTCGAAGCCACGCGCCTTGGCGCTTTCGACTTCGTCGAAAAACCCCTGTCAATCGCAAAACTTTTGCGGACTGTCGAACGGGCTATAGAAGCAGCGAAAAGGCAGTCGAGTACTGCGCGGCGGCTACTGCCATCGTTATTGACTCCGGTTGGCAGGAGCAAGGTGATGCAAAGCCTTCGCGACACGGTGCAACAGTACGCCAACCATGCCTCGCCGGTACTCCTCATTGGCGAGCCCGGCACGGGCCGCGGGGCATTTGCCCGTTATATTCATGCGCTAAGTGAGCGGGCAGACGGTCCACTGGTCAATCTGCTTGCGGCTTCACTGACGGAAAGTAATGCCGAGGAGCAGCTGTTCGGATCCGAAACTGACGGAGAGGTTCGAAATGGATACTTCGAGCGAGCCAAGAACGGCACGCTGATTATCGATGAACTTACCGATCTCAATGAGCTGGCGCAGAAGCTTATTATGAGCGCTCTCGAGCAAGGAGAATTCGTGCGCGTCGGGGGTCATGAGCCAATCAAGTTACAGGCGCGCGTTCTCGCAACCACGAACGCAGACTTCGAGAAAAAGATCGAAAACGGTTCCCTGAGAAGAGAGCTCGTGTCCGATCTCAACACCCTGAGTCTTCGCGTTCCGCCGCTTCGCGAATACGCGGAAGACGTACCGGAACTTCTCAGTTATTACGTAGATAAACTCGTCGATGGCGAGGGCCTATCCTTCAGGCGAGTGGGCGTCGCAGCTCAAAACCGCCTAAGAAACTATCCGTGGCCAGACAACGTGCGAGAATTGAAAAACCTCGTACGCCGGCTTCTTATCACTGGCTCGGATGAGGAGATATCTCTTGAGGAAGTCGAGAAGGAAATCACTGCAACGGCACGCACGGATGAGCCACTGGTCAAACAGGATCTCCTGTCATTGCCGCTCCGGGAAGCGCGTGAACAGTTCGAACGGGCTTATCTTCAACAGCAACTCGTACTCTGCGACGGCAAGGTCGGCAGACTCGCCAAAAGAGTTGGTATGGAACGAACCCATCTTTATCGCAAGCTGCGCTCGTTGGGAGTGGACTTCAGATCGGTCGGCGCGGATGAATAAAAGCCGACGCGCTACTGTTCTTCAAACACAAATTTCTTTATGACGCGCCAGAAAAGGAACGCGGCAACTGGCAAAAGCACGAACGCGGCTATGGAAACGAGCTGTGGCATTTCGCCGGTTGCATAATGGGTCGTAATAAAAACGCCGTACATGGACAGTAACAATAACAAGAGCGCCCAGCCCACCCAGCGTTGTGTGGTAAATATTCCTATACGGGATGTTATGGAGAAAAAACTGAAGGCCGCAGAGGTGAGCCGGACATTGGGATAGTCCTCCGCATTCGGTAGGGCAAAAATCGAATAAATGACCGCAAAGCCGACGAGCATGAGCATGCCGGCCAGATAGTAAACGCGCATCTTACTGCGAAGGTCGCTCGCATCCATATGGATGCCACGCCTCAGAATAATCCTGTACGCATGTGTGATCGTTTTCTTTCGACCGGGACGATCCTACCGTCGGGAAGAAAATCTATGCTGGGCTGACCGAAATCCCGGGTGCTTAAGTCCCGAATCAGATTCAGCGCCTTCTGGTTCTCGTCCACGCTTGGTCCGTCGGGCCTCAATTGTACGGTTGAGTGAATATGCCCTTCGATGAATCTGCCTTCTTCATCCATCGTTGCGACCAGAATCGGGGCTACTCCCTTGATGCCGTCGACGCTGATGCCGTAATAGGTTGCGAAGTTGCCGAGGCTATAGGCGATCAGCCGGTCCTTGTAGCGTTCCATCGCACGCACGACGTGTGGTCCGTGTCCGATCACGAGATCGGCGCCGGCATCGACCATCATGCGCGAGAATTTGACGACATCGCCCCGGGGCTCACCGTAATACTCTTCCTCCGCGAACGGCAGTCGCATGACATCTTGTCCTTCGGCGCCGCCGTGAAAGGAAACGATGACGATGTCATGTGTGCGTGCATTGTCGGAAATAGTCTGTGCGGATTGATCGTATTCGAGTAGAAGGTTCGAATTCTTCGTTACTGCAAAGGCAATTAACGCAACCTTGAGTCCGTTGGATTCGAAGCTCGCAAAATCGCCCTCCAGACCCGAGTGACGTATGCCGGCAGCGGCAAGTGTACTCATGGTTGCCAGGCGGCCATCTTCGCCGAAATCGCGCGCGTGATTGTTAGCGAGGCTCATAACGTCGAACCCTGCTGCGACGAAGTGCTCGACATAGCGCGGGGGAGAACGAAATCTATAACAGGCGGCTGGATTTTTGCAGCGCTTGCCGGGCTCCCCGCCATCGACCAGCACGCCTTCCAGGTTGCCGAACGTGATATCGGTTGAAGACAGAATCGGAGCTACGGCTGCGAGGAAGCCGACACCGTCGTCGTCGGGAAGATGGTTCTCCGGGTAGTCGGTGCCGAGCATCATGTCACCAACCGCCGCGACAGTAAGCCTGATCGAGGGTTTGACCTCGACTGTTTCGACGGCCGGTGAGGGCGCTTCAGGAGCGACTTCGCCGGTGTCGGCGGGTACCTCGCTTTCAGGTGCTGTCGCGCAACCGGCCAGCAACAGCAAGACAGCTGCAAGTCGAATGATGTATTTAATCGCCGAGTCTGATTCGGAGCACATCGATTTGTGCCTCGCGGAGCCGGCTTCTCAAAATATTGAGTTCATCGAGGTCGTCTATCGGGCCGATTCGCACGCGATGATAGGTCCTGTCATCGATCGTCACCCGCTGAATCTTTGACTCGATTCCCTGCAGGGCCAGCGTGGCCCTGCGTCGATCGGCATCCGAGTATTCAGTGAACGAGCCTGCCTGGAGTACATACACGCCGGGCTCGACGATAACCTGGGGCCCGGACTCTACTTGTACATTGGGTTCCTGCTCCGGAATGATGACTTCGAATTTCGGCAGCAGGTTGTAAAAATCGAAACGGGATTCAGGTGGCGCTTCAGGCTGTGCGCTGGCCTGTTCGTTGTTGTCGTCGACGTTCGACGGCCGCTCGGCGACCGGCCTGACCGGGATACCGGGTGTGCGGTCATTGATGTAAATCGCAAAAGCGACCGCGAGCCCGATGGCGAGCCCGAAAATCATCCATACCCAGCCCGGGTAATCGTCCCTGCTGGACTTTCTTTTGCGCCGCTTTTTAGCCATCGCCTACATCGAGTCGGGTGCGGACACACCGAGAACACCGAGGCCATTGGCAATGACCTGGCGGGTCGCCGATATCAGCGCGAGACGGGCGTTGCGAAGATTATCCTCGTCAACGATGAACTGGTGCGCGTTGTAATAAGTATGGAACTCGTTGGCAAGATCACGGAGGTAATGAACGAGTGTATGTGGGGCGCGATTCTTCGCAGCGAGCTCGATAATCTCCGGATACCTGCTCAGGGTACTCATGAGTGCCTTTTCATGGATCTCGGACAGGCTGGCCAGGTTGTCGAGGCCGGCTGCACGATCCCACTCATGAGATTTTTCCTTGAGTTGACGGAACACACTTGCCACGCGCGCATGGGCATACTGAATGTAATAAACGGGATTGTCGTTCGAGTGACTTTTCGCAAGTTCGAGATCGAAGTCGAGATGTTGATCATTTGATCGCATCACGTAAAAGAATCGTGCAGCATCGTTGCCGACCTCTTCACGAAGTTCGCGCAATGTTACGAAATCGCCTGAGCGTGTCGACATCGAGAGTTTCTCGCCGGCACGGTACAGAGTAACGAACTGAACAAGCGGGACCTCGAGGCTCTCGCCCTCATACCCCATCGCCGCCAGGCCTGCGCGTACTCTTGCTACGTAGCCGTGGTGGTCGGAACCGAGGACGTCAATCAGATTGTCGTAGCCGCGTTTGCGCTTGCCGTAGTGATAAGCGATATCCGAGGCGAAATACGTCGTCTTGCCGTTTTCCCGTACGACGACGCGGTCTTTTTCATCACCGTACTCCATGGCGCGGAACCAGGTCGCACCGTCTTTTTCGTACAACATTCCACGGTCTTCGATGACCTTGAGTGCGTCGGCAATCAACCCGTCGTCAGTCAACGTCTGTTCGGAAAACCAGTGATCGAATTCGATGCCGAAGCCCCGAAGGTCGTCCTCTATATCCTCCCTGATGGTCTCCAGCGCCTGACGTCGCAGCTCGTGGAACCGGTCCTCACCGAGGAGGCTGATGGCTTTGTCTATCAATGCGCTGATGTAGGCTTCCCTGTCGCCTTCGGGAGCGTCATCCGGAAGGCCGGAACAAAGGTCATCGGCACTGACGTTTGTGTATCCCGACGCGTCGAAAGTATTGACGATCTCTCCGATGTAGTCGCCTTTGTAACCGGCGTCCGGAAACGGCACGGGTGTACCCGCTTTCTCGAGCATGCGTAACCAGACGCTGACGCCGAGGATGTCCATTTGCCGGCCGGCATCGTTCACGTAGTACTCACGGTCAACCGGATAGCCGGTGGTCTCGATAAGATTGCCAAGCGTTGCGCCGAATGCTGCATGACGGCCGTGGCCGACGTGCAGAGGCCCGGTCGGGTTGGCCGACACGAACTCGAGCAGGTATCGCGGCTCTTGTTTCGCTTCCTGCCGCCCGTAAGACTCACCGCTTTCGAGGATGGCAGCTATTTCCTGGTGGAACGCCGCGCTGCCGACATGAAAATTGATGAACCCGGGACCGGCTATCTCCACTTTGTCAAGAAAACCGCTTTCAGGCAGGTGCTCGATAATCTGCGCGGCCAGTTCCCTGGGATTTGTACCTGCCGACTTTGCAAGACGCATCGCAATATTGCTCGCAAAGTCGCCGTGACGGGAATCGCGGGTGCGTTCCACGCTCTGACTGATCGACGATGCCTCCGGCGTGTCGGTAATGGCCGGCAACAGCTCGAGGGCTTGCTCGACGAGATGTGCAATATTGTTTTTCAACGATGTGCCCGGGAATCGAATCTACGAAGTATGCGCGCGCAGGACAAGAGGCGGCCATTCTAACGTGGCGTCAAAAAAGCTCAATCGGATCTACATCCATAGACCAGCGGACCCGGCGCGCAGAAGTATCCGCTTCGAGTTCAGGCCGCAGTTCCTGCAACAATCGGTGCAGGGCCTTGCGATCTGTACTCTGCAGCAGTAGCTGCGCGTGGAATCGTCCGGCCCTGCGCTCCATCGGTGCGCTGACGGGCCCGAGTATGCGGACCGTGGCCGCTGCGCTGGCGCGGGCTTTGTCTCGTGTGGTTTCGAGAAAGCGATGCGCATCGCTCCTTTTGTGCGCGGCGGCGCGTATCAGCGCCAGACGGGAAAAGGGCGGCCAGGCGGCATCGTGGCGTTCCTGCATGACGGACCTCGCGACCTGGTCGTATCCACCGCCGAACAACTCGTTCCAGAACGGGTGCTTTGGAAACGCCGTCTGAATGATGACTTCGCCCTGGCGCTGCTCGCGACCGGAACGTCCGGCGACCTGGATTAGTCCCTGTGACAGGCGTTCGCTCGAGCGGAAGTCGGTGCCGAAAAGTCCCTGGTCGGCGTTAACGACACCAACGAGCGTCAGGTTGGGAAAGTGATGACCTTTGGAAAGCATTTGAGTGCCGACGAGAATTTGCGCATCGCCTTCTGTCGCCAGTGCGAGCGCCTTGTTCATCGTATCTTTCAGGCGAGTAGTGTCGCTGTCTATCCGCGTGATGAGGTAATCGGGAAACTGATATAAGAGCGATTCCTCAATCCGCTCCGTACCGTGGCCGAGTGGCCGCAAAGCCCCGCCACACTCGCCGCACTCGGTCTCGACCGGCCGGCTTGCGCCGCAATGGTGACAAAGTAATTTCGGGTCGCCTGCATGAACTGTCATTCTGGCGTCGCATCGCCGGCATTCAGCGATGTGGCCGCAGTTCGAACAAATCAGGGTCGGCGCGAATCCCCGCCGGTTCAGAAAAATTAGGACCTGCCCTCCGGCGCGCAGATTCTCCTCGATCGCATCTAGCAAGGGCTGGCTAAGTCCGTCGTATGCGGGGTGCTGATTGAGGTCCACCAGTTTCATCAACGGCGGCACGGCATTGCCGGCCCGGCTGGGCAACGATATATGCTGATAGACGCCGTTATCGCAATGTTGCAGCGATTCGATCGAGGGTGTAGCTGAGCCTAGAATGACGGGCACATCGAGGTGTTTTCCTTTGGCGATCGCGAGGTCCCTCGCGGAATAACGTAAGCCCTCCTGTTGCTTGAACGAAGTATCGTGTTCCTCGTCGACGACGATGAGCCCGGGATTCTTCAAAGGCGTGAACACGGCCGATCGGGTGCCGAGGATGAGCGAAGCGGTTCCGTTTCTTGCGCTTCGCCATGCAGACAGCCGGGCACCGTCGGAAAGGGACGAATGCAATAAGGCCGGTTCGAGTCCCAGACGTTCTTTCAGTCTCGAGACGAACTGTGGGGTCAATCCGATTTCCGGCACGAGCACGAGCACCTGTTTGCCTGCAGCTAAAACGTCTTTCATCAGGTGCAGATAAACTTCCGTCTTGCCGCTACCCGTAACGCCATCGAGCAGGGAGACATTGAAACCAGCCTTGCGACGAACAGTTGCCAGCGCCTCCTTCTGATCGGCATTCAGATCCGGGCCATTCTTTGCTTGCCCGCATTGCCCCTCGCGGTCCGGCTCAGCCGGCGCCTCGATGGTTCTTATCCAGGACTTTTCGATCAAGGAGTTCCTGAGGCGGCGCCATCCCGGCATCGTCTCGTCGAGTTCCTCGTATGTAACACCGTCATCCGCGTGAGCAGTCAGAAGGCTCAAGAGCTCCGCCTGCCGTGGCGCGCGCTTTTCGATAGACAATAAGGATTGCGCAGTGCCTTCGGCCGTGAGGGCAATCTTTTGAATAATGGGGTTCAGCACTTTGCCCTGACGCAAGAGTGCGGGAAGAGCGGCTGCAACAACTTCCCCGGGGGGATGGTGATAGTAGTCGCTCGTAAAGGAAACGAGCCAGAGATCCCGTACACCGAGTATCGGCTCTTCATCGAAGCTCGACATTGCCCGACGCAGCCTGGAAAGTGGTACCTCGCTCTCGTTTGCTTCGGCCATCACCATGCCGATCTGACGCTGCCGGCCGAATGGCACCAGGACCCGGCACCCCGGCGACGGGGTTTTTCCTGCGGCGGGCGGCAAATAATCAAAGAGCCTTGATAACGGCGCATTGATAGCGACCCGTAGAATCGGTTCCTTGCTCATAAGTTATTAAAATACAAAGACATACCTAAAGTGGCGCCGGCACGGACCTAAGACGCACTGACATTATGTAAAGCAAATTCTGCCCCACAGCCGCCCTTTTCAGGTCAACCAGGGGGTCGTCAGAGCGTTAATCAGCTGTAACACGTTATTAGACCCCAGGATGGAGTCAAGATGTTTTCAATGTCAGGGAAGGAACTCAAGCCTCCAATTGCCGGGATACGGGCAGGATGAGCTTCGGAGCGTCCGAAATTGCGGTATCGTGCACCCGCGAACAAATCACGGGGACGAAAGAGCTGCAACGCGAACAGGAACTCAACCGGTTTCTGGCAGAGGTTGAAAAACGTGCGTTGCGAATCGCGGAGATTTCGATCCGCGATCGCGATGAAGCGTTTGATCTCGTGCAGGAAGCGATGATCAAGCTGGTGCGCAACTATGCAAGCCGGCCGAATGACGAATGGACGCCGTTGTTTTACCGAATTCTGCAAAACGGAGTTCGGGACTGGCATCGCCGACAGGCCGTCCGCAATCGCGTAATGGTCTGGTTTGGACGATCGAAAAGTTCAGACGAGGACTATGATCCGGTAGCGAGTGCGGACGGCCTGTCGGCGATG
>Ga0255052_10003125_pt1 | contig 11639 bp, 16 predicted proteins | sample JV7_2_21_MG_FD_188632 | JGI IMG/M metagenome (GOLD analysis project Ga0255052, IMG submission 188632) | Seawater microbial communities from Jervis Inlet, British Columbia, Canada - JV7_2_21 | ecosystem: Environmental > Aquatic > Marine > Inlet | place: Canada: British Columbia | collected... | reverse complement strand
GGTAGTGCAGGTGATTATGGCGAAAATGCTATATTGGATTATCTTTGTTCGAGTACGTTACAATTAGCCTTATTGCTTCAGGACCCTCTCGACGATGATTCGGGTAATCAGGAGCCGTCTGACGATGCTGATTACGAAAGAAAGCCTGTCCTGGCCGCAGATTGGGGAGCGGCGGCAGGGGGTGTTATAACAACCGTTAATGCTCTTTCTTTCTGTGCGGCAGCTTCGGATTTCTCAACTGTATCTCATTGGGGCCTTTATGACGCAACGGCGGCGGCAGCCGGTAATCTTCTGGCTCACGGCGATTTGAGTACCGCCCGGGACGTTACCGGGGGGGAGACCGTTACCTTTGCGGCGGGTAAGATAACAATAACTTGTACGTAATGTGGAAGCCAAACTTCGAAAAAAAGCAGGGATTTATAGGCCGCTGGCTCGAGCGCAGAAGGCAGGTCCGTACTGATATGGAAGATACTCAGTTTCACTGGAAGCAGATACATCGCATAACGGCCTCTCAGGAGCCATTAGGCCCTAATGAGAAGTCGATTGCCAATATCCCTAAAAAGGCCAAGACGGTCTATCCGAAGGAAAAAGCCGTCGAGATAAGACTTTCAGCGACAGCTAAAGGTACTGCCGAGATATATATTTATGCAGCACGAAAAGACGATGGTGTCGTCGTTGTGGCTTCAGGAGTCGTAAAGACCGGAGCTCAGACAATCGAAAGGGACAACCAGTTATGCTACTGCGTTGATTTTATAAGTGTTAAGAACCACTGGCTCAGTGAGTCGAAAGCAACGACTCTCAAAGATAGCTGGGCGAGGATAATGTTTGCCACTCACGGCTATCATCGTGTTTTTGTAAGAATTAAATTCAGTACCGGTCAATGGTACGTAGATATGGTAGGGACAGACTTATGACGATGATCCATACTATTCAGGCATGTTACGAGAAAATGCGGGCAGAGGACGTTACCATCGACGATACGGGATTCGATGGAGCGACTAAGGGCCAGAGGTTGACCGATATTACTACACGGGACGTTTTCATGTACGATACGGCGGTAAACGGCGTTGAGATTATATTTACCGGTGAGTGTGTCGATGGCGATACCTTCGGTGCCGAGATATGGAATATCAGTACGGATGGTATTGCCGATAAGGTGGCCGATATCACAGGAATTGCCGGTACCGCAGTTGCCGATATGACGATTGTGGATGATACCTCCCGGCTCTTCATGGATACGATTACTATCTCAGAGGAATTTCACCTCAAAGAGGTCACTGTAGCGGATTCAGCTAATAACCGCTTCGCTAAAGTAGGACTCGATACCCTCGGCTCTAAAGGTGGCGCTATCACCTTCCATTCGGTAGGTGGGGCCGGTCAGGTGAAAAGAATTACGCCCTGGTGCCGGTTCTTCACTCTTGCTATTGGTTTCCTTAGCTGTTTCTCCTATATAGATACAGTTATTGGTTAGAGCCATTCGCAGATACCACTGCGCATGGCTCATATTATTATAGAGCAGTAAGAAGATTTGTCAAGGGCATTTTTTACTTGACAATGTTAACATATTAAAATAAGAAAGACTCTTAATGAAGTATAGAGTGAAAAATTGAATTAAGGAGAAACTTTAGGGCCAGCCAAAAGAATACAGGCACAGGCAGGTAGCTCCTGCTTAGATGCCGTGTACATCGCGCCTACCGGGGTTGTGAGGTAAAACTCGCAGCCCCTTTTTCTTTTGGCCCTATGAAACGTATAAACCGCTGATTACGGCAAAAGACCTTCCGGGTAAACTGCTTTGACGGTGGCTGATAATTCCGAAAATGTGGAAAGAGCTTTTGGCTCAAACGCGAACATAAATAGGAGTAAAAAAATTATGGGAACAGAATTAGAAAACGAAGTTTTGGACGGTGAATTTGACGAGGAGCTCGAAGCTGAGCTCGAAAAAGAAGAGCAGACCGAAGCAGAGAAGGAAGAGAAAAAGGTCGAAAAAACTCAGGACGATTACAATAAGGACGCCAAGTACACTCAGCAGCAATTCGATCAGGAGAGCAATAACACTCGCCGGGCCAGAGAAGAGCTCTCGACTGTTACCGCAGCTTATGAGCAGTCTAACACTCAGATCAATCAGCTTAAAGCTGACATAGAAGAGATTAGAGATGCGAAAGCGACGGAGAAGCAGAAGCTTGAAACGATGGATCCGGATTTAGCTGATGATAAGGTGATTAAGAATATTCAGCTTATGGACGAGCGATTGACCGCAAAAGAGCAGGAAATCTCTGCAATGTCGAAGAAGATAGACGACTACGAACGGCAGCAGGCCGATGCTCAGGCCAAAAAAGCTGAGGAGCAGGCTAAAGCGTCGGTATTCAAGACTGTTGAAAGTACCATGGCTAAACTTGACGTTCCCGGTGCGGCAAAGTTCCGTAACGAGGCCGCTGAATTAGCCGATGAGCTGGTCGATACGGGCCAGCGAAAACAGCCTAAGACCTTCGACGAGGCTATCGACCTTATGACCGACTGTTATCTTCAAGTCAAAAATGGCCAGAAAACAAAAAATTCTGTTTCCGTTGACACGGGCAAAGGGGGCACAACAACCTCGGGAAAGAAAACGGGCGGCATAAAGCCCGGCAAGATCGAGGACGTGAAGGCCCAAATGCTCAAAAACCGGTCTTGGCTGAAAGAAGACTGAGAACAGGAGACATTAAATGGCTACAACTGATTTAGATAAGGCGACCCGTGAGTTGTTTGTAAAAGGTCTCATTGACCAGGTGCATTACCGGACGCCGATCATAGAGGAGCTTCAAAGAAGGCGGCTGGTAACTCATTCGGCTGGTAAGTATATCGAGAGATTGACCGATACCGAGGACATCGACGATCTCGTCCAAACATACGAAGTCAACGATGCGCTGACCGATGAGAGAAAGACAACTTTGGACAAGCCTCGATTCCTCTGGCGTAAATCACAACTTCCGCTGCGTTACGACGCCGATGAAGAGCTTGAGAATGTTGGCGGTGACAACATTGTCCAGCTCCTGAACCTGGCGGCCCATCTCGTTAAGAAGGGTCACGTGGGCATGAAGAAGTGGTTTGAAAAGCAAATGTTTAATAACGGTTCGACCACACCGGTTGCCGACGGTGACAGAACCAACTGGCAGAGTTTGGTTTCTGCACTCAATCACGACACCCCTTACGGAAATCTTGCCAGAAGTTACTCAGCAGGTACCCGTGACGAGTGGCAGGGCGCCGACCCTGCGGGGCTGAGTGAGACAATCAGCTCAAGCTCTCAGGACACATCTTATACCCTCACTAAGGGCAACCTGAAGAAGTGGATCAATGAGACCGACGTTGCCGATTCGATGGATTCACCGGACGATCTGATGATTGTCATGTGTCCGACCCTCTGGGACAAGCTGGCCGCAGAGATGGAAGCGCATTCGATGTACAAAGCAGGCAAGAAACAGTCTCAGGGTATCGTCTCTATGATGTATGACGGCCACGAGATCGTCTCGGTACCGTATCTGCAAAGGTCCAGTATTATGAAAAACTGGCTGTTTATTCTCAATCTCCGCTACTTCGAGCTTCGAATCCATACTACGCGGAATATGAAGCTGACAAGCTGGAAGTGGCAGGGCGATCAGACCAACGGTTATGATTTCTACCTTGCAAGGATCATATTGCAGGGGAATTTTTGCTGCTGGAAACCGAAAAGTTCGCTCTGGTTAAGTTCAGTATCATAAAGGACTTATGACAATTTTAGAATAAATGTTGGTTTCCAACATTTTATCTTTGACAAAGGAGAATTATATAATGGCAACAGTAAATATTTCAAAACTCGTATTGTACGACAAATGGCCCGGCGTGCCGGTGCCACATGCCGTTTACCCTAACAGGACCAAGGGTTGCGGCACCGCCGGTAAGGGCTGGGACAATACGGTTGACAACTTCAGTAGTGCCGACGACACGTCGAGGGCCTTAAACTTAAGTCCCGCCAGTGCCGGCAAGACCCGGGTCCGTATCGGTGAGAAACGGCAGGCATATCACGATAGTACCGAAAATCCCGGTTACTACACCATGATATATCTGTGCCTTCACTCTTTCGAGGACGGTATAGATATCAGTAAGGACTTTTCGGATGGTCATTTCTTCCACAGTCCCTCTGATATCGGTTGTATCTCGGCAAGTGAATGGGCTGATACATCTACCGGACCGTGGTTTGTGGTCTCAAGATGTACCACCGGCGCCGATGTCTCACGAAACTGTGCTGTGGCGGTCTTCTGTTCGACCTATACTTACAGCGACGGTACCGGCGTTAACGCCAACGGTTATGGCGACGGCTACGGCTGGGCGTGGTGCGGCGGGGTTTGTCCTATCAAGGACATTACTCTCTTAGACGATGAGACCGGCGCGGGTAAGGGTATCGACTTTACCGTCGATGCCGTACTCGGTAGGGGTCCTGTAGTTCTGGACCAGACCGGAGCGGCAGCATGGCTGATGTCGGCGGATGAATCCAACGATTTCGACAACACAACCGGCGTAGTAACAATGCCAAACAGAGCCGCCCGTGTTATCGGCTGGGTCTGTGACAGTGCGGCTTAAGCCGGGAAAGGAGAATTTCTATGGCTGGTTTCAATGATATCACATTAGGTTCCCAGCGTATCGGCTTTTTGCAGGGCGGCATAAAGACAGAGATGTGCATGATAGGTGTCAGTAATGATATCTCGGCAGAAAACCTTATGCCGTCAACCTTAAATACCCTACTGGGTTGGATTGGTAATGCCGCCTTTAGTGCCGGTTGTGTTTCGGGTGCTCAGGGAGCAAACATTACCAATATGAGTCTTTGTGTCGGTCCTGTGTTGGAAATTAGCGTTAGCGATGCCACTACCGGCATCGTCACGGCTAATGGAAAACTGTCATATATAGTTTGGGGCTGGTAAATGTTAGCCTGTAAGAGGGCTGGCGGGATACCTTCTCGAAAAACTCGGTGGCCCTTGTACCATTCGGCCAGGGGACTCGTTGTCCCTTGGCCAGTTATTAAAGGAGTAACTAATGTGTGCTCTTCCGTGTAACGAGATTGTTGACGAGATTCAGGCCCGGTGCGGCAGGCCGAATACGACTGACCTTATCGATCCAACTTGGCTCACAAGGCGTATCAATGAAGCACAGAAGCTCATCGTTGAGGGAATACCGCTTCTGCGCTCGAATGTGTTTAAGAATACCGAGTCATTCGATACGACCGGTACCATTAAATATGCGATAGCCGATATTACCGTTGGCGACGATACCGATAAGAACAGGCCGTTTCACATTACGGACGTTTGGTACCTTGACGGACAGGACACCCGCAGACTTACTTATCAACCTGTGGACCTTTTTGACGCAGAGCACCCGGACCCTACTCACGAAGATATGAATTTCGAAAAGCCTGCTTACTGGACGCAGAGAGGTAATGTTTATATCGAGATGTATCCATACTGCGCCAGCTCGTATTGGGACAAAAATCTCAGGTTTGACGGCGATTACTACGCCGCTGATTTCACTTCCGACAGTACGCAACTCAGTGATATCAGCAGGGCCGATGAAGGACTTATACTCTACGGGGTATGGCAGTCGTGGAAGGCTATCGGTATGAGCAATCCCTCGGTGGCCACTGAGATCGCTAATGCCAAGAAGGCGTGGACGAATCCGAATCCGAGTGTTGGCGAAACGATAGGCTGGCTTGAGGAGTTTCGTGATATGCAGGATCAGGCGGTTGCCTGGGAGCAGAATTTTTATCAGACTGCTGAGTGGGGATATTGAAAAAGTTTGAGTAATAAAATAGAAATCATTTGTGAGACCGGCGCTGCGCACAGAAAGAGCTACGCACGCTGTATTGCACTTATCGATGCGGCGTGGGCTTCCGGGGCCGATGCTGTGAAGTTTTCAGCTTTCAAGCCCGAAGAAATGACCATCAAGAGTAGCGACCCTCCTTTTGTTATTACGGAAGGTCCATGGTCAGGCAGAAATCTGTACGACCTTTACGATGAGATAGCGATTCCTTACGAATGGCTCCCAGACCTTCGAAGGGCGACCAAAGCGGTGGGTATGGAATTCATCCTCAGCGTATATCATCCTAATACTGTACCGATTTTGCAGGAGTTAGGAGTAAAAACGGTCAAAATCGCTTCTTTCGAGCTTAATTATGTCGAATTATTGATACAGTTAGCAAAAGACCCTTATATAAAAAGAATCCTGCTCAGTACAGGCGGAGCTACAGAGAAGGAAATTACCACAGCTCTTGAGATACTCAAGTATAAAGATGTTGTTCTGCTATATTGTGTTTCTGAGTACCCGGCAAAGATCAGAGATATGAATCTGGTAATGCTCGAAGATATGAGGAAATTCGGGAAGAAGCTCGGACTCAGCAATCATACTCAGGTCTTGTCTGTGCCGCTGATGGCGGTTACATTAGGCGCGTGCGTGGTAGAGACCCACATAAAGCTCGATGACGATAGCCTCGACGCTTCTTTCGCAGTATTCCCGGACAAGTTTGCGGCGATGGTCGATATTGTCCGGCAGGCGGAGGTGATAATGGGAAAAGTTGACTACGACCGGCCTAAGAGTTATCATAGGAGAGATTATGAAGAAAAAATGCTTCGTGTTGTTTGGTAAAAAACTGCCCATTTTCGTTTTAAGATTGCTTGTTAAAAGAGATTTAAATTTACGAGCCGAAGGAAAACGGCCGGATAAATGGTATTGGGCTGACGAAGAGCTAATCAAGCGTGGTTTATGGTAAGGGTAGTATGGTAAAAGATTATGAAAATATAGACAATTATTTGTGTAGATATCCGGCAACTAACTATTACATTTAGACTTAAGCATGACAATAGTTGTAACATAATCTGGAATAAATATGAGAATATTATATGGCAAAAGACTTCAAATGCGACCTGAACTGTCCTGCAGTAAACAATGTCGAGAGGAATCAAAATGAGAGAATTACCACTACAATTAACCGTAACAGAAGGCCACGAGATAGGGGAGTTTCTTACTTATGACGGCGTAACGCGGATTATGCTTTCACCTTCTAAGTGCTATTTGAATGACGATGTTGTGCAACTCGAAGCCGTGATTGATGAAATAGTCAAAAGGTATAATGGTTTTAAGCCTACGCTCCTACAGTTACATCATCAAAACAAGAAAGATTTTACATCAGAGATGGTATCTCAATCAGAGATATGGTGCCATTCACAGATGGAGGATTGGTGGAAGGAAACAGCCAAGAACCATCCTTTGCCAGAGGGCTGTCAGTGGATGGTATGTAATTTTGATTCAGAGCATTTCGTAAAAACCACCGAAGAGGCAATAGCGCGGGCTGAAATAATAGAATGAAAGACTTCAAATGCGACCTGAACTGTCCTGCAGTAAACGATGTCTTCATAGACGGTATCTGCTGCAATAACTGCTACAGGACTAAGAAGCAGTATCTCACTGACCAAAACAGGCATCTGTGGGTCGAATGGGACGGCAAACCTTCGGATGCCAACCAACTCGTGAAAGGCGTCTTAAAGATACGTCATACAGTAGAGGAAGGCTTCTATCATCCCGATAAGGGATGTAAACTGAGTAGAGAGGACATGCCGGCGGAGTGCAGGGCTTATGACTGTAAGAATGATATGTTTTACCTTTGTGAGTTTAAGTATGCCCGATTAGTATGGGATGGCCAAAAGTGGACGCAGGTTCGGCCAGTTACCCTATTCGCAAGAGGTGTGATACTGAAAGGCCATATAGATTCACTGTTTTTGAAGATTAGAAGGGATATATTGAGGTTTTGCTATGGTAAATAGTTTGGACGGCAAAAGGATACTTGTTACTGGGGGGACGGGTTCTCTTGGAAATAAAATAGTAGAAACGTTTTGTTGTGGGTATCAACCAAACAAGTTAATAATCTTTTCAAGAGATGAATTTAAGCAGTCCCTTATGCAGAAAAAGTATGATTATAAATGTCTGAGATATTTTATAGGGGATGTCAGAGACAGTCGGAGGTTAAAACAAGTGTGCGCGAACGCAGACATCGTGATCCATGCGGCCGCACTAAAGCAGGTGTCGACTATTGAGTATAATCCAGCAGAGGCTATTCGGACAAATATAGACGGCACTATGAACGTAATCGAAGCCTGTATCGAGAATGATGTAAAAAAGGCAGTATTCATATCATCAGACAAAGCTTGTTCTCCAATTAATCTCTATGGCTCTACGAAATTCTGCGGGGAAAAGCTATGGTTGACCGCTAATTCGTATAATAGAACCATGTTCTCTGTGGTGCGATATGGAAATGTAGTCGATTCAAGAGGTTCAGTAGTTGAGCATTTCTTGAGGTTGAAAGAGCAGGGCATAACAGAATTTCCTATTACAGATAAGAGGATGACGAGATTCTGGATAACCAAAAATCAAGCGGTAGCGTTGGTGATAGGTGCGCTTGACATGAATTGGAGCAGATATCCATGTATTCCGCATATACCGTCTATGAAAATAACTGACTTGGCGAGGGCGATAGAACCCGAATGCACTTTTAAAGAGATAGGAATACGTCCAGGTGAGAAAATACACGAGATGCTGGCAGGTGAAAATGAGGCTGTGCATTACGGTTACGGCTGGTCAGGGCACCAAAGAGGAGATGGCGCCTATACCTCAGATACCAACAGCGAATGGCTCACCTCAGAAGAATTTCAAAAACTTTTGAAATAATCTCTTGACAGAAATTACTAAGGTCTTTATAGTCGAAATTATGACTATAGGCTTGAACAATGGATTCCATAACAACATAAGGCCGGAGAGGCAAGTCTGTGCATTGTATGGGCCTGTAGTCAAACTCTCTGGCCTTCTTTCTTGGAGAAAAATAAAATGATAGGAGATAAAACAGGAATATTCGCAAAAAATGGTATTGAAATACTAGAAGGCGATACAATCGGTTCATCAAGGCAAGATGAGACAGCAAAAATTATAAGAAAAGGCCACCGATGGGGATTAGATGATCCGGAGCTTGATAAAAGATTTTCCCCTGAATTGTGCAAGAAATATGCTATTGTCTTAAAAAGGGACGGCTCCCTCAATGAAGTTTCAATATCCAGAAATTGGGACGAGTATTATTTGGTTTGAGAAAATGGGAAGCACAGGGAAGCCATGATAGTCAAAAAGCCAAAAACAATTATAGAAATAAACGACGAACAGAAGTGGTCAACTATAAGGAGGGCTGCGATATGAGTAATTTGTTTTCAAGGATAGCCATCGGATGCGCAAATTGGAATAAACCGTACAATGGGACTCAATTATCCGACAAGGATATTGATAAAGTGCTCGGGTACATGCAATGCAGTGGCATTTCGACCCTTGACATGGCAACGGCCTACGGAAACGACTTCGACCGACCCAACTCCTACTTCAATAAGATAATCAAGGTGCGCGAGGGTGACGATATCGAGGAAATCGCCAAGACCGAACCTTACTGTATGATGGCACACGACAAAGAAGCCAAGAGCATCTTCACTAAGCATGGAGTCAGCTTCGACGCCAAAATCGGAATGTCGATATACGATAAGAACGAGTTGCCCGGAAGTGGCGTCTTTGAAGTTATCCAGCTTCCTTATTCATTGTATGACCGCCGGTTTGAGTTTTATTTTGGGATGCTGAAAAGTATGGGGTTTGAAATCCATGCCCGGTCGATCTTCCTGCGAGGCTGGATACTCAAAGACGGCATAGACCCTTGCGAAGCAATAAAATTCTGCCTGTGTAATCCGTATATCGATAAAGTGATAATCGGTATCGACAGCTTCGAGCAGTTGCAGAGGAATCTGGACTTTTTACATCGATGGAAGAATCTCGAAAGGCATGATGATGAATTGCTGGATACGAGAAAATGGAAAGACTAAAGATGATAAGTGAAACATTAGTAAGGTCTGGAGACCTATATTTACGTTTCGTTGAAATGGAAAACGCACCGGATAGGCTATTGTTGGCTATGAAGGGTTGTAAAAGAAGATTACAAATTCCAGTAGAGATGAATGGAAGCACAATTACAGAGGTATTCAAAGAATGGAATAGTCAATGAGTGAAACTTTTTACATCGATGGAAGAATCTCGAAAGGCACGATGATGAATTGCTCTTGACGAGGAGATGGGAAAATGGTTGAGACGTTTCTTGCCACAATGTTTGCTTTGGTGTGGACTATTATGTCGGCAAAGATTTCCGGCCGCTATATGGTTGGCACAAATTGCACTGAGAAACTTACAAATTCTATTTTGATAGGATTTCCAACAGCTATCGCATTGATTATGTTTATTATGACCATAAAGGAGTAATTATGTCAAATTGGAAACACACAACGACACTGATCCCGGAGGGCGTCCAGACCCTTAGCAAAAGACAGTGCTGCCACGTCGCGGGCGTTTATCCGGAATGGATAGAATACGGAAAAGGCTCTAAGATATACGATGCTATCGGCAGGAAGTATATCGATTTCCCATGTTCTCTGGGAGCCACTATACTCGGTCATGCCTATCCTGATGTAGTCGATGCGGTAACTGAGCAGTTAAAGAAAGGTACTCTATTCTCACTCTCACACCCGAAGGAGACTGAGCTGGCAGAACTCATGCACGATGTCTTTCCCTCGATGGAAGTTATGCGATTCGTTAAGACAGGCTCAGAGTCCTGTAGCGCTGCCGTCCGAGTGGCAAGGGCATATACTGGCCGGGAGCCTATTCTTTGTTGCGGCTATATGGGCTGGCACGAATGGTACAACTGCACTACCCCAAAAAATGCCGGCTCAATCAAGCAGGATGTAACACCTGTAAAATGGGGTGACGTGAGAAAGCTCGAAGAGCTGCTCATCGAGAAGAAGCCTGCCGCCTTTATTCTTGAGCCATACGTTTATGAGGATGAGAAGCGTGTTGAGAAGTGGCTCAAGGAAGTGAGAAAACTCTGTACTGTGCATAAGGTCGTTATGATCCTCGATGAGAATGTTACCGGATTCAGGACGAGAAAACTCTCGGCGCAGAATCACTGGAAGGTAAAGCCTGATTTATCATGTTTCGGTAAGGCTATGGCTAACGGTGTGCCGATGGCGTGCTTCGGCGGTAACGGGGACATTATGAAGGTGCTGGAATCCAACTGTTTCGTTTCGAGTACCTTCGGCGGCGATCTACTTGGTATCTCGGCGGCAATCGCTACTATCAAGGTACTGAGGAATAAGGCGGCTATCAATCATATCTGGGTAATGGGCTCTAAAATGAAAACCGCCTTCAACCAGGCTGCTCAGGCCATAATGAGGGATGAGGATATCAAGTGTATCGGCCTGCCTCCGAGGACACATTTTATTTTCCCGACGGCTACTCACAAGAGCCTGTTTTGGCAGGAATGCCTTAAGCAGGGGATATTCTTCGGCCATGCCCAATTCGTAGGTTACTCTCACGACCTGACGGATATCGATAAGACTATATCTGTTATGCGACAGGCGATGAAGATGGTCAATAAATTCTGGGACAAGCCGCAGGACGCTCTCGTAGGTGTCCCTGCCGAGGAAACTTTGCGCATGGTAACTGTCCCTGCCCCGACACAGGAGGGGACGAAAGCCATGCCGGAATGTAAGAAGTGTGGCAAAAAGCACTGG
>Ga0255052_10003123_pt1 | contig 11642 bp, 8 predicted proteins | sample JV7_2_21_MG_FD_188632 | JGI IMG/M metagenome (GOLD analysis project Ga0255052, IMG submission 188632) | Seawater microbial communities from Jervis Inlet, British Columbia, Canada - JV7_2_21 | ecosystem: Environmental > Aquatic > Marine > Inlet | place: Canada: British Columbia | collected... | reverse complement strand
CGGTGCTCTTCCGTAATGCCGTTTAAGGCCGTTGCCAGCACGATGACAAGGAGACCAACGATACCCGGTTGGGCCAGGTGAAATCCGAGTGCGAGGACCAGTATGAGGGCGACGATACCCTGGACTCCAAGAGCGGCGCTCTCCTCCTTCGTGCGCTGATCATCCATTGCACAGGCGTAGTCTTCCAGGACTTCTCGCACCTTGTCCGAGAGCGGCCTGCCGTAACTAAATATGCTGAAGTACTCGAGACTGGCACAGGTCAACAAGCCGACGGCAAGCACGGGCAGCGAGATTGGCGCCATCTTCAAAAAGAACGGCACGAACTCCCAGCCCATGATCTCGCCGATCAGGAGATTCTGCGGTTCGCCAACCAGTGTCGTTACACCGCCGAGTGCGGTACCGACGGCGCCGTGCATCATCAGGTTTCTCAGGAAACCTCTGAACTGCGCGAGGTCCGCCCGGTGCAGCTCGATGACCCCGTCATCTTTTCCCGCATCATGCGGATCATGGCTGTGATCGAAGTGCTTGCCTGAGGCAACCTTGTGGTAAACCCAGTAAAACCCGGCCGCGACGGTGATGATGACTGCGGTTACCGTCAGTGCATCGAGGAATGCCGATAAAAACGCGGCTGAAAAGGAAAACATCACGGACAGCAGGATTTTCGAACGCACACCCAGCAAGATTTTGGTGAACGTATAGAGCAGCATCTCCCTCAGGAAATAGATGCCAGCGACCATGAACATCAGCAACATAATGACCGGGAAGTTGACCACGGCCTCGTGGTACACCATTTCCGGCGTTGCCATACCGATGACGATCGCTTCGACAGCAAGCAGGCCGCCCGGCTGCAATGGATAACACTTCAGCGCCATCGCTAACGTAAAGATAAACTCGAGAACGAGAATCCAGCCGGCAATAAACGGACCAAACATCAGTACAAGAATCGGATTCAGGATCAGGAATCCGATGATCGTCATTTTGTACCAGATCGGGGAATGGCCGAGGAAATTCTTCCGCAACCCTTCGGCGATCGTGTAGGTCGAGTGCTTGCTGTTTGGCATTCTTGTTCTTTGAGGCACGGGAACTCGTTATCTTACAGAAAAACGGGACCGGAGCCCCAGGGACCGCCCCCTTTCAATCGTCCAATTCGCGCCAGACGCACTCGCCTGAGGCATTCATCTTGTCCAGCAAGGCCTCGTGGGCTGCGGATTCTTCTTCGTTGGCTTTGATGACGACCAGGTTCAGATCGGATCTCGCCGCCTGACCACCGGATTCGCGTGTTGCTTTTGCAATCTCCTGCACTTCCTGGTCGAGCAACAGCGCGGCCTGTCCGCCTGTCATGGCGAGATAGACTTTCGCCAGCAATTCCGCATCGATCAGTGCGCCGTGAACGTTTCGGCGCGAGGCATCTACGTCATAGCGTTTGCAAAGTGCATCGAGACTGTTGCGCTGTCCGGGATGCAGCTTGCGTGCGAGTCTCAGGGTATCCAGGACCGCTGCGTGCTCAGTGATCTCCGGTGTGGGGTACTTCATCAGCTTGAGTTCGTACTCGAGGAAGCCGACATCGAACTCGGCGTTATGAATGACGAGTTCGCCGTCTTTGATGAACTCGAGAAATTCGTCCGCGATGTCAGAGAAGCGTGGTTGACTTTCGAGGTCGGCCCGGCTTATGCCGTGTACGGCTTCGGCACCCTCATCGATTTCGCGTTCGGGATTCAGGAAGGAGTGATATTCGCGTCCGGTAAAACGGCGGCTCACCATCTCGATACAAGCGATTTCGATGATGCGGTGGCCCTGCGAAGTCGCGAGGCCGGTAGTTTCGGTGTCCAGAACAATCTGTCGCATATTATTTTAATCGCCCGTCAGGACGGGCTCCAACAGGGCACGAATCAAGCTCGCGCCGTTTTCTTTTTCGCCCGTCAGGACGGGCTCCAAGGCACGAATCAAGCTCGCGCCGTTTTCTTTTTCGCCCGTCGGGACGGGCGATACTCCATTCTTTCACAGTTCATCGATACCGCGATTCGCCAGCGCATCGGCTGCTTCATTGCCCGGATCGCCGGCATGGCCCTTGACCCATCTCCATTCGAGCTGGTGGCGGCCAACCGCCTCGTCCAGTGCCAGCCAAAGGTCCTGGTTTTTGACCGGCTTTTTGTTCGAGGTTTTCCAGCCGCGAGCTTTCCAGTTCGGCAGCCAGCTCTCGATGCCTTCTTTCACGTATTTTGAATCGGTGTGCAGGATGACCCGCCGGGTGCCTTTCAATGCGTTCAATGCTTCGATCGCGGCGGTCAGCTCCATGCGATTGTTGGTGGTCTCATGCTCACCGCCATGCAGGCTCTTGCGGTGCTTGCCGGCGATCAACAGCGCGCCCCAGCCACCCGGGCCGGGATTGCCCCTGCAGGCCCCGTCGGTGTAAATCTCAACTGTTGCGGTCAAAGCGGATGCGGGAAACTCTTGTCGTGGGTTTAACCAGGCTTGCCACCACTTTCGGCCGCGAACGCCAGGGTTTTCTTACCGTTGTCAGCGTATAGACACGTTTCTGGGCTGTGAGCATATAGCAAGCGCCGAGTTCCGGCCACCAGCGCTGGCCGCGCCGTTCCCACAGCGGCGAACTCGAACCGCGGTTGCCGGGCAGCGGCCAGCGGAAGAAATAGCGGGTGGCGCCATGGATCCTGAAGTCCAAGAGCTGCAGCCAGTCACTCAGTTGCCGGTCGGCAACGAGGTGATCGACCCCTGGCGGCAGCCCCGCACCGGGTACCAGGCGCCTCAGCCCCCAGAGCCCACCCGGCTTGAAGCCCAGCAGCACCAGCTGGCCGTCGGATCTGAGCACCCGCTGCACTTCACGCAGGATCGCGTGGGGCCGGTCCGAGTAATCGAGTGTATGGGGCATCAGAACGGCGTCTATCGAGTCGCTGGCAACAGGCAGCCGGTACAGGTGGCCTATAGCGCTGGGGCACGTGGCCTCACGACCGCTTATATCGGCTGTGTCGGCGATACAGGCGCTCTGCTGGGTCCTGGCGAAGCGCAGAAAGGCATTTGGCTCGCCCCAGAGGCCCAGTTGCAGGCATTGCTCGCCAAAAATGCCGTCCAACGCCTCCTCGACCACCTGGGATTCCTGCTGCAAGAGGGCCTCGCCGAGGGGCGTTTTGAGCCAGTCTCGGAGCGTTTCGAAAGTCTCCTGGGATTTGGTCCGGATCGTCATTTCCACCTGCCCTGTCGTCAACCTTGTGACTTCGGCACTTGCGCAAACCCGTCTGCTCAGTAGGATAGCCCGATGCCCGCCACAAAACAGACAATAATGACAATATTGCAAAGAATCAGAGGGCAATCTCTCGCCTGGGTCACCCTTTTGCTGGCGGCTTCGCTGCTGGGCCAAAGTCGGGCCGAGCCCGTCTTGTCGGTTTCCGAGGGCCTGTTCGCCGAGCCTGCCGCAATCCAGGCGTTCCGCACGTACTATCCGGTCACCCTGGAGCAGTTCGTCGATCCGGGCATTGCCAGCGACGCTGTGTCAGCGCGACGTATGGCGGAACCACCGGTGGACGATCTGCTACGCCGATTGCAAAACGGATTCTCACTCGAACCGGTCATGAACAGGCGCGTGCAGGCCGAGATTAACTGGCTCGTGCGTCATCCCGATTACCTCGACCGCGTTTTCACCCGCGCACAACGATTCCTGCCTTACATCGCTGATGAAATAGAAAAACGAGGACTGCCATTGGAGCTCGCGCTGTTACCGCTTGTCGAGTCCGGTTACGACCCGTTTGCCTATTCGCATGGGCGTGCTGCCGGCTTGTGGCAATTCATTCCGGGAACCGCGCGCCGTTACGGCATTCGTCAGAACTGGTGGTATGACGGAAGACGCGACGTCGTCGCCTCGACCAACGGCGCCCTGAATTACCTGACACATCTGCACGAACTGATGGACGGTGACTGGTTGCTCGCCGTTGCTTCTTACAACTCGGGTGAAGGCAATGTCCTGAAAGCCGTCCACCGGAACCAGAGCAGGGGCCGTCCGACCGACTTCTGGAACCTGAAATTATCCAGAGAAACAAGCAGCTATGTACCGCGTCTGCTGGCTGTCGTGGAACTCGTCCGCGACCCTGCCGCGCTGGGAGTCAGCCTGCCGAGCCTGGTCGACAAGTCGCAATTTCTGCCCGCCGATACCGGTGGACAACTGGACCTGGCATTAGCCGCTGAACTTGCCGGCATCGGACTCGATGCGCTTTACGCGTTCAACTCCGGTTTCAATCGATGGGCAACGGATCCCGCCGGCCCGCATCGTTTGTTACTGCCTGTCGACGTCGCGGATTCGTTCAACGAAGCACTTGCATTGATACCGGAACGCGAACGCGTGCGCTGGAAACGCCATAAAGTCCGAAGCGGTGAAACCATATCCGAGATCGCCGAGCAATATCACACGACGCTTGCATCGGTTCGCGCGGCAAACAGCATCCGCGGCAATACAATTCGTGCCGGTAGTCATTTGATGATTCCGGTGGCAGCCAAACCACTGTCTGCGTACAGCCAAAGCGCCGACGAGCGCCGCACAAAAACGCAGAACAGGAAACGCAAAGGCAACCGCGTCGAACACATCGTGATCGCCGGCGAGAGTTTTTGGTCGATCAGCCGCCGCTACAGCGTGAGCATACGCAACCTGGCAAGCTGGAATGGCATGGCGCCCAGGGACACGCTGTCCGTCGGGCAAAAACTGATCGTCTGGACATCGCAGACCGCACCGAGGCAGGCTCTGAGCAGCAATGGCACGACCCGCAAACTGAGTTATACGGTGCGCAACGGCGACTCGCTCTACCTGATCGCCAGCCGATTCCGGATATCGGTCGCCGATCTACTGCGATGGAATAACATTGACAAGGCGACGTATCTGCAGCCGGGACAAAAACTGACGATGTATGTCGACGTTACTCGCCAGTCCAGTTAACGAAACGAAAGGCATCGAAATTCGCCCGTCCTGACGGGCGAAACAACCAATACAAGGGGAAATAATGGGATTTATGGCCGGAAAGCGCGCTCTGATCGTGGGGCTCGCAAGCAAGCGTTCTATCGCCTGGGGCATTGCCCAGGCGTTCGCCCGCGAAGGCGCTGAGCTCGCCTTCACCTATCAGAACGACAAGCTGAAACCACGCGTTGAAAAAATGGCCGAGGAACTCGGCTCGACAATGACCTATCCCCTGGATGTCGCGTTCGACGCCGAGATTGACGATCTCTTCAAGGCATTAAACAAAGACTGGGACGGCCTCGATGTGCTCGTCCACTCGGTCGGCTTCGCGCCCCGCGACCAGCTCGCCGGCACCTATATCGAAAGCGTGACACGTGAGGGTTTTCAGATCGCTCATGACATCTCCAGTTACAGCCTTGCCGCCCTGGCGAAGGCCGCACTGCCGATGATGGAAGGCCGCAACTCGGCGATATTGACGCTCTCGTATCTCGGCGCCGTGCGCGCAGTACCGAACTACAATGTCATGGGTCTCGCCAAAGCAAGTCTCGAAGCAAACGTGCGTTTCCTCGCCGCCGACCTCGGCCCGAGGGGAATTCGCGTGAATGGAATATCTGCGGGTGCCATAAAAACGCTGGCAGCAGCCGGCATCGCCGGATTCCGAAAAATGCTGACACACATGCAACAGGTATCGCCGATTCGGCGCAATGTGACCGCAGACGATGTCGGTAACGCCGCTGCATTTTTGTGCTCCGATCTCGCTGCGGGAATCGCGGGTGAAATTCTTTATGTCGACGGCGGTTACAACACCATCGGCATGCACCTCGACGACGACTAATAATTGGGGACAGACCCCGGGACAGACCCCGGGTCATCCCATCGGCATGCACCTCGATGAGGACTAAAACAAGGCAATCGCCCGTCTTGCCGGCGATCGTAACTAACCGCTAATCTTTGTCTCCGAGGCATTGACCAATACTGAGACCGTCGCATCGCCTGTCACGTTGGCAGTGGTGCGCAACATATCCAGAATGCGGTCTACGCCCAGTATCAACGCAACGCCGCCGCTCGGCACGCCGATGGCTTCGAGGATGATGACCAACATGATCAATCCGGAGCCAGGCACGGGTGCGGCACCGATGGAGGCGAGCAACGCCGTCAGGACAATCGTCAGCTGCGCCGCGAAGTCCAACTCCATCCCGAGAGCCTGAGCAATAAACACCGCTGCGATCGACTGATACATGGCGGTGCCATCAAGGTTGATGGTAGCCCCCAGTGGCAGCACAAAAGAGGCAACTTCCTTTTTCACGCCCAGGTTTTCTTCGGCGCATTCCATCGTTACCGGCAACGTGGCCGCGCTGGAACTGGTTGAAAAAGCCAGTAGCTGCGCCGGTGAAATCCCCCGGAAGAATTGCTTTAGGGTCAGTGGGCTAATGAAGTGAACCAGTCCGCCATAGACAATAATGACGTGCAGCACTAACCCCACACAAACAACTAATGCATAGAACCCCAGCGATCTCAGCAATTCAAGTACTGAAGCGAGGCTATCGCCGGCAATCGAAGTGATCGTACCGGCAATCAGGGCAAAGACGCCGATCGGGGCAATTAACATGATGACATCGACGAGTTTGATGATGACATCGTTGAGACCCTGAAAAAATTGCAGCACAACTTCTGTACGCTCGTTTCGAACCAGGATAAGGCCAATGCCTATAAACAATGCGAAAAATACAACCTGCAACATGTTGCGATTGCTGCCGGCCGCGCCGATGATGTTCTGTGGCACGATATCCACCAATGGTTGCAGCGGCCCGCGTTCCTTGGCCAGTTGAACATCGCCTGACCGCTGCTCCATTTCTTCCTGATACGTGGCCTGCAGGTTTGCAGCGACGTCGTCCGGAATCGACTCACCCGGCCGTAGCGTGTTGACCAGAATCAGGCCAATACAAATGGCCACGACAGTGGTCATCAGGTAGATCGCTATTGTTTTGCCGCCCATGCGTGATAACTTGGTGAGATCGGCCAGTGACGCCACGCCGGTCACCAGGGACGCCAGCACGAGCGGCACCGCTATCAGCTTAAGGAGATTGACGAAAATCGTGCCGAATGGCGCGATCCAGTCCTGAGTGAATTGGCCCCAATGATTGATGGCGGCGACGATGCCAAACAACACACCCAATACCAAACCGATGATGATCTGCCAATGCAGCGCGAGCTTTTTCATGCAGCGTCCCCCGGCAGCGACCGTGTTATGCCTGTATTATTGCTGGCCGCCTGGCTAATGATTGTGTTGATTCTGGACGATCAGACGATCCGAATCAAAATAAATCCTGCCTGGCCAGTGCATCGTCGCTGATGACCACCGCCGCATCTTGCTCGAGTTGCGATACAAAGGCGTTGTAGTCCTCGATGCCGGACTGTTGGGCCAACGCTATCTTGGCGGCATCACGCTCGGCAAGCGGTATCGATTCGGGCCGCCCGGGAATGACCGCACTTACGCTATAAACGGCGTACTCGCCCGTCCCCGAGATAGCAGTGCCCGTCGTAGGTTTATCCGGCGTCGGCTTCCTAGCGTTAAACACGGCGACGAGTATCGCCTGGTCGGGATTTTGCGACTGGCGGGTTACGAGAGCCGATGGTGTAACCGCCGCTCCTGCTTCGATCGCGGCTTCTTCGAAGTTCGCGTCGTCTGCGAGCGCTGCCAGCAACTGGTCGACCTTGCCGCTAACGATGTTGCGTGTTTTCTCGGTTCGCACTGCACCGTGGATCAGCTCACGTACGTCTTCGATGGTTTGCCGTGTCGCCTCGTAGTAACTGGACACTTTGAAAACGGCTGAACGATTAGCATCCAGCTCCACAACTTCCGAGATCTCGCCATCATGCAAAACACGATCGTCGAATATCGCATCGATGGCAGCCTGGTTGCTGCCGAATGGTTCGCCACCTATGCGCGAAAATCTTTCGACGGACTTCACTTCGAGGCCGACTGCCTCGGCCATCGTGGCAAGCTCGGTCGCGTCGAATAACGCGTTGGACAGTTTTCGCTCCACTTCGCGATACAGGGCGTCCACTTCGCTATCACGCAACTCGATTTCGAGTTCGGAGCGGACCTCGGCCAACGGTGCCGGGCCGCGCTCGAGAATCTCGTCAAGGCGGACCACGTGGAAACCGAAATCGGTTTTGACCGGGCCCTCGATATCGCCTTCGAACATCGAGAAAATGGCATCGCCAAGTTCACCCGGCATCTGTGACTGCAGGACGAGGCCGAGATCACCGCCCTGTGCCGACGTACCACCGTCTTGCGAATACTGGCGCGCGAGGTCTTCGAATGGCTCGCCGGCGCGGATGCGTGCCGTCAGTTCCCTTGCCCGTTCCTGCGCTGCATCCTCGTCATCGTCGAAGGGGATAAGGATATGCCGGGCGCGGCGCTGCTCATCCTGCAGATAACGGTTCTTGGAAACCTCGTAGTAGTCCGCAAGCGCCTCTTCGGAGATTTCCACCTGCTGGTTCAGCACATCGCGCCTGATTTCTATGTATTCGATATCGGCCCTTTCCGGCAAGGTGAATTCGCCCGGTCGGTCGTCATAGAACGCGACAATTTCTTCTTCGCTCACTTCTACGCCTTCGGCAATGGCTGCTGAGTCAAACGTGGCGAGTGTCATGCGGCGTTGTTCGCCCATCAGGTTCAGATAGCGGCGGTATTCTCCCGGTGTAACAAACGCCGTTGCTGCAATGGATCGCTGCAACTGATTTTGCTGCATGGCCCGTCGCTGCCTGGCTTCGTATTGTGCCGGTACCAGGCCGTTGTCAGCCAACAACTCGAAATATCGTTCTTTGGAAAACACGCCGTCAACCTGAAAATCTGCCGTGCGCTGGATTGCAGTCGTGACAGTTTCATCGCTAATGCGGAACCCTTCGCCAACTACGTGGCTATCGACAACAGTGTTACGAACCAGACTACCGAGAACGCGTTCTCGAAGCGGCCGCCGAAAGCTCTCGGGCAGCTCGCCGAACTGCTCTACATACTGAGCGAGCTGGCGGCGGTAGTCCTGCTCAAGCTGGGCCAATGAGATTTCGACGCCATCCACCTTGGCGGCATAACCTCCGCCGATAAAGGGGGAGCTGACTCCCCAAAATACAAATGACACAGCAATCAGGCCGATCAGCCCGATCGCGAATTTACCGGTAAAATTATCTCGAATATTCTGCAGCATAGTGTTGTTGGGGCCTACGGCCCGCGACTGAAATCTGGCGAAGCATCATAGCCGACGTGGTATCGAAGGCCAAGCGGCGAACGATCCGAGATGAAAACGAATGAGGAGCCAAAAAAAAAGATCGGGGCCCTAAGGGCCCCGATCCATTGTCGTTGGCGGAGTGGACGGGACTCGAACCCGCGACCCCCGGCGTGACAGGCCGGTATTCTAACCAGCTGAACTACCACTCCGTAAGTGGTGGGTGCTGAGGGGATCGAACCCCCGACCCTCGCCTTGTAAGGGCGATGCTCTCCCAGCTGAGCTAAGCACCCAGACGGTCCGCGATTAATTCGCGATATCGGTGTTCGATCTGCCGTAATAAATCGCGCCAAACCAGCCGATTTGTCGCCCCAGAACCGAAAGGCGCGCTAGTTTACGGCATCCTTCAGGCCTTTGCCAGCCTTGAAACCAGGCACATTACTGGCTTTGATGTGGATCGCCTCACCCGTTCTTGGGTTGCGTCCCATACGTGCTGCACGTGCCTTGACTTTGAAAGTACCGAAGCCGACCAACGAGACGTCGCCGCCCGCAGCCAGAGTCCTGGTAACGGTATCGAGGACCGCGTCCACTGCCTTGGTTGAATCCGCACGCGATAAACCCGACGAGCCCGCAACTGCCTCAATAAGTTCTCCCTTATTCATGCATTCACCCTTAAAGATTGATATTGGAAATAACAATGCGGACCTTCCGCATCTCCGTTCCCGTCCGAGATGACTCTCGAGCGAGTTTGCTTACCCGTGACGGTCTCCCTGGAAACCGCCAATGCCTTACCACACCAGAGGTACAGCCCGACCAAAGCACGCGTAGCTTATACCAACTGGCCTCAAGACCGTCAACAAGTCCAGTGTTTTCGCGGGTTTCGGAGCTAATGGGGTCTGACGAGATCGCCGGGTTTCTGCTCTTTCGAAGCGCTGGACGCCTTCGATTTTTTGGCGTCGGATTTCGATTTCGGAACGGGTACTTGTAGCAATGCCAGCGCCAGAACCTCATCGATCCATTTCACAGGAAGAATATTCAGTTTGTCTTTGATGTTCTTCGGTATTTCTACGAGGTCTTTCTCGTTTTCATGGGGTATCAGGACCGTGCTGATGCCGCCGCGGTGGGCCGCCAGCAGCTTCTCTTTGAGGCCGCCAATTGGCAGCACTTCACCGCGCAAAGTGATCTCTCCGGTCATCGCCACATCACTCCTTACGGGGATGTCGGTTAATGCAGACACCAGGGCAGTACACATGCCAACTCCCGCACTCGGGCCGTCCTTTGGCGTCGCTCCTTCGGGCACGTGAACGTGCACATCGAACTTCTGATGGAAATCCCCATCTATCCCCAGGACATCCGCCCGGCTTCTGACGACCGTCATTGCCGCCTGGATGGATTCAGTCATGACATCGCCTAACTGGCCGGTGTGGGTGAGCTTGCCCTTGCCCGGAACCACCGCTGCCTCGATCGTCAACAGCTCGCCGCCGACTTCTGTCCAGGCCAGGCCCGTGACCTGACCGACCTGATCGTTGTCTTCGGCCTTGCCGTATCGGAAACGCCGCACGCCAAGATACTTCGGCATGTTCTTCGGCGTGACTTTGACCATGGATCCTCTCGGTTTCAAAAGCAGCGACTTCACGACCTTGCGGCAGATCTTGGAAATCTCTCGCTCCAGGTTGCGCACGCCGGCCTCACGGGTGTAATGCTGAATGATGTCGATCACGGCACTGCGGGTAATCTTCAGCTCGGCTTCCTTGAGCCCATTTTCCTTCATCTGCTTCGTAATGAGATATCGCTCGGCAATGTTGAGCTTCTCGTCCGCGGTGTAACCGGGGAGGCGGATGACCTCCATGCGATCAAGCAACGGTGGCGGAATATTGAGGGTATTTGCCGTGCAGACGAACATGACGTCCGACAAGTCGAAATCGACTTCCAGATAATGATCGTTAAAGGTGGAGTTCTGTTCCGGATCGAGCACCTCGAGCAATGCCGAGGACGGGTCGCCACGAAAATCCATGGCCATTTTATCAACTTCATCAAGAAGAAAGAGCGGGTTTCTCACACCCGTCTTAGCAAGGTTTTGAATGATCTTGCCCGGCATCGAGCCGATGTAAGTGCGCCTGTGACCGCGGATTTCCGCCTCGTCGCGAACACCGCCTAATGACATCCGAATGAACTTTCGGTTAGTAGCGCGGGCAATGCTCTGCCCCAGCGACGTCTTGCCGACGCCCGGCGGACCAACCAGACAAAGAATCGGACCTTTCAGACGTTTCACGCGCTGTTGCACGGCAAGGTATTCGAGGATGCGTTCCTTAACTTTTTCGAGGCCGTAGTGGTCTTCTTCGAGCACTGTCTCTGCCCGAGTCAGGTCTCTGATGATTTTGCCGCGTTTTTTCCAGGGCGCTTTCAGCAGCCAGTCGACATAGTTGCGAACCACGGTGGCTTCAGCCGACATCGGTGAC
>Ga0255052_10003122_pt1 | contig 11643 bp, 10 predicted proteins | sample JV7_2_21_MG_FD_188632 | JGI IMG/M metagenome (GOLD analysis project Ga0255052, IMG submission 188632) | Seawater microbial communities from Jervis Inlet, British Columbia, Canada - JV7_2_21 | ecosystem: Environmental > Aquatic > Marine > Inlet | place: Canada: British Columbia | collected... | reverse complement strand
GAAGTCCTGATTGCGGAAACCGTATATCGCGGTCGCCGCAATCTGCTCGTCCGTATTGGTGACGGTACGGGCCAGATAACACTCCGCTTTTTTCATTTTTCGAGGCAGCAACAAGTACAGTTCCGAACAGGCGTCGTGGTCAGTTGTTTTGGCGATGTCCGCACGGGTCCGGCCGGCCTGGAAATGGTCCACCCGGAATACCGGCTTCTCAAGCCCGGCCAGAACCCCGTCATTAGCGATTCGCTAACGCCGATCTACCCGGCCACCGAAGGCGTGCAGCAGGGTCGGCTCAGAAATCTTGCCGGTCAGGTATTGGAGATTGCAAAGTCCTCGCCGCCCGATGAATTGTTGCCCGATGAAATTCGCCAACAATACGACATGCCCGCGTTGTTCGATGCGTTGCTTTACTTGCATCAACCCCCACCAGATGCAGATCTCGCGAGGATTGATGAGGGCACACATCCCTGTCAGCAACGACTCGCTTTCGAAGAACTCCTCGCACATTATCTGAGCCTCCGGAATCTCCGCGACATCGCCAGAACCGCAGGCGCGCCTCGATTACGCGAAGGCGAGAAACTGGTTGAGCGCTTTATCAGCGGGCTTCCGTACACGCTGACCACTGCCCAGCAACGTGTTATCGACGAGATCACGAGCGATATTGCAACGCCTTATCCAATGCTTCGATTGATTCAGGGCGATGTCGGCTCCGGAAAAACCGTGGTCGCCGCAGTCGCATGCCTGAGGGCGATTGCCAGCGGCGTACAAGCCGCCGTCATGGCACCAACGGAACTCCTTGCCGAGCAGCACTACCGAAATTTCTCTGACTGGTTTCGGCCGCTCGGCATCGAACCGGCATGGTTGAGCGGCAGCCAGCGCCAGGCGGAAAGGCGCGAGTCACTGGAAGCCATCGGGAGTGGCGATGCGTCACTCGTCATCGGAACACACGCACTATTTCAGGAAGGTGTTACATTCAAGCAACTCGCCCTCCTCGTTATCGATGAGCAGCACCGCTTTGGCGTGCATCAGCGCATGGCTTTGCGGGAAAAAGGCGAGCAGGGCCGGGGACACCCCCATCAGCTCGTTATGACTGCAACACCGATACCAAGAACGCTTGCCATGGCTGCCTATGCGGACCTGGACACATCAATCATCGATGAACTCCCGCCCGGCCGACAGCCCGTACAAACTGTCGCAATGCCGGAAACGCGGCGCGCCGAAGTCATCGAGCGCGTACGTTCATCCTGCAAAAACGGCCAACAAGCCTACTGGGTCTGCCCGCTCATCGAAGAATCGGATGTCCTCGACTACCAGGCTGCTGAAGCCAGCTATAAAATGCTGGCCGAGACGCTACCGGATCTGCAGGTTGGTCTCGTGCACGGCCGCATGAAGCCGGCCGAAAAAGAATCGCTGATGCGTGCATTCAAGGAGGGCAAGATTCAAGTCCTGGTTGCAACAACGGTGATCGAGGTCGGTGTGGACGTGCCTACAGCTACCCTGATGATCATCGAAAACGCGGAACGCATGGGACTATCGCAATTGCATCAGCTCCGTGGCCGGGTAGGGCGTGGCGGCACCAAAAGCCATTGTGTGATGTTGTATAAACCGCCGCTCGGTCATCTTGCCCGCAACCGCCTTGCTGTCCTTCGGGATACCAACGATGGTTTCCTCGTTGCGCAGAGAGATCTCGAACTCCGCGGTCCCGGAGAGGTTCTTGGCACGAGGCAGACGGGTTTGCCGCAGTACCGGATTGCCGACCTGGTACGCGATGCCGAGCTCATGCCCAAAGTGCAGCTTGCCGCAGAATCGATTCGAAGATCGCCGTCCGGCAAAGGCGATGAAATTGTCCGCCGCTGGCTCGGCGATGCGGGCCGATACGGCAAGGTCTGATAATCTTCGTGTCCAGGCAATCCGCGAAGGCTTTCAGAAAATGATAAAAGGGCGGCCAGACGACAGCATTATCCCCGGCTTCCTCAATCAGCTCTCGAACTATGTTCAGCTGATGCGGCTCGATAAGCCGATCGGTGTCTGGCTTCTGTTATGGCCGACGCTCTGGGCGCTTTGGCTCGCCGGTAAAGGCCATCCGGACGGCGGAATCTTCTTCGTGTTCATGCTCGGCGTCGTCGTTATGCGTTCGGCAGGGTGCGTCCTGAACGATTTTGCGGACAGGAAAATCGATCCCTACGTCGAACGAACGCGTACCCGGCCCATTGCTTCAGGGGCTGTGGCACCGATGGAAGCGCTTACCTTGTTTGTTGCGCTTGCACTGGTCGCTATCGGCCTGGCCGCAATGCTCAATCGGCCGGCACAGCTTCTCGCCTTTATAGCGGCCGCACTGACCGTCGCTTATCCGTTTATCAAACGCTTTGTTTCCATTCCGCAGCTCGTGCTTGGCGCGGCTTTCGGCTGGGCTGTGCCAATGGCCTTTGCCGCACAAACAGGACAGACGCCGCAGCTGGCATGGCTGGTGTTCGGAACAGCGCTGATCTGGGCGGTCATCTACGACACCTTTTACGCGATGGCAGACCGTGAAGATGACTTGAAGATCGGCGTCAAATCAACGGCCATCTTGTTCGGTGACGCAGATCTTTTTGTCATCAGCGGACTGCAAATCCTGATGCTAGTGGCGCTTCTTTTTATCGGCAATATGGCCGAGATGGGTGCCTGGTATTACGCGTCCGTCGTTATTGCGGGGATCCTGATGGGCTATCACCAGTGGCTGGCCCGGAACCGGCAACCCGTAAACTGCTTTAACGCATTTCTGCACAACCATTACATCGGCATGACGGTGTTCGTCGGCATAGTTCTGCATTACACATTCAATCCCGCATTACCTGTGTAGTGGTCCAACAAGGGCATGGCTAAGTTTCGTTTTACGACCGTCATTGCCATCGTCATCGCCAACATGGTTGGCACCGGCATATTCACGAGCCTTGGTTTTCAGCTGCTGGACATTCGCTCCGGCTTCGTTCTGATGATGCTTTGGGCCGTCGGCGGAATCGTCGCGGTTTGCGGTGCCATGACATATGCCGAACTCGGCTCCGCGTTGCCGCGATCCGGTGGCGAGTACAATTTTCTGGCGAGGATTTACCATCCCGCTGCCGGGTTCATATCCGGCTGGGTGTCTGTCACCATCGGATTCGCTGCACCAACTGCCCTTGCGGCAATCACATTTGCCGCGTACGCCACTTCGGCTTTGCCCGGCGAGTCGTCCGACGCCCCGCAGAAGGCGCTGGCTTGTGGTCTCGTCGTTGCGCTCACTCTCGTTCATGCGAGCACGCGGCGAAATAGCGCTGGTTTGCAGGTCATTTTCACGATCCTGAAGGTCGGCGTCATCGTCAGTTTCTGTATTGCCGCAGTGATGTTTGCCAAAGCACCTCAGCCAGTCCATTTCTGGCCTGCGGCCGGCGACAGCGTATTACTGACGAGCAGTGCTTTCGCCGTGTCCCTTATCTATGTCAGTTACGCCTACACCGGCTGGAATGTTGCAACCTATCTCTCCAGCGAGCTCGAAAATCCACAACGAACGCTTCCCTTCATTCTGATGACCGGCACACTGGTCGTCATGCTCTTGTATGTGGCGCTGAATTTCGTCTTCCTGTGGGTCGCGCCCATGGACGCTATGGTGGGCCGGATTGAAGTCGGCTACATCGCGGCGCGATCTGCGTTCGGTGATATGGGGGGCCGGCTTACCGGCCTGGTGCTCGCCCTGTTGCTGGTGTCCACGGTCAGCGCCATGACCCTCGCCGGCCCGCGTGTATTACAGGTGATAGGCGAGGACTTTCATGCCCTGCGGCTTTTGTCACGAACAAACAAGGACGGCATACCTTCAAGTGCGATCTTTGTTCAGTCTTGCCTCGCCGTACTTTTCATCCTGACGTCGAGTTTCGAATCCATACTCGTATTCGCCGGTTTCACTCTGGCGCTGAACAGTTTCGCCACTGTGCTTGGCGTATTCGTGCTGCGGTGGCGCCAGCCCGATCTACCACGTCCTTATCGCACCTTCGCTTATCCCTTAACGCCACTGATTTATCTCGCACTGACCGGGTGGACCCTGACTTTCGTGTTCATCAACAAGCCGGTAGAGGCGTTGTTTGGCCTGGGAATCATCAGCGCCGGTCTGATCTTATATTTTCTCTCAGCCGCCAGAAATCGCGGCTACCAGCCGACAGCCTGAGCATAAAACCGCCCCTGGGCGTCGCTCCCACAGCCCTGTTTTCGCCCCGGGGCCCTGTGGCGTTCCCTGGCGGCGATGCCTGTTTGGCGTAACGCATTGGAATAAAGCCTGTGACGCAGTACTGCGACACGAACGACCGTTTCGGGCAGATTGTGACAAGAATTGGCACAGCGGCCACCGGACTTCTGCCCTTGTCAAGACCTGTTCACTGGTGAATGATTTTTTATTTCCTTTCAGAACAGATGCTTATGGGATTCGGCGCAGTTCTGGCACAAGTCTCGCTTTAAATATGGCAGGAGGCCGGATGCCGAGTATCAACTGATAGCCGGTGCGCCTGTGTTTCGAGGAGCAGAGCATGAGAAAGAATCAGCGGGGCTTCACACTGATCGAATTAATGATCGTGGTCGCCATTATCGGCATTCTGGCGGCGATCGCGATTCCGATGTACCTGGATTACTCGACCCGCGGCCAGATCTCGGAGGGCCTCAGCCTCGCGGGTGGCGCAAAAACTGCCGCGACCGAGTATTTCCAGGACCGTGGTGTTTTTCCGACCAACAATGCCGAAGGGGGCCTGGCTGCTGCCGGTGACATTTCCGGTCGGTACGTTGTTTCAGTATCTGTCAGCAGAGTATCTCCCACCAGTGGCGTCGTTACGATTCAGTACGGCAATGATGCGCATCCCTTCATAAATGGCGAGACGGTCACTTTAACGGCGACAGACCACGTTGGCAGTGTGGGCTGGGCCTGCGCAAGCGGTGGCGTCATTCAGGCTAAGCACATGCCGTCTGCCTGCCGTTAGGCATTACAACTTTTTGTTGCTCCAGAAGTCCGCGTTCTTAATTCCCAAAGCATCGGGGTCGAAACTGTATTCTTTGACGCCGGCTTTCCTTTGTGCTTCGTAGTCCTTTAGCGCCTTGAGCGCCGGCTTTCCCATCAAGAACAGAATTAATATTGCGATGATGTTCAGCCAGGCCATCAGGCCAACACCGATGTCGCCCAGCCCCCAGGCGAGATTCGCGGTCCTCACTGCCCCATAAAATACCGAAGCCATCAGCGCCAATTTCAAAATCACCATCTCACCGGGTACTTTGAAGAATCGCCTGAGATAAGCGACGTTGGTTTCAGCGATGTAGTAGTAAGCGAGCAATGTGGTAAACGCGAAAAAGAAAAGTGCGACTGCAACAAAAGGTTTACCAACACCGGGAAAAACGCTTTCCACGGCGAACTGGGTGAATGCCGGGCTTTCCGTCGTCACGTCCGCGGCCAGGTTCTGAATCAGGAAGCCGCCATCACCACCATGCACGTTGTAAGCGCCCGTGATCAGAATCATGAAAGCCGTAGCCGAGCAAACGAACAAAGTATCGACATAGACCGAAAACGCCTGCACCAGTCCTTGCTGGGCCGGATGTTGCACTTCGGCCGCGGCTGCCGCATGCGGCCCGGTGCCCTGGCCCGCCTCGTTGGAATAAACCCCTCTTTTAACACCCCAGCCGATAGCTGCGCCGAAACCCGCCATGGGCGTAAATGCGTCTTTGAAAATCATGCCAACTACCGTCGGCAATTCGGAGATGTTCAAAATAATAATGATGACAGCCGCAAAGATGTATGCCAGCGCCATGAACGGAACAACGATCTGCGTGAAATGAGCAATGCGCTTCACGCCACCGAAGATAATGAAGCCCAGAACCGTTACGACAGCAACGGCTGTTGAGATTTTCGTGACGCCCAGACTGCCGAAGTCGGTATGGATGATCTGTCCCGTGCCCAAAGCAACTTCTGCGGCATTGGCGATACTGTTCGCCTGAACACCGGGCAACAGCAGGCCGGTAGCCATGATCGTCGTAACCGCAAATATCCAGGCATACCATTTTTGCCCCATGGCTTTTTCGATATAGAAGGCCGGCCCGCCACGGTACTGGCCCTCGTCCTCTTCTTTATAGATCTGGCCAAGGGTGGATTCGACATAGGCGGTAGATGCACCAAGGAATGCCACCATCCACATCCAGAAAACGGCGCCCGGCCCGCCGAAACCGATTGCAGCCGCAACACCTGCTATGTTGCCGGTGCCGACCCGGCCTGACAGCGATACGGCCAATGCCTGGAAGGATGAAATGCCCTGGTCCGAACTCTTCGAGGAAAACAGGAGACGAACCATTTCCCGAAACAGCCGAACCTGAACGAATCGGGTGAGAATGGAAAAGAACAGTCCGGCGCCCAGAGCCAGATAAATAAGCGCAGGGCTCCAGACGACTGCGTTAACCTGGTTAACGAATGATTCCATGATCAAGCCCTTATTGTTCTATCCAGTCTTGTGCCGATATCGAAGATCGCCCGTCAGTACGACCAATTCGCCCGTCAGGACGGGCTCCTACCAAGGGTTCTATTAGCACTTGTAAAAAGTTGTTCAAACGGACAAATGGTGCCCGTTCAAACGGACAAATGGTGCCCGTTCAAACGGACAAATTCGGACAAGTAGCGTCGTGCATATCATATCCGGGGTCGCTTGTCACAGAAATCGGCTATCCTCGCCAGCATGGATCGGTTCAACACACCGTGGCGTGTAACCGCCGCCGCAATATATACAGCCCCGTCGGATTCGCGTGTCTATGGCACTCTCGACATTGATGTGACCGACGCAAAACGCTTCATGGATGAACAGCGTCGGGCCGGTGTGAAGATCACGATGGTCCACCTGACAACCGCTGTACTCGCCCGAGCAATCGCGTTCGACGTCCCGGAACTCAATTGTTTTATTCGACGAGGCAGGATTATCGGGCGCAGGCGACTCAACGTAATGGTGCCTGTAATGCTCGATAGTCGGGCCGGTGTAAGTTCAGTTCTGGTGAATGATGCACACGCGAGACCGGCAAGTGATCTCGCGCATGACATACGTGAGCTTGCGCAAAAGAGTCGTGGCGGCACTGAATCGCAAGCCTCCCAGAATAAATACTTGCTCAACAAGATTCCCTGGCCGTTCCGTCGCGCCGTGTTCAAATTGCTGAAGTGGCTAAGCATGGATCTCGGCATCGAATTGCCCCGGCTCGGACTGTCATCAGACAGTTTCGGATCATTCATTGTCTCCGACATCGGCAGTTTCGGCCTCACAACCGGTATGGCGGCGCTCTTCCCCGCTGCCAAAATTCCTGCCGTCATCATCATGGGCAAGATGGAACAGAAACCTGTCGTGCGAGATGGTGAAATTGTCATTCGGACCATGCTCCCGCTCACGGGAACCTTCGATCATCGGATTGTCGACGGCATGCAGATCGGCAAACTGGGCCGGGCGATTCATCGAAATTTCGCGCGTCTCGCATGGCTCGACGAGGTACCCGAAAAAGAGCTGGCGGACTGCATGTTCGAGTCCGGCGAATCCCGGGACAACTAAGCCCTCAGGGCGGCCGTTCAGGCCGGTACTGCGCGCGCTACAGCCAGCACGCTGACTCTCTCTGCCCCGGCGGCCAATAGCGCCCCGGCAAGCTGGCGGCAAGTCTCGCCCGTGGTAATCACGTCATCGACCACCAGTGGGTGACGAAAATGCGAGCGACTGCGGACTTCAAACGCCGCCTTCATATTGCGGCGACGCTCGGCGGCATCAAGGCCTGTTTGGGACCTCGTAAATCTTATGCGGCGGACATTGCCGATCACTGGTAACCCGGAATTCCTGCGCAGCGGTCGACACAGTTCAGCTGCCTGATTGAAACCCCTGATCGCGTGTCGCCTTGGGTGAAGCGGTACAGGCAACAGGGCATCCACATCCCCGAACGTTTCCTCGAGCAGGGGCAAAAAAAGTTTGCCGAAGGCGGGCGCATGGAAAAGCTGTCGTTGAAACTTCAGCGCTTTCAGCGCGCCGTCTACCGGAAATGTATAAAGAAGCGGCGCAAAGGCCTTCTCAAAAAGTGGTGGATGCAGCTGACAGTCGGAACAATGTGCGCCTGGCGGCAACGACACCACCAGTGGCTTGCCGCAACGCTCACAGACAATGCCTGTCCACGGCAGGTCGGATCTGCATGCTCTGCAAAAGTGACCCTCCGCCAGGCTTAGCCCGCAAATCACACAGCTGTGCGGTAAGAAGAGTCTCAAAACACCGCTGGCTGCAGCCATTACCTGTTTTCCTTTCATGCCTGCACACTCGCATCGGACCATGGCGGTGCGCAGCCGACGTAAGTTCCCTGTCTGGGCATAAACAGGGGCTGCCAGCCGCCCGGTTCAGGCGGTAAAGAACGGTTATGCTTGTTGCCGTGATGAAATCGCAGCAGGGTACACTCAAATTCAGGGACTTGCAGCGCCGCTTCGATCGCGCAGCGGCAAGTTTTGACGACGCGGATTTCGTCCACCGACAAACCGCAAGCGGCCTTATGGACCGACTGGACCCGATGCTGATTGACGCAAAATGGATTTTGGACCTCGGCAGTGCGACCGGATCAGCAGGCCGCCAACTTTGCCGGCGGTTCAAACGAGGCCGCGTTATCGTTCTGGACACCTCGCATGAAATGCTGCAACAAGCCAGGAAGAAACAGACGTGGTTTTCACGCGTGTTCGGGCTGCAGGCCAACGCACTCGCTTTGCCAGTGCAAACAGGCTCGGTCGATCTGGTTTTTTCGAACCTGCTTCTGCCATGGATTGACGATGTACGGGCCATGTTTGCTGAGGTCACGCGGGTACTGCGCAAGGGCGGGCTTTTTGTCTTCTCCACACTTGGGCCGCAGAGTTTGTCGGAGCTACGGGATGCCTGGGCAACTGTCGACAATGACCCGCACGTCAACCGCTTTGCAGACATGCACGATATCGGCGACGGTCTGGTTCATGCGGGCCTGCGCGACCCGGTGCTCGATACCGACTTCCTGAACGTGAGTTACAGGGACACGGCTTCCCTTTTTCGCGACCTGACTCTGATGGGGAGTCGAAACAGCCTTGCTGGCCGAGCAAAAACGCTGACGGGGAAAGGCCGCTTTCGCAATATGAACCGACAGATCAGCAGCCGCTTCAAGGGGGGCTTGCTGGAGCTCAGACTGGAGCTTGTCTATGGGCATGCCTGGGGCAGCGGCCCCCGACAGGCGCCCGGAGAATATCTCATTGAAGCGGCACAGATCGAGAAGAGGCAGCGGTAGTCCGAGCCGCGAATCGAGCCCCCGGCCACTTCCCTGAATCGCAATACCCGGTTAGGATATGCGTCCGCTCAAGCGCGCCTACAAGAGGCCTTCAGGAGGGCAGGCAACTGAACATCAGCATTGTACAAACTGTCGCCGACTGGCGAGATTACTATGACCTGACGAAACCGCGCGTCGTAATGCTGATCGCGTTTACGGCCCTTGTCGGCATGTTTCTGGCCGTACCGGACTGGCCGGGGGCCAGCGCTTTGCTCTTCGGTACGCTCGGCATCGGTATGGCCGCCTCTTCGGCTGCGGTAGTCAACCATGTGCTGGATGCCCGGATCGATGCTCAAATGTCCAGAACACAGCGCCGGCCTTTGCCACAGGGCAGAGTGTCGGAATTCCAGGCTCTCACCTTTGCTACGGCTCTGTGCGTGATTTCAATGTTGATGCTGTGGTTTCTGGTCAACCCGCTCACCACCGTATTGACGTTCGCGTCTCTGATTGGTTATGCCATTGTCTATACCGTTTTTCTGAAGCGTGCGACACCACAAAACATCGTTGTCGGCGGTGCCGCGGGCGCCGCACCGCCGGTTCTCGGCTGGACGACAGTGACCGGCGAAATTCACGGCGATGCTTTGTTGTTATTCCTTATTATCTTTGTTTGGACGCCACCTCACTTCTGGGCGCTCGCAATCGCGAAGAAAGACGAATACGCCAAAGTCGGTATTCCAATGCTGCCGGTAACGCATGGCAACGATCTTACACGCCTGTTCATTTTGCTTTACACAATCCTGCTCGTACTGATCACTCTTTTACCGTACTCGTCCGGTATGAGCGGACTGATTTATCTTGTTACCGCCGTCACGCTCAGCATAACGTTCGTGTCTTATGCCATCCGCCTCAGGAAAGACACCGGTACCGTCCTGGCGATGCGGGTTTTCCGTTACTCCATTGATTACCTGATGATTCTTTTCGCGGCACTCCTCATCGATCACTATTTTATGATTCGTGTCGACTTTTAGCAGACCGCCGGAAAACAGAGTTTTTCAACAGCCCGCCAGCGCAATTAAACTATCCGCTCGACCAGGTCTCATAATCACTACGTTGTTCTTGTGAAATAGCAAGCGGCTTATAAACTCGGCCTTGCCGGAATAAGCCCATGGATATTTCTGACCATAATCGCAATGCAACGTTTGAGCGTCTTCTGCGGCCGCATCTCGAGCGCCTGTACCGGCTCGCCTACCGTTTGACGGGCAGCAAGGCGGAGGCCGAAGACCTGTTTCAGGACGTACTGCTGAAGCTTTTCGGCAAGCTCGACGACCTCGCAGGCATCGAAGAGCCCGGCTCATGGATAAGCCGCGTCATGTTCAACCATTTCGTCGATAACCGGCGGCGTTTCGCCCGCCGGCGGCTCGTCAGCGTTGAAGAAAGTCAGCTGCCGCAGAAGAGCGTTGAGTCTCTGCCTGGTGTGGGCAATCCGGAGCAGGATGCGGAGCGTCTGGATGACATAATCCGGCTTGACAAGGCGCTTGCAGAGCTCAGTGACAAGCACCGCCTGGTCGTGCTCCTGCACGACACTGAGGGCTATAAATTGACGGAAATTCAGGACATTACGGGTGATCCCCTCGGTACGCTCAAGTCCCGGCTACACCGGGCGCGAGCGCGGCTCAGGGAACTGCTGTCAGCCGGTGCAACCTTTTGAAGTGCGAATACGTGTAACGGATAAGCAGGAAAAAATGATGTCTTTCAAGCATATAAACGAGAAGCTCGATGACTACATGGATGGCACTTTGGATGACGCAGAAATGGCTATGTTTCAGAGCCATGTTGAGTCCTGCGCCTCGTGTCAGCAAATGGTCAAGAGCGAGCAACGCCTGCGTGGGCTGTTGAAGGATTATCCCGTGCCCATTCCCGACGCCGCGTATTTTGACCAGGCGCTTGCGAAAGCGACTCGGGTCGGTTCCAGTCACCAGCGCAAGCGCTGGATCATGACCGGTTTTGGCGGCGCAATTGCTGCAGGCCTGATTGCCTGGCTTATCGGCGGCATGTTGCTGAAGACACCGGGCCTCCCTGACTCCGATGCATCAATACCTGGTGTTGCGATGACGCTCGAAGTACCGCATACCGTTAACCTCGTTTTCTCGTCGGCGACCGAACTCGATGGCGCTGTGCTGACTGTCAGTCTTCCACCGGGTGTCGAAATTGAGGGCTTTGCCGGACAACGGGAAATCACCTGGATAACAAGCCTCAGGGCCGGCAAGAACATTTTGCCGCTAACGTTGATTGCAACCACACCACACGGTGGAGAGTTGCTGGCCAGGCTTGAACATGACGATCGCGATCGAACCTTTCGAATTCGTGTGACCGTAACTTAAG
>Ga0255052_10003118_pt1 | contig 11646 bp, 6 predicted proteins | sample JV7_2_21_MG_FD_188632 | JGI IMG/M metagenome (GOLD analysis project Ga0255052, IMG submission 188632) | Seawater microbial communities from Jervis Inlet, British Columbia, Canada - JV7_2_21 | ecosystem: Environmental > Aquatic > Marine > Inlet | place: Canada: British Columbia | collected... | reverse complement strand
GTAGAAGCCGATCGTCGCCACGAGCCCGGCCAGGCAGCTGAGAGTTCCAGCGAGTGGGATTCTCTTTCCCTTCCGGAAGATCGCCATCATGACCGGCACGAGCACCATCGAAGTCAGAAGCGTGGCAGTAAAGACCCACAGCGCCATGAGGCGGTCAAAGACGAAGGCCAGCGCGAAACCCGCAATCCACGCGATGACGACTCCGAACTTCGTATTGCGCATCAGCTCGCTGCTGGTGGCATCCGGATTCCGCAGTGGTCGGTGGACGTCGTAGGCGAGATTGGTCCCGGCGACCAGGCAGTAGGAATCCATCGTCGACATGGCGGTCGCCAGGACCCCCGCCAGAAAGACACCCACCAAGCCCGCCGGCAGCGCCATAATGACCCCCGACAACAGGGCGTCGTTCGAGTGCATGCCGGCCGGTAGCAATCCTTGGTGGACTGCCGCTTTTGCCAGCATGCCGCCGGCGGTGACCAGCCAGTCGTAGCAGAGCCAGACTCCAATTGCGATGAAGATCGCGTTGCGCGCCTGACGGGCGCTGCGGGCAGCAAAGATGCGCTGATAGAAGCCGGGATCGACCAGAACGCTGATCAGCGAGGCGACGTAGGCGATCAGGAGCCAGATCGGCATGCCTCCGAGCGGCGCAAAGTAGCCCTCAGGGGCTATGTCCTGTACTGCGGCGAACCCTCCGACATCGTCCATCAGGAGAACGATACCGATAGCCACCGTCACCATCATGAGGACGAACTGGATCGTGTCGGTGATCGCAACCGCCCAGAGGCCGCCGAGAAGGGTGTAGACCAAGGCCACCAGCCCGAGTACCAGCGCTCCTTTCCAGGCGTCCACTCCAAGCGTCACCTCGCAGATGCGACCCAGAGCGAACAGACTCAGCGCCGGGATCGAATAGGAGAACGATGCGACGGCCCCGAGGATGCCGGCGTCTCGGCCATAGTACCGCTCCAGGACTTCGGGGAGAGAGATGAACTTCTCCCGGCGCAGGCGCTTCGCCAGTGCCAACGCCGCGAAGACATAGATGCCCAGCGAGAGGAGGGTGTAACCGAAGTACGCCACAATGCCATCGTTGTAGGCGAACTCCGATGTTCCGAACAGGTCCTCGAGGCCGTAGTAGGTCGAAGCCAGAGTGCAGACCAGGATCGGAGTCGTCATCGACCGTCCCGCGACTACGAATTCCTCGAAGTTCGGGACCTTGCGATAGACGAAGATGCCGATGCCGATCATCAGCCCGAGGTAGCTGACCACGACGGCGAGATCGAGTGAGCTGACGAGTGTTTCGGGTGGCATGAGCTCTCCTGGTGGCCGTCGACGGACTACTTGCGAACGAAATGATTGTAGATGGTACCGCGCAGGGGGGGCGTCCGCCGCCCGCCCAGGTTCGCGGCATCGAGCGTCTCCGCAAAGCGGGTCAGCACAGCGTAGCCCACGAACCGCAAGGGCTCGGGCTCCCAGTTCTTGAACGGCTCCCCGACCAACAGCAGAGTGGTGCGGTGGGTACTGCGCTCGAGAATCAGCTCGGCAAGGGTCCGGCCGGCCAGGTTCGCCGGGCCGACGCCTTCGCCGACGTAGCCTCCCGCCCAGCCGAGTCCCGCACGACGGTCGAGGCCCACCGAGGGGGTCCAGGTGCGGGGAACACCCAGCGCACCACCCCACCGATGGCTGATCTTCTGTTCCGCCAGCACGGGGAAGAGGCTCTCGAGCACACTGCGGACCTCATCAAACACCGGATCGTCCGGTGAGAACCGATTGCGGATCTTCGATCGGTAGAAGTACGAGCCCCGACACCCGAAAGCCATACGCCCGTCCGCGGTTCGTTGGCCGTAGGTGATCTTCCGTCGGGGGTCACCGAACGTCACCCGGTTCGGGAAACCGATCTCGTCCCAGACGCTGTCGGGGAGAGGCTCGGTGGCGATCATCATGGAGTGGACTGGAATAAGCTGTCGCTCCTGTCCGGGAATCGTGCATGTGTAGCCCTCGGTTGCCCGCACGACTATCTCGGCTCGAAGCCGGCCCTCCGGTGTCCGCACACTACCCCGCCCCAGCTCGACAGCCGGCGATCGCTCGTAGATTGCTACGCCTCGGCGTTCGACCACCTCGGCAAGCCCGCGGGCGAGGCGAGCCGGATGGAGTGCCGCCACGTGCGCCAGGAACAGGCCACCGAGATTTGTCCGGGTGTTCACCAAAGCAGCGCACTCCTCGGGCTCCATCCAGCGGAGGTCCTCTTCTCCTGCCCCGATCTGCCGCCAGAATTCGAGATCCTCGAGCAGCTGTCCGCGAAATGGCTCGGACGTTGCGACCGTGACGTTCCCACCCTTCTCCCAATGGCACTCGATCCCCTCTTCGATGCTGACACGCGCTACTTCGTCCACTGTGTCGAACAGCTCGCGCTGCAGGCGAACCGTTTCCTCCGGATGCCGCTCGAAGAGGTCGCCGATGCCGGCGAGCGTTCCGAGGCACCAGCCGCCGTTGCGCCCCGAGGCGCCGAAACCTGCGATCTCGGCCTCGACGATCGACACTCTCAGTCCGGGGTCGAGCTCCTTCAGGTAATAAGCCGTCCACAACCCGGTGAAGCCCGCGCCGACGATGGCGACATCCACTTCTACCTCGGAAGCGAGGGCCGGCCGCGGCTCGAGCGGGTCGGGCGTCGTATCGAGCCAGAAGCTCTGGGATCGATAGCGGGAGCTCGTCACCCCGAGAGAATCTGGCGCGCGGCGTTGTGTCCGGGAAGTCCGGTCAGGCAGCCTCCAGGATGCGAGCCGACGCCGCAGAGATACAGGCTCTCGATCGGGGTGGCATATCGTGTATAGCCCGGGATGGGACGCATGAAGACCTGATCGAGACTCATATCACCGTGATGCAGGCTACCTTCCGGCAGGCCGTATCGGCTCTCGAGGTCGACTGGCGTGAGCACTACACTGTCCACGATGGACTCCCTCAGCCCGGGTGCGTACTCGCCGAGCGTTGTCAGAACCGCCTCGAGCAATTGGGACCGGTTGTCTTCGCCCCAACCCCCACGGATGTGAAACGGCGCGTATTGAACCGTCGCCGACAGCGTGTGATGGCCCTCGGGAGCCAACGACGGGTCGACCAGCGAAGGGATCGAGAGATCCAGGTAGGGTCGCTCCGACATCCCTCCGTACTTGATCGGATCGTAGGCCTTCTGCAGATAGTTCAAGGACGGTGCGATCTGGATATGGCCGAATCCCTCGGACCCTCCGCCTGCTTCGATCGCCGGGAACGACGGCTCGGCCGATAGCGCCAGGTGAACGCGGGCCGCGGAGCCACGAAATCTTATGTTGCGAACGTGCTGTATGAAGGCCGCGGGCAGTAGCCCGGGATCGACGAGATCGGTGAAGGTCGTGCGCGGGTCTGCACTCGAGACCACGATGCCGGCCGAGATCTCCTCGCCGTCCGCCAGAGTCACGCCGCTGGCTCGGCCCGCCCCCGCATTCACGCTCTCAACCGGTGTGCCGGTGCGGATCTCACACCCCTCATTGCGGGCGGCCTCGGCGATCGCCTCGGTGAGCCGACCGACGCCGCCTTCGACGATCTGCCCCGATCTGGGCAGACCTTCGGCAGCCGCCCATCGATGGAGGAGGAGGTGCGCGCTGGCGGCTTCCTGGGGTCCCCAGGTCAAGCTGCGTACACCGTTCGCCGCGAGGGCACCCTTGAGCTCAGTCGACTCGAACCACTCGTTGAGCAGGTCGGCTGCGGTCATCGGCAGGACCCGGGCGAACTCCGTGAGCTGACGTCTTCCGACCGCGCGCAGCGGCTTGGCCAGGCGGAAGAGAGTCCAGAGGTCGCGGCCGGTCACGTGCGGCAAGTCGGGCAGCGTGATGTGCATCAAGCCACGGACGAGCCGGGCAAGACGCGACATGTATTCGACAAACTCCGGGTACCGAGCCGCGTCGGACGCACTGAAAGTCTCGATCTCGGCCGCCGTCCTGGCGGAATCGCGCCAGATTCTCAGGCAGCGTCCGTCCGGTTGCGGAGAGACCGCGAGCGGATCTGTTGGAACCAGCTTCAGGCCGCGCTCGCTCAGCCGAAGGTCGGCCGCGATCTCGGGCGGGAGATAGCTGGCCAGGGCATCCGAGCAGGCCGAGAACCGGTAGCCAGGCACCAGTTCCTCGGTCACCGCGATTCCCCCGATGCTCTCTTTTCGCTCCGTGACGAGAACCCGGCGGCCGGCTTGCGCCAGATAGGCGGCGGCTACCAGACCATTGGGTCCCGCTCCGATGACGACGACGTCGTAGTTTTGGCTCATCGTTCGTTCCTCAGGATCTCGAGCGCCGCCAGCCGGCCAGGGCCGCAGGTTATGCCGCCACCGGGATGGGCACCCGAACCACATTGGTAGTACTTACGAATCGGTGTCTTGAACTGCGACCAGCCCGCAGCCGGTCGTTGGATGAAGAGCTGATCCAACGTCAGCTCCCCCTGGAAGATGTTTCCCTGGGTAAGGCCGAACTCCTGTTCCATGTCCCATGGCGTCACCACCTGGCGGTGGAGGATGAGATCCCGGACATTCGGCGCGAACTCGCACAACGCGTTGACGACGGCATCGCCGAAGTTCTCCTTCTCGTCCTCCCAGTTGCTTCGCTCGAGATGGTAGTTCGCATACTGCACGAAGAGCGACACAACGTGTTTGCCGGGCGGTGCCATCGAAGGATCGATCACCGAAGCCACGATGCCGTCCATGTAGGGTCGGCTCGAGTACCAGCCGTATTTGGCGTCGTCGTAGCCGCGCTCCATGTAGTCCATCGTTGGCGCGATCTCGAACATGCCTTCGAGCGCCGTGCGGTCGGGCAAGGCGGTGAACTCGGGCAGGCCGTCGAGCGCCAGGTTGACCTTGCCCGACGAGCCGCGGAACTTGAAATTGCCGATCGACTTCACCAGATCATCGGGCAGTTCTTTGCTATCGACGAACTTCTCGAAGGTGAGCCTGGGATCGCAGCCCGAGACGACGATGCGGCTCTCGATCTCGTCGCCGTTCTCGAGGACGACACCCTGAGCCTGTCCGTTCTTGACCCTCACATGATCGACAGGGGCGCTACAGCGGATCTCCGCGCCGTAGCTGCGAGCGGCGCTGGCGAGCGCCTCGCTCATCGCCCCGGTACCGCCTTTCTGGTGGCCCCAGGCGGTGAATGCGCCGTCGAGCTCTCCCATGAAGTGGTGCAGCAAGACGTAGGCCGTGCCGGGAGAGCGCGGACCCAGCATCGTGCCGATGATGCCGTTGATGGCGATCGAAGACCGCAGCACGTCGGTCTCGAACCACTCGGCCAGAAAGTCGGCCGCGCTCATGGTCATGATCTTGGTCAGGTAATGGAACGTTCGCTTGTCGAGGCCCTTCATGTGCCGGGTGAGCTCGCGCAGGGTACCCACGTCGCGCAGACTGGGCGACACCATGTCCGGTGGCACCATCCCGAGGATCGGCTTGACCGCGTAGGCCATTTCGTACATCAGCTCGTTGAACTCGGGATAGCGATCGGCGTCACGGATCGAGTGTCGCTTGATCTCTTCGCGGGTGTCTCCCTCGTCCGGCCAGAAAGCAATGTAGTTGCCATCCTCCATCGGCGTGAAGGAGCCCTCCACGGGAATGATCTGTAGGCCGTGCTGGGCCAGCTTCAGATCCTGGATGACCTCGGGGCGCAGCAGGCTGACGACGTACGAACAGACGCTGTAGATGAAGCCCGGGTAGATCTCCTCGCTTACGGCGGCGCCACCGACGAGATGCCGCCGCTCCAGAACCAGAACCGACTTGCCGGCCTGGGCCAGGTAGGCTGCGGTCGTCAGCCCGTTGTGGCCGCCGCCAACCACGATCACGTCATAGGCGGCACTCATGACTTCTTCCTTTCCGGGTCGAAGAACGGTGTCTTGACCACCGTGGCAGGGACCAACCGATTTTGCGCTTCCACCGTTTCCTCCAGATCGACGACAGTTCCCAGCTCGGCGTGCTCAGGCTTCAGCCGCGCCAGGGCGATGTACTTTTTGAGAATTGGCGACCAGGTGCCGCTGGTGGCCTTGCCGACTTGCTTGCCATCCCGGTATATCGGAGTGGCGTCGCTCCATGCGACGTGTGGCAGATGCAGTGGCATACCGAAGCTGGCATAGATCCGCTCTAGCGCCACGAGGTCTATCTCGAGCCCGACGGTGACCCAGGCAGGGCCCCGTTGCTTCTCTTCTCTGAGTGCTTGCTGGCCCACGAAGTAGGGCTTCTTCAAGTGCACGAGCCAGTCGAAGCCCAGCTCCAGAGGGCTCGACTTCTGGATCTCGAACATCGTCTTGTTGGCCGGAATGTAGTCGACGTCCGCCACCAACAGGCAGGCCTCGATTCTCGCTACGTCCAGAGCGTGAATCCCGGAGGCCTTGATCGAGTAGGCTGAACCTTTGTCCATGAGCAGGTCCCAGAGCCGCAAGGCGTCCTTCGGCTCCATCCAGATCTCGTAGCCGAGGTCGCCCGTGAAGCCGGTGCGCTGAACCGTGACGGCCGCATCGTCGATGACCATCTGCTTCGACCAGAAGAAGCGCAGATCGGAGACCCCCTCGGCTGTGATCGAGTTCAGGAGATCGCGTGAGGTCGGCCCCTGCAGCGAGAGCACGGCGATGGCATCGGTAACGTCTTCGATAGCGACGTCCATCCCGTAGGCATTGTCTTCGAGCCAGGCCAGATTCGGGTCGTTCGCCGCGAGTCGGTAGGAATCCTTCCCCAGCCGCTGCAGCGTGCCGTCGTTGAGTATCTTGCCCTCATCGTCACACCAGACCGTGTACACGACCTGCCCGACCTGGCACTTTCTGACATTACGAGTCAGAACCCGGTCGAGAAGCTTGGTGGCGTCGGGGCCCCGGACGCTGTACTTCTGCAGCGGCGTGAAATCGAAGAGAGCTGCTGCGGTCCGGATGGCGTGGTATTCGTGGGTATGCTCGAGCTCGTACATCTGGGCCGACACATAGCCCGCCCAGTCCTCCCAGGCCCAGCTGACGCAGAGCTCGGAGGTCCTCGAGTGAAACGGCGTGGGTATCATTCCGTCCTTCTCCTTTCCTTGCCGGCGTCAGTCACCGGTCCCGTCAGCTTCGCCCTGTGCACGCGGCACCACCAGCGCGTCGACCGCCATGCAGCCTCGCGGGCCGGCGATCAGCGGGTTCACGTCCAGCGCGGCGAGGCGATCTCCCATGTCGACTGCCAATATCGAAAGGCGCACGATGGCGTCGACGATCGATCCAAGATCGGCGGGCTGGCCGCCACGCACCCCCGCGAGCAGCTTGTTGACAGTAAGCTCCGCGAGGAGCCTTTCGGCCCGCGCTCTGTCGAGAGGCGGCAGCGCGAACGCCCGATCTTGGACGATCTCGACCCACACACCGCCGGCGGCTACCATCACCAGCTGCCCGAACTGAGGATCCAAAGTGGTTCCGAGGGCCAGCTCGACCCCCTCGGGAGCCATCTCCTGCACCAGAACGCGGGGACCCAGCCGACCAGAAAGATCGTCGTAGGCCGACTCCACAGCGGTGGCGTCATCGACTCCGACGAAGACGCCGCCCTGATCCGATTTGTGGGAGATGGCGGCCGCGGTTTTTACGACGACGGGCCAACCAAGTTGTTCAGCGATTTCCACAGCTTCGCTCGAGCTCGAGGCGAGCTCGCTCGTCGCCGTCGGCAGTCCGTAGGCTTCCAGCAGCTTCAGTCCGTCGTGCTCGGTCCAGGCATCTCCAGAGTCCAGGCGGGCGCGCCAACGCTCACGGACCTCGGCGGCGACCTGTTCGACCGGCTGCGTCTCTTTCTCGGGCAGCGCGGCGAAGGCCGCATGCGCCAAGGTATTGCGAAACGCCGCCAGGCCGGTGGCCGTTCCCTCGAGCAAGGGGATGCCCTTCTCGCGCAGGTCGGCTGCAGATCTCTCGGGAATCGAGCATCCCAGGTTGCTCAACACGGCGAACAACTTGTCGGTCTCGCCGAAGATCTGTTCGGCCATCTCACCAGTGCCGAAGCCGTCTTCGTGCATCTCGTCGGCCAGGTCCATCACGAAGGCGAAGGCTGCCGTATCGTCGTCATCCAGGAGAGCGCGCATACATTCCAGGAAGATCCGCTCGTGGTCATGGCCAGTGCCCCAGGCATCCACCGGATTGACCGCTGGGAGCCCTGGCTCGAGAACAGCTGCCATGCGCGCCTTTGTGCGCTCGGAAACGTCCGCGAAGCGAGTGCCTACTTCAGCGGCCACGTCGATCAGGTGCGCCCGCTCACCGCCGGAGTCGTGGATCGCGGCCAGCCCGCCCGAAGCGGCACGACGACCGGCAGCAAGAAGTTCCAGCGTGTCCGCCATCTCGTCGAGATTGGCCACCCGGATCACGCCGTACTCGCGGAACAGGGCTTCGTAGGCGCCGTCCGCCCCGGCCAGTGCTCCCGAGTGCGCGACGACCAGCTCCCGAGCCCTGTCCTCTCGGCCGATCTTCAAGACCACGAGCGGTACGTCCCTTTCATTGGCGAGGCGGAGCCCTTCGCGGAAGCCGTCCGGGTCGCGAACGGTCTCGAGAAACATCGCCACCAAGCGGGTGGAGTCGAGCTCCAGCGAGTAGCGTAAGTAATCGGCTACCGTCGTGTTGAGCTCCATCCCCGAAGATACTGCCAGGTTGAACCTCAGGCCGCGCTTGTTGTGTAGCAGAGCCGTGAACACCGAGCCGGAGTGGCTGAACCAGCTGATCGGACCAGGCTCGAGATCGTCCCGCTCCGGAAATGCGAGCGCTCTCAGATTGTTGCCCAGGTTGAGAAAACCCATGCAACTCCCACCGCAGAGCGCGATGGAGTGCTCGGCGGCCAGTGCGATCAAGCGCTGGGCCAACGGAGTCGCGGCGGGATCATCCTCGACGCAGCTGGCGAAGATCACGGCGGCCTGGGCGCCAATCTCACCAGCGAGCTCGAGCTGCCCCTCGAGCAGAGCGTTCTTCACGCCCACGAGCACCAGGTCGACGGGCTCGGGAAGATCGGTCAACGATGAGTAGCAGCTCAGACCGAGCACTTCGTCGTAGCTCGGATTGACGGGGTAGATCGGCCCTCCGAAGCCTCCGACCTGGAGCTCCGAAACCATGGTCTCACCAGCTGATCCTGGCCGGCGACTTGCTCCCACAACAGCTACCGATCGCGCCTCGAGCATGGCCGAAAGGGGCGAGCGGCGGTTTTCTGTCTGTGGCATCAGCGGCACTGGATGTCGACCACGCTCAGGGATCACTCAACGATTCGGAACAGTAGCGGGCAACGCCCGCCAGGCTGACTGGCCATTCAACCAAAGCGAGACTACCCTGTGCAGAGGAAGAAGAAAAGCCCGAATTAGGTTACAATCTTGAACTTTAAGAGTAGCTTGGTGCTCTGAATGGCGATTCAGGAGGCTCCTGTACGAGATGGCGACGCGACCCAAAATCGGCCGTAGGCGACGACAACAGATCCTCGAGGCCGCGGTCGAGGTCATCGCAGAGCGCGGGGTGTGCGGGGCGCGCATCGCCGATGTGGCCAAGCGCGCCAATACCAGCGCCCCACTGGTGCTCTATTACTTCGAGACGAAAGACAATCTCCTCACGGAGGCCCTCGCCTATGCCGAGGATCGCTTCTACTTGGCCATCTTCGCGGAACTGACAGATCTCAACACTGCCACCGAGCGGCTCGTCCGGCTGATCGAGTGCACCTGCGGCCATGAGAGCACCGCGGAACTGGTGCGCGAGGACGTCGTGCTCTGGATCGAGCTCTGGTCGCGAGCCCTACGGGACGAAGCCGCCGGCCGCAAGCGAGCCGCTCTGGACCGCCGCTGGCGCCAGACAATCGCAGAGATCGTGCGTGAGGGTCAGAAGACGGGAGAATTCTCTAACATCGACGTCGAGCTCTTCTCCATGGCCCTCGCGTCGCTACTGGACGGGCTGGTGATGCAGAACGTACTGGAGGACCCGGAAGCTGGATACGAGCGGGCACGCCGCATCGGTGTCGGGGTGGCCCGCCGCTACCTCGGGTTTTCACTGCCTCCAGAGGAGCCTGAGCAGCCGGTCGACGTTGGGTCGGCGACGCAGCCGGATTGAGACGGCTCGAGGTGCGCTCGACAAGATTCTCTGGGGGGTGAGGAAGCATGCAACGAGAAACGAAGGTGCTCGTGATCGGCGGCGGCGTACAAGGCTGCAGCGTCCTCTACCACCTGGCGAAGCTCGGTTGGAGCGACGTCATGCTCGTCGAGCAGAGCGAACTGACGAGCGGCTCGACCTGGCATGCGGCGGGCCTTTGCACGCAGATGAACTCCAGCTGGAACATGATGGGCCTGTTGAAGTACAGCATCGAGCTCTACAACTCGCTCGAAGCCGAGACCGGGCAGGCGGTCGACTTCCGCGAGACCGGCAGCCTTCGGATCGCGACCAACCCGGACCGGATGGACGAGTTCGAGCATCGCAAGGGGATCGCCGCAACCCTCGGAGTCCCCTTCGAGATCATCACGCCGGCTCGAGCCCGGGAGTACTTTCCCTTTGCCGATTTCGACGACGCACTGGGGGTTGCCTGGATCCCCACGGATGGTTACGTCGACTCGAGTGGCGTCACGCAGGCGCTCGCCAAAGGCGCCGTCGACCGGGGCGCGGAGATCAACACGCAGACTCGGGTCACGGGAATCGAGCGAGAGGGAGACCGCTGGCGGGTGGAGACCTCCGGCGGCGAAATCCGCGCTGAGGTGGTGGTCAACGCCGCGGGCCAGTGGGCAAAGGAGGTCGGCCGACTCGTCGGACTGGAGCTGCCCATCGTGCCAGTGGAGCATCACTATCTGATCACCGAGCCGATCCCCGAGGTGGACGACTACCAGGGAGAGCTCCCGGTGCTGCGAGATCCCGACTCCTCCTTCTACGTTCGCGAGGAAGGAGGCGGCCTGCTGGTGGGCCCCTTCGAGGCCGACACCGTGACCTGGGCCGTCGATGGCATCCCCGAGGATTTTCACAGCAGTCTCCTGCCGCCGGCGATGGAGCGGCTCGAGGTCTGTCTTCTGGCGTGTGCCCGGCGGTTACCGATTTTCGAGAGCGCCGGCATCCAGAGGATCGTCAACGGACCCGATGGCTACACCCCGGACGGACACTGCCTTATGGGTCCTGTTCCCGGGCTGGACAACTTTCACATGCTGGCGGGATTCAGCATCTTCGGGATCGTGTTCGGGGGGGGAAGCGGCAAGTACGCGGCCGAGTGGATCGTCGAAGGGCAGCCGAGCGACAACATGTGGGAGCTCGATGTGCGACGGTTCGACGACTATGCCGCCTCGACGAGTTACGTGAGTGCGCGCGCCCTCGAGGTCTACGAGCGCGAGTACGCGATCCGCTACCCAGGCGAGGAGCTGCCAGCCGGTCGCCCTCTCAAGACGAGCCCGCTCTACGACAAACTGCTGGGCAAGGGGGCTGTCTACGGTGCGCGCTTCGGGTGGGAACGTCCTCTGTGGTTCGCGAAGGACGGGACGGCCAAGGATGAGTACTCCTTCCGAAGAGGCAATTGGCACGCCGCGGTCGGAGAGGAGTGCCGCGCCGTGAGATCGGCCGTCGGAGTGCTGGACCAGTCGAGCTTTGCGAAGTACGAGGTCTCGGGGCCGGGAGCGCGGCGATTCCTCGACTATCTCTGCGCCAACCGGCTGCCCAAGGCAA
>Ga0255052_10003117_pt1 | contig 11648 bp, 13 predicted proteins | sample JV7_2_21_MG_FD_188632 | JGI IMG/M metagenome (GOLD analysis project Ga0255052, IMG submission 188632) | Seawater microbial communities from Jervis Inlet, British Columbia, Canada - JV7_2_21 | ecosystem: Environmental > Aquatic > Marine > Inlet | place: Canada: British Columbia | collected... | reverse complement strand
GAATTATTCGGCAGACTGACTGACATCCGTCAATATCGCCCAGGTGAAATACCGGGCTGCAATCCAGCTCGTGAAACAGGTAACATCGCTTTCTTTTCGTGCTACCACCGTACGGAGATCGACCCTGATGTTTGACACCGCCACGAAGCTTGAGCAATTTGATCCTGATATCGCGACAGCGATTGATCGCGAGACTCAGCGCCAGGAACAACACGTCGAACTCATCGCATCCGAGAATTATGCGAGTCCACGTGTCATGGCCGCTCAGGGTACGGTGCTGACAAACAAGTACGCGGAAGGATATCCGGGCAAGCGATACTACGGTGGCTGCGAGTTTGTCGACGACGTCGAAACTCTTGCCATCGAGCGCGCAAAAGAACTCTTCGGTGCTGATTACGCCAACGTGCAGCCGCACTCGGGATCGCAGGCGAATGCAGCTGCCTATCTGGCGTTGTTAGATGCCGGTGATACGGTGCTCGGCATGAGTCTCGCCGATGGTGGTCACCTGACGCATGGTTCGAAGGTCAATTTTTCGGGCAAGCTTTTTAACGCCGTACAATACGGAGTCGTGCCAGGCACAGGTCTGATTGACTACGATCAGGTACAGGCACTTGCCGAAGAGCACAAGCCGCGCATGATCATCGCCGGTTTTTCGGCGTATTCAAGGGTAGTCAACTGGCAACGGTTTCGCGAGATCGCAGACAGTGTCGATGCGTACCTGATGGTCGATATGGCGCATGTCGCCGGGCTGGTCGCGACCGGACATTATCCAAATCCCGTGCCCTTCGCCGACGTCGTGACGACGACGACGCACAAAACACTGCGTGGTCCGCGTGGCGGCCTGATCCTCGCACGAAAAAATGACGAACTGACCAGGAAATTCAATTCACTGGTCTTTCCCGGTACTCAGGGTGGTCCACTGATGCATGTTATTGCAGCAAAAGCGATAGCATTCAAAGAGGCGATGGAACCCTCATTCAAAGACTATCAGGCCAGGGTCTGTGAGAACGCCAAAGTCATGGCGAGCGTTCTGACGGAGCGGGGCTACCCGATTATTTCCGGCGGTACAGATAATCACCTGATGCTCGTCAGCCTCATCGAGAAGGGAGTGACGGGAAAAGCGGCTGACGCGGCGCTCGGTCGCGCCAATATCACGGTCAACAAGAATTCTGTGCCAAATGACCTCCAGTCTCCTTTTGTCACAAGTGGTTTGCGTCTTGGTACACCGGCAATAACCACGCGCGGCTTCGGTGTCGACGAGACGCGTCAGCTAAGCGGCTGGATAGCGGATATACTCGACGCTATCGATAACGAGGCGACGATCGATCGCGTGCGCGGCCAGGTCCTTGATCTGTGCAAACGCTTCCCCGTGTACGCCTGACACCAGAACATCGCCTTAACCGAGTACCAAGCGCCCATGTACTGTCCGTTCTGCGCCCACGAGGAGACCAAGGTAATCGATTCCCGGCTGGCCGGCGACGGCAGGCAGATTCGCAGGCGCCGGCAGTGCCTCGATTGCAATGAACGATTCACAACGTTTGAATCCGCTGAACTGGTCATGCCGCGGGTCGTCAAGAGTGACAATAGTCGTCAGCCGTTTGACGAATCCAAGTTGCACAACAGCATGGTACGTGCGCTTGAGAAACGGCCCGTACCGAGTGACAAACTTGAACAGGCCGTCGGCCATCTGATTCACAAGCTGCGTACGATGGGCGAACGCGAAGTGCCCTCGCGACTGGTTGGCGAACTTGTGATGGAAGAACTACGCGCCCTCGATGAGGTGGCCTACGTGCGTTTTGCGTCGGTGTACCGGCGTTTTCAGGACATCACGGAGTTTGAGCAGGAGATCAAACGGCTGCAGCGAATCACCGACACCGTTGCCAATAGAGAGCAAATGTCACTACTACCAGATTTGCTGGGCAAGAAGAAACGATAGTGTCCGAATTCTCCGCCACCGATGGCGTGCACATGGCGCGAGCTCTGCGTTTGGCAAAGCGGGGCCAATATACAGCGCACCCGAACCCCATGGTTGGCTGCGTGCTGGTTCGCGACGGTGTGGTTGTTGGCGAGGGCTGGCATCAACACGCGGGCGAGGCGCACGCGGAGATCAATGCGCTGCGCGCCGCAGGAGACAATGCCAGGGGTGCGACGGCTTATGTGACGCTCGAGCCCTGTGCACATCACGGCAAGACGCCACCCTGCGTTGACGCATTGATTCAAGCCGGCATCGCTGCAGTTTGCGCTGCGATGCAGGATCCGTTTTCGGAAGTTGGCGGTCGCGGTCTGGCGGCCCTGGTCGATGCCGGTATCGGCGTGCGCCACGGATTGATGCGAGCGGCGGCCGAAGAACTCAATGCCGGTTTTCTGAGTCGCGTGGTGCGGAAGCGACCTTTTGTGCGTCTGAAAATGGCGTCGAGTCTGGACGGCGGTGTGGCGATGGCAGATGGCCAAAGTCAGTGGATAACCGGTCCTGAAGCTCGGGCTGACACGCAGCGGCTGCGCGCGCGTTCCGGTGCGATCATGACCGGTATTGGTACTGTGGTGGCCGACGACCCGTTACTGACCGTGCGTGATCCCGAGCTGGACACTGGCGGGTGCCAACCACTTCGGGCGGTGCTCGACAGCCATTTGCGTATGCCTTTGTCTGCGGGAATGCTCGCGTTGCCAGGAACGACACTGATTTATTGCATAGACCCGCAGCGGCAGCAGCCACTGACCGATACGGGAGCCGAGGTCGTAGTTATCGATGCTGTGGAGCAGCACGTCGACGTGTCCGCCGTACTGCGCGATCTTGCCGATCGGCAGATCAACGATGTGCTGGTTGAGGCAGGGCCGGCGGTGGCCGGGCGGATGATTGAGAACCAGCTCATCGACGAGCTTGTGATTTACCTGGCGCCCCATATCATGGGTAGTCAGACCAAGCGTATGTTTCAGACTCCGACCTGGTCGGCGCTGGCCGACCGGCAGGACCTGCTGGTTTGCGACGTGTGCCGCATTGGCGCGGATACGAGGATTACGGCACGGCCCAGTGAACGCAGCAACTCACCGTGACAGATAACCAGGAACCCATGTTTACAGGCATCATCAAGGCGAAGGGCACAATTGCGGCGATGCAAAGGCGTGGCGGCGACGTTCGCTTGACCGTCAATTCGACCGAGCTGCCCTGGGCGTCGTATGAGATTGGCGAGAGTATCGCGGTCAACGGCGTTTGCCTGACCGCCATCGCCCTGCATGACCATGGCTTCGATACGGATGTGTCGACTGAAACGCTCGATGTCACTGCGCTTGGCGGCTTGAATATCGGCGGTTCAGTGAACCTCGAACCGGCGATCAGTGTAGGCGAGCGGCTCGGCGGGCATCTCGTCAGTGGTCATGTCGACTGTATTGGCACTATCAGGTCACAGCTATCCGACGCACGATCGATCAGGCTGACCGTGGAAGTGCCGCAGGAATTTGCGCGTTACATGGCCCGCAAGGGGTCTGTTTGTATTGACGGTGTCAGCCTTACCATCAATGAGGTATCGGGAAATTCGTTTGCAGTGAATATCATTCCACATACTGCTGAGGTCACGATAATCGGCGCCTACAAGATTGGAACGACCGTCAACATCGAGGTTGACTTGCTGGCGCGATATATTGAGCGCCTGTTGATGAAAGACGAAGATGGTCTTTCTGTAGATTTTCTGAGAGAACATGGCTATGCCTGACAACACAAGTACTCACCCAAGTGCGGTGAATAGAGCATTCAGCGATATCGAGGAGATCATCGCCGACATAAAGGCGGGCAAGATGGTCATCATGGTCGACGATGAGAGCCGCGAGAATGAAGGTGATCTGCTGATGGCCGCACAGCACGTGCGCCCCGAAGATGTCAACTACATGGCGACCCATGGGCGCGGCCTGATTTGCCTGACGCTGTCGCGTGAACGGTGCGCGCAGCTGAGGCTGCCGTTAATGGTCACCGAAACCGATCAACGCCGGACAACCAACTTTACGATTTCGATCGAAGCCGTTGAGGGCATCACGACCGGGATATCAGCGCACGATCGCGCCAAAACGATCCAGGCAGCCGTCGCTGCGAACGCCCGCCCGGACGATCTGAGTCAGCCAGGTCATATATTTCCGCTCATGGCACAGCCAGGTGGGGTTCTGAGTCGCGCTGGCCATACAGAGGCCGGCTGCGATCTCGCACGTCTCGCGGGGCTTGAGCCGGCGGCGACCATTGTCGAGATTCTCAAAGAAGACGGCAGCATGGCCAGACGACCGGACCTCGAGAAATTCTCGCGCAAGCACGGGATCAGGATCGGGACGATTGCCGACCTGATTCGCTATCGGCTCGACAAAGAGCGCAATGTCGAGCGTATTGCGGAACAGTCGATTACTACCGTACATGGTGAGTTCACCATGTATTGCTATGACGATTTTGCGAGTCGTTCTGTGCACGTCGCCCTTGTCAAGGGTGACCTCAGACAAACCGACAACCCGCTCGTCCGCGTACATCTGCAGGATACGCTTGGCGATGTGGTCGGCGTGCGAAGTCATTCACTGGGCTGGCCAATCGACAGCGCTATTCAACGAATCGCTGCGGAAGAGGCCGGTGTTGTCGTGCTACTGCGCGACCAGGAATCCACGCGTGATTTCATGGATGCAGTCGAAGAGCTGAATCGCGAGGGCGATGACCTGGCAAAGCGACGTAGTGGCGAAGTGGTGTTGCGTACCTACGGTGTTGGCGCACAGATTCTGCGAGACCTCGGACTTAGCAAAATCCGTGTATTATCGGCACCCAAACACATGCATGCGATCTCGGGCTTCGACCTTGAGATCACGGAATACGTTGAAGAATAACGATGCACAAGATTAAGACTACGGCAGGTGATTTAATCGTACGAGACGCGCGTTTCGTAATCGTCGCGGCCCGATTCAATGACTATATTGTTGAGTCTCTGCTCAAGGGGGCCGTCCACTGCCTGCGCCAACACGGCGCTGCTGACGCGGACATCGAGATTGTTCGCGTGCCAGGAGCTATTGAGCTGCCGCTGGCTGTTGACAAGGTAGCTGCGTCGCGGAGAGCTGATGGCATCATCGCACTCGGTGCCGTTATCCGCGGCGGCACACCGCATTTTGATTTTGTCGCCGGTGAGTGCGTGCGCGGGATGTTCGCAGCGAGTCAAAGACATGGCGTGCCCGTTGGTTTCGGTGTCCTGACCGTCGATACGATCGAACAGGCTATCGAACGTGCCGGTACCAAAGCCGGGAATAAAGGCGAGGATGCGGCGCTTGCTGTCATCGAGATGGTCAACCTGTTGCGCGGCATAAAATAGTACTCCGTCAAGGTGATAGCGATGAGCAATGCCGGATCAACAGGTGCCCGGACGCGTGCCCGTGAGTTGATGGTACAAGCGCTGTACCAAAAGCAACTTGCTGGCCACAGCTGCGCGGAGCTTGTCGAGCAATTTCATCTGCAAGCGGCCTATAAACGTGTTGACCAGGAATTTTTTGACGAAGTCTTGCCAGCAATTTGCAAGTCCCAGGCTTCGCTTGAGCAACAAATTACATCCTTGATCGACCGACCACTCGAGCAGCTGGACCCTGTCGAGCTTGCGGTTTTGCTAATCGGCATCCATGAGCTTGAATCACGACCCGATATTCCGTTTCGAGTTGTCATCAACGAAGGCGTAAACCTCGCGAAGCGTTTTGGCTCAATCGAGGGGTATAAGTACATTAACGCCTGTCTCGATAAGGCCGCTCAGTCATTGCGTACGGCAGACGTCGAGAAATAAGCAGTCGGAGGTTCTCAGGGTAGTGGATGAGTTCGAATTGATTCGTCGGTACTTTGTTCGTTCCGACGAAGCAGCGGGCGTCATCACCGGTATTGGCGACGACGGCGCTGTACTTCAGCCCGACGCTGGTCGTGAGATCATTAATGTAATCGACACGCTCGTCGAAGGCGTGCACTTTCTCCCCGATACCGATGCAGGCGATATTGGTTACCGGGCTGTTGCCGTAAATCTGTCCGATATCGCAGCGATGGGCGGGCGTCCGCGCTGGATGACTCTCGCGCTGACCTTGAGCGACGCGAACGACGACTGGCTGGAGAAATTTGCCGGCGGCTTGCACGCGGCTGCGGACGAACATGGCGTCGTGCTTGTCGGCGGAGACACAACGAAGGGCAGTTGTACTGTCGTCAGCGTGCAAATTACCGGCGACATTGAAAGCGGTGCGGCGCTGCAACGCTCCGGCGCCAATGTTGGTGACACGATTTACGTAACCGGTACTGTTGGTGATGCTGCAGGCGGACTCGATCTGATTCGTAGCGGTCGTCCTAACCAGTACTTGTCGAGTCGCTTTCTGCGACCAAGTGCACGCATCCAATGCGGCCAGTTGCTGCTCGGAACGGCGACCGCGGCGATCGATATTTCCGACGGCTTGTTTGCCGACTTGCAGAAACTGTTAACGGCGAGTGGCCGCGGTGGCGTTATCGATCTCGGCAGATTGCCAGTCTCTGAGGCGTTACAATCGACATTCGATAAGGATATGGTGCGGCGATATGCCCTGGCCGGTGGCGATGACTATGAGCTGTGCTTCACAGCCAACACCGAAACCATGCCCGACCTGGGTGAGCCTGGCGCCACGGCTATTGGCAACGTGACAACGGGCGACGGTTTGGTGTGCTGCGATGCAGGTGTCGTTGTGATATACGACGACCGCGGTTACCGGCATTTCAAATGAGTACCGCGAATAAAAACCTGGCACGTCGTGTGCTGACTGACCCGGTCAATTTTCTCGCATTCGGTTTTGGCTCGGGCTTGTCGCCGGTGGCCCCTGGCAGTGTTGGTTCGCTGTTGGGTGTGTTGCTGGCCTGGGCAACACTCGATCTCAGTCCTGGCCTGCAGATTGGGATCGCCGTACTGCTGACAATCGCCGGGATCTGGATCTGCGGCGAGAGTGCTCGTCGCATCGGCGTCCACGATCACGGTGGCATCGTCTGGGACGAGATAAACGGGATGTACATCACACTTCTGGTCGCACCCCCGCAAATCACTGCCTGGGTGCTCGGATACGTGCTTTTCAGGGCCTTTGATATTGTTAAACCGTGGCCGATTCGGGACCTGGATCACAGTATAGGCGGTGGGCTGGGAATTATGCTGGACGACCTCGCCGCCGCATTTTACGCCGCTGTCTTATTGGGCATTTACGGTTGGTTTGTGATCTGACTTGATGAGACCAGATGGCCAGTCCTGCTAGCGAAATCGTACGCCCGAACGACGTGCCCGATAAGATCGGCAAGTACGTCATTGTCAACCAGATTGGCAAGGGCAGCACGGGCGTGGTCTACCTGTCGCATGACCCGTACTATCGACGCGACGTCGCGATCAAGGTTTATAACATCGAAGAAGATTCGGACCCGGATCGGGCGAGCGTAGCTCGCAAGATGTTCTTTAATGAAGCCCATATGGTCGGCATGCTACAGCATCCGAACATCATGCCGATCTATGATGCCGGCGAGGAAGACGGCAAGTACTACGTTGTAACCGAACATATTCAGGGCGCGCGCACGCTGGCTTCTTACTGTCGGCCGGACAACCTTTTGCGCATCGATGATGTCGTAGAGATTATCTACAAGTGCGCCAAGGCGCTGCATTACGCGCACGGTCGCGGCGTAATACATCGCGACATCAAACCAAGTAACGTGATGCTGACGATCGACAACGACGTACGCATCATCGACTTCGGTATCGCGATTGTTACCGACTCAGAGGTGTCGCGAATAGAAGGTATCGCCGGCTCTCCGAGCTATATGTCTCCTGAGCAGGTGCAATCCGAAGAATTAACGCCCCGGTCCGATCTGTATTCGCTCGGCGCTGTCATGTACGAATTATTGACCGGTTTCCGGCCATTCCGTGCAGACAATCTTTCCAAGCTGTTGCATCAGATCGTTTTTGCGACGCCACCGCCAATTCATACCTATCGCGATGATCTGCCCGAAGATCTTGAGCAGGTCGTCGCGATGACGATGCAAAAACTGCCCGAAAAACGCACGGCGACTGGTAATGCGATGGCGGCCGATCTGACGCGGGTTTACAAAGACCTGCGCCAGAAGTACGACAGCCTCGATAACCAGGTACATTTCGATCTTCTGCGTACGCTGACTTTCTTCCACGAGTTTTCACACGCGGAAATCTGGGAAGTACTGCGTGCTTCCGACTGGCATGAATACCGGGCAAATGAGGACATCGTCAAGGAAGGCGAGATCGACGATCGATTCTATATCATCGTATCCGGTAGCGTGGCGGTGCAGACAAACGGCAACAACCTGGGGACTTTGAGCAACGGCGATTGTTTCGGCGAGACAAGTTATGTGCATGGAGCAAAACGTCAGGCGTCGATTCAGGCGGTAGATGCGGTCACGATTCTGCGCGTTAGCTCGACGCTGATGGAACAGGTTTCGGCAGCTTGCCAGTTGCGATTCAACAAGGTTTTCCTGCGGGCCCTGATCACTCGTTTGCAAGGCACCGGCGAAGCAAGTAACTGACCAAGACAACAGACAGTTCTGAGATCAGTCTCACAGAGCCGGTATGCGTGCTTTGGGGGACCCGATATTCGAGCGATTTACGCTACAATATCGCCACGAAGCACTAGGGGATATCCATGAAACAGCTACTTTCTGCGCTGTTCGGCGCGCTGCTACTCTTTGTGTCGTCTGTGTCCGCGTCTGAGCTGTCGGTCAGCATCAGCAAAGACTACGACGCCTATCTCGCTGATCTTTTCGATCATTTTCATCGCAATCCTGAATTGTCGCTTGTCGAAACCAGGACCGCCGCGCGCATGGCGCGAGAGCTTCGTGCAGCCGGGTTCGAGGTGACCGAGGGCGTCGGTGGCACGGGTGTCGTTGCGTTGATGAAAAATGGTGAGGGCCCGCTCGTAATGATGCGGGCGGATATGGATGGACTGCCGGTCGAAGAGAAATCAGGCCTTGCAAACGCGTCTCGGGTAACACAGGAAGACCCGATCAGCGGCAATGTCGTGCCGGTCATGCATGCCTGTGGTCACGATGTGCATATCACGAGTCTCGTTGGCGCGGCGCGGCAGATGGCGGCACGTAAAGATGACTGGCGTGGCACGGTCATGCTCGTCGTTCAGCCTGCTGAAGAACGTGTTCTGGGCGCCAAAGCGATGAAGGCCGATGGTATCTGGGACCGGTTTGGGCAGCCCGATTACGCGCTCGCATTTCACGTGTCGTCCGACAATGTCGCGGGCCAGATTAACGTCAGCGAGGGAAGCCCCTATGCCGGGGCCGATACGGTCGACATCATCATCCATGGAGTCGGCACACACGGCGCTCATCCGCACCGGGGCAAGGATCCCATCGTGCTCGGCAGCCAGATCGTCCTGGCATTGCAAACACTGGTCGCGCGCGAACTACCTCCGCGCGATGCCGGTGTTGTTACCGTCGGCTCATTTCATTCAGGCACCAAACACAACATCATTTCTGATCGCGCGCACTTGCAACTGACCGTTCGGAATACAACCCCGGAGACCAGGGAACTGTTGTTAAATGGTATCAAGCGCATCGCCGAGAACATGGGTCGCGTCGCGGGGTTACCGGAAGACAAACTGCCCGAGGTTGTTTTTTCCGAGGAGGGCGTGCCGCCGACTATTAACGACCCGGTGCTCGCGCGTCGGCTAAAGCAGGCTTGGGCTACCTCGATGGGCACAGCGAAGGTGGTCGACAAGCCGACCAAAGGTATGGGTGCAGAGGATTTTCCATTCTTTTCTACTGAGCCGGAGATTACCAGCGTCTACTGGGCTGTTGGTGGAACACCGGCAATGGACTTCGAGCGCGAGGCAAACGGTGGCGCGGCCGTGCCGAGCCATCATTCACCGTTGTTCAGGATCACACCGGAGCCAGCGGTTCGCGCGGGCGTAGAGTCGACGGTGGTGGCCCTGTTGGAGCTAATGGGGGCTCCGTAGGAGCGGGTTCCCGTCATCGCACCGTAGGAGCGGGCCACCGTCATCGCACCGTAGGAGCGGGCCATGCCCGCGATAGCCGCTGGGTGGTAATCGCGCCCGGGGGGCGCACCAACATAATCGCACCGTAGGAGCGGGTTCCCGTCATCGCACCGTAGGAGCGGGCCATGCCCGCGATAGCCACTGGGTTCTGTTTTTGGAACGGGGCGCGCTTACCCTTCGTCGACTTCGAAGTCCTCGAGGGTCTCACCGCCGGCACTCCTGAGGAGAATCTCGACACGCTGTTCGGCTTCCTTGAGCGCTGTCTGGCAGCCGCGTGTCAGCCTGATGCCCTGTTCGAATTTCTTCATGGCAGTCTCAAGCGGGAGGTCACCCGATTCGAGCTCCTCGACCAGCGTCTCGAGTTCCGCGAGGGACTTTTCCAGATTGATCGTTTTCTTTGCGGTCATGGCGACTTTCTGTAGAGCGATGCGCTGCTACGCTACAGGCACCGAACCGAAGCGTCAATCCCGAAAGCGGCTGACAACGGGCTCTACAGATTGACAACGACGGCAGGCAGGCATACAGTATTATCTCGATTAGACTCAGTCTAAATGGAATCTATTCTCAATTGAGGCAGCCAAACATGTCACTGAAAGGCAGTAAGACCGAAGACAATCTCAAAGATGCTTTTGCCGGCGAGTCACAGGCCAATCGTCGCTACCTGTATTTTGCGGCAAAAGCCGACGTCGAAGGATACAACGATGTCGCATCGGTGTTTCGTTCGACAGCTGAGGGCGAAACCGGCCATGCGCACGGACACCTTGAATATCTCGAGGAAACCGGCGACCCGGCTACCGGAATGCCAATTGGGCCGACGTCTGCAAACCTGGCAGCCGCGATCGCCGGCGAGACACATGAGTACACGGACATGTATCCCGGTATGGCAAAGACCGCTCGCGAAGAGGATTTCGACGAAATCGCAGACTGGTTCGAGACCCTGGCAAAAGCTGAGCGTTCTCACGCCAATCGTTTCCAGAAAGCGCTGGATACACTGGATGAATAGTCCGGGCTAGGAAACAACGGCCTGGCTATTTCCAATGACATCTTCTGAAGAAAAACGCGAGGGTAGTCTCGAGGCACCGACTCGGCATGCACTCGACTGGAAATCGGACGAGTTCTATGCAGAAGGGGCTCTGTACGAAGAGCTGGAGCGCGTGTTCGACATCTGCCACGGTTGTCGTCGCTGCTTCAATCTGTGCAATTCGTTTCCGACGCTGTTCGACGCAATTGACGAGTCCGAAAGCATGGAACTCGACACGGTGCCGAAGACGGTCTACTGGGACGTTGTCGACCACTGTTATCTGTGCGACATCTGTTATATGTCGAAGTGTCCGTATGTGCCGCCGCACGAATGGAATGTCGATTTTCCACACCTTATGCTGCGCGCCAAGGCAGCCCGGTTTAAGAAGGAGGGCGCATCGCTTCGCGATCGAGTGCTCAGTTCGACCGATAAAGTCGGACAACTTGCCGGAATCCCGGTACTGGTTCAGGCCGTCAATGCGGTGAACCGAAACAAGGGCGGTCGCAGGCTGATCGAAAGCACACTGGGTGTGCACCGCGATGCACACGTGCCCGAATATCACTCAAAGTCGGCGCGCAGTCGTTTGCGCTCGTTACGCGACGAAAATGGCTACCTG
>Ga0255052_10003116_pt1 | contig 11653 bp, 9 predicted proteins | sample JV7_2_21_MG_FD_188632 | JGI IMG/M metagenome (GOLD analysis project Ga0255052, IMG submission 188632) | Seawater microbial communities from Jervis Inlet, British Columbia, Canada - JV7_2_21 | ecosystem: Environmental > Aquatic > Marine > Inlet | place: Canada: British Columbia | collected... | reverse complement strand
GGGAAACGCTATCGATACTCGTTCGACATGCTTGGCGAGGCAGCATTGACGGCCGCAGATGCGGACCATTACATGCAGTCATACACCTCAGCCATCGACAGCATTGGTGACAGCGCCGACTCTTCGGGCGATATATTTTCCGCGCCGAGTGTTTCAGTAAAACTCTCTGCCTTGCATCCGCGCTATTCCTATACTCAATACGACCGCGTCAAGAACGAGCTTGTGCCACGCGTCGTCCAACTGGCAGTGCACGCATACGACAGGGGTATTGCGCTGACGATTGACGCAGAGGAGGCCGATCGCCTCGAGCTGTCACTGGAAATCTTCGAACGGGTTTATCGTGATAAACGACTGACGGGCTATGAAGGTCTGGGCCTGGCGGTTCAGTCCTACCTGCGGCGGGCTACCGATGTACTGCATTTCCTGACGGAGAGTGCCGAGGCGGTCGGCCGGAGAATTCCCGTGCGCCTGGTTAAGGGAGCGTACTGGGACACCGAAATAAAGCATGACCAGGAGCAAGGGCTCGAAAGTTATTCGGTATTCACGCGCAAGGCGCACACGGATGTGTCTTACCTCGCCTGTGCGAGGTTGCTCGTCAATGCGGGAGACAAACTGTATGCGCAATTTGCAACGCATAATGCACACACGCTCGCCAGCATTCTGCATTTCGCCGGTTCAAGGACCGACTTTGAGTTTCAACGACTCCATGGTATGGGAGAGGACTTGTACGGCGAGATCATCGACCCCGATAAATTTGGCCGCGCATGTCGTGTCTATGCGCCGGTTGGCAATCACGAGGACTTGTTGCCTTATCTCGTGCGTCGTCTTCTGGAGAACGGCGCCAACACCTCTTTTGTGAACCGCATCGTCGATAAGAGCATTGACGTAAGCGACGTTGTGGCGGACCCGATTGACATCGCCGTCGCCGGCCAATCGAAACCTCATCCGAGAATTCCTTCACCTTTGGATATCTTTCAACCGGAACGAAAAAATTCCCGTGGCCGCAACCTGCCGGACCGCCGTCTGACGGCAAAATTTCTTGATGAGATGCAAATGGCGTCGGCCAAGAGCCTGCCAGCATGCGCAATCGTCGGCGGTCAGGCAGTCCCGGGTTTGAAAGTGCCGTCGATCAACCCCGCGCAAACGGAGCAGGTCGTCGGAATCTGCCAAACCGCGGATATCGATGCTGTGGACAGGGCTTTGGGTTTTGCCGAGGCGGAACAACGCGGCTGGAACCAGACGCCGGCCGCGGACCGGGCGGCGATTTTGCAAGCGGCTGCCGATCTCTTTGAAGGACATGCAGCTGAATTAACGGCGATCTGCGTTGCTGAAGCCGGTAAGACGGTGCCGGATGCGGTTTCCGAATTGAGGGAAGCGGTCGACTTTCTACGTTATTACGCGGTCCAGGCGAGTCGGCTATACGGCGAATGCACAAGTCTTCCCGGCCCGACCGGTGAGCGAAACGAAATAGGCATGCGCGCACGTGGAACTTTTCTGTGTATAAGCCCGTGGAATTTTCCCTTGGCCATTTTCACCGGACAAGTTGCTGCTGCGCTGGCCAGCGGTAACGCGGTACTTGCAAAGCCGGCAGCGCAGACTCCGCTGATTGCCTATCGGGCAGTGCGGCTGTTGCTCGAGGCTGGCGTGCCGGAAGGTGTATTGCACTTTCTGCCGGGCGACGGTGCGACTATCGGTGGTCATGCCGTGGCGGACCCGAGGGTTTCCGGCGTTGCGATTACCGGCTCGACCGAGACTGCAAGGATCATCAATCGGGCTCTGGCCAACCGGGAAGGGTCAATCGCGACACTAATTGCCGAAACCGGCGGACAGAACGCGATGTTTGTCGACAGTTCGGCGCTACCCGAGCAGGTAGTGCTCGACGCGGTCTTGTCGGCGTTCAACAGTGCAGGCCAGCGATGTTCCGCACTTCGACTAATTTGCTTGCAGGAGGAAATCGCACCGCGCGTAATCGAACTGCTATCCGGGTACATGGAAGAGCTGCGAATTGGTGATCCGGCCGATCTGTCAACGGACGTTGGGCCGGTTATCGGTGCGGAAGCAAGAGATGCTATTGCAGAACACGTTACCGGCGCATCGAATAGAGCGACCATGATTTATCAGTGCGAACTTCCGAAAGAAACAGATGGTGGAACGTTTTATCCACCGACCCTCATCGAGATCGACAGTCTGGATCTCGTGCAACGTGAAGTTTTTGGTCCCGTATTGCACATCATCCGATATTCGAGCGGCAAACTCGCGGAAACCGTGGATGCCGTCAATCAGTTGGGCTATGGGTTGACAATGGGCGTGCACAGCCGAATCGCCGGTCGCACGAGGGCTATCACGGAGCGATCCGGCGCCGGTAATATCTATATCAATCGCAATATGATCGGTGCAGTCGTCGGCGTCCAGCCATTTGGTGGGCGGGGCTTATCGGGAACCGGACCCAAGGCCGGCGGACCCTACTACCTGCCGAGATTTGGCACTGAGTATTCGGTTAGCAACAATATTTCGGCCGTTGGCGGCAACGCGACCCTGCTGTCGCTCGATGAGGACTAGTGGGCCAGGAAGCCTATGTCGTCCATCAGCATCCTCGATATTTTCAAAATCGGTATCGGGCCGTCCAGTTCGCATACGGTCGGCCCGATGAAAGCGGCAGGCGCGTTCGTCAGCCGGGTTGAACAGAGCGGTGGGCCAGTACACAAACTGGAAGTCAGGCTGTATGGGTCTCTCGCATACACTGGAAAAGGGCACGGGAGTGATTCGGCGATTCTGTTGGGGCTCAACGGGGCCGATCCGGAGACAGTCGATCCCGACGAAGTAGACACGATCCTCCGAAACATCAGGAGCGGGCAAAGTCTGGACTTGCGGGGTATAGGAACAATCGGGTTCGATCCTGATACCGACCTGGTATTCGATTTTGGCGAGCCGCTGCCGCGTCACACAAACGGCATGCGGTTTACGGCTTTTGACAACACCGGCATGATCATCCTCACTGAAGAATATTTCTCGATTGGCGGTGGTTCTATTGTGCGCGGCGATGAGGAAGAACCGTCAATGCAGTCCGGTGAGCCGCCTTATCCGTTTTCCGACGGCGCGGGCCTTTTGGCGCAGGCAGATACCAGCGGGCTATCGATACCCGAACTCGTTTATCAGAATGAACTCAGTTGGCGAAGCAAAGCGGAATTTGACCAAGAGCTCACAAATATCTGGGAGGCGATGCAAGCCTGCGTTCAAAGAGGCCTGCACGCGGACGGCGTTCTTCCAGGTCGCATGGCCGTGACACGCAGGGCAGCGCGACTTTATCGCTCGCTCAAGTCGCAGGAAAGCCAAAGCGGCCTCGAAACGATGGATTGGGTCAATACCTACGCGATTGCCGTAAACGAGGAAAACGCAGCCGGCGGCCGCATCGTCACATCGCCAACCAATGGTGCGGCCGGTATTATTCCGGCGGTACTGCACTACTACAAATATTTTATTGCAGACGCCGACGAAGACGGCGTGCGGCGTTTCTTGCTGGCAGCTGGGGCGATCGGCATTCTGTACAAGATAAACGCTTCGATTTCCGGTGCGGAGATGGGATGCCAGGGCGAGGTCGGTGTCGCCTGTTCCATGGCCGCAGCCGGTCTGGTCGCCGCGTTCAACGGCTCCGCCAGCCAGCTGGAAGACGCCGCAGAAATCGGCATGGAACACAACCTCGGACTGACCTGCGATCCTATCGGTGGGCTCGTTCAGATCCCGTGCATCGAACGGAACGCGATGGGCTCGGTCAAGGCAATCAACGCAGCACGCCTGGCCATGCAGGGCGACGGATCGCACAAAGTCTCGCTCGATCAGGTGATAAGCACGATGCGACAGACCGGACTGGATATGTCGACGATTTACAAGGAAACATCACAGGGCGGCCTGGCCGTCAATGTCCCCGAATGCTAGTTGTTCAAACGACAGACACTGAACCGGCAGTCTGGATGCTCGGAGAGCGTCGTAGAATCCGAGCGGAGCAGGACGCGAGAGTGAGGATTCTCCGATGCGAACGTAGCCAGGGACGGCGAAGCAAGCTTTAGCGAAGCGAGTCTCCAGACTGTCAGTTCCGGTCAAGCTTCTTTTTTTACGAGTTTCGGGTATTCGTAGATCACCGATTCGGTCTCTATACCCCGGTCCAGATTCCAGTCTTCAAGGTCGATCGTGAACGACACGAAACCACAGGTGGGAATATTGTCGGTCAGGTCGGGCACGAGGTAATTGGCGAAGTCGGTCAGGCCAGGATTATGGCCAATGATCATGAGGTTGTTGAACCCGATGTCCTGTTCGGCGATCAGTTTCATGAGACTGCGGACGGATGCGTGATACAGGCGATCTTCCTGTTGCAGGAATTCCGCGGGGTAGCCGATTTCCCTGGCGACTATTTTCGCTGTTGTCCATGCACGCTCAGCCGGACTGCTCAGAATCAATGATGGCCTGATCCCTATTTGCTTGATTCGCTCCGCCATAACGGGAGCGTCGCGATGGCCACGGCGGTTTAACGGGCGTTCGGAGTCCTGAAGACTGGCATTCTTCCAGCTCGATTTTGCGTGTCGGAGTACTGTAAGAGTCTTCATGTCAGGCACTGCTTACCGATCACGGGAGTTTACATCAATCCGGTTTGCAACCTTGCTTCATCGGACATCATGCTTTGATTCCATGGAGGATCAAAGACAAGTTCAACGCGCACATCGGCGATGGTCGGAATGACGACAATTTTCTCCTGCGCGTCCTGGACGAGGATTTCGCCCATGCCGCAACCCGGTGCGGTCAACGTCATGTCGATACTGACGGACCGCTGGCCATCCTTGCCCGGGGATACATCCAGGCGATAGATCAGGCCGAGATCGACAATGTTGACTGGAATCTCGGGGTCGTAGCAGGTCTTCAGCTGCTGCCAGATGACCTCCTCGATGTCCTTGTCGGTGGCATTTTCAGGTATCTCCGGGGGAGGTACTGGCTCCTTGCCCAATGCATCGGCGTCGCTGCCCGCAATGCGAAATAGATTACCCTCGATATAGACTGTGAAGCTGCCGCCCAGAGCCTGGGTGATAAACCCATGCGTGCCCGCACGCAGTTGCAGTTCTTCTCCCATGGGTATGATGACTGCCCTGACGTCGCGAGACAGTGAAAAGGGTTCGTTGGTGTATCCAAACATGCTGGCGTCTACTCTGTGGTCGCTGGTTGTGATTTGCGCTGGATGGCTGAATTCAGCGCATGCCAGGCCAGCGTTGCGCATTTCACTCGTGACGGAAACTCCCTGACGCCTTCAAGAGCCCTCAGCTTGCCAAGGTTGATGCCATCGCCCGCGTTTTCGTTGTCCACAGACGGCACGCCGGCAAGCCGCGTGACGAGCGCCGAAAAATACTGCAGCGCTTCGCTTGTATGCAATCCGATGACCGTGTCTGTGAGCAGAGATGCCGAGGCAACGGAGATCGCGCATCCGGAACCTTCGAAGCGGGCATCGCTGATGCGATCATCACCGTCGACGCGAAAATACATTTTGAGCTTGTCGCCGCATAAAGGATTGATTCCTTCTGCGCTGTGTGTTGCATCCGGCAGCTTACCGAAGTGTCGTGGGCTGCGGGCATGATCGAGTATCAGTTCCCTGTAAAGGTCCTGGAGTTCATCGCCTGTTTGAGCCATCGACGTCATCTCGAAAATATTTCCTTTGCTTTGCCAAGACCGTCAACCAGCGCATCTACGTCCTGCCTGTTGTTGTACAGCGCGAGCGATGCGCGCGCCGTGCCGACAATGCCGTAGAAATCCATGACCGGCATTGCGCAATGATGACCGGTGCGTACGGCAACGCCCTGGCGGTCGAGGATGGTGCCAAGATCATGCGGGTGAATGTCGTCGAGCAGGAATGACTGAACGCTGGCTTTTTGCTTCGCCGTACCGATCAATCGGACACCATCAACCGTTTGCAGCTGCCCGGTCAGATAGGCAAGCAGCTCGCTCTCGTATTTGGCGATCCGGTCCATGCCAAGCGACTGCAGATAGTCGACCGCCGCACCCAGGCCGACCGCGCCCGAAATGTTGGGTGTTCCTGCTTCGAACTTGTATGGCAAGTCGTTATACGTCGTGCCATCGAACCTGACCTCGAGAATCATGTCTCCGCCGCCCTGGTACGGTGGCATCTTCTCCAGATGCGCTTCCTTGCCGTATAAAATGCCGATGCCGGTCGGCCCGAACATCTTGTGTCCGGAAAACGTGTAAAAATCACAGTCGAGGCTCTGCACGTCGACGGCCATATGCGGCACTGCCTGTGCGCCATCGAGCAAAACGGGGATGCCCCGGCTACGGGCCTCTCGAATGATATCGGGTAGTGGAAGCACGGTGCCCAGCGCGTTTGAAACGTGAGCCACCGCCAGCATTTTGACGTTATCATCGAGTTGCGCAATCAGCGTGTCCGCTTCAACCTGTCCGCGCTGATCAATGGGTGCGACCAACAATTCGGCGCCGGTCTGTTCACAGACGAGTTGCCACGGGACGATATTCGAGTGGTGTTCCAGGTGCGTAATCAGGATCTTGTCACCGCGCTTCAGCGTCGGTCGGCAAAAGCTCTGGGCAACGAGGTTGATCGACTCCGTTGTGCCGCTGGTGTAGACCGCTTCGCGCCGTGATGCGGCGTTCACAAAAGCGCAGATCCTGTCACGGGCGCCTTCGTAGGCTTCTGTCGCCCGTTGACTCAAGGTATGCACACCGCGATGAACATTGGCGTGGTCGTGCCGCTGATATTCAGCAACTGTGTCGATGACTATTGCCGGTTGCTGTGAAGAGGCCGCGCTGTCGAGATAGACGAGTGGATGATCGTTGACATTTTGTGCCAACGCGGGGAAATCGGCACGGCAGTTCCCAATATCGACGATATTGTCTTCAGCATCAGTCAGCCTGACGTGGCTCATTGGGGGTCACCTTGAATGAGGGCATCCAGGCGCTGGTCTGTTTTCTGAGCGATATAGGCGCGGATCCCGGCAATCGGAGACGCCGTTAGAATTCGGGCGGCGAATGCCCGTGTCAAAAGCTGCACCGCTTCGTCGCGGTCGAGCCCGCGTGACCGAAGATAGAAGAGCGAGGACCTGTCGAGCTGGCCAACCGTCGCGCCGTGGGCGCATTTCACGTCCTCAGCGTAGATCTCGAGCTCCGGTTTGGTATCGATTTCTGCTGTCTCCGATAACAGCAGATTATGGTTGGACTGCTCGGCGTCAGTACCGTCCGCAGCTTTATGAACGATTGCCTTGCCATTGAAGATACATCGGGAATGACCGCCCAGTATGCCGCGATACTCTTCCCGGCTCTGCGACGGGCCGACCCGGTGATCGATGCGTGTATGGTTGTCGATATGCTGCTTACCGGCGGCAAGGTAGAGGCCGTTCAGATTGACTGATGCGCCGGGCCCCATGATATTGATTGCAACATCGTTCCTGATAAGTGAGCCGCCGAAATCGAAGCTCGCGTAGTCGAAATATGCATCGCGCCGTAAATCTGCGATGAGCTTTCCGACCTGCATATGACTATCGGCTCTTTCCTGTATGCGCACAAAGCCCACCCGGGCACCGTCCGCGATATCCAGTTGTATGACCGTATTCGCAAACTGTGCGTCGGATCCGACGGATACATGAGCTTCGATAATGTCGATCATTGCGCCGGCGTCAACATCGATAATGAGCCGCGCCTGGCTAAGGTCGCCTCGTGTTGCTTCATCAACAAATATAAAGGCGAGCGGCTTCGACGGATCAGCCGACGGATGAACCCTCACTCGTAGTCCATCCTGCAATAATGCTGCGTTAAAGCTCGTCATCGGGTCATTGGCAATAATTGTTGCGACGTTGCCGTTTTGACTGAGCTTCGTGATGCTGATGCCGTTTGACTGCAGGTCATTCCCGCCGGGCATGGCATCGACGGTAGCAATGCCGTTCGCGACGACGATCCAGTACGCGTCGATGCTTTCAGTAATCACTTTGACGGCCTGTTCGGCAGCGGCGGTCAAGTTCGACTCGGGCGAGGCAACAATCTCGTTGCCCAACCAGGCATTACTGAGTTCAACGGCGTGGCGGAGGTTCGTGTACTTCCAGTCTTCGTCCCTGACCGTCGGGAAACCGGATGTTGCAAAGTGCGCCAATGCCGCTTCGCGTGCTGGCGTCAACGCGTCTTCAGGCAGTCGACTGACGGCTGCCTCGAGCAGCTCATGCGTGATCGCGATCATGCGCTTGCTGCCTCCCGTACCCAGTCGTAGCCCTTGTCTTCGAGTTGCTGCGCAAGCGTCTTGTCGCCCGAACGAACGATCCGGCCCTCGGACAGTACATGCACGAAGTCGGGTTCGACATAGTCGAGGAGGCGCTGATAGTGGGTAATCACTATGATCGCCCGGTCCGCGCTCCGCATGGCATTGATACCCTTTGCGACTGCCTTCAGCGCGTCGATATCGAGACCGGAGTCGGTTTCATCGAGGATTGCAAGCCGTGGCTCCAGCATCACCATCTGAAAAATTTCGTTTCGTTTCTTTTCACCGCCGGAAAAACCCTCATTTACGCTGCGGTTCAGAAAACTCGGATCCATGTCGAGATCCTTCATTTTTTCGCGGGCGAGCTGGAGGAATTCGAAGGCATCGACTTCGCTTTGCCCCTCGTGTCTGCGTCTTGCGTTGATCGCCGCTTTCAGAAGATATGCGTTATTCGCGCCCGGAATTTCGACCGGATACTGGAAGCTGAGAAACACGCCTTCTATGGCGCGTTCCTCAGGCGTGAGCTCGAGGAGGTCCTGTCCATCGTATTGCACGGTTCCATCCGTAACGATGTAATCATCATGACCGGCAATCACCAGCGCGAGCGTGCTCTTCCCGGAGCCATTCGGTCCCATGATTGCATGCACTTCGCCCGCATTGACCTGTAGCGAAAGTCCTTTGAGGATCTCTGCGTCACCGACCGTCGTTCTGAGGTTATTAATTTCAAGCATATTCATCTTTGCTGGACCACTAACCAACGGCGCCTTCGAGGCTGACGTTGAGCAGATTCTGCGCTTCGACGGCGAATTCCATCGGCAGCTGTTTAAATACGTCTTTACAAAAGCCGTTGACGATCATGTTGACGGCATCCTCCTCCGAGATGCCGCGCTGGCGGCAATAAAACAACTGATCCTCGGAAATCTTCGAGGTCGTGGCTTCGTGTTCAATTATTGCGGACGGATTCTTCACTTCCATATATGGGAACGTGTGGGCGCCGCAGTCTTTGCCGATCAGGAGCGAATCGCATTGCGTGTGATTGCGCGCGTCTTTCGCCTGCGGCATGACCCTTACAAGCCCTCTGTAAGCGCTTTGTGCACGACCGGTCGAGATTCCTTTCGAAACAATCGTGCTTCTCGTGTTGCGGCCGATGTGGATCATCTTCGTGCCGGTATCCGCCTGTTGCATGTTGTTGACAACTGCAACCGAATAAAACTCACCAAGTGAATTATCGCCGCGCAGAATGCAGCTCGGATACTTCCAGGTAATTGCCGAGCCGGTTTCAACCTGAGTCCAGGAAATCTTCGAGTTGTCGCCGCGGCAGTCACCTCGCTTGGTAACAAAGTTGTAAATGCCGCCAATGCCGTTTTCGTCGCCCGGATACCAGTTTTGCACGGTCGAGTATTTGATCTGGGCATCTTTCAGTGCGACCAGCTCGACGACCGCCGCGTGCAGCTGGTTCTCGTCGCGCATCGGTGCAGTGCATCCTTCGAGGTAGCTGACGTAGCTGCCCTCATCGGCGATGATCAGCGTTCTCTCGAACTGGCCCGTATTGGCGGCGTTGATCCGAAAATAAGTCGACAGTTCCATTGGGCAGCGGACGCCTTTCGGCACATAGACAAAAGAACCATCGCTGAAGACTGCAGAGTTCAACGCGGCGAAAAAATTGTCGCGGTGCGGAACGACCGAACCGAGATATTTCCTGACCAGGTCCGGATGGTTTGTAACGGCTTCCGAAAACGGACAAAAAATCACGCCGGCATCCAGCAGTTTTTCCTTGAAGGTCGTTGCGACCGAGACGCTGTCGAATACAGCATCTACCGCTACGCCCGCCAGTCTGGCGCGCTCGTGCAACGGAATGCCGAGTTTGTCGTAGGTCTCGAGCAGTTTCGGGTCGACGTCGTCCAGGCTTTTCGGACGGTCTTCATCCGATATCGGCGCAGAGAAATAGGAAATCTCCTGGTAATCGATTTTGGGGTAGTGCACATGCGCCCATTCCGGTTCCTGCATCGTCAGCCAGTGGCGATACGCCTTGAGACGCCACTCGAGCATGAACTCCGGCTCGTCTTTTCTTGCGGAAATCGCGCGGACGACTTCCTCATCCAGTCCGGGAGGGAGGCTATCTGATTCGATATCAGTGACGAATCCGTGCTCGTAACGGCGATTGACCAGGGACTCCAGGTCATTTCTGTCAGTGGACATCAGCTTAAGCTTTCCTTCCGACGTTGATCGGGATGCCGCCCAGCTTGAAATTCGGCACCGGGCTGTGGGCGCGTTGCAGGTCGGCCAGGCTTATATCGTCGAGCGCACGCCGAATGGCGACGTTGATACGCTGCCAGGCACTACCGACATTACAGCTACGTTCATAGTCGCAATGACTGTTGCTTGCGCTGCACTCGGTGATCGAGACGGGACCTTCCAGCGCGTCAATGACTTCGGCAGCGCTGATTTGCTGTGGCTCCCTGGCCAGGCAATAGCCGCCATGCGCACCGCGTGTCGAAGTCACCAATTCTGCTTTCGCAAGCGATTTCAACAGCTTGCTGACAGTCGGCAGTGCGATGCCGCTGGCTTCGGCGACCTCAGCCGCGCTAACGCAGCCCGAGCCATAACTGGCCAGGTGGGCCAGCACAACCGTGCCGTAGTCGGTCAATTTACTCATCCGCAACATGGCGATGCTCCGCCGGGATAAAAGAGGACTATTTTAGTCCTATTTACAGGTTCAGGCTACCCGCGCGGCCGAATTCTTCTGCATTTCAGCGTTCGTTGAGCGGTGGCAAACCCGGGCGAAATATTTGCTATCCTACGCAGTCCCCGATTTGCACCGCTCGCGGGTCTCAAACCGGGTCCGGACATAACAAATAACGCACACCATAATCTGGAGAAAACTCAGTGAATGTGAATGAACTAAATTCCGTGGCGAACGGAATGGTTGGTAATGGCAAGGGAATTCTGGCCGCTGACGAGAGTTCTCCGACTATCAAGAAGCGATTCGACTCGATCGACACGGAATCAACCGACGGCAACCGACGGCGCTACCGGGAAATGCTGTTCACCACTGCCGGCGTCGCCGACTACATCGGTGGAGTCATTTTGTTTGACGAGACGATTCGTCAGAGCACGACTGACGGAGTGCCGTTTCCGCAATATCTCAGCGATCGGGGCATAATCCCCGGCATCAAGGTCGACAAGGGTGCTAAAGCATTGGCCGGATTCCCGGGCGAAACCGTTACGGAGGGCCTCGATGGCCTGAGGGAGCGCCTCGAAGAATACGCGGAGATGGGTGCGAAGTTCGCGAAGTGGCGGGCGGTCATCCATATCGGCGACGGCATTCCCAGCGATTATTGCTTATACGCCAATGCCCATGCGCTTGCCCGTTACGCGGCGTTGTGCCAGGAAGCCGGCATCGTG